>Ga0209101_1002530_pt1 | contig 11979 bp, 9 predicted proteins | sample ConPoolayeCmetaG_FD_185481 | JGI IMG/M metagenome (GOLD analysis project Ga0209101, IMG submission 185481) | Hot spring microbial mat communities from California, USA to study Microbial Dark Matter (Phase II) - Cone Pool mat layer C metaG... ... | reverse complement strand
GTTCCGCCTTACCGGCTTCGGTCAGATCGAGCTCTCCGAACCGCTCCTCCGCCGCCTTCAGGAACGCCGCGAACTCCGCCTCGTTGTAGAAAAAGTGCTCCGCGTCGTCCAGCACCAACCGGATCGCCGGCAACGCCCCCGTGCTCGGATCCCGGTGCCGGCGGACGAACTCCTCAAAGACGATCCCGCGCCGTTGCAGCACGCGGGCCTGCCGCTCGATCCGCTCGAGCACCTCCATCAAGGCCCGAAGGCGCTCGCCCACCAGCTCCCGGTCCGGCTGGCCGTCGCGCCCGCGGATCCGAAGCCGGGCCTCATCCAACCCCCACTCCGTCAGGCGCCGGTTGAGAGCCGCGTCGTTCAGAAGGTATTCCCGCTGACGCCTGCGACTGATCTGATACAGGGGGGGTTGGGCGACAAAGACGTGCCCACCGTCGATCAGTGGCCGCATGTGCCGGAACAAAAACGTCAGCAAGAGCGTGCGGATGTGGCTCCCGTCCACGTCGGCGTCCGTCATGATGATGATCCGGCTGTACCGGCGCTTGCTCACGTCCACCTCCCCGGCCCCGATGCCGCACCCGATCGCCGTGATGATGTGCCGGATCTCCTCGCTGCTCAGCATCTTGTCGATGCGGGCCTTCTCCACGTTCAGGATCTTACCGCGGAGCGGCAGGACCGCCTGCGTCCGGCTGTCCCGCCCCTGCTTGGCGATCCCGCCTGCCGAGTCCCCCTCCACCAAGTAGAGCTCCGTCCCCTCAGGGTCCCGACTCGAACAATCCCACAGCTTGCTCGGCAGATTGCCGCTGGAGAGCACCGTCTTGCGGGCCAGCTCCCGTGCCTTCCGCGCCGCCTCCCGCGCCTGCGCCGCCTGGATCCCCTTCGTGACAATCCGCTTGGCGTCCGCCGGGTGCTCCTCCAGCCAGTTCGTCAGTTGCTCGTTGACTGTCTGCTCAACGAACGTCCCGACCTCCGGGTTCATGAGGCGAACCTTGGTCTGCGCCTCGAACTGCGGCTCCGGTACCTTGACCGATATGACGGCCACCAACCCCTCGCGAACGTCCTCCCCGGTCGGTGTGATACTCCCCTTGAGCAACCCCTCGCGGCGGGCGTAGTAGTTCATCGTCCGGGTCAGCGCGCTGCGAAAACCCGACAAGTGCGTGCCGCCGTCGATGTTGTGGATGTTGTTCGCGAAGCACAACACATTCTCGGTGAAGCCGTCGTTGTATTGCAGGGCAACGTCGACGACCAGTCCTTGCCGGTCGTCCTCCGCGTGAAGTTGGACCAGGGGGTGTAAGGCTACCTTGCCCTCGTTCAGGTGCCGGACGAACTCCCTCAGGCCCTCCTTAAAGCAGAACGTCTCCTCCCGCCCGGTCTCGTCCTCCGCAATGCTGATGCGAACGCCCTCGTTAAGGTACGCCAGCTCCCGAAGGCGGGCGACGAGGGTCTCGTACCGGAACCGCACGTCTCCGAAGATCTCGCGGTCCGGGTAAAACTCGATCCGCGTGCCGGTCCCCCGCGTTCGACCGACCCGCTGGAGGGGCGAGGTTACCTCCCCGCGCGCAAAGGACATGACATAGACCCCACCCTCGCGCTGGACCTCCAGCTCGAGGCGCTCGCTCAGGGCATTGACCACGCTGACCCCTACACCGTGCAGTCCGCCGGAGACCTTGTAGCCCTTTCGCTCGAACTTCCCGCCGGCGTGGAGCACCGTCATGCATACCTCCACCGCCGGCCGACCGTTCAACTGTGGGTTCTCATGCTGGATTGGTCCGACCGGGATGCCCGACCCGTCGTCCGTGACGACACATCCGCCACTGGCGGTAAGGCGAACGCTGATGTTCCGGCAGCGCCCGGCCATCGCCTCGTCGATGCTGTTGTCGACGACCTCGTAGACCAAATGGTGGAGCCCGGCAGCCCCTGTGTCGCCGATGTACATCGCTGGCCGGCGGCGAACTGCGGTCAGACCTTCCAGGACTTTTATGGTGCTCTCATCATACACTTCCTGCGGTTCAGCCCGCCCACTCGCACACTCCCCCTCACTGTGAGCTTCGCTGGAGGTAGCGCCTTGAGGTCCATTGGGGGACAGCGGCTCAGGGTCGGTCATAGCTGTGGCCTCTCCCGCATCATGGTGGAGTTGCCACCGCTGCTGCGTACGGAGACGCAGACCTTACGGACCCCCCACCCGGGAAACCGGGTGGCAAGACTTGCCACCAGGGCCCGCCCAGCCACCCGGTCTACCTCAAACCGACACGACGGGTCCGGGGCCTCCAGGTAGACACAGCCCCCCCGCACGGCATAAACCCTTGCCCCCTCCCGAACGTGAGCCGGGGCCAGCTCTTCCCACACGCGCTGTGCCGCCGCCACGCGGTCTGACGTGTCTTGGCCCGCGGAGTGAAGGACCTGCCCTAGCAGCTCCCCAATGCGCCGTGTCGGCCGCCGGTGTGGATGGTTCTGACAGACCTGTCGGAGCCTTTGCTCTTCCATGGCTTATAGGCTAGGCCAGGCTGACGGGCATGATAACGTACGTGAATTCCTTCCCTGCCGTTAGGACCCCGGGCTTCGTCGCCTCACTGAGCTCGAGGGATACTTCCTCCGTCCCCACGACGCGCAGCGCGTCAGCCAAAAAGCCCGGGTTGAACCCAATCGTCAGTGGCCGCCCCTCATACGCGATGGTCATGTGTACCGTAGCTTCACCCTCCTCCGGGGCCCTGGCGGACAGCACCAGACGGTTGGCCCCTAGCTCCATGCGGATTCCCTTCGACTCGTTGTTCGTCAAAAGCGCCGCCCGCCGCACCGCACCGTAGAGCTCCGATGTGCGGAACGCCACCCGAATCGGGTTGTCGCGCGGTATGACCTCCTCGTGCTTCGGGAAGTGCCCCTCCACAAGCACCGACGCCACCGTCACCGGTCCTATACGGACCAGAAGCTGGTTGGGGGCAGCCCGTACCAACGCGTCCTCCTCACCTTCCACCGTCTGAGCTACCCGCTGAAGGAGCGTAAGCGTCTTCGGCGGGACAATCACGCTCAACGGCTGCTCCGAGCAACTCTTCACCCCGCCCACACACTTAGCCAGCCGCCTCCCGTCCGTCGCCACCATTTGCAGCTTCTTACCCTTCCGTTCCCACAGTACCCCGTTGATCGCGTAGCGGGTGCTCTCACGTGCTGCCGCAAAGACCGTACACTCCATCAGGTGCCGCAGCACGGCCGCCGTCACCTCAACATCCGCCGGGCCCTCAAACTCCGCCACCGCAGGGTACTCTGCCGGGTCCTGCCCATACACCTGAAAGTGGCTCCCATCACCCCGCAAGTGTAGCAGGCCTGCATCCGCCTCCAGCACGACGACCTCGTCACTCAACTCGCGGACGATCTGAGCAAGCTTCTCGGCAGAAACCAAGATGTCGCCGACCCGCTCCACCTCCACCTGGGCGACCACGCACCTGACCCCAACCTCGAGGTCCGTCCCTACGAGAACAACCTGGTCGTCCTTTGCCGTCAAACGCGCACACTTCAGCACTTCCCGGGGCGTCCGGCTACTGACGACGCCGGTGACAATCGCAAGGGCTCGCTCAAGAGCGGATCGGTTGCAGCTAAGTTTCATGGGGCACCTCATCTCACTGATAGCCTGGGCCTACGTATAATACCACGTCTTAGGGTTTACGGAAACCGTGGTCATAAGGCGTGTGGAACGCGTTACATGCCGGCCTGGCACCTCAAAACAGCAGGCAGGACTACGGGTTGGGAGCGTTTCGAGGAGTCTTCCATGTGGGCAAGCTGTGAGTAGCGCCGGCGGGTTTTGCACCACGTGGCGAGGTTCCCGCCGCAGTTGGGAGTTACCGCTGGCTGGCCTGTGGGTAGGAGGGGGACATTTCACAGGGTGCCCACAGCATCCGGGCCTTGTGGTGAGCGGGGCGTGGAGCCCGCGCACGGGTGGCGTGCCGTCGGCAGGAGCCGCTGGGGGACTGGTGGGCCCGGTTGGTGCTGGTGGTGTGCTTTCCCGCCTGCTACAGATGCCATGGCGGGCGCATCGGCGGGCACAGCAGCTTGTTGACCTCCTCGTCACTGCTCTTTTCGGTGTTTGGGTCCCACTTGAAGGGACGGCCCAGCATCATCGCGATGTTGTTCAGGTGGCAAATTGTCGCCGTCCGGTGGCCAATTTCCGCCGTAGCAAACGGCTCCCTCCGTGTCCGCACCGCGTCGAGGAAGTTCTGCCGGTGGTTCGTGGTGCGCCCCAGGCACACCTCCATGTCACCCCAACTGGTATCTGGGGCGACAATCAGTGACCCCGGCTCGGCTTCCAACTTCGCGCCGTGCACGTGGATGAAAACCCAACCCTCAGACCCCTCGAACCTTACCCCGCGCGGCCCGCTTGACGTGCCGACCATCTTCAGGCCACCGGCGTACACGTTCTCGAAGGTGTAGTCCCAGAAGACGTTGAAAAGTCCCTTTTCGTAGCGTGTCCCCTTGGCTGTAAACTCCACCGGACCGGTATCGTCGGCACCTATCCCCAACTGAGCTAGGTCGATGACGTGCGCACCACGGTCGGTCATCTCGCCGCCCCCGTAGTTCAGATTGAACCGCCAGTAGAAGTGGCAGCGCTTCTCGGTGTAGTAAACCTTTGGGGTGTGCCCGAGCCAGAAGTCATAGTCGAAGTGCTCCGGCACGGGCATCTCCGGGAACTCCTTCTGAGCCATCTCCCGGACTTCCTTGTGGTGCCTCTCGTCGCAAGGCAAGTTGACACGGACGGTTTTCAGCTCGCCGATCTTCCCGTTGCGGACCAGCTCGCAGGCAAACCGGGCGTTGGAGCCCGACCGTTCGTGACTGCCGCACTGCAAGACGACATTGTTCTTCCTGACGGCTTCGCAAATCGCCCGGCCCTCAGCCACTGAGTTGGCCAGTGGTTTTTCACAGTAGATGTCCTTCCCGGCGTTGGCGGCTGCGATGGATATCAGGGCATGCCAGTGGTCGGGTGTGCCCACAATGACGGCGTCGATATCCTTAACAGCTAGCAGCTCGCGGAAGTCTTTGAACGTCTTGCAGTCCTTGTTCTTATACTTCTTGTTGACCTCGTTACAGGCCTCCTCCATGTGCTTCCTGTCCACGTCGCAGACGGCCACCATCTGTACGCCGGGTAGGTCCATGAAGGAACGCATGTTCGCGCGGCCCATCCCGCCGGTACCAATGGTCCCCATGACGATCCGGCTATTGGCGGCTGTCGCCCCCGCCTTACCCAAGGCGGACGATTGGACCAAGTACGGCAGGCCCACCACGCCAACGGAAGCGGAGGTGGCGTGCTTCAGGAAGCTCCTACGTGTAGTCTTTGTTCCGGACATGGTTGTCTCACTCCTCGTTTAGTACCCGGTTGTCCCGCCCGGGTCCGACATGCAAGCGAACCTACCGGACCGTCACGAGAGCAACAGGTGGGCTCCTTGCGCATTCTCCACGCGGCAGTGTCCAATCACCCCCGAGTTTTGTCAACAGCCACAGGGCCACTGCCAAACGACTCTGCGCTCGACACCCCGAGCGGCTCAACCTGCCGGGTATGGTCGGGGTCACGACATTTCAGGCAGTTGGTCGTTGGCCCCCAGCTCACCCGCAGAGGATGAAATGGCAGCGGCACGTAGCACGACCATCTTGGCCGTGCCCCCCCCCTGTAGCACGGGTATCTTGCCCGTGGCCTCCAGTAGCATGGGCATCTCGCCCATGAACGATCGCGGGCGGGGTGCTCGTGCGACGATTCACGGGCGAGACGCCTGTGCTACGGCGCATGTTTGGGGCAGGCACCGGTTAGTCCGCTTGGCACCCCCTGGCCTGTTGGATCTGCTTTGACCGGAGCTTGACCCGCCGGCAAGCTTGTGCGACCGTAGGGACCTCATTCGTTCGTCGAGGAGGACTGCGCAATGTCGCTAGCCCGTTTGACACGTCGTCAGTTCGTTGCTGGCATGGCCTCTACCAGTGCAGCGGTGGCTGCGCGAAGCGCCCTGGCCCGACCGATCGGAGCGAACGATCGGGTCCGCGTGGCCTTCCTGGGCCCGGGCGACCGCGGCCGGGCGCTACTTCGGGAGTTCCTCGTGGAGGCAAAAAAGACCAACATGGAGATGGTGGCCGTCTGCGACCTGTGGCATCGCCCGCGTGAGATCGCCGCCTCCATGGTGGAAAAGGCCGCCCAGAAGCGGCCGCAGCTTTGCCGCACCACCGACGAGCTCTATGCAATGAAGGACCTCGACGCCGTAATCATCGCCACGCCCGATTTCGCGCATGCCCTTCACTGCGCCGAGGCCGTCAAGCGAGGGTTGGATGTCTACGTCGAAAAGCCGCTGGCCAACGTGCTCGAAGACGCCAAGACCTGCCGGGATGTCGTCAAGGCATCCGATCGGGTCGTCCAAGTCGGGACCCAGCGTCGCAGCGAGGGCCGCTACATCGGCGCGGCCGAGTTCATCCGGTCCGGACAATTCGGGAAAGTCATCAAGGTCGAGATGAACTGGAACGTGAACCAGTCGAAGCGATGGCGCCGGGAGCGCGACTGTGAGGCGTTGGCGGCGGACATCCGAAGCGGCAAGTTCGACGCACCGGACGCGTGGAAGCGGTACCGCCTGAACCGCCCGGACGATGAGTTCCACGTCCGCAAGTACCTGGAGTTCCGTTTGTTCTGGCCGTATTCCTCCGGTCTACCCGACCAGTGGATGAGCCACCAAATCGACACGGTCGCGTGGTTGACGGGCGATCCCTATCCGCTCAGCGCGGTGGCTAGCGGCGGTCTATATCAGTGGAAGGACGGCCGGCGGAACCCGGATACGTTCACCGCCCTGTTGGAGTACCCGTCCGGTTTCCAGGTCGCCTGGACCGGCCGACAGACCAACAGCAGCGGCGGCACGCGCGAGGTGTACCTCAGCAACTGGGGCACGCTGGACCTCGGCTCCGGCAAGATCACGGGGGAAGGCGGCGGGGACGAAAACAAAAGCCCCGGCAGCAAGAAGCTCCAAGAACAGCCCATTCCCGCTCCCAAGGGACCCGACGTCGGTCACATGCGGAACTGGATGGAGTGCATTCGCTCACGGAAGCAGCCCAACGCGAACATCGAGGCCGGATACTCCCATGCGGTCGCCGTGGCGATGGCCGTCCGCGCCCTCCACACGGGTCGGCGGATCACCTTCGACGCCAAGACCCACGAGATCCGCGAGGGCGGCGAACCGAGATATTCGTTTTCGTCCGAGTCGCTGTAGAGAAGTGGAGTCGGGAAAGGGGGTCGGGCGTCCTTACCACGAGCAACCTTTCCGGATAGGTACGTGTAACGCCCTTTCACCCCTTTCCTGGGCTGGGAGTGGGGAAATTCTGCCTGAGTGACCGATAATCTATACGTCGGCACGCCTGTGGTCGGGTGGGCGGTCTGCGCATCGACTCGGACGCCGGAGAGCCAGCCGGCGGCCTCGCCCATGCTCCGAGGGCGATACCCGACGACCCTAGGAGACCGCCGGCAGGTCATGGAGGACCCATCGATGTCCAGGCATTGGAGGTTGCCAGCACCGGTCCTGATCCTTTCCCCAGTCGGTTTGGCCATCCTGTACCTGATCGGATGCGGTACCACCGGTCAGACGGACTGGTTCGGGCATTTGGAGAGGCACCGGAAGACCGCCGAGCAGGCCTCGGCCGAACCGGACCCCCAAGCCGAATCCGCCGGTGTTCGCGACACCGTGGCCACGGTGGCGTGGGTCGAAGGGCTCCGCCGGATGTCCGTCGGAGGATACGGACTGGTCGTCGGACTCGGCAAGAACGGGACCAAACAGTGTCCCAAGCCGATTCGTGACTACATGTTGTCCGAGATGCGGTCACGGTACCGGCTCGGCGGCGACTATGAGGAACTGAAACACCTGGCGCCGGAGAAACTGATCGACAGCGAAGAGACGGCCCCGGTGGTGGTGTATGGTGAGATCCCGGCCGCCGTTCAGAAAGGGGCGCGCTTTGACCTGACCGTGTGCGCCCTCGACGGAACCGACACACGGTCCTTGGAAGGCGGGTGGTTGATGCCGTGCAGCCTGAAGCTGTGGTCGGGGGGAGCGCCAATCGAAGGTCGCGTTCTGGGTGAGGGTTCGGGACAGGTCTTCATCAACCCGTTCGGTTTGAGGGAAGGTTCGGCCACCCGGACCGACCCGCGCACGGGGCGGGTCATTGGCGGGGGCAGAACAAACCAACCCCGGCGGATCCGACTGGTCCTGACCGAACCGTCCGCGGCCATCGCCAGCCGTTTGATGTACCTGATCAACCAGCGATTCGGCGTCGAGCCCGATAAGACGGCCGACGCCATCAGTCCAAGCACCGTGGACCTCCGCGTGCCGCCGCAATGGCAGGGGCGGGAAGCCCACTTCCTGGATCTGCTGCTCCACTTGTATGTGCCGGCGGCGCCGTCCTTCAGCGACTTGCGGCTCCGGGAGCTAAGCGAGGAGGCGGTCAAACCCGATGCCGCCCTGAACGACATCTCCCTGGCTTGGGAGGGGTTGGGAAAGACGTCCCTACCCCATCTCCGCAAGCTCTACACCCATCCGACCCCCGCGGTGAGCTACTTCGCCGCCCGGGCCGGCGTCCGTCTGGGGGATGACCTCGCGCTGGAAGTCCTCGCCCGACACGCCAAGGACGCCAAGACGCCCTACCGCGAGGCGGCCGTCGAGGAGATCGGCCGCGCCACCGATCTGTCCCGTGCCGTGTCGATCCTGCGTCCCCTGCTCGACGTAGACGATCACCGGATACGGCAGCTCGCGTACGAGGGTCTGCGGCGGCACGGCGATCCGGCCGTCAAGACCATCCGAGTCGGCGACAGAGGTTTCACCGTCGACGTGGTCCCGACGAATGCCCGGCACCTGATCACGGCGCGTCGTTCCGGCGAGCAGCGGATCACCCTGTTCGGAACCGGTCTGTGCTGTCAGAAGCCGACGTTCTACTCCCATCACGGTGACAGGGTCCTGATCACCGCCGATGGGAACGCCTCCCACCTTACGGTTGTCCGTCGGACCCCCCTTACCGGCCGGTGGAGTACGCCGGTCCACGCCCCATTCGACGTGCTGGGTCTGATCCAGGCCCTTGGAAGAGACCCCACCCGAAACGCCCGTGGGCAGTATGAGGGACTGGGGTTGACCTACTCCCAGGTCGTTGAAGTCCTGCACGATTTGTGCGCCAACAAGGTCATTGACGCGACCTTTGTCCTCCAAGAGATCGAATCGGCCGAGACCCTCGCCACACCACCAGAACCCGCCCAATCTGTCACGCACCCCCCTTGAGCACGATCGGCTTGCGGGTGCATGTCCGTTCATGCGCGCCGAAAACCACGTTTTTGGCCCAAGAACGAGGGTCCGACGTGGGCCGGGAGCAGGTTGATGCGGAAACCACCCTATCCCCCTGCGAGCGCGCAGATACGGACATACACCCTCCGGGCACGGTAGGGTCCGTGTGACCGATTGGGCGGGTTGTACCGAACGACGGGAAGAGCCCGCTCCCGACCTGGAGGCCCGTAAGAGAGGATAACCGGGGGCGGATGCGGTCCCCGGCCCGAGGTCCTGTCGGAGAATCACCGGGGGCGAAATCGGTCCCCGGCCCGAAGGGCCGAAAGAAAATAGCCGGGGGCGGAGCGAAGCGCAGCCCCCGGTTGCCAAATGCCTCACCACCCCAAAGCCCTGAAGGGGCGCGAGAGCGTTGCGGGTGCGCCTCGTTCGGGATCGTGTCATTCCCCCGCCCTTTCAGGGTGCTCAAGGCCCGAAGCGCCTGCCTGCCGGGGTCGCCGGCCCGGCCACTCTCTCATGCCCCCCCGGGGCGGAACGGAACCCGCCGGAACGGTCACGGACCCCGGGCACGGCAGGGCACCGACGAAGGACCTCCCCAAAACCTCGGTCCCCCGGAGAACGGGGAACCTCTTGCTCCCAAGGGTCGGGCTCGCTATTATTCCCGTTTCGCACGTGGGACCGCGAGCGCGCGGGTGTTCCCGGGAAAACCGGATTGAGGGTGACTTGCGTCGCGGCGGTGGCGGCTATGAGGTTTGTGCTGGTCGATCGGATTCTCGAGCTGGATCCGCCCCGCCGGATCGTGACCTGCAAGAGCCTCACCCTGGCCGAGGAGTACCTGGCCGACCATTTCCCCACGTTCCCGGTAATGCCGGGCGTGCTCATGGTCGAGGCGATGGTGCAGTCCGCGGCCTGGTTGGTCCGGGCGAGCACGGATTTTGCCGCGAGCGTCGTCCTGCTCAGCGAAGCGAGGAACGTCACGTACAAGAGTTTCGTGGCACCGGGGCATGTGCTGAAACTGGAGGCAACGGCTCGCCGCATCGAGACCGATTCGAGCGAGTTCGATTGCCGGGGCACCTGCGACGATCGAGAGATGGTCAAGGCGCGGTTGCGACTGCGCCAGTTCAATCTGGCTCAGAGCCGACCCGCGCTGCGAGACCTCGACGCCAGGTTGATCGACCACGCCCGCCGTCAGTTTGCGATGCTCGGCGGGAAAGCCCTGTTGGAATCCGCGGTGACGCGGTAAGGGGTTCGGTTCGTTCGGCCGGCTCCGGACGCAGCGAGACGAAGGACAGATGATGGGAGGACAAGCGAGATGGCGAAGACCCGCCAGGAGATTTTCGAGCAGGTCAAAGAGACCTTGGTGGATGCCCTGGGCGTCGACGAGGACGAAGTGACCGAAGACGCCACGCTCACCAGCGATCTGGGCGCCGAGAGCATCGACTTTCTCGACATCGTCTTTCGACTGGAGAAGAGCTTCGACATCAAGATCCCACGCGGTGAACTGTTCCCCGACGAGGTCCTGAACAACCCGGACTATGTGGAAAACGGAAGGGTCACGCCGGCGGGCTTGGCCAAGCTGAAAGCCTCCATGCCCCACGCGGACTTTACCGATTTTGAGAAGGATCCCGACGTCAACAAGATGCCCGAGCTGTTCACCGTCCGGACGATTGTCAACTACGTTCAGTCGAAGGTCGGCGCCGCCGCCTGACCCAAGCCCCTCCCATGCCGGCCGGAGGGTAGCCGCGCTCGTCTCTCGGAGGCGGGCACCGGGCCCGATGGGTCGTCGCACCGCGGTATGAACGGAGCCGTTGCTTATGGGCCTTCGGCCCACCCGGAGAGGATGAAAATGGCGGCGGGTCGTTGCACGGCCGTCTTGGCCGTGACGTAGCATGGGCATCCTGCCCATGAACATTCACGGGCGAGACGCCCGTGCTACGGCGCATTTTTCGGGGCAGGTGGCCACGATGCGTTGGATCTGGATCGACAAGTTCATCGAATTCGAGTCCGGCCGGCGCGCGGTTGCCGTCAAGAACCTCACGATGGCGGAGGAGCATCTCCACGACCACTTCCCCGGGTATCCGATCATGCCGGCCAGTCTGATCATCGAGGGGATGGCCCAGACGGCGGGCATCCTGGTGGGACAGGCCCACCATTTTGAGGAAAAGGTCATCCTCGCCAAGGTCCGACGGGCGGTCTTCCGCGACTATGCCGTACCGGGGGACCGGCTTCGCTATGAGGCCACCATCGAGTCCACGGACCCACGGGACCCCGTCCCCCGGACCGGGTGCGCGACGTGCGGGCGGGTCTTCCGGAACGACGAGCCCGAACCCCTGGGGGAGATCGACATCGTGTTTTCACACATCGACCGGAACATGTCCGGTCTGGACTTTCCAGAGGAGAACTTCGTGTTCACGGACGAGTTCAAGGCCCTGCTGAGGAGCTACCAGGTGGGTGACCTGTCGAGCGGTACCGGTGGGCGGACGGGTGACGCATGACGAAGCGGCGCGTGGTCATCACGGGATTGGGCGTCGTCTGCCCGGTCGGCATCGGCATTCGGCAGACCTACGAAGCCCTTCTCGACGGGCGGAACGGCGTCCGGCGGATCCGGGCGTTCGACCCCTCCGGGTTCGATTCGCAGGTGGGGGGCGAGGTGCCCGAGTTCAAGATGAGCGACTTCGTCCCGAAGGGCTACCGCAAAGCGACGAAGGTGATGGCC
>Ga0209101_1002529_pt1 | contig 11981 bp, 12 predicted proteins | sample ConPoolayeCmetaG_FD_185481 | JGI IMG/M metagenome (GOLD analysis project Ga0209101, IMG submission 185481) | Hot spring microbial mat communities from California, USA to study Microbial Dark Matter (Phase II) - Cone Pool mat layer C metaG... ... | reverse complement strand
TTCCGTCACCTTCTCGGTGGTCTTCTGCCACCGCGTGCCCCCGAGCTTGGACAGCAAGGGTCGGGTCGGTCCGGACCCCACGTACTTCTGCACGAGGTCGATCTGCGAAACGGGCACGTGCACGACGGCCTGCTCGGCAAACTGGAGGGTCAGGAACTCCTCGCTCTTGCCGCTGTCCCCCTTGCGCATCGTTTTCATCCCGACGAACCGGGCGATCCCGTGGACCACGTGCACAACCAGGTCGCCCGGCTGAAGGTCCGTCCAGGTATCGATGGGGCGTCCGACCATCGCCCGGCGGAGTCGGCGCCGCTGCCGGTATCGACCGAAGACCTCGTGGTGACCCACCACGATCGTCCGGGTCCCGTCGGATTCCCAGCAGAATCCGTGATGGATCAGGCCGACCTCCAAATGGAGCCCGACGGGCACCTGGCGGCCGGACTCGGTGATCATCTCCAACAGGCGCGACCGCTCGGCGGCGTTGTCGCAATAGACGTAGACGGTATGGGTTCGGGCCAGGTCGCACAGCTCCGCGACGGCCTGATCGGCCTTGTTCTCGAAGCGCTGGACGCTCTCGACGTGAAACCGGAACGCTTCGCTCTGCGGCGTGGGTCCGAAGCGGGACAGGTGGAGCTGCGTGAAATCCGACGCCCGACGGAACACGGCCTCGACGGGATACATCCCCTCCCGCCGATCCAGGCGGTTCAGAAACGTCCGCCCGAGCTCCTGGACCTCGCTCGGCTCGGCAATCGCGACAATCGTGTCGGGGGGCAGGTAGCTGAACAGGCTGGTGCCCTGTTCCGTGGCGGAGACCGTCACGCCCGCGCCGTCCCGCTCCCCGTCGGAGCCCGGTCGGGGAGCGCCGCTTGATCCGAGGGGCCCCCCTCGCATCGACATGACCATGGGGTTCCCATCCGACGATCGCCCCGGGGGAGGATTTCCGTCCGACGCGCAGTGGGTGCGAGAAGGGATTCCCGCATCGGGACCCCGCTCGGGCGGTGGTGTGAGACCGCCTCCGCAAGACGGTAGGCGAACCATCTCCAGGGCGCGCATGCTCCGCTGACTGGACACCTCGAACTGCCGGATCGATTCGACCCGATCGCCGAAGAACTCGATCCGGACCGGATCGATGTCGCCCGGCGGATACGCGTCGATGATCCCGCCGCGGACCGCGAAATCCCCCGGCGACTCCACCATGTCGAGCCGCTCGTATCCGTGATCGGTCAACCACGCCACGAGCGACCGCGGATCGCGTTCCTGCCCGACCGTGACGGCCAAGGTGTTCGCCTCGAGGCGCTCCGCCGTGGGAACCGGCTGCATGATCCCCTGCACCGACGCGACGATGATCGCCGGTGTCGGCCCGGCCGCACCGCGGAACGTCCCGTGATGATCGCGGAGCAGCGAGCACAACCGCACCCGCTCCGCGGCGATTTCGTTGCCGGCCGGACCTTCACCCGGCAGCGCCTCCCACGCGGCAAACAACTCGGTCGGCCAGCCGGTCGCCAACTCGATGTCGTCGCGGGCTTCGTCGGCTTCTTCCAGGTGAGCGGCGATGTACAGGAGGGGCCGTCCGAGGATTCGACAGGCCAACCCGGCCAGAAAGGGCGCACAAGACCCCCACCCTCCGACGGCCGAAACCACCCCCCCGTGTCCTTCCAGCCGCCGGACCATCCGGATGAACGTCTCATCTCGGGTGATCCATTCGACCACCGGCTTAGACCTCATCCGCCATGTTACAGATCCTTGACCATGATGTCGATCGATCCGCCGATGGAAGGGAACTGCTTGACGGTCTGATACCCGTGGCGCTGGTAGAGGCGTTTGGGTTGCCCGTGGCTGTCGGCCTCGAGGTAGACGTGGGCCAGTCCGCAAGAACGGGCGTGCTCGTCGACCCGCCGGAGCAGGGCGCTACCGTACCCGCGGCGAAAGGCCTCGGGCCGCGTGCCCAGGATCACCAACCGGAGGTGTCCGGGCCTGAGCGGCGAGTGACGTCGGACGTCTTTGTCCAGCCTGATCAGCAGACGGGTTCGCCGCCAACCCAGGTGCCACGCCAGCGGCAGTCCTCGAACCACCGACTGCCAGAAGGGGATTTCGGGTCCCGGTCCCTGACACACCGCCACACTGGCCAGGTCCTTCTGCTCATCCCGGATTCCGAACAGGATTGAGAAGGGGTTCTTCAAGATCAGCGGCACCCACATCCGGTAGAGCGGACGGAGATGCCCTTGATCCATCTTCAGGATCTCGCGGACCGCATGATCCACGGAGAATGCCGCCGCGAGGACTTCACAGGCCTCGTCCAGATCGGTCAGAACTTCGATCTTCGGGGAACTCATCGAGAAAAGTATACCCGGACCCCCCATCAAGCGGACAACCTCTCGGTGCTCGCCGGGTACGCCCTCACGGAGGATGACCTCACGGCGTCCCGGTGGGACCGGACCTTCCCGTCGGTGCCGAGGTCGGTGCCGTGCTCAGTGCCTTCTCCAACGCCGGTCTGATCTGATCGGCTCGCAGCCGGCTTGCCAGGATTCTGCCGTCCGGACCGATCAAGAACGTCGGCGGAAAATCGGGCATGGTTCAAAAACGGGGACTCACCTCCGAGCCCACTCTCGACTACGACCCAGAAAACGGGTTCCGGCGAGGTGCCTGTCCCCGTTTTTGAACCATGCCGAAATTCCTTTTCCTGTTCGGCAAAGAACATCGCCCCTAGTGGGCGCGTCCGCTTGCCCCACAACGAACTGACAAACATGTGCTGCGGCCAAGACCCCAACTCTGCGTCCTCCGCGATCCCTGCGTCCTCCGCGGTGAGCGCAGTATGAATAATCCGGGTTAGTATCGGAAAGGTGGAGTGTCCGGCTTACCGCCGACGTGAGGGGCCTCACGAAGTTTGGCGATCAGTCCTGCCTCGCGGCGGCGGTGTGCGGCAAACTCCTCTTCGGTCAGCCACTTGACCTGGAAGTCGGCCCGCCGGCAAAGCAGCACGCCTCGGCCGGAGCGTCTTAGGATAAGCCGGGTGGGTTGTCGAGCGAAGACGATGACGACGATCTGGTTGTGCATCGTGGCGAGGACCCGCCGATCCATGTCGGCGTATTCGAATTTCGCGTCGACGTCCGAGATTTTGTCGGTAACGACGGTGAGACTTGTTGGGAAGGTGCCGTAGGCGCGTACGTAATCGGCGAACGCCTCACCCAGAACGCGGATGTCCGCCAAGGCGGACTCCCGCCGCACGTGGTCTCGCCAAAAGATCGCCGCAAAAAGAAGGAGCAACGCCGACACGAGCAACACCAGAGGGATCCTCAGGGTGCGGTGACGGCGGACGATCAACCGCTCCGTTTCGAGGCGCTCGCGCACTTCGGATATGCCGGAGTTGCCCATCGTCGACGGATCGGTTGAATGAACGTTGTCCGGTACGTGAGGTGTCATGTACACCAGCCCTTGCCCTCGCGGGCTCCGGGGATCGATGAATTGAACTATACCCGCTATCATCGGGGCAAGGCAAGTTCGATCAGGGTCTTCGTGTCGAGTCTGGCGTCCCACGGAACCGACGCGCCACGGTTTGGGGGCATGAACATGTGGGCAGCGGTGTGGATGGGTGGACGGTGCGTCGAAATGCGCCAAGTTCCGACGCCCCAGCCGGGGCCGGACGAGGTGTTGGTTCGGGTCAAGGCGGTTTCACTGTGTGGAAGTGATCTGGACGTTGAGACGTTCGGCGGAAGACCTCCGCTGATCCTGGGTCATGAAGCGGCCGGCGAGGTGGCCGATGTCGGTCCGATTCGGTCGCTTCCGGAGTCCGCCCCGCTCCCGCCGCGTGCTCTCCGCGTGGGGGATCGGGTCGCGTTGGACCCGGTGCAACCCTGTTGGCGATGCGACGTGTGCCGCGGTGGGATTCATCACCTGTGTCCGAACGTTCGTCACCTGGGCACTGGCGACGTCCCGGGTGCGTTTGCCGAATATGTCGTCGTTCATCATCTGAATGCCCATCTCTTACCGGAGGAAATCTCTTTCGAAGAGGCCGCCCTTACGGAACCGGCAGCCGTCTGTCTGCAGGGGCTCCGCCGCGGGCGATTGGTCGCGGGCGAAGACGCCGTGGTCATTGGGGACGGTCCGTTCGGGTTCCTCTTCGCCCAACTGGCCCGCTCCGCAGGGGTCAGCCGGCTTGTCGTGGCGGGGCATTATGGGCCCCGCCTCCGGACCATCGCCGAAAAGACCGGGGCCTTAACCGTAAACACCCATGAGGGAGACCTCGTGGACCATGTCCGACGGGCTACCCATGGCCGGGGAGTCCACGTGGTGTTCCAGGCGACGGCGGCCAGCCCGTCCGTGAACCTCGGTCTCCACTGCCTGCGCCCCCGGGGGCGCCACGTCGTCTTCAGCTACATGCGCGAGCAGCCCACGGTGGACATGGCCGCCCTGTTGATGAAGGAACTGGAGATCATCGGTTCGGTTCGATCACACGATACGTGCCCGGCAGTCCACCGCCTCGTCCAGGCGGGGCGACTCGACCTGCGCGCCGTGGTGTCGCGCGTCCTACCACTCCACCAGTTGGCTGAGGCGATGGAGTTGATCGTCGCGCACAAAGCCGAGGTCTTCAAGGTCGTCCTGGTTCCGACCGCACCCGCGAGTTTCTGACGGACGGCCTACGGTGTCTGGGACCGGCTTCCCTTCATCACGGCATGGATAGACTCGAACTGTTTTCGGTACAGGTCGGGTGTCATCCACCCCCCAAGAGGATTCAGGGCATAGCAGGCGACGAAGGGGCAACCGTGCATCGCCGCCTGTTGCGCCGTCGGCCGGTTCAGTTCCGGATCGACGCCCACCTCCTGATTCAGTGTCCCGTCATAGGTCAGCGAGATGAACGGCACGACCGGAAGACCCATCGCCCCGCCTTTCATACGACTTCCGGCCAACGAACGCGGCCGCTTCGGTCTCCATCGCAGCCTGCAACATCGCCTGGGCTGCCATCCGACAATACCCCGAGAAGCCCAGGCTCGATTCCGCCACCGCCTCCAGCAGCACCTTCCGATTCCGGTCGATCGCCTCGATCAACCCCGTCTGCCGCGCCAGCAGGTGAACGGCCCCGATCCCCCCCGGGACCAAACCCCGTGCACGATCCGCCAGTTCGTACGGAATGTTCCTCGCCCGAAGCATCGGCCGATCCTGCGGCGACCAGTGCCGCTCTCATGGACGATACGCGATCCGACGCTTGCGGTTCCTCAGTTTTTGGCGTTTAATGGTGTTCACTCGAAAGGCCTCCTTGCCCATGAGAATGGGTGATCAGACCACATCCTCTTATACGCACAGGGCAAGGCGTTTCGAGTACTTTTTCAAAAACTCACGCGAGAAATCTCGCGAGGCACGCGTGATCAAGGACTAAACTAGATTTTGGGACAGATCGTGAGCGGAGCGGTGTCTGTTCCAGTGCTTGACCTCCCTGCCTGGCGTCTTGAGGCGGAGACGGTTGAATGCGAGACGGGGATATTCCATTGAAAGACCTCGCCCGTTTGGGCGGTGGGACCGCGCTGATGGAGCGGGAGTGGCCACCCTGTCGGTACCATCCTCGGGTCCGCTCCGACATTAGCGGCTACGCCGTGGTGATCGCTCGCGGGTTACGGCATGTTTCCTTCTTGAAGGTAAGGACTTTGGGATGCGACGTCGTCGCGGTTTCGTTCTTGAGAAGGGACGGGTCGGATACAGAGCGCGCCGACCGCGCAAGGTAGGTTCGTCAATCGCCTGGAGGAACTGATCATGGCCCCAACCACCGTGGAGATTCCGGCAATCTGGCTTCAGGGCCAAGCGTGCTCCGGATGTTCCGTTTCCCTGCTGAATGCGGCGAGTCCGACGGTGCGAAATGCTCTTCTGGATTGCCTTGTTCCGGGCAAACACCTGAGCCTGCTCTTTCACATGACGATTATGGCCGGCCAGGGACAGCCCGTGCTGAAGGTTCTGAAGGAAACGTCCGCCAAGAAGAAGGACGGGTACGTGCTGGTCGCCGAGGGGAGTTTTCCCTCTAAAGATGGCGGCGCGTACAGCACGCTCGGCGAACAGGCGGGCAGACCCATCCCAATGGTCGACTTGGCCGCGGAACTGGCGAGCAACGCCATGGCGGTCGTGGCGGTGGGGACCTGCGCGGCGTTCGGCGGGATTCCGGCCGGGGCGCCCGACGTGACGGGCACCCGGTCGATCGGTGCCGTCATGAAAGAGAAGGCCGTCCGCAAACCACTCATCAACATTCCGGGGTGTCCCCCCCATCCGGACTGGTTCTTGGGTACCGTGGTGCACGTGATGCTGAGGGGGTTGCCCGGGCCGAACGATGTGGACGAACTCGGCAGACCGCTGGTGTTCTACGGAAAGCTCATCCACGAGACCTGTCCCCGTCGGCCCGATTTCGATGCGGCACGCTTCGCGAAGAAGTTTGGCGATCAGGGGTGTCTGCTCAAGATCGGATGCCGGGGACCCTACACATACGCCGACTGCCCGACGCGGATGTGGAACCACGGGGTCAACTGGTGTGTCGGCAACGGCGCCCCGTGTAACGGATGCGTCGAGCCGGAGTTTCCAGACAAGTTCTCACCGCTCTTCCAGAAGCTGACGGAGGAACGGCTCGAACGGTTCGCCATCAAGCGATAAACGAAGACCGAGGAAGGCCCGCCGGCACGGCGCCGGCAGGAGGAGATGCAGCATGCCGACGATCACGATCGACCCCGTCACGCGAATCGAGGGACACCTCAAGGTCGAAGCCGTCGTGGACGCCGGGGTCGTTAAAGAGGCCCGGACGACGGGCACCATGTTCCGCGGCTTTGAGCAGATCCTGAAAGGCAGGGACCCACTCGACGCCCTGATTCTGGTGCAGCGGGTTTGCGGCGTGTGTCCGATCGTTCATGCCACGGCCTCGGCCCTCGCGCTCGACAACGCCTTCGGCATCGACGGCCACATTCCCAAAAACGGGCGCATTCTCCGCAACCTGATCCTCGCCTCCAACTTTCTCCAGTCTCACATCCTGCACTTCTATGCCTTGACGGCATTGGACTACGTGGACGTGACGGCCGTCGCCGGGTACGTCGGCAAGGACGCCGACCTGAAGTCCATCGCAGATTTCCTTGCCCGGGGCGAACTGGCTCCTTTCGTGCCACGGTATGAAGGGGACTACCGGTTTTCCAGAGACCGGAACATCGAATTGGCCAAGCATTATGTGGAGGGACTTCGCCTGAGGCGGATTGCACACCAGATGCTGGCCATTTTCGGCGGAAAGATGCCGCACAATTGCGGCATCGTTGCGGGTGGTGTCACGTCCGTCCCAAGTATGGATCGAATTACAACCTTCCTTGGATACCTTAAGGACGTCAGCGACTTTGTCACGAACGTTTACATCCCCGACGTGATCGAGGTGGCCAAGACGTACTCGGACTACCTATCGATCGGTAAGGGGTGCGGCAACCTCCTGAGCTACGGCGTCTTTGACTTGGAAACAGAGGAAACGACCCTCCTGAAACGCAAACGATTCCTGAAGTCGGGCTACTTTCAAGGTAATGAGGTAAGAGCGGTAGACTCTTCGAAGATCTCTGAGCACGTGAAGCGCTCCTGGTATGCGGATTCGTGCGCGGGGCCTCCGAGCAACGGAAAAACGGAACCCCTGCCAACCAAGGCAGGCGCCTATTCCTGGATAAAGTCACCGCGATACGACGGCAAGCCCGCCGAGGTCGGCCCACTGGCCCGGATGGTTTGCAGGTATGTAGACGGCGATCCGGTTGTGAAGGAAGGCGTCGACGGTGTGCTTGCGGCCGTTGGTGGCACGACGGAGAACCTGTTCTCCGTCATGGGACGCCACGCGGCGAGAGCGCTGGAGGCGAAGCTGCTCACCGACGGCATGGGGCAGTGGGCGACTGAGCTCGAGCCGGGTGCCCCCGTGTGCGCGGAGTTCTCGGTGCCCCAGGAGGCCGAAGGAGTAGGATTATGCGAGGGGCCTCGCGGGGCCCTCGGACACTGGATCCGGATCAAGGACCGCAGGATTGACAACTACCAACTCGTGGTGCCGACGACGTGGAACGCCGGACCGGCGGACGCCGACGGGACGCCCGGTCCGATGGAGCAAGCCATCGTGGGAACGAAGGTCAGGGACGCGCAGAACCCCTTCGAAATCGTCCGGATCGTTCGCTCCTTCGACCCGTGTCTGGCCTGTTCGGTGCATGTGTTGACGCCGCGAGGAACGAAGCTCGGGGAGTTCAGACTTGGCTGAACGGCGCGTGGCCGTCGTGGGGCTTGGCAACCTCCTTATGGGGGACGACGGGGTGGGAGTGGAGGTGATCCGCCGGCTCGAGGGGGAACGACTTGGCGCCGGGGTGAAGCTGATTGACGGCGGGACCGCTGTGCATGAGACGGTGCATGAGACCGAAGGATACGCGACCGTTGTGATCATTGACGCCGTGCACGGGGGGGGAGAGCCTGGAACCGTCTACCGGATGACGCTGGAGGAAACCCGGAGCAGGGCGCGGAAGGATGCCCTTCCCGTCTCGTTGCACCAGCTCTCCGCGCTGTCCGGCTTGGCGCTGGGAGAGATTGCCGGATGGCGCCCCGAGAAGGTGGTTATCATCGGCGTGGAACCGAAGGACGTTGGGTTGCGATTGGGACTTTCGCCGGACATCGAGCAAAGGATGCCGGCGATCATGGACGTGGTCAGGAGAGAGATTGAGCCTGGGCGACGAAGTCTCGAGGAAAGCACATGAATCTGACATCACCTAAACCCGTGGAGAGCATCTTGAGGTCGCTGGACGGGGACAGGAAGGTGTTCATCCTGGCCTGCGGCGGGTGCCCCCTCGGATGCGAGACGGCGACACCGGTACAGGTGGAACAGACCGCCAATGCGTTGACTCAGAGCGGCAAAGACGTTACGGGCACGCTCGCCGTGGAGTTTATTTGCAACAAGGCTCTGGTGGGGATACGGCTGGGACGTAACATCGACCGGGTCATGGCGGCGGATGCAATTCTAGTCCTGTCCTGCGGCGTCGGCGTCCAAGCCATCGGCAACATCGTGGAACGGCGCGTGGTACCCGGGTTGGACACGGTGTCGCAGGGTGGGCTCTGCGGCGTGGCCGTTCAAGGCATCTGGCCTTCGCATGAACGGTGCGCCCAATGCGGAGCGTGCCTCCTGGACCGCACGGGCGGCCTCTGCCCCATCACGCTCTGCAGCAAGAGCCTGGTCAACGGCACTTGTGGAGGCACCAACAAGGGCAAGTGCGAGGTGAGCCCCGAGCGGGATTGTGGGTGGTTCTTGATTTATCAGCGACTGAAATCTCTCGGACGGCTGGACGACCTGAAGAAGATCAACGACGCTCGCGATTTCTCCAAGTACGACTTTCCCGATGCGATGCGCCGCACGATGTGGTACGCCCTCGAGGTGGACGAAGAAGCAGTCCAGGCGGAAAAGGCTGCGAAGGAGCCAAAGAGATGACTGAGGCGGTTAGCAACTTCCAGCGCGCATTGGAGGCGGGCACGTTCGTCGTGACCGGTGAGATCGGTCCGCCCAAGGGCGTGAACATCGAACCGGCGCTCCACGAGGCCGAACACTACCTGAAAGGCCGGGTGGTGGCTGTCAACGTCACGGATATCCAAACGGCCGTCATGCGGTTCGGGAGCATGGCCACCTGCCACCTTCTGCTCGACCGGGGGATTGAACCGGTCTTCCAGATGGTCTGCCGCGACCGGAACCGCCTGGCGTTGCAGAGCGATTTGCTGAGCGCGTACGGGCTGGGCATTCGCAACGTCCTGTGTTTGACGGGCGACCACACGACGATGGGGGATCATCCAGGCGCCAAACCGGTCTACGACCTCGACGTGATCGGACTGTTGCAGGCCGTCACCCGGTTGGAGGCCGGCACCGACCTGGGCCTCGACACCAAGGGGAATCCCAACAAACTGGACGGGACCCCCAAGTTCTTCAAGGGCGCCTGTGTGACGCCGTGCGCCGACGAGGTCGAGCCCCAGATCATCAAGTTGGAAAAGAAGGTCGAGGCCGGGGCCCAGTTCATCCAGACGCAGGCGGTGTATGATCCGAAGGCCTTCGAGACCTTCATGAAGCGCATCGCGCACCTCAAGGTGCCGGTCCTGGTGGGCATCGTTGTGCTGAAGGGGCTCGGCATGGCCAAGTACATGAACCGGTCGGTCCCGGGGGTGGTGGTGCCCGAATCGATCATGAACCGTCTGGCCGAGGCCCCAAAAGAGGACCTCAAGAAGGTCGCCACCGACATCGCCGGTGAGCTGGTCGCGCAGATGAAAGGGATGTGCCAGGGTGCCCACCTGATGACCTTGGGTTGGGATGATTGCGTGCCGGGAATCATCGAACGGGCGGGGTTGAACGGGCGGACGAGGTGACCTGGGGTTTGGGGGTTCCGAGAACCCAACGCGGAAATATTTGAGGCATGGTTCAAAAACGGGGACTCACCTCCGAGCCAACCCTCGACTACGACCCAGAAAACGGGTTCCGGCGAGGTGCCTGTCCCCGTTTTTGAACCATGCCATATTTGAACGGTGTGAAAGAGCACTCGCTGCGAAAAACTGCCCCTTAAAAGGGGCAGTTTTTCGCAGCGAGTGGTACCAATTGGCTTGAAGATAGTTTTAGAAAGAACGGTGTGTCCAAGTCCGTTTACACCAGGTTGCCGGAAGGGCCTCCCGAACAAGGTATTAGGCTTTCACGATCGAGGGCGGCTATCCCTTGGATCGTATTGGGCCTCGTCTTGTGTCTGGGGTTCTGGCTCCGGGTCTATCTGGCCGGGACACCCGGATACGTGGGCGACTTGCAGTGGTTCTACTCCTGGGCAGATGCAGCCCATCGGATCGATATAGGCGCCCCGTACCGCCTGCCGGGGAGGCTGGCCTGCAATTATCCTCCGGGATATATCCTACTGCTCTCGCGGGTTCCAGGGGTGTACGAAGCGGTCACCGGACATCGTTTTCGGATGCTTCCGGACGAGAAAGGGCGTGCGATCGATCCGAGAGATCATGCCCTGGCCCAGTTGGCCGCCCGGCGGCAGGCGGAAAAGACCCGCGAACTCCTCCTGCACTACCGGACGAAAGACCCGAAACGACACCGAGCCATCCTGGAAGGACATCTGAATCCCGAGTTGGTGTCGTTGGGTCTGATGTCTCGTGAGGAATACGCCGCGATGCTCCAGGCGGCCAGGACGGACTCGCGCCGATACGAGCAATTGCGCGGAACCATCGCGGAGCGCGTTCGGGAGTTCATGCAGCACCCTATTCCCTACGAGGTTCCGGATGCGCTGCGTCAACTGGCGGTGTGGATCAAGCTGCCCGCCCTCCTGTTCGACTTGGCCGGTGCGGTAGCGTTGTTTGTCCTATTGCGTCCTCGGAGAGGGCCCATCGGTGCGGTAGGGGTTGCGGCAGCCTATCTGTTCCTGCCCGCCGTGATCTACGATTCGGCCTGCTGGGGTCAAGTCGACGCCGTTCATTCACTTCTGATGCTGCTCTGCCTGGCCAGTTTGGCGGCTTGGCGCCCGTTCTGGGTCGGGCTTCTGTTTTCCACGGCCATGCTGACGAAGTTCCAATCCATCGTGATCCTTCCTGTGCTGGTTGGCGCCGTGCTGCGACGGTGGCAAGAGGACCTGGCGGGTGGTCGTGATGGGAGCGTTCGAGGGACGTCGCCCGAGTCGGGTAGGGGGCGAATCCTGCGATCTTCGGCGGCCCTTCTAGCAGGGACCGTCCTTGCGGTGGGGTTGATCCTCACCCCGTTTGCGGGGACGGGCTCGGCGGGAAAGGCCCTGGAAACCTACGTCAAAGCCCCGGGTCAATACCATTGGGTCAGTGTGTGCGCGTTCAACCCGTGGTGGCTGCTCAATCCCAAGCCCGACTTGGTCAGGTGGTACTACGTTTACATCCCGCAGGACCATCAGCCATTCCTCGGACCGATTACACCAAAACATGTCGGGCTTATCTCCTTGGGGGCATTCTCCATCTGGGTGATCTGGGCGGTGTATCGG
>Ga0209101_1002526_pt1 | contig 11989 bp, 11 predicted proteins | sample ConPoolayeCmetaG_FD_185481 | JGI IMG/M metagenome (GOLD analysis project Ga0209101, IMG submission 185481) | Hot spring microbial mat communities from California, USA to study Microbial Dark Matter (Phase II) - Cone Pool mat layer C metaG... ... | reverse complement strand
GCCGTGACCTTGACCGCGACCGGGCCAGTGTCAGGGTCAGTGACCGTAGAGCCCTAACACGCCGGCCAGGCCGCGCGTCTCACATCTCCCGGTCTCCTTCGGGGGTACGCTCGTGGCTGGGCAGAACGGCGGAGGCGTCGTCGCGGGAGGTCAGGTCACGAGCGGGAGGCGGCGGCTTCGCGGAAGGAGACCATGCGTCCGGTGGCTTCGTCGAACAGGCGCAGCCGCAGGGAGCGCAGGCTCGACCGCAGGGTCAAGCGATGGACCTGCTGCAGCGGCGGCTGCTCGCGGTAGCAGCGCTCGAGCAAATAGTTCGGGATCCGAGGGCTCAGATGGTGAATGTGGTGGAAGCCGATGTTACCCGTAAACCACTGCAAGACCCGAGGCAGCTGGTAAAACGAGCTTCCGCGCAGAGCCGCTGCTACAAAGTCGCGCTGGCCGCCGCGCGCCCAGTACACCTGCTCGAACTGATGCTGGACGTAAAACAACCACAGCCCGGCCGCGCCGCCGATGGCGAGGATCGGCAGCTGCACCAGCACCAGCGACTTAAAGCCGATGGTAAGGGTGAGGATGGCACCGACAGCCACCAGCGCGAGGTTGGTCAGGTGCACGGAAAGCCGCTCCCGCGGCCCGCTGGCCGCATGGGGGAAACGCTGTTTGATGAGAAACACCCACAGCGGCCCGACCCCGAGCAGAAACAATGGGTTGCGGTAGAGACGGTAAGCGATTCGCCGCCATACCGAGGCCTGCCGATACTCCTCCACCGTCATGGTCGCCACGTCTCCCAGCCCGCGCCGATCCAGATCGCCGGCCGTGGCGTGGTGCAGGGCGTGCTCGCGACGCCAGTCGAAGTACGGAGTGAAGGTCAACACGCCAGTGATAAAGCCCACCACGTCGTTGGCGCGGCGCGAGGCAAAGAACGACCCGTGCCCGCAGTCATGGAAGATGATGAAGATGCGCACCAAAAACCCGGCCGCGAGGACCGAAGTGGCGAGGGTCAGCCAGTACGACACGGCCAGCAGATGGTAGCCGGCCACCCACAGCGCCAGGTACGGCACCACGCTGTTGGCCAGCTGCCACAGGCTCGCCCCGGTCTTGGGTTTCTGGTACGGCGCCACCAGCTGCTTCCAGCTGCGGCGCAGGTCATCGAGGGGAACTTCAGAACGCACTTCGGCGGATGCTCTCATAGAGTTTCGAACAGACGCTTCGCGGCTGGCATTCCTCGTAGCCAGCGCCGGTGCGACCGCCGCACGGAAAGCCGAGTGTGACCCACCAGCGGATCAGCTGAGCTATCATCGCAGGCATGAACGCAGTGCGACTGCTCAGCGTGTACGGCATCACCCTCGGCGTGTTTCTCACCCTCGACGCCCTCTGGCTGGGGGTGATCGCCCGCGGCCTGTACCGGCGGGAGCTGGGCTTTTTGCTGGCCGAGGAGGTGCGCTGGGGGGCGGCGGCGCTCTTCTACCTGCTGTACGTCGCCGGGGTGCTGATCGTGGTGGTGCTGCCAAACCTGGAGGGGGCGCTCATCCGCACTGCGGTGCTCGGAGGCGTGTTTGGGCTGTGCGCCTACGCCGCCTACGACCTCACCAACCTGGCCACCGTGGCGCGCTGGCCGGTGCTGGTGACGGTGGTGGACATGATCTGGGGCACCGTGCTCACCGCCGCCACCGCTTTGGGCGGGGGTGTGGCGGCGCGCTGGCTGCTGCGGCCCTGAGCCACCCCGCTCCCTTGCCGCTGCTGTAACGCCCGACCCAGGGCCAGTGACTTTCCTCGTTGGGACGTTGCCGCCGGGCGACCGGCGGGTGGCTGGGGAATGTTCGCACCCCCGCCAACGCTCTTGAGGGCGTGAGTGGAAGGGGTTCAGTTCTCGCCGTCGCCGCCATCGCCCTGGCCGCCACCGCATGCCAGCCGAGCGCCCTGGGCGTTCCCGGCGGACGCACCGGCGAGCGCGCAACCTCCGCCTCCGCCAAGGAGCACGCCATGGCTGCCGTCAAGCTTTCCGCCTCCGGGTACGACATCACACCGCTGCCAAAGGAAAAGGTCCTCGCCCTGGCCGCCCGCCTGGATGCCGAGTCGTACCGCGTCACTCAGAAGGCCGGCACCGAACCGCCCTTCTGCGGGACGCTGCTGGACAACAAGAAAAAGGGGATTTACGCCTGCATCGTTTGTGGTTTGCCGCTGTTCTCCAGCGAGCACAAGTTCGACTCGGGCACCGGTTGGCCGAGCTTTTTCCGCGAGTTCGACCCCGAGCACGTAACTCGCCGGCGGGACAGAAGCCACGGCATGGTGCGCACTGAAATCCTCTGCGCCCGCTGCGGCGCCCACCTGGGCCACGTCTTCGACGACGGTCCGCGGCCCACCGGCGAGCGCCACTGCCTAAACTCCGCCTCCCTGAGATTCTACGAGGAAGGCACACCGCTGCCGCCGGAAAGCCAGCCTTTGCGGGTGGAGGTCGCCTACTTCGCGGGCGGCTGCTTCTGGGGCGTGGAGCACTACTTCCAGCAGGGACCCGGGGTGGTGGACGCCGTCAGCGGCTACATGCAGGGGCACGTGGACCACCCCACCTACAAACAGGTGTGCACCGGCACCACTGGGCACGCGGAAACCGTCAAGGTGGTGTACGACCCGGCACGCATCACCTACCGGCGCTTGCTGGAGGCGTTTTTCGCCATGCACGACCCCACCCAGCTCAACCGCCAAGGGCCAGACGTGGGCACCCAGTACCGCTCCGGCATTTGGACGGTGAACGAGGAGCAGCGGCGCGAGGCGGAAGCGTTCATCCGCGAGCTGCAAGCTTCCGGGCGCTACCAGCGCCCCATCGTCACCCAGGTGGAACCCGCCAAGACGTTCTGGCCGGCCGAGGAGTATCACCAGGACTACATCGCCACCACCGGTGCCGCCTGCCACGTGACCAACCCCTGGTAGGACGGCGCTGCAAGCCCAGCGCTGTCTTACCCTTTGACCCGGGCCGCCGGCTCGTCCGGCAAGGCGGGGGCAAAGCGGTGGTACGCCACGGTCACGGCCAGGGCCAGCAGCAACGCCCCCACCCCCAGCCCCGCCTTGACCAGCGGCGGCGAGGTCAAGGCCAGGCGCAGAAAAACCGTGGACACGGCAAAGGCAGAGTTGCGGAAGACGATGGCGTAGGTGCTGCTGTAGCGCAGCGCCAGCAGCACCAGCAGCACGTCGGCGAAGATCAGGACCGTGTAAAACGTCTCAAAGAACGGGTACGTCTCCTCACCCCGGAGCAAGCGCAGCAGATCGCCGGCGCCAATGCCCATGAGCACCACCAGCAGGCTCAAGGACACCAGCTTCTTGCTGGCCACGAACGACCAGCGGTCATCGGGGTCGGCGGACAGGGACAGGTGTCGCTGCTGGCGATAGAAAAAACCCAACCCCACAAAAACGAGGAAAGCGCCCGCCGCCACCGCCGCCATGTCGGGCAGCGCCGGGCGTACCGCCTCCCAGGTCACCGGCTCAGGAAAGGCGGTGAACTCCTTGAACGTGTGGCGCACCAGGATGAGCGACAGGATTTCGAACTGCTTGCCCACCGCCAGCGACACCGACTGGGCGAGGGTGAGCACCAGGGTGATGACCTCGAACAGCAGCAGCAGGGTGAATGCCAGGTCCACGGCGTAGAAGTGATTCTCCGGCACCCGCGCGGCCAGCCCCGCGGGGAGCCAGCCGCGGCGGCCCGCCTCGATGGATAGCAGCGCCACCACGAACGCTGCGGTGAGCAGCGAACCCACCGCCCGCTGCGTCCTGGCCATCGCCCAGAAACGCTCCACCCGGTCGTACCCACGCTGTGCCACGGCCAGCAGCCGCCGCCAACGGAACATGCATCATGATCGCACGCCCCTTCGTCGTCCTTTCACCGGCGAGGAATCGTCAAGCTCACCGTAAAGCCTTTCGGTGACACGCCGGGCACAGCAACACCGGCTCGGGCGGATCGCCGCCCAGCCGTGGCCGCCAATTCCGGGTTCTTCACTCGCGACGGCGCCTGGGGCGGAACTGTGCCCGTGGCCGTGCCCGTGTCAGTGTCAATGTCAATGTCAGTGTCAGTGCCAGTGACTGTGTCAGAGTCAGTGTCAGTGTCAGTGTCAGTGTCAGCGACCGTCAGTGTCAGTAACCGTGACGGGGACCGTGTCTGTGCCGGCGTCCGTGTCCGGGAGGCCGGTCACTCCCCTCTGGCCACCGCCGGCGGGGGCGCCGTGGTTACAGCGTCTCGAAGCGGCCCTGGAAGAAGCGCAGCTTGGCCGGCTCGTAAACGAACTTGAGCCCCTTGATCTCGTGGCGGCGCTGGTAGAGGCGGATGATCCCCTCGGCCACGGCGCGCATGTGGTCGTTGCTGTACACCCGCCGCGGGATGGTCAGCCGCACCAGCTCCAGCGCCGGGCGGTAGTTTTGCCCGGTTTCGGGGTTGCGTCCCTTGGAGACGTTGCCGCGCTCCATGGCCCGCACCCCGGTTTCCACGTAGATTTCCGCCGCCAGTCGCTGGGCGGGGTATTCGTCCTGGTCGATGTGGGGCAAAAAGCGCTTGGCGTCGATGAAGATGGCGTGACTGCCCGGCGGGGTGACGATGGGCACCCCGGCTTCCTGCAGCAGCCGGCCCAAATAGGCAGTTTGCGCTAGACGCGAGCGGATGTAGCGGTCGTCCAACATCTCCTCGACGCCGCGGGCGATGGCGGCGAGGTCGGCGGTGGCCAGGCCACCGTCGCTGATGTTGCCCTCAAAGATGCGCAGCATCTCCTCGGCGCGGCGCGCCAGCTCGGGGTTGTCGCGAAAGCACAGGACGCCCCCGATGTTGATGAGGAAGTCCTTCTTGCCGCTGACCGTGCAGCCGTCGCCGTAGAGCATCATCTCGCGCACGATGTCCTCGATCTTGACACCGGCGTAGCGAGGGTCGTGCATCTGGATCATGCAGGCGTTCTCCACCACCCGGGTGGCGTCAAAGTAGATGGGAATCCTGCGACTGGAGCAGTACTCGTAGACCTCTCGCAGGTTGTCCATGCTCACGGGTTGGCCGCCGGCCATGTTCACCGAGTGCTCGAAGGAGACGTAGGCGATCTTCTCCACCCCGTGCTGCTGCACCAGCGCATCCAGTTTGGCCAGGTCGATATTGCCCTTCCAGGGGAAGCTGCTCTGCGGATCGTGGGCCTCGTCGACGATGACGTCGGCGAACACCCCGCCCGCCAGCTCCTGGTGCAGCTTGGTGGTGGTGAAGTACATGTTGCCGGGCACCAGCTGCCCGGGGGTAATGCAGCACTGGCTCAAGATGTGTTCGGCGGCGCGCCCCTGGTGGGTGGGGATGATGTGGCGGTAGCCGAACAGCGACGACAGGCGCTCCACCAGCCGGTGGTACTCGTCGCTGGCGGTGCAGCAGGCGCGCGCCGCGTCGTAGGCCGCCCACTGGTCGGTGCTCATGGCCGAGGTGCCCGAATCGGTGAGCAGGTCGATGGTGACGTCGGCGGAGCGCAGCAGGAAGGTGTTGTAGCCGGCGGCGCGGATGGCCCTCTGCCGCTCCTCGCGGGTAAGCGTCGCCACCCGCTCAATGGTGTGGATCTGGTACGGGAAGGTGTCGAAGCGGTACGGCTCGATCTGCGGGAACACCCAGTGGTAAGCCATCTGGTCCCGCCACGTGCCGCTGGCCGTCACCTGCAGCGGCGAGATGCGCTGGCGCTGGGCCGCCAGGGCGATGATGGCGTCGGCCACCTGGTCCAGTTGTTCATCAAGCAACGCCAGCCGCGGGATCTGCACCGGCACCAGGGCGTCCCTGCCCACCAGCCCGTGCGCCAGGGCGCGCACCCCCGAGGACAGGTAAAGCGCCGCCGAAAACGTGTCCTGCGCCGTTTCCCCCGCCTGCGGCAGCAATTCGGCGGCGCGCACGTAGGCGCCGTCGCAGCCGCGCTCGATGGGCACCCCGCCCGCCGCCAGGCGGTCGCAGAAGCGCTGGGTCTGGTGCATCGCCCAGTGCACCTCGGCCTCGTCGCACATCTCGGCCAGGCCGCGGGCCAGCACCTCCATGGTGCGCCCGGCCATGCCGCCGTAGGTGTGCAACCCTTCGTACACCACCACCTCGTTGATGAACTTCTCGTGCACGGACGGGATGTCGGTGGTCAAGATGCCGCCGGTGTTGCACTTGGGATCCTGCGCGCCGTCGATCTGGAAGATGTGCGCGGTTTTGGCGATCTGCTTGACGATCGAGGCGATGGACCGGTCGGCGCAGCCGCTCTCGTGGCGCTGAATAAACCAGGCGTTTTCGATCACCCGCGAGCCGTCGCAGATCACCTTGACCCCGAAGCGATCGGCCAGCTCGCGCACCGCCGTGAGGTTGGCGAGGCTGAACGGGTGGCGCCCGTCGGCAAACGCCTGCAACCCGACCAGCGCCACCTTCCCCCCCTCCAGCAGGGTGCGCAGCGCCTGGAGGTCCAAATTGCCGCTGAACACCTCGTCGGTTGTGTCGCGCACGTCTGGGTAGTCGATCCCCAGCGCCTTGAGTTGGTCCATGCGGGTGCGGGCGTTGGAGGGCAGCATCGCACCCTTGGGCACCAGCGTCGCCACCACCAGCTTCACGCACCCCAGCACGTTGTGGGTGGGGCACACGTAGGTGTGGCCCAGCACCTCCCGCACCACCCGTTCCAGCTCCTCGAAGTTGCGCGAGCCGGCGTACGCCTCATCACCCACCAGCTGGCCGGCCAGCTGTTCCTGGGAAAACGCCGAGGTGCCCAAGGAGCACATATCGAAGGACACCTGCGACGGCGTCAGATGAAAAACATTAAAGCGCGCCTGCGACAGGTACCGTTTGCGCTGCTCCAGGGTGGGAAAGGACAACAGGCGCACCGTCTTGATCTTGTGGGGCTCGTGCAACGGCATCTTCGGCTCCTTTCGGCCTCGCCGGCCCCCAGGCGGCCCGGCGGGAGGGGGTACGATCGGAGCGCGTAGTCTAGCGCGTCGCATGCCGGCGACGACACTCAAGCGTTGAGCCGATTTGTGTCCGCTCAGGCGGCCATGCGCAGAAGATGACGGTTGGGCGCGGTCACCCTTCGGCTTCGCTGGGTGCCATGGGCCTGCGTTACTATATAAAGGAGTATGTCGACGCCCACTCACCTCCCCACCCTCGCCTTCGTGCTGCGCAACTTCAAGAACTTCAACGCCCGCGCCCTGCGGGATGCCCTCCTCGCCTACCGCCGCCACCTGGACCAAGGCGGCACCATGTTCTGGGCCATGGCGGGGGCGATGTCCTCGGCGCAGCTGGGCATCACCCTGGCGCCGGCGATCCGCGCCGGGCTGGTGCACGGCTTGTCGGTCACCGGCGCCAACCTGGAGGAGTCCCTCTTCCGCCTGGTCGCCCATCACAGCTACAAGGACTTCCCCGACTACCGCTACTTCACCAAGGAGGACGACCAGCGCATCCTGGAGCAGCGCATGCGGCGCGTCACCGACACCTCCATCCCCGAGGACGAGGCGTTCCGGGCGGTGGAGCAGCACATCGTGCCCATGTGGAAGCGGGCCAGCCAACGGGGGGAGCGGCGCTTCTGGCACGAGTACTTCTACGAGCTGGTCCTGTCGCTGCCCCCGGCGCTCTACGAGGGCGACCCGGAGGAGTGCTGGCTGCTGGCCGCCGCCCGGGCCAACCTGCCCCTTGTGGTCCCGGGCTTCGAGGACTCCACCTTTGGCAACATCTTCGCCTCCTACGTCAAAACCGGGGAGTGCGACGCCGCCATCGTCAAGTCGGGGATCGAGTACATGGTGGCGTTTTACGACCAGTACCGCCAACTCTCCAGCCACGGCCCCGGCGTCGGTTTCTTCCAGATCGGCGGCGGCATCGCCGGCGACTTCCCCATTTGCGTGGTGCCGTCCATCAAGTACGACCTGGGCGAGAGCGTGCGGCCCTGGGCGTACTTCTGCCAGATCTCCGACTCTACCACCTCCTACGGCTCCTACTCCGGCGCCACCCCCAACGAAAAGATCACCTGGGACAAGCTTACCAAAGACACCCCCATGTTCGTCATCGAATCCGACGCCACCATCGTCGTGCCGATCATCCTGCAGGCCCTGCTCGAGAGCGCCGCCGATCCCGCCGGCGCCGCCACCCTCATCGCCTCCGCCACCCAGCCCGCTTGAGCCCGCCCCGGCCGGTGCGCTCGCTCGTCACCGCCGAGCCCGCAGCCCGCGGCGCCACCCCTGGGGACGCCGGCGCTACCTTCGATCCCCCAGCCACGCCCGGGCCGGCGACACGCTCCCGTCAGTCCAGCCGCCAGCTATCGTCCTGCCGTCGGGCGACAGGATGAAAACGAACTCCCCCTGCGCCCCGGGCACCTGCCAGCTCCCCTTCCACACGCGGCCTTCCACAAGCAGGCTCCCGTGCAGCGTCAAATCGTGCCCGGGCATGTGAATGAGCCCATCCAGCGTCTCCGGGGCCTCGCTGGTGATCTCGACCTGTAACGCCTCCAGCGCTACCCCCTCGTTGCTGAACCGCTCCGTATCCCACACTCCCACGAAATCAGGCCTACCTCCTCCTTCCTACGTGGAGCCGCCGCAGAGGCCCGCCGCACTCGCAGCCTTGCGGCAGCTGTTTCACCTGGCAAAGAGTTGCGCCAGCGTACCGCTTAATACGAATCCCAGCTTAACGAGAATCGCCACCGTGGCGAGCATTGGAAACCACCAAAGGTCTGCGTCTTTCAGATCGACAGTAACGCCGGAGACATCGGGAAACGGATCGAGGCTGTCCCCATTGGATTCGTCCAGACCGCGCAGTAAGTCCTGCCTTGCCTTGAGGGATCGTCTCGCCAAATTCAAGCTGCGCCGCAGACCGCAGAACAAAAGCCAGATGAACATGATAAGTGCTATGTCCGTCGCTGCTGCGATTGAGCTGAGCGCCAGGAAGCCCCGGTTCCGAGCCAGGAACGCCGTCACCCCGAAACTGGCCGCCGTTAAGAGCGAGTTCACGTTGTACACAGTGCTCCTGAGTTCCCTGATTTCTCTCCTGTCCTCAGCGACCATTGCTACCAATACCGACACCTTGATCTCGGGAGACGCTATCATTACGCCCTCCGACCCTTTGTCCGAACATCGCCAAGATCCCAACCTTTCACCGAACCATTCTCGCAAAAAGCTACTCGACCGCAGCGCCCTCCGAGGTCCCCGGTCGATGGCATACATTTAGCCAAATCGGGCATCATAATCGTGGCGTGGATCCCGCGATAAATCAATGACACGATGCGGACCAGGCGATTCCAGCTTACGGGTACTCGTCCCCCCGTCATAGCAGCGCGGAATTCCCAGTTTTCCATTCCAGATTTTAGCGTGGTGATTGTGCCCGAAGAGAAGCGCATCAATCGAGACGGGCGAGTCCTGAAGAACCTGCTGCAACTCTCTCGCGTCCTTCAGCTCGTGCGTTGGCGCCAGCGGATCGAAGGGGTGATGATGCAAGTAGACGACACGCCTGCTACAGGCACGAACCTCGGCTGAACCCAGCAGCGCCTGCAGGCGATACAGCTGGTTTGAGCCGAGCTCGCCGTTTGCCCACAGGCAGTCGTACCAGTCTAGCTCCTCAGCCATTGAATCCAGACCGATGAAGGCAATTTCGCCAATCACATCCAGCTTCGGGTAGACCACACTCGTTGTTCCAAAGAAGACGTTCTTGAACTCCTTCAGGTACTTCCGCAGCGCAAGGGACCCCATTCCGTAGTCATGGTTGCCCGGCACCACAAGAACCGTGAACCCTGCATCCTCAAGAACATCTAGATGAGCGCGCACCTCAGCGAAGTTGGAGTTACCGAATGCTGTTTCAACCAGATCACCTGTTATCACGACAACGTAGTCGCTGGCTGGCTCCTTTAGAAACACAATACTCCGAACGATCCTCTGAAGACGCGCGCCCGAATCAGGAAAACCAATATGTAGGTCACTGAGGTGGATTATCTTTTTCATGACTGGTAGTCCCCTCGTCTTGCTGGCCAGAATTAAGCCGGGCAGCTAGGGGTTGTTGAAGTTGATCCCAACCGACAGGAGGAAGAACGTTCGCCGGCGACCCTCCACCTGTCCGAAATCGTAACCCAGTCCAAGCATCAAAGCGTTATTGAAGAAGCCGACAGTTGTTGCGTAGGAAATGTCCAAAGTCGATCCTTCTGCCGTGTCGCCGGAAATAAGTACGGTCAATGGAGAAAAGCTGAAGTTGGACACCTACTTGTTTCGATTGCCGTCTGAGACAAGAATCAACTTTTGAAGAGAAATGCCGCCACCAACAGAAGTCAGGATCTGGGCGTCCAGCTTGGCCTCGCCTCGTTTCGACGTGGTGATCTTGAGCGCTGGGATTGTAACCTGGGGGCGCCACTCCCAAAGGACATCATTGGTCTTGTGATTCTCAGACGGCACCAGCGAAAAGAAGCGCGGCCGAATGGTAGCTTGTGCACCAAATACGACTGTTGGCGTCATGACTAACGCCAGAAGAATAGTGGTTATGGTTGAGACTTTTCGATTCGTCATGGTTTCCTCCATGGAGTGACGGCGCTCGATGGAGCCGTCTTAGCCAAAGTGTGGGGTTTGGTTTTCTTCATCGGGAGGACGAGAGAAAGTTGGTTGGGGACAGCTGAAGCAATTGGTATCCGCGGACGTGGCGAAGAGAAGAGGAAGGTAGGTTGGCGGCATTAAGGTAGAGGGTGCGCATTTCGTGTGAGCCCTTTTGTGTCACTAGAAGCTCCTGGCGCTGAATTGCCTATTTGTCGCAGGGGTTCATTACGGCGCGTGCCGCATAGCGGCCGAGGTCGAGCATGGTGGCGATGTCGGTGCGGGTGAAGGAGTCGATCTGCACCTCGATGGGCATGGCCGGCTGAATGACGCGGATGGGAATGTACCGGTAGCCGCGCAGTGGACCGGACTCTACAGGCGTGCCGTCGCGCGGGCAGTACTCGTTGATGAAGCTCGCAAACTCCAGGTCGTTGCGCAGGATCTCGTTGGTCATGATGGTCACGACCCGGTCCACCAGGTGCAGGAGGTTGCCGCGGTGGAAGTCGCTGCCTCCGGTCTTAAAGGGCTGGCAGGCGACGCAGATGATTTCGGTGGCGCCCGCGTCGATGGCCTGCTTTAAGGGCGCAATGTCGCGCATGCCGCCGTCGTAGTAGGGGCGATCGCCAATCATGGAGATGGGCATCATGATGGGGATGGCGGTGGAGGCGATGATGTAGTCGACGAGGTTGGGAAAGCCCAAGGAGGCGTAGACGATCTCACCGTCGGCCAGATTGACGCAGCCGGCGTAAAACGCCACCGGCGAGTTACGCAGGTTTGACTCGTTCAACTCCTTTCTGACCAGCGCCTTGAGCCGGTCGGTCTTGACCAGGCCGTCGAAGCGGGAGAACAGCGCCGAGAGCGCCACCTTGCCCCGGGAGCGCACCTCGATGATGTCCTCCGGTTGCGTGACGTGGTCCTTCCAGAACTGCACCAGTTGGGCGCCGATGGCCGGCCAGTCGGGTACCCCCCCGCCGGCGCGGCCGGCCCGCTCGGCGAGGAAGGCGCCGTTGAGCGCCCCCACCGAGATGCCCGTGATGATGCGGGGCGCAAAGCCGCGCGCCAGGATTTCCCCCAGCGCCCCCGCCTGGAAGGCACCCTTGATGGACCCTCCGCCTAAGACCAGCGCCTGCATGTCACCTCCTCATCCGGCGCTGCCGCGCCGAGCTATGCCACCGCGAATGCTGAAGCCTTGATACCACCGGACGGGAAGGCGTGTCATCACCCACATGGGTGATGCCAAAAGAGGACAGTGGGGACCTGGGCCGAGGGAATAGGGGCCGGAGGAGGGCGTCTTCGGCCCCCGAACGTGCGGTGCGGGGCCGACGCGACCGAGGATGGGGCGTGCCGGGGCGCCTTGCCCGCGCCGCGGCCGGCGGCGCGCCGGTGGGCCGGCGCCGTTTTCGCAGTGCGGCGGGGCTGCGCGGGCGAGGTGGACCGCGCTGGCGGGTGGAGCGGACGGGGAGACCGCCCGGCGGGATTATCC
>Ga0209101_1002524_pt1 | contig 11990 bp, 8 predicted proteins | sample ConPoolayeCmetaG_FD_185481 | JGI IMG/M metagenome (GOLD analysis project Ga0209101, IMG submission 185481) | Hot spring microbial mat communities from California, USA to study Microbial Dark Matter (Phase II) - Cone Pool mat layer C metaG... ... | reverse complement strand
ATGAAAAACTGTTTTCCTATGTTAACCGTTACAATTTTGACTTAAAATTACAACAGCTAAATAGAAAATCACCGGTTCAATACTTAGTGGAACCTTTTAGTAAACATTTAACCAAATGTCAGAGATTGTCGTTAATTAATAAATTAATTATTTATTATTAGTAATTTTTAGGTTAATTAAAAATTAGGATAATTAGTTTAATTTTATTTTGACTTTTGACTTTTAACTTTTTATCATATTTATATGTACGATTTAGTCTCAATTGGAACTATTAGCGTCGATTTATACTTTAAAGGAAAAAATTTTACCTTCAAAAATAATCGATTTGCTTTAGCGGTTGGAGGTAAGTATATTGCTAATCAATTTGATATAAAAATTGGTGGCGGAGGAGCTAATGTCGCTATTGGTGTTGCTCATCATGGATTTAGAACAGCTGTTATTGGTAAAATTGGTAATAACCCATTTAAAAAAATAATTCTTAATCATTTAAAAACTCATAAAGTCTCAACTAACTTAATCGATCAAGAGAATAATTATTATAATCTTTCGGCAATTTTATTGACCCAAAAAGGAGAACGAACAATTATTCATTATTCTACACCTCATCAAGATCTCTTTTCGGCTAATAATCAACTTTTTGGATTAACAAAAACTAAAATAATTTATTTAGGTAATTTACCTGAAGTATCTTTAACTCAACGAATAAAATTTTTAAAATTTATTGGTAAGCATAAAATTATCCGGATTTTAAATTTAGGTGTTATCGATTGTCGTAGACCGAAAAACCAATTAAAAGAAATTTTTAAAGAAACTGATATTTTAATCGTTAACGGTTATGAATTTTCTGAAATTGTTAAAGCGCCTCACAAAGATATTCAGTTCAATGATGATGTTATTTCCTGGTATATTCCCTCTCTTTTTGAAAAAATCGTGGTTATCACAGAGGGCGAGAAAGGAAGTTTTGCTTATTTTAAAGGAAAAGTTTTTTATCAGCAGGCTTTAAAACCAGCCAAAATTATCGATACAACAGGCGCTGGTGATGCATATACAGCGGGTTTTATTTGCGGATTTTTAAAATATCATAATATTGAAATAGCAATGAAAAAAGGAGCGATTTATTCCAGTTATATTTTGGCAAAAATTGGCGCTAATTAAATTTAAAAAATTTTAAATATGTTGACCATTATTTGTGGTGAAAATACTATCGCAGCTTATAATTTTTTTTTAGAAAGAAAAAAAGAATTTATTGATAAAAAATATGAAGTTTTAGAAATTAAACCGGAAGCTTTTGAAGAATTAGTTACTTGGCAATCAGAAAATCTTTCTTTATTTACCAAAAAAAGAGTTTTCTTTACCAGAAATCTTAATAAAAAAATTAATAAAAAAAATGAAAGAACTTTGAATTTTATTAGTCAAATTGCTAAAGATAAAAATATTAATATTTTTGATTTTGAAGAATCCATAGAAAAAAGAAATATAAAAATTCAAAAAAATGTTTTAATTAAAGAATTTAAATTACCAACTTCTATTTTTAATTTTCTAGATAGTTTTTATCCCGGTAATTTTAAAAATGTTATAAAAAATCTCAATCTTCTTTTAGAAACAACCGCAGTTGAATTAATTTTTTTTATGGTGACTAAAAGAATTCGTCAACTTTTAATGGTAAAATTTAATAACAAAATTAATGGTATTCAACTATGGCAGTTAAAAAAACTCAATTCTCAAGCAAAACTTTGGTCAAAAAAAAGCTTAATTAAATTATATCAATCTCTTTTTCAATTAGAAATAAAAGAAAAAACAAGCAATAATCCTTTTGAGTTAAAAAAATCACTTGAATTGTTATTTAGTTATTTGCTATGATTTTAAAACATGATAACAATTAATCCTAATATTTTTAAATCCTATGACATACGCGGTCTTTGGCCAAGCGATATTAATGAAAAAAATATTGATTTAATTACAAAAGCAATATTAAGCTTTCTGATTAAATACCTAAAAAAAGAAAAAATATTACTTGTTTTAGGACGAGATATGCGTTTTTCATCACCAGTAATTTTTGAAAGGATGAAAAATGTACTTTTGTCATATGGGATAACAATTTATGATTTAGGACTGGTGCCGACACCGACTGTTTATTTTTCAATTTTTCGTTTTAAAGCTGATGTTGGTATTCAAATTTCAGCTTCCCATAATCCTAAAGATTATAATGGAATTAAAATTGCTATTCGTAAGGGAAAAAAATTAATTAAGGTAGGAAAAAATACTGGAATGACTGATATCAAAGAACTTGCCTTAAAAAACTATTTTCTTAATATTAACCGTCTAGGTGATGGTAAAATAATTCCAGTGAAAGACGCGATTGATGCGGAAATCGATGCTTCTTTTTTCGATTTGAAAATTAAAAATATCAAAAAATTAAAGATAATTGTTGATCCAGCCAACGCCATGGGTATTCTATACTTTAAAAAGTTAATTAGTAAACTACCAGTTAAAATTGAGATAATTAACGAGAAATTAGATGGAAGATTTCCTTCTCATCAAGCCGATCCCCTACAATTTACATTATGGAAAGATTTACAAAAAAAAGTTATTATTAAAAAAGCAGACTTAGGAATGATGATTGATGGTGATGCCGATCGGGTTTTTTTTATCGATGAAAAAGGAAAGATTATTCCCGCAACTCTAACCACCTGTCTTATTTTAGAAAAGATTTTTGCCTTAAAACCAAAAAGTAAAGTTCTAGTCGACATTCGTTATATTTTAAATGTAAAAAAACAAGTGGAAAAATTAGGTGGAAAGCTATCTATTTCTCCGGTTGGTCATGCATTAATAACTCAACAACTTAATGATGAAAAAGCTGTTTTTGCTGGTGAATCATCGGGTCATTATTATTTTAAAGAAATTGGGGGTGGTGAAAGTTCAATTCGAGTAATTCTTTTAATTTTACAAATTCTTTCAGAAAAAAATCAACCAATTTCTCAATTAGTAAAATCAATTCAATCTGCTTTTGAATCTGGAGAAATTAATTTTATAAGAGACAAAAATATTTCTCCAAAAGAAATTTTGGAAAAAATTGCCAAAAATTATCATGATGGAAAAATTTCTTGGTTTGATGGTTTATCAGTTTCTTATCCTGATTGGCGATACAATATTCGCGCTTCTAATACTGAACCACTTATTCGACTCAATGTTGAAGGTTTAAGTGCTAATTTAGTAAAAGATAAAACCGATCTTCTAGTGAAAAAAATTCTTTCACTTGGCTTAAAAAAAGACTAAACAAATGATATAATAAATTTGTTTATGGCAGATTCAGAAAAAATTATCCTATCAAAATATACTTTTGCTTTAATATCTACCCTTCGATCAATTAAACCAAAATCTCGACCAGATGAACTTTCAAAAATTGAAGTTTCTCAAACTGTTTCCCTTTTTGCTCTTATATATGAAAAAATGAGAAATGCAATAGAATTTCGTGATGATCATTTAATTCTTCGCGCCGCTATTGAAAGAATTCTCAAACGCCTTTTAGCTTTAGAACCAAAAGGTAAAGACCAAGCCGAGAACCTTATTCGCGAACTTCTTTGGGCAAGATATTTTGATAATGGTAGTTTAAGTAAAGAAGATGTTGACAAAGTTCAAAAAATAATTGATGTTTATTTGAATATTAGAAATAAAATTGTTTTTGGTCGGCCTTCGAATTTACAAATATATTTAAACGATTTTATTTTTGATTTACTAACTTCCGAAATTGAAGAAATTTTAATTCCAGAAAAATCTCACAAACAAGCAGCAAAAACATTTTATATTTATCAAGTTTTGAGAAAAAAAATAAAAATAGAAGAACTTAATGAAGCAGAAAAAGATGCAGTTTTTTTAGCTACTCTAGAAAAAGTTTATCGTAAAAGTGATCGGGCCCATCAACGTTATCATCTTTTTATTACTTTTTATCAGCCAGTATATCTTTACTCTCAAGAAGAGTTAGAAAAATTCATTCCTAAAATCCCCGAAGTTTTTAAAAAAATAGACACATTCATTAATAATTCCTACATTGATATTATCTCAAAATTTGTTAAAAAAAATTTACCGCCATTTTTGATTTTATTTAAACTATTGGATAAAAAATTAAATGAAGTAGAAATAAATTTGAATGATCCTAGTAAATTAAAGGCAGAAGTTGATTATATATGTCGAGAGAAATACCAAAATTTATCGGTAAAAATTCGTAATTTAGCTATTCGAGCATTTATATATATTTTTTTAACTAAAATGTTTTTTGCCTTAATTTTAGAATTTCCATTATCTCATTATATTTATGGAAAAGCTGATTTTCGGTCTATATTCATTAATACTATTTTTCCACCAATTTTAATGGCTTTAATTGTCTTATCTTTTAAAATCCCTGATGAAGAAAATACAAAAAGAATTTTTATCAGATTAATAGAAATTATTAACAAAGATCCAACTTTTGAAAAAAGTGTTAGTTTGTTTAGTAAAAAAGGTAAAATAAAAAAACCCATCTTGGTTTTTGGTTTTACTATTTTTTATTCACTAACTTTTTTAATTACTTTTAGCTTAATATATGAAATTTTAACCCAATTAAATTTTAATTTAATTAGTCAAGGAATTTTTATTTTTTTTGTCTCAGTTGTTACCTTTTTTTCTTATCGAATAAAACAATCAGTTAATGAATTAAAACTTATAGAAAAAGAAAGTGTCTTTACTCCCTTATTCGATTTTTTCTTTATGCCAATTCTTTCCTTAGGAAAATTTTTTAGTCAAGAAATATCTAGGCTTAATTTTTTTATTTTTATTTTTGATTTTATTATTGAAGCGCCATTTAAACTCGTTTTTGAAATAATAGAAGAATGGATTACTTTTGTAAGAAAAAGAAAAGAAGAAATTGTTTAGAAAATATTGATTATTGTACTGATCGAGCTATTTGTAATTCCTGTGATAAAGAATATTGCGTTCCTTTTTTCTTTGACAAAGACAAAAATAATGAACCTCTTTTTTTCTTTCTTGAAACCATTGCCGAAAACCAAGTACTGGACTCAGTAATTTTCTGACGAAGACTTTGAAGAACTCGAAGAACAATCTCTAAAAATCTAATGTGATAAATTCCTGGTTTTTTTGGTAATTGTTCAACAGTAATGTTGTCAATATCAGAAACTTGAGCTAAAAATGATTTATCTGCTTTTTTAATTAATTCAATTTCTTTTCTTATTTGTTCAACTAATTCCTTTATCTGTTTTTTTACCAATTCCCGCTCATAATATTCTTGGTAAGAAAATAAAGAAAATTCTTTTCTCATAGGCTTGGGAGATTGCTCTTTTTGTTGGTTAACTTTTCTTTCACCAAAAGAAGAATTATCAAAATCAATTGGATTGTTTCCAGTAATCTCTACGGAATTTTTATAAGTTGACTGGTTTTTACTTTTTTTGTTGGCTGAGCCTAAGCTAAAGAAACTCATATTATAATATTACTATAAGCTAAGTAAATAATCAAGAGTTTTTTGCTTACGAAGAATTGAGCTATAAAAATAACTATTTTTCTCAGCTAATTTTCGTTCATTTTCATTTTTAAAATGGGTAAAAATCTTTTCCAAATCTGATTTTTCAACGATAATATTTTCTTTATCAGCTATTGCTAAAAGAATAAACTCTAATTTATAAGCATCTTCGATTTCTTTTTTATATTGAATTTTTAATTGATCTACACTTAAATTTTTTGATTTTAAATATGCATCAACCGTTAAACCAATTTTTTTAATTTCATCAAAAAGATTAGTTAATCTTTGATTTAGTTCTTCTTCGATAACCAAATCAGAAATATCACAAACAATATTTTTAAGAAGTATATCTAAAATCTGATTAAGAAGTTCTTGTTTTTTTGCTTCATTTTTTCGTAAATCATTTTCTTTTCCTTTACCAGGAATCCAAATTTCGTCTTTTTTTTGATTAGCTTTTACTTCTTTTACTAACTTTTTATAGTTATCGTTAAGAGTTATCTTAGGTTTTAAAGCAATAAGAATTTTTAATTGCCAATCCTCATTTTCATTAGCCTTCAATAACTCAACTTTTGGTGAAATAATTGGATTAATATTTTCCTTTTTGAGTATTTCCCGATAAATTTTAGGAAGAAGACTTGTTATTAATTCTTTATAAACTGTTTCTTTTTCAATGTTTTTTTCAGCAATTTCTTTAGGAACCGTACCTTTTCGAAAACCAGGAAGAACTAATTTTTTTTGAAGAAATGAAAAGGCTTCCTGATAAGCTTCTTTAATATCGATTTTTGGAATATTAACTAAAAATTCAACTGAGTTTTTTGGTAAAGAATTTTTTTTGTAAGTATACATATTCTATAATTTTAATTCATTTTTTTCAAAATACAATCGTAAATTTTCTTCTTCTTTTTTAAATTCATTGATAAAAAAATTAACTCTCTCTGCCCAGTTTGGACTCTCTGAGTAAACAGAACCAATTTCTTCTACGTTTTTTAAACCACGATTTAAATAATTATTCTTTAGTCCATAGGCAACCTTATTAATTCCTTCACTCCAACTTTTAAAAACAATATAACCACCACCCCACCCAAATGGGTTAAATGAATTTGGAAGAATATAATTACCAAAAGTTGATTCTAAACCAGCAATTGCTGGTAAAAAATAACAATCAATTTCATGATCAAAACAAACTTTAATAAAATCATCAACATTATCTACTAAGGGCGAATTGTATTTTTCTAAAACTTTTTTTATAGTATATTTTTTATAAAAAAACTGACCATTAATAGAAGATAAAAGGAAATCATTTGAAGGTGTATATAATATTTTTTTATAAGATATATAAGCTGAACGACCAGCTTCTTTATTTTTATCATCAGCAAAAACAAAAAAAGGATAGAATAAAATAGTAATTAGAACTAATATCAAAATAATTTTTCTCATAAAAAAAATCCTAAAGCTTTTAAGAAAATCTTAAAAACCCTAGGATCTAAGTTAATTATAGCATAAAATTATAGGATTTCAAGAAGAAATTAGTTTAAATAAAAATAAGCTAAACCACAAGCAATTGCATCAGTCTCATCATCCTCTCTAATTGAAGGAATTTTATTAGTTAAAGTTAACATTTTTTTAATTGACTGTTTATCTGAATGGCCATAACCAGTGATCACTTGTTTTATTTGTAGAGGAGTTATAAATTTTATTTTAATTTTATTTTGAGCGGCAAGAAGAAGAATCACACCTTGAGCTTGACTTACTTGAATAATAGTTTTTTTATTTTTTAAAAAAAATATTTGTTCTATTACGATTAAATTAGGATTAATTTTTTTAATTAATACAGAAAGAGTTTGGTAAATATGATTTAGACGCTTTTCAATACTATCTTTTGGATTTGATTTGATTAATCCAGAAGTAATAAATTTATAATTTTTTTGGGGAAAAGTATTAAATTCAAAAAAAGCATAACCCAATTTGTCAAACCCAGGATCAATTGCAAGAACAATCATTTAAAAAAAAACTAAAAAAAATGATGGGAGAGATTACCATTAGTACGCCTTGGCATACACCTAGCGCCTATTAATCCGCTCATCTTGCGGAAGGTTAATTGGGATTCCTTATCTTGGGGTCTGCTTCGCACTTGAGATGCATTCAGTGCTTATCAGATGGCAATTTAGCTACCCGGCAATGCTATAAACAACCGGTACACCAGGGATTGCCACCTCAAGGTCCTCTCGTACTGTCGAGGTGTCCCCTCAAGAATCCAAGCGCTTGCACAGGATAGAGTCCGAACTGTCTCACGACGTTCTGAACCCAGCTCGCGTACCGTTTTAACGGGCGAACAGCCCGACCCTTGGGACCGACTTCAGCCCCAGGATACGGTGAGCCGACATCGAGGTGCCGAACCGTCTCGTCGATGGGGACTCTCGGAGACGACTAGCCTGTTATCCCCGGGGTAGCTTTTATCCGTTAAGCCCCGACCGCCATCATAGCGATTCGGGGGATCACTTACGCCTGCTTTCGCATCTTTCCGACAATTTTTTATTGTCGGAATCCCGATTAAATCGGGAGCTCGAGTGGTCACTCTCGCAGTTAAGCTAGCTTATGCGTATGCACTTACGGTCCGATTTCCATCCGGACTAAGCTAACCTTTGCACACCTCCGTTACTCTTTTGGAGGAAGCCGCCCCAGCTAAACTGACCGTCTAACACTGTCACCTTTCGAATCGAAAAGCTAAGAAAAAAGAAAATCAAAGAGAGGTGTTTCATTGGTGTTCGACTTAATGTCGAACTCCCTCCTACGCTCAACAGTTGATCTCCTTTTTCCAATGCTAAACTTCAGTAAAGCTCCCGGGGTCTTTTTGTCCATGTGCAAGTAGGCCGCATCTTCACAGCCATTTCAATTTCGTCGGGCACTGGTTCAAGACAGTTGTCAACTCGTTACACCTTTCATGCGGGCCGGAACTTACCCGGCAAGGGGCTACGCTACCTTAGAACTCTCAAGGTTAGAGCTGTCGTTCGCCGGAGCTTACGCCAAAGCCTTGTTTGACATAATGTCAAACTCAACCTCAGCGGTTAACTTACCGGCACTGGACAGGTCTCAGCTCCTATACATCCCCTTTTGGGGTTAGCAGGAACCTGTGTTTTTGCTAAACAGTCGGTTGACAAACTTTCGCTGCGGTCCGAGTTAAAGTCGGACAGAGCATCTTGGAAACCTTACGCTCAGTTTTTTTGCCGAGTTCCTTGAACCAGCCTGACCCGTGTGCCTTGGTGTTCTCCACCAGCCTACCTGTGTCGGTTTGCGGTACGGTCTAAGAAAAAACTCCTTAATCAACTTTTCCCGGAAGCTTATTGAACTTTACTTTCCTTCAATTATGAAGGATTGTCATCATAGCTCGCCCACCGACTTAAAAGTCGGAAGACTTGCTATTTAAACCCCAACAAAAGTTGAGGCTAAAGCCAACAAACTTCGTCATTGATTAAGTAATAATGTTTTTTCTTAAGTAGCAGAATATTAACTGCTTGTACATCGGAATTGCCGCTTGGGCACTCCCTTAGTTCCGACTAACCCTCGTTTGATTAACATTGACGAGGAAACCTTAAGCTTACGGCATCTCGGATTTTTACCGAGAGAATCACTACTCATGCCAGCATTCTCACTTCTCAATGCTCCACCTAACCTTACGGTACGGCTTCACTGCATTGAAAACGCTCCCCTACCATCCGACGTTAGTCGAATTTCTATCTTCGGCAGACTTTTTAGTTCCGATCATCTGCGGCGCTAATTTTCTATTTCGGTGAGCTGTTACGCACTCTTTAAAAGATGGCTGCTTCTAAGCCAACTTCCCGATTGTCTTAGAAAACTAACGACCTTGCGAACACTTAAAAGTCATTTAGGAGCCTTAGATAAGAATCTGGGATGTTTCCCTCTCGCCCATACCGGCTTATCCCGGCAGGACTGACTCCTAAGATTATAATTTGCGTATTCGGAGTTTGGTTGATCCACCTCGCTTAAAGCTCGGTGAACCATCCAGTAGCTCTACCCCGCAAACAAAAACTTAGGGCTATACCTAAATATATCTCGGGGAGAACCAGCTATCTCCAGGTTCGATAGGCATATTACCTCTAACCACAACTCCTCCCATGTCATTTCACCGACAACGGGTTCGGGCCTCCCCTCGCCTTTCGACGAGGTTCACCCTGGTCATGGTTAGCTCACCTGGTTTCGGGTCGTCCGACAGCGCTAAAATCGCCTTATTCAGACTCGCTTTCGCTTGGCCTACTCCCAAATAAGTTGGGATTAAACCAAAAAGCACATATCGAACACTCGCTGGCTCATTCTTCAATAGGCACGAGATCAGTCCGACATAAAGTCGAACCTCTCTCTGTTTGTTAGCTAATGGTTTCAGTATCTATTTCACTCCCCTCTCGGGGTGCTTTTCACCTTTCCCTCGCGGTACTAGTTCACTATCGGTTAGTTTGGGTATTTAGCCTTGGATCATGACCGACCCAGCTTCCCACAAGGTTTGCCGTGCCTCGTGGTACTTGGGAAATCCACCAGTGAGATTTTTCTTTTTAGATACAGGGCTTTCACCTTCTATGGCTGGCTTTTCCAAACCATTTTCTTAAAAAAAATCTCTACCTTCTGTGGTCCCGCAACCCTCCGACATTAAGTCGGAGTTTAGGCTATTACGCTTTCGCTCGCCGCTACTAACGTAATCTCATATGATGTCTTTTCCTCTGGGTACTTGGATGTTTCGGTTCCCCAGGTTCCCACCCCACCAAAAAGGTAGGGTACCCCGACTTACGTCGGGGTAGGTTACCCCATTCGGAAACCAACGGTTGTTAACGGTTACTTACGACCTCACCGTTGTTTTCGCTCGCTAGTAAGCGTCCTTCTTCGGCCCAAACTACCAAGGCATTCACCATTAGCATTGATTCTCTCCCATCATTCTTTTTAGTTTAAAATTTTGGACAAACTAAATTTTCAATGTGCCGTGGACTCGACCGGATTTGAACCGGTGACCTTCGCATTGCAAATGCGATGTTCTAACCAACTGAACTACGAGCCCTTAAAAAAATATTTTTATTTTAATAAAATATAATAGCTTAATCTCTAAATAATTTCTTGGCTGTTAGGAGAGCTTTCCGAAGTCTCCAATAGTGCCCTAAAAAGAAAGTAATCTATTCATTTTTTGATAAATTAATCATACTACAAAACTTTTTTTCTGTCAAGATGAAAATTATTATCTGTTATAAAAAGTAGTGAAAAAATAATATTTTAAATTATAAAACTGGAAAAATTTTTTTAATTTATATGATAAAAAAGTGAGTAAACTAAATAGAATAAATAAATAGTTGATTTAAAAACAAATAAATTGTTTCTCTAAAAAAAAGAGTGTTGGTTTTAACCATAATAATATCTTTACTTTAATTAATTATAAGGAACCAATAAAAAAGTGCCTGGGGAGGGACTCGAACCCTCACGTCCGGTTTAACGGACACAGGATTTTAAGTCCTGCGCGTATACCAATTCCGCCACCCAGGCAGTTAATTCAATTATATAAATTTTATAACCTTATATCAATGATTATTTTTTATAAATCATATTTGAATTATGAGTCATATAAATAAATTAATATAACTCTTATAATATAACTATTATTTTCTTGTTATAAAATAAACATATGGATAATATAGAAACAAACTTGGTGGATCATCAACAATCACTTTTTGATATTCTTGATAAATTTTTTTTCTTTTATTTAAATCTAAAGTATCTCGTCCATCCTCTAAAAGTTTATCAACCTTAACATTTTTATAGCTAAAAAATTGAGCATTTTTTTGAGTAGAATGCCAAAAAACATATTGATCAGGATCTGGTGGAATTTGCAAATTGGCTAAGAAAAAATCAAAGTCTTTTAAATTTTGCCCTGAGAAAATTCTTATATTAATTGTCAAACCATTTTTTTCAAAAATATCCTTCAGTAATGATGCAGTGTAATAATTATCATAGGAAGTATATAAATTAAAACTTTTTTCCTTCTTTAAATTTTTTTTCAAAATTTTTTTAGCTGTTTCTTCATCATATAAATTTTTTTTTATATTATCATAATAGCTCCAGGAAGTTGGTGGAATTGGTCCCGCGGCTGGCTCACCTAAATCTAAATAAAAATCTGGAGAAATAGTCATTTGTAATGCTTGTTTTATATCTTTTTCTTTTAAAAATTGATTTTGATGATTAATCAAAAGAACCACTTGTTGTTGATAATTAACCAGTCTTTCTACTTTTGTATTTTTCCATTTTTTAAAACTATCAGCGATATTTTTTTTATAAATTTTTATTTGATTAACTTCGCCCAATTTATAAGCCTCAATTAATTTTGTTTCTGTTTCATAAAATTTATAAATTAAATTTGATAATCCTTTTTTATTTGGTATTAATCTTAGTTCAGTAATTCGCCCATATTTTCTTTTAATATTATCAACTC
>Ga0209101_1002523_pt1 | contig 11999 bp, 8 predicted proteins | sample ConPoolayeCmetaG_FD_185481 | JGI IMG/M metagenome (GOLD analysis project Ga0209101, IMG submission 185481) | Hot spring microbial mat communities from California, USA to study Microbial Dark Matter (Phase II) - Cone Pool mat layer C metaG... ... | reverse complement strand
CGAATGCAGGATGCGATCTAGCGATTAACCTCACGGCCTCGATTCCACGCGGAAACGCTTGAAGTAGCGTACTTCAGCCCCGGCAGCGGCCAGAACCGATGGTGGCGATCTTCGCCGCTTTCCCACCCACTCTTCCGCCGCGGGCAAGAGGGGCTAGTTCGCGATCCATTTTTAGCCTAACGCGGCGGGCCGAGAAGGTAAAGGTCGTCGGGCGGCATCGCATCGGGGCATGACACGGAAAGACGGCGAACCTTGGTACGTGGTTCCTCGCGAGCCAACCGCGAGGCCGTGGCGGCAAGGCGTGTGTCGAACTATGCCGACCGCAACACGCGTTGAATTTCGGCCAGCACTTCGTCGGGCGTTCCGCCCGGTCGGTCGAGGGGCAAATAGGCGCTATGGTCATCGACCACGCGGAGGCGGCCGCGATGTCGGGCGGCCAACTGGTGAATGAGCGGGGCCGAGGTGAAGCCAAACACCGCGTAACGGTCTTCGAGCCGGATCGAAGAAATCAGCCAGCGTTGGGCGGCGACGCGGATGGAGTTCAGGGTCAGCAGCCGCTGAACCATGGGCGGCATGGGACCGAAGCGGTCGCGAAGCTCGGCCGCGAGGTCGGCCAAATCTTCCTCGCTGGATGCCCTCGCCAGGCGGCGATAGAGGTCGATTTTTTCCCTCATGCCGGGCACGTAGGAGCGCGGGAGATAAGCCTCGCCGGGCAGGTCGAGGTCCACATCAAAGGTCTGCTTCGGCGGCAGGCTTTTGAGCCTGGCGACGGCCTGCTCCAAGAGCTGGCAGTAGAGTTCATAGCCGACCATGGCGATGTGGCCGCTTTGTTGCGTGCCGAGGATGTTGCCGGCCCCGCGGATCTCCAGATCGCGCATCGCCACGGCGAACCCCGCCCCCAACTCGCTGAACTCCTCGATGGCCCGCAATCGCCGCGCGGCGCCCGGCGAGATGTGTTTATTGGGGTCCACGAGGAGGTAGCAGTAGGCCCGGTGCTTATAGCGTCCGACGCGGCCGCGGAGCTGGTGCAGGTCGGCCAGCCCGTAGCGGTCCGCCTCGTCGATGAACATGGTGTTCGCGTTGGGGATGTCCAGCCCACTCTCGACAATCGTCGTGCTCAAAAGGATGTCGTAGCGGTGGTCAAGGAAGTCGACCATGACGCGTTCCAGTTCCTCGTCGGGCATTTGGGCGTGGCCGACGGCCAGGCGGGCTTCAGGCACGATCTGCCGCAGGCGGGTGGCCAATGCCTGGATGTCGTTCACTCGGTTGTGGACGAAGAACACCTGGCCGTCGCGGTTCAGTTCCCGCAACACCGCGTGGCGGATCAACTGGGGATCGAACCGGGTCACGCGGGTCTCGACCGCCAGTCGATCCTCGGGCGGGGTTTGCAGATTAGAGATGTCGCGCAGTCCCAGGAGGGCCATGTGCAGGGTGCGGGGGATGGGCGTGGCGGTCATGGTAAGCACGTCCACCGACTGGCGCAGTGCCTTGAGCCGTTCCTTGATCTCCACGCCGAACCGTTGTTCTTCGTCGATCACCACCAGTCCGAGGTTATGGAATCGCACGTCGGCCTGGGCCAGACGGTGCGTGCCGATGACGATGTCGATCGATCCCGCCGCCAGTCGTTCGATGATCCGCGTCTGTTCCTTCCGCGTGGCGAAGCGCGACAGCGTGGCGATCTCGAAAGGGAATTCGGCCATGCGTTGCGAAAAGGTGCGATAATGTTGCTCGGCGAGCACGGTGGTCGGCACCAGCACCGCGACCTGATAACCGGCATCCACCGCCTTGAACGCCGCGCGCATGGCCAACTCGGTCTTGCCGAATCCCACGTCGCCGCAGATCAGGCGGTCCATCGGCCGCGCCTCGGTCATGTCCCGCTTGATCGCCTCGAGCGCGGCCAGTTGATCTTCGGTTTCCTGGTAGGGAAACGAAGCGTCGAACTCGCGTTGCCATTCCGTGTCGGGCGGGAAGGCGATGCCAGGCCGCGCGGCCCGGACGGCCTGGAGTTCGAGCATCTCGGCCGCCAGGTCGGTCACCGCCTCCTCGACCACCTGTTTCTGTCGCCGCCAGAGCCGTCCCCCCAGTTTGGCCAGCCGAGGCCTCGCCCGAGTCCCTCCCAAGTACTTCTGAACGAGATGGATTTTCGAACTGGGAACGTACAGTTTCACCTCGTCCTGAAACTCCAACACGAGGTGCTCTTCGACCTGCTGGTCTTTCCGCAAGAGTTTCATGCCGCGGTAGCGGGCGATGCCGTGGCTTACGTGAACGACCAGCGAGCCTTCCCGAAGTTCGGAAAACGAATCGATGGGTTTGCTCAGACGTCGGGGCGCCACGCGCCGCAAGTCGGCGCGGTGGAACAACTCGCCGCTGGAAACGAGCGCCACGCGCTGGGACGTCAGGTGGAAGCCGCGGGAAAGGCGGCCGATAGGGAACGAGAGTCGGCCGTCGCGCGCCAGTTGGGTTCCGGCGAATAATTCGGAGAGTCGCCGTACCTCGGCTTCGGTCTGGCAGACCACGAAGACCCGGCGCCCGTCGCCAACCGCGTCGAGTTCGTCGCGGACCTTGGCGATGTCGCCGCTGAACCGTTCGACCGACTCGATCTTCAGCCGGCACGTGACGCCTAGGGCGCCGGTCGCCACGGCCGAGGCGGTTACCGAACCAAACCGCGCTGCCTGCGCCATGACCGCGGCGAAGTCGTGGAGTTCGCTGGGCCGTTCCGAACGTTCGCGGTAGCGTCGGGCCTGCTCGTGGAGTTCCTCTGGTTCGATCCAGAAGAAGCAGGCCGTGGCGGGCAAATGACTGGCCCAATGCCCCCGGCTAGCAGCCGCCCGACCAACAAGACTCACGTCGACCTGGTCGAGCTGTTCCAGGCTGCGCTGACTGGCGATCTCGAAGCGGCGGAGCGACTCGATCGAATCGCCAAAAAACTCGATCCGAACTGGGTCGCGCCAATCGGCGGCGTAGATGTCCAGGATCCCGCCGCGCAAGGCCATCTCGCCCGGCAATTCGACCGCCGTGGTGGCGTGGAAGCCGTTCTCGGCCAGCCATTGGCTCAGCTCCCGCGGTTCCACGCACTCTCCCACCCGAAGGGTCCGCGCATGGCGAAGCAGGTCGTCGGGTTCGGGAACGGGCTGGAGGATCGCTTGAATGCTGGTCACGATCACGGGGCAGGACGATTCGGGCACGGAGGAGCCGTCGCCCGAGGCCCGCGTCACCATTGCCCTGATTAGTTTCAAGACGCGAGTCCGTTCGCCGGAAATCGCATCCTGGAGGCTGGTTTCGTCGGGCAAGGTCTCCCAGGCGGGAAAGATTTCCGGTTTCCCGCCGGTGAAAAGAAGCAGATCGTCCGCCAGGTCGTCGACTTCGTCGACGTGAGGGCAGACGACCACGAGCGGCCCAACCAGACGTTGAGCCAATGCCGCCGCCGCCAGCGCGCACGCCGAGCCCCAGGCTCCGTCGAGCGTGGCCGCCCGCTTCGCTTTGAGGCTCGCCACCACTTCGGCGAAGTCTTCGTCGTCGTGCAGGCATCGGGGAAGCTCGCGGAGCCGCGCCGATGCCTCGGTCACCGTGTCCGTGGGTGGCATGATGTCGCGATGGATTGTATACTGGCGATCCCAACGAAAACAAGGAGGACAAGCGGAGATGAACCTGGTTTGCGTTCATGTTCACGTGAAGCCGGAACATCGCGAGGCGTTTGTCGAGGCCACGCTGGAGAACGCCCGAAACACCATCCAGGAGCCGGGCAATCTGCGGTTCGACGTGTTGCAACAGGCCGACGATCCGAACCGTTTCGTGCTCTATGAGGCGTATCGGGACGACGCCGGGGCCGCGGCGCACAAGCAGACCGCTCACTATGCCCGCTGGCGCGATACGGTCGCCCCGTGGATGCAGGAGCCGCGCCAGGGAATCAAGTACCATGCGCTCTTTCCTCCGGCGGAGGATCAATGGGCTTCGCGGCGATAACGGCTGATTGCCTGAGCCTTTCGGCAAGCAAGGCGGAAGACTTGAGCCGATCGCGGCCTGACGATGTTTTTCCAGCGCCGCCTTCGGCCACAGCCAAATCCACGCGCGAAAACCAGTTGGTAATCGGAGTCTTAGATTGAGATTTTCTCGCGGTGCGCGGACTTTGTGCGGGAGTTCACGATTAGGTTGCGGGCTCGGCCCGCGCTTTTGATGGAAAGGGTTCCATGCTCGCCCACAACGTATTCTTTTCCCTCCATAACGCCGATCCCGCCTCCATCCAGGGCTTGGTGGAGGACTGTCACCGCTATTTGGCCGATCATCCGGGCGTGGTGTTCTATGCGGCTGGCACGTTGTCGGAAATCAATCGCCCGGTAAGCGACCGCGACTATGACGTGGCCCTGCACGTTGTCTTTACCGACCGGGCCGCTCACGATGCCTATCAGGCAGCTCCGGCGCACCAGGAGTTCATCGCGCGAAACCAGCGCAACTGGAAGAAGGTCCGGGTGTTCGACTCCGACGTCCATGCGCCGAAAAAGTGAGCGGGGCGAGTCGGCAAAGCCGAATCGGCGCCAGCGGCCCGGGGGAGTGGTCCCGCGGGTATACTCCGCGCGGCCGAATATGAGTCCTTCTTATTCGAGAAACGTCTCATTTCAACGCCTGCGGAGCATAAAGGCCCGTTGACGGGCCTTCTCCGCCGTAGGCGGTCTTCGGCCCGGCGTTTCACGCCGGGTCGCGGTGTCGATCCCAGGGCGAACCTTAAGCCCCGTTCACGGGGCTTCTCGCTGCCTTCGTGATTTGCGGGCGCGACGCCTGCGCTCCCAGATTCGCGGACGGCGTTGAGGCCACTTCCCCTCTGGAGCGCGGGCATCTTGCCCGCATTTGTTTTCGCGGGCGAGACGCCCGCGCTCCATGTTTTGTCCCAGCGAGAAGGCCCGTGAACGGGCCTCGCGCCGTGGCGTTGGTCCACGGATACCCGGCATGAATGCCGGGCCGAAGACCGCCCGCGGCGCCAAACGGCCACAGGCGGGCGTCTTCGCACAACTTCTTGCCGGCGATCCTCGCGCTATTTTCCGCGCGGCCGAGAATGAGTCCTTTTCGCCTGAAAAACATGTCATCTCAACGCGTGCGGAGTATAAATCACCCGGGTCACCCCCGCTGATCCTGCGAGGAGCGTTGCCGGAGGGCCTCGTAAAACAGCACGGCGGCCGCGGCGGAGACGTTCAGGCTGTCGCCCACGCCCTGCATGGGCAGACGGACGGCCGTTGCTTCGGCGCTGCTCCAGGCCGCGGTCAGGCCGAGGGCTTCACTGCCCAGCACCACGGCCGCCGGGACGCGGAAATCGACCTGCGTGTAGAGGGCCGAGCCATCGACTCGGGCGGCAAAAATCTTCAGGCCTTGGCGTTTAAGCCACCCCACCGTGTCGGCGGTGGTGGCGGCGGCGACGGGCATGGTGAAGATCGTGCCCAGGCTGGATCGGATGGCATTGGGGTTGTAAAGATCGGTTCGCGGATCCGCCGCGATCACGGCCGAGACGCCCGCGGCATCCGCGCTACGAAGCACGGCGCCGAGGTTGCCGGGTTTTTCCAGCCCTTCGAGCACGGCGACCAAAGGGAGCGGCGGCAGGCGGATGCGATGGAGGCCCAGCTCGGGCATGGCCGCCACGCCCAGAACTCCCTCGGCTCGGTCGCCGAAGGCCAACTTGGCGAAGACCGGCTCGGTCACGGCGAAGATCGTTGCGCCGGTGGAAGGCAGGGCCGCCGCCAGTTGCCGGGCCTCGCGCGTCCGGCAGAGAGAGTGGCATACGAAGACTTCGATCAGCTTCAGCCCGGCCTCGATGCCCCGGCGGAGTTCTCGGGCCCCGTCGATGAGAATCTGTCCTTGCTTTTCCCGGTGTCGCCGCTCGCGAAGTCGCACGGCGGCCTTGACGTGGGGGTTCTGGAGACTGGTGATGGAGAGCATCGCGGCAATTGGGCCGGGCGGCGGCGTCGCGTTAACCGCCCATCTTTCTTCGTGCCGGGGAAGGCTGCCCCGACTGGCAAGGGCGTTTCCTCCAGGCCCTTGTGCATAGTATACTCGGTCCATCGCCCTGTTGCAGTCCCGCAAGCCCGATGTATTTCTGATGTCCCACCAACCGGTCCAAGATCCGGCGCAAGCGCGGGTGAGCGTTGCCCGCGGCGAAGGCCCCTATGCCAACACGCGCCGGGCGTTGGAGCGGTTCGATCTGTCCGTGGCACGAGGGCGGCGGGTTTTGCTCAAGCCGAACGTGGGTCGGGTGGCGTCGGCGGGATCGGGCATTGTCACTCATCCCCAGGTCGTGGCCGCGGCGATCGATGCCTTCCGCGAGGCCGGCGCCCTTGTGGCCGTCGGCGAAAGCCCCATCGTCGGCGTCAGGATGCGCGAGGCTTATGAGGCGGCGGGCTACGAGGAGATCGCCGGCCCACGCCGTTGCCCGTTGATCGACATGGATCGACGCCCGTGCGTCGAGGTCCCCCTGCCCGACGGTCAGGCCATCCGCTCGCTCAAAGTCTGCGCCGACGTGATCGAAGCGGACTATGTCGTGTCCGTTCCGGTGATGAAGATGCACATGCACACGGGCGTCACGCTGGCGGTGAAAAACATGAAGGGCTGTCTCTGGCGGCGCAGCAAAGTCGAGCTGCACATGCTCCCGCCCGTCCCTCAATCCGCCACAAAGTCGCTCGACGTGGCGATCGCCGACATGGCGTCGGCGCTGCGTCCCCGCCTGGCCATCGTCGACGGGACGGTGGGCATGGAGGGGCTTGGTCCCAGCGCGGGGCGGCCCAAGCCGCTGGATACCGTGGTGGTTGGCGACGATGCCTTCGCCGCCGACGCGGTGGCTTGCCAGCTCATGGGCGTGGACGCGGCGACCATCCCGCATTTGCGGCTCGGGGCCGAGCGGGGATACGGAACCATCGACTTGCGGCGAATCGCCGTCACGCCCGACGACTGGCGCGACGCTGTTTCGCCTTTCGCCCCGCCGCCCGATAGCCTGACGATCGAGTTTCCGAACATCACCGTGCTCGACGCCAACTCGTGCAGCGCGTGCCAGTCGACGCTGCTGTTGTTCCTCACACGTTACAAGGATCGCATCTTCGATTACTTCCCGTCGAACACGAGAATTCACATCGCGATTGGAAAGGGCCATGCGGAAGTGCCCGACGCAACGCTGCTGGTGGGCAATTGCACGGTTTGCCACCGCGAACGGGGCGTGTTCGTGCCGGGCTGCCCGCCGGTGGGGAGCCAGATCCTCGCGGCGCTGGCGGCCGGGCCGTTTTCCACCGCGGAGCATCGCCAGAATCCGGAGGGCAAACAGTCCGAATCCGAGGGCAAATCATGACTGTGCGCCGGCAGTCCCTCGTGGCCGCCTTCCGGCCCGCGAAAATCCTTTGATCCACGATCGAGTTCCCTCTGGTTTTCAGGAGACGCACCAATGCAAAGCAATGTTCGAGTAGGGCGATGGTCATGGGTTCTTTTTTTGCTCGTGTTCTTTTGCGGCGGGAGCTGGCCCGAGGCGATTCCCGGTATAGCCTCGGGCGAGGAACTGGCCAAGGCCCGGCCGGAAGACGTGGGCATGTCGAGCCAGCGACTCGAACGGCTCGACGCCTTCCTGCGGCGGGCGGTGGCCGAGGGACGCACGGCGGGGGCGGTCACCATGGTCGCCCGACGCGGCAAGGTCGTTTACTCCCAGGCCGTGGGCATGATGGATCGCGAGGCGAACCGGCCGATGGCCATGGACACCATCTTCCGCATCTGCTCGATGACCAAGCCGGTCACCAGCGTGGCCGTCATGATGCTCTACGAAGAAGGGCGGCTCATGCTGGACGATCCGGTGGCCAAGTACATCCCCGAGTTTCAGGGAGTGAAGGTCCTCGCCGAGGCGAGCGGCCCGGCCACCGAAAACTCTCCCACCGTGCCCGCCAAACGCCCCATCACCGTGCGCCATTTGCTCAACCACACCTCGGGCCTGACGTATCAGTGGAACGAACGATTGGGCCCGCTCTACCACAAGGCTGGAATCACGCACGGATTGATCCAGGACGAAGGTACGCTGGCCGAAAAGATGAAAAAACTGGCGGCCCTGCCGCTTTTGCACCAGCCGGGCGAGAAATATGAATACGGATTGTCGATCGACGTGCTTGGCTACCTGGTGGAGGTCGTGTCGGGCAAGACGCTGGACGAGTTCTTTCGCCAACGGATCTTCGAGCCTTTGGGAATGAACGACACGGCGTTCTTTCCGCCCAAGGAAAAGCTCGACCGCCTGGCCGTGGTCTACGAACGATCCGGCCCGGGGACGCTGCGCCGCATGGGCGACGAACCGGTCGTGCAAGGTTCCTTCGTCTACTCCGCCGACTATCCGGCCCGCGGTCCCAAGCGTTATTTCTCCGGCGGCGGCGGGCTGTGTTCCACGGCGCCCGACTACATGCGGTTCTGCCTGATGCTCGCCGGCGGCGGCCAATACGGCAACGTGCGGCTGCTCGGCCGCAAGACGGTCGAGGTGATGACCACCAATCAAATCGGCGACTTGACGATCAATGGCAATCAGAAATTCGGCCTGGGCTTCCTCGTGCTGGCCGATCGTGCGCGGACCAATTTGAATTGGTCGGCGGGCAGCTTCGGTTGGGGCGGCTTCTACAACACCACGTTCCTGATCGACCCCCAAGAACAGTTGATCGTGGTCTCCATGACCCAGTTGCGCCCCGGCCACGATTGCCCGATCAGCGAATTCGTCCCCGTGCTCGCTGCCCAGGCGATCGCGGATTAGGGATACAAAAGAAAGCTTGCCTCATTCCGGCAAAATGACAAACGCCGGGCCGGCCAGTGTTGGCCAGCTCGGCGTTTGTCTGCCTGGAGGGGGCCGACGAGGTGAAGGGCCTCTGCGCAAACGCCTTGCCGGTTCCGCGGGTCTTTCAGAAAGTCCCATCTTGCGGCGAGAGACCTTCAGGGCGAGGTCCTCCGTGCCTCGGGGTCGGCTTGGAGCGATCGGGAATCGAGCCATCTTCACCCTTCCCTCCTCCTGGGCAGACAAGAGAAGGGAAGGGATAAAATCGTGCGCCGAGATTTCCGCGCGGGGCGGGTATCTCGGATGGCAATTGTTTCCTGCTCGGTTGCAGGCTCTGCCCGCGCTAGATTCTAGTATTCGCGTTTGGTGACGAGTCCGGGCTGTGGCACGGGATAGGTTCCATCCGGGCCGGCCTTCAGCGGCGCTTCGGAGGTCATCGTCAACTTGTCAAGGCCGGGCGCAAACTCGTGCTCGCAATTGAGCATCTGCTCATAGGTAATCTCTTGGCCGGTGTGGGCGGCCATGCGACCCATCGAAGTCACCAGACTGGCCTCGACGCCGCGCGTCGCCTCGTCGTAGGGCTTGTCGTCGCGGATGGCGTCGATCAGGTCGTTCCACTCGTTTTGATATGGGTCGCGTTCCTCGGGCGAAACCTTGGATTCCCAGACCAGGTCGCCGCGTTCGGGATTTTGGCTCTTGAAGATGCTCGACGGCAGGCCGCAATCGCCGCTCTTGGCCGCAATGGCCATGCCCTTGCTGCCGTGGAGGTAGCTGGAGTAGATGTTGTGAGCGCCGGCCATGCACCGCCCGTCCATGATGAACCGGCACCCGTCGGCGAAAACGTATTCCACGGAATAGGAATCGAAGTTTTGATCCACATAGCGAAGCCCTTCGGGGCTATGGCGATAGTGGCGTCCACCGAGGGCCTGGGCCGACACCGGCCAGGCGTTTTTCATCCAGCAGAGGTGGTCGATGTGGTGGATGTAGAAATCGCTGAAGCAACCGCCACTGGCCCAAAGGAAGCTGTGGAACCGCTGGATCTGGTAGAGCAGGTCGCTGAGGTTCGACTTGTTGGGCAACGAAGAGAAGGAGCCGATCGGCCCGCCCATCCGGTACCCTCGCATGAGAATGATCTGGCCGAGTTGGCCGTCCGAGACCCGCTTTTGAAGCTCTTGCAAGGCCCGGCTGTGGCGCGACATCAGGCCCACGGCCACCTTGAGGTTCTTGGCCTGGGCCTGCTTGGCTTGCTCCAACATGCGGCGACTGGTGGGGCCGTCGACGGTGACTGGTTTCTCCATGAAGACGTGAAGCCCCTTGTCGATGGCGTAGCCGAAATGGACCCAGCGGAAAGCGGGCGGGGTGGCGAAGATGGCGATGTCGCCGGCCTTGAGGCAATCCATGGCCTTCTTGTAAGCATCAAAGCCAATGAACTTGCGATCCTCGGGCACATCGACCTTGTCGGCAAACTGGCTTTTCAGGTGCTCGAAGCTGGCCTTGAGTCGGCTGTCGAAGACGTCGGCCATGGCCACGAGCTTCGTCGGCCCCCGCTTGACCGACAGGGCGTTGGCCACCGCGCCCGTCCCCCGACCGCCGCAACCGATCAGGGCCAGTTGAATCATGTTGTTTTCCGCGGCATGGACATGAGGGATGGCCACGCCCGCCAACGCGCTCGCGGCCGCCACTCGGCCGGTGTTCCTCAAAAACTCGCGACGCGACGCAGTGCTCTTCTTCGATTCGTTCATTGCTAATCTCCTTGGGGACCAGTGTCCGGGTAAACCGATCAAGTAACGATATCTCCAGGTGGAAATCGCGCGGCCGTCGGGCGTCAGCCCTGGATCGGCGGCGGCCGTGCGAACATCTTCGCCAGCTTTCCTAGCCGCGTCAATCCAACCGCTTGATTTTCAAATTGCGGAAGTAGATCGGCGCGCCGCCGTGTTTTCCCTGAAAGCCGATGTGGCCCTTGGTCGGCAGTTCGGCCTTGGGCTTGCTGAGCCACGGGGGGATGTCGCTGCCGTCGGGATTTTTCTTCGCCGAGGTCCATCGGGTCAGATCGATTTCGTTGACCCACTGGCCATTCAGCGCCACGCGAATCTTTGGCCCTTGGCAGACGATGGTCATCCGGTTCCATTCGCCCGGCTTCTTCACGTTGCTCTTCGTGGCCGCCTGGTGACCAAAGATGGCGGCGCATTGCCATGTCTTGGGACTCTTGGCCCACTTGGGCGAGAAGTCGTCGGCAATCTGGATTTCGACCGAATTGGGGATGAAATCCTTGATCGAACTGCAATAGACGAACACCCCACTATTGGTGCCAGGCGCGTTCTTGAACTCCAGGTCGAGAATGAAGTTTTCGTACTCCTGTTTCGTCCACAGACATTGGTCTTCGGTCGCCGTAAGCACGCCTTCGCTAAACGACCAAATGCCCTTGGGATACTCGGCGTTGGACAAATCATCGGCCAGGAGGTTTTCCCAAGCCGTCGTGTCGGGATGGACCGGCGTCTCGTCAGCGGCAAGCGCCGTCGATCCCAAAAGCATCACCACCATCATCGCCGTCCATTTCCGCATCATCGTGATCTCCAGAGGTTAGGGTTTCGATTCGCGCGGCGCGCACGGGGCGGCCGGGCAGACGCTCTGCGATCTATCGGCAGGACCGAGGGCCAGGTCCGCATTGCAGGCGGCCCTGCCGTAGGAACGGTGCTTTCCTCCGACTCCTCCCGGCCGCGCGCCTTTCCCGGGCCTCTAGCGCGGCTTGGGGCATCCGTTCAGGCAAACACATTCGATTCTCGCGGCGGAATTCGCGCCTTGAGCTTCTTGTCTTCAATTACCGGGACTTGGCAGCGGTGGGCACGGCGGGGACTGGGGCCGGGGAATCGCCCCCCGATAATACTCCAACCCTTGGCCGCTTTCCAGCCGCCGAGGTAGAATCCGAGCCGGTTGCGCTGTGCGTAAGGTGTTTTGAGTATATGGATTGCGAGGGGCTCGAAAAACGTTTTCCCCGCGGGGCGGTCGAAAATGCTCGGGAAATCGCCACGTCCCGAGTCGCGAAACGGATTTTTTCACGATTTTTCGACCATGGCCGGGACTTGACGGGGATCGGTTGCGATGATATACTCCCGCCATCGCCCGCCCCGAGAAAACGCACGGAGGTCGACGCCATGCGGATCCAAGCCACCAAGCCCCTGTTCGCCTGGGACGCCCTGGAAGACAGTCCGACCCTCAAGACCATCCAGAGGCTGCTGGA
>Ga0209101_1002520_pt1 | contig 12008 bp, 13 predicted proteins | sample ConPoolayeCmetaG_FD_185481 | JGI IMG/M metagenome (GOLD analysis project Ga0209101, IMG submission 185481) | Hot spring microbial mat communities from California, USA to study Microbial Dark Matter (Phase II) - Cone Pool mat layer C metaG... ... | reverse complement strand
ACAAGCTGCGCACCGCGCTGCAAGAGCGGGGGGAGAGCGTGCCCAACCAGGTGGGAAAGCCCACCCAACGCCCAACGATGCGCCGCGTCTTTCAGATGTTTGAAGGGATCGACCTGCTGGTGATCCGCACCCCGGAAGGGGTCCGGCAGCAAGTATTGAATCTCAAACCGGTCCATCGCCAAATCCTTCATCTCCTCGGCTCCAATGTGGAAAAATGCTATTTAGACACCAGTTAGGTGCGGAATGTGGGCTGGAATGTGCCTGACTGGCTTTTTGTGGTGCTGGCTGTCGCAGTGGCACTATTGCTCGAGTTCGCAGAACAAAGAAGACCAAAAGGGGAGCGAAGTCGGGGATGGAGCCGCATCGTGCCCTGGCTCTTCGTGGCGTACATGGTCATCAGCATGCTTTCACAGAAATAGTCCCGCAGTCCCATTGGCCGGGTTTCCTTCCAAGTCATTTTCTATGGGTTTCAGCGTCTTTTGTGGGATCGCATCGGCGGCAGGCGGCCAGGTGGACAGGGTGCGCGCCCCATCCGCTCCCCGCGTGGCAGGTTGACGTCCCCGGCCAGGGGTGGTATACTTCCCGGCGGGGGACCCCCCTCCGGCAGGTTCAGGGCAGGGCTGGGCAGGACGGTCAGGGTCCTGAACAGCGGTGGGACCCCCTTCTCACCGCAGAGGCGCAGAGAACGCGGAGGAATCATAACTCGGCGACCTCTGCGTCTCTGCGGTGCAATCACCGGCCAGCGCCAGGAGGAGAGCCTGGGACTGTACCAGATGGGCGCGCGCTGGTACGACCCGGCGCTTGCCCGCTGGCTGAGCGCCGATGCGCGGGTGCCGGAGCCGGGGAATCCGCAGGCGCTGAACCGCTACGCGTATGTGCTGGGGAATCCGCTCCTGTTTATTGACCCGTCAGGGCACAGCAGGTGTGCAACCGAACCGGCACAATCTGTGCGGACGACGAGGAATCACCGCCCCCGCCACCACTGCCGCCCCCACCACCACTACCACTACCCATTAGTACCCCAAAGCCTCCTCCGCAAAAGTTCCTTGATCCAGGAAACAAATGGCTGCCCCTGGAGGGAAGACCCCAGGTAACCTTATACTACACTCCCCAGATAACAGACCCTTCGATCACGAACGCGAATGATCTGGGTGAAAGCGATTATGACAACGCCAGGATGCAGGGTTCCGTGGAGCTGAATGGCGAGATTTGGAAATGGAATGGCACCAGGTTCGTCAAACCTGCCGGAAACCCTTGTGCAGCCGGGAACGGTGTACCCCTCCAGGGTGGTCGGTACTGTCGTTGTGACGCCTCTCGATTCAGGAGGTGGGCTGGCCGTCAATCAAACCCGATATTGAGCAACAAGTCTATTGTCTTCGATGTGTTGAAGGTTCGGTTGTTAAAGTACTGTCTACGATGTCTTGATGGTCTGGTTCTTAATCTGTCTACGATCTGTTGAAGGACGACAGCTAGTCTGAAAAGTTTAAACATGAAGGAAACGAATAAAAGCCGCATGGTGCCCCTGGTGTCCTGTGTGTCTTGGTGGTTTTCAGACAAGCTCTTACACCTGGGTGGTGGGTATTGCGGCTTGGCTGGTACTGGGGAGCTGAGGAGGGGAGCACGCTTTGGCAGGTTGTGACGGATCGTACCCTGACCCCCTCCTCATCCCCCCGGCCCTCTTTCTAACCGGCGAGCAGCACAGGCCAGAATATCGACATGGTCGAAGGCCAGGGGAGGGAGGTGGTGCAGGTCAAACCAGCCGACCCCGGCGGCATCGCTGCCAGGCTGTGGTTGCCAGCTCCGGGCCTCCTCGTCCCCCAGCAGGGCCAGGTAAGCCACACTGATCGTCCAGCCGCGCGGGTCACGCCCCGGATCGCCAAAGGTATGGAGTTGCTCCAGGCAGGCCGGTTCGATGCCCGTTTCCTCCCTCAACTCGCGGCGGGCGGCCGCCTCCAGCCCCTCACCCGGCTCCACAAACCCGCCGGGCAGGGCCCACAACCCGGCGAAGGGGGGTCTGGCGCGACGGACGAGCAGCACCTGGAACTGTCCCTCTCGCCGTGCCACCACAACCACATCCACCGTCACCGCCGGCCGTTCGCGTTCCTTGCCGTTCATTCTCCCACCTGGGTAGGACAACTGCGAGCAGTTGTCCTACAATCCTGCTCCCGCCGGGTCTGCGACCCGGCGGCCCCCCACGGGCGGGGGTCACAGACCCCCGCCGAGCAATGGGGTGCCCCACCCTGGCGTTCTGCTACGAACACCCAGTTGTCCTACAATTTGCCGTCCGATGACTTTTACGGTATAATCGCTCGTTGCACCCGGTCGGGCCATCAGGTGAACCCGCACAGACTATACGAGGAGGCCGAACGATGCAGGTACTATTGGTCAAGGATGTTGAACACCTGGGCAGGGCAGGAGAGGTCAGGCAGGTCAGCGATGGGTATGCCCGCAACTATCTGATCCCTCGCGGCCTGGCCGTGCTCGCCACGCCCGGGGCGGTCAAACAGGCCGAACGGCAGCGGCAGTCGGCCGCCCACCGCCAGGCCAAAACCCTGAGCAAAGCCCAGGCTCTGGCCCGGCTTTTGGATGGTCAGACGGTTACGTTCAAGGCCCGGGCCGGTGAGTCGGACCGGTTGTACGGCTCTATCACCAATGCCCATATTGCCGAAGCGTTGTCGGCCAAGATCGGCCAGGAGGTAGACCGGCGCAAGATCATCCTGGAGGAACCGCTGAAACAGTTGGGCATCCATGCCGTCACCGTCCGGTTGGCCCCTGAAGCCGAAGCCAAAATTACCGTCGTGATCGAGCGCGAAGAGTAGGACCATCTCGCTGCAGTTCTCGCCCGTGAAGGACACCAGGGACATATCCTTCGTGTCCTTTGTCAGGTACGGGCTGTGGCGGTCAGCCGATCGGCTTCAGGCCGAAGCGTAAGGTGTCGGAGGCAGGCAGGGCCTCGATCAGCACCTCGTCCTGGATCAACGCCACCACCAGCTCCACCGGGTCGCCCAGGCGCAGGCCAAGCCCCTCCAGCGAGACCGCCAGTTCCACGTTCGACTCCCCTATGGCCACGGCGGTCAGAGTCGCCGCCGGTCGCCAGACCTCCTGGCCATCGGCCCGGTTGAGGGTTGCTTCAGGGTGACCGGGCGACAGCAGGATCTCCCAACTCAGCCCCACGCTGCTCAGTTCCAATGCCGGGTTGGTATCGGCCAGGCGGACACGGTGGTTGACCTTTTGCTGGCGGGGGACGGCCAGGTAAAAAGCCACCTGGTAGGGGGCCAGCGGCTCGTTCAATTCCAGCCGCAGAAACAGGTCGGCCGGATTGTAGCCGTAATAGAGCCGCTTGAGGGCGGTATGCCCTCGCTGCATCGTCCCGACCGAGGACAACGGCTCCAGAAAACCGGCCCCGGTCCATTCCAGAGAGATGGATGCCGCCGGCGACAGGTGGGGGGTGATATAGGCGCCCGGCGGGCGGTGGTGCGTCGGTGCGGTCAGGCCGGCAATGGGCACCTCCAGCCAGTCGGGCACCGGCAGACCCAGGGTGATGTAGACCGACGCCAGGTGGCCCCGAAACGCCTGATCAAACAGCAGCTCCTGGTCAGAGGAGTTGTGGCTGTAGTACCACCAGAACCAATCGCTCCCCTCGGCGATATAGATGGCCTCCCATGCCCGCTCCAGCACATCAAAGTCTACCAGTGGATACTCGCGCTGCCAGGCGATCAGCCGGTCGCGGGTGCGACTCAAATACTCCCAGGCGCGGTTCTGCTCCACTTCGCCGATCCAGGTCTCCAGGTTGTGGTTGATCCAGGAGCCGGTGTGCAGGCTGGCGATCTCGGCGCGGGGGGGGTGCTCGGCCAGATATTCGCCGACGGTGACGGCCTGCAACTCCGGGTCGGTATCCAGCCGGTGGTAGAGGGAGTGCAGGAACCGATCACCGTTGTGCTCATAATGCTCCCAGCAGTTCTCGCCGTCGAGGATGATGCTCACCAGGTAGGGGGTATCCGGGTCAGCCAGGTTTTCACGGATGCGGTGCAGGCGGTAGATCAGGTCGGCAGCGGCATCCTCGCCGTTCCAGTCTTTGTATACAAACCCGATGCGGTCCGATAGCAGCCGGTCACGGAAGATGACCGCCGGCGGTTGGTCACCGACGTGGGTGCGGTAGGGCTGATAGAGGAGGCGGGGGTTGGTCACATGGCCATAGCCGTCGCGCTGCACCCACTGGCCCAGACTCAGCGCCAGTACCGCCTCATCGGAGGCAAACCACCGCAAACCTTCCTGGGCCAGGCGGAAGATGATCTCAGGACAGACCGCTCCTTCGGGGGGCCATAACCCCAGAGGCTTGCCCCCAAAGTGGTGACGATAGGCCTCGAGGGCGCGACGGATCTGCTCACTGGCATCTTCAGGGTGGGCAAAGGGGACCTCCGGCAGGGGCAGGCCGGGACTGGCCCGGCGGGCATACCGGTTGTCCATCACCAAAGGTAGAATAGGGTGATAATAGGGTGAAACCGACAGCTCCAGTTGGCCACGCGCCACCAGGTCACGATACAGGGGCAAAATCTGGCCGATCATCTCCCGTTGCCGGTCGAGAATGGCCTGCACCTCATCGCGGCTAAAGCCGTGGCCCTTTTCGACCAGCGCCCGCAGCAGCGGATCGCGTTCCAGCCGGTTGGGGTCAATCCAGGCCAGGTTGAACCAGGCGACCAGATCGCGGTAATCGTCATCCTCGAACAGGAGAGCTTTGTCAGGAGCCTGTTGACGCCGTTGGAGCAGTTGCCAGTAACGGGGATAGCGGCGGACGATGCGGTCCCAATTGAGGCTGAAACAGAGGGCCAGCAGATAGTTCTTGTCGTCCGTCGTCCAGGTGGACTTCAGGGCCAGCGTCTGGAGCCGGTCCCTGGCCTGGCCGGTAGCATACTCCACCAGTTGATCGAGGAGGGAGGGGACCAGGTTAAAGGTCACATGCACGCCGGGGTGCCCGGCCAACACCTCTGCCATGTGCAGGTAATCCTTGACAGCGTGCAGGCGCACCCAGGGCAGGACATACTCCCCGGTCTGGTGACCATCCTTGTAGTAGGGCTGGTGCATGTGCCAGACCAGGGCGACGTACAGTGGATAGGCCAATCCTCCTCCCCCAAACACGCCAAGAAACCCGTCTCCGTATGCAACCGGAGGTTGCCGGAAACGGGTTTCTGACCAGCTTGATCCCGCCGGGCGAACCGGCAGGCGATCAGGCCGCCTGTTGTCGGGCCTGATTCAGATACTTCATCAGGCGCGACTTGCGACGCGCTGCATTGTTTTTGTGGATGACCCCTTTTTGAGCTGCCCGGTCCAAGGCGCTGATGGCCTCTCGGCTCAGGGCTTCTGCTTCCGCAAGCCGGCCCTCGGCGATGAGCCGGCGCGTCTTTTTCACAAAGGTCCGCGCCCGTGAGCGGTGCACCTGATTGATCTTGCGCCGCCGTTCTGCCCTGCGCATCTGCTTGATGGCTGACCTGGTGTTTGCCAAGGTTGTTTCACCCCTTCCGTTGTCCTCTCGAATGCGGGCGAGATTATAGCCGATCCGGGCCTAAAAGTCAAACAAGGCAGGCGGTCAGGCAAAGCTCGATTTTTGCCCTTTGGCCAGACTTGAAGTAGAATTGACTCTGTTTTCCAATCAGACCACAGAGGCATAAGGGGGAGTGGGTTTTATGAAAAAGGTTGCAGTTGTTGCCATTGGGGGGAATTCCCTCATCAAAGACAAGGACCACCAGACGGTGCCGGATCAGTACGCCGCCGCCCACGAGACCTGTATCCACATCGCCGGGATGATCGAGCAGGGTTGGGATGTGGCCATCGGCCACGGCAACGGCCCTCAGGTGGGGTTTATCCTGCGCCGTTCGGAGCTGGCCCGCCACGAGCTGCACGAGGTACCCCTCGACTTTTGTGGGGCCGACACGCAGGGGGCGATCGGCTACATGTTGCAGCAAAACCTGTACAACGAGTTCCGGCGACGAGGCTTGAACAAACAGGCCGCCACCGTCGTGACCCAGGTGTTGGTGGACCGCCATGACCCGGCTTTCCAGAACCCCACCAAACCGATCGGGTCCTTTATGGACGAGGCAGAAGCCCTGCGCCGCCGTGAGACCGAGGGCTGGGATGTGGTCGAGGATGCCGGGCGGGGCTGGCGGCGTGTGGTCGCCTCCCCGTTGCCGGTCCGCGTCGTGGAGCGGGATGCGGTGAAGAACCTGATTGATGCCGGCTTTGTGGTCATCACCGTCGGCGGGGGAGGCATCCCGGTGGTCGAAGATGAAGAGGGTAACCTGCGGGGGGTGGCGGCGGTCATTGATAAGGACTATGCCAGCAGCCTGTTGGCCACCAGCATCGGGGCCGAGCTGTTCTTGATCTCCACCGCCGTGGAAAAGGTGGCCCTCAACTATGGCAAGCCGAACCAGAAATGGCTCGAGCGGATGACCGCCGAGGAGGCGCAGCGCTACATGGCCGAGGGGCACTTTGCCCCAGGCAGCATGAAGCCCAAGATCCAGGCCATCCTCTGGTTCCTGGAGCGGGGTGGCAAAGAAGCGATCATCACCAACCCGGAGAATATCGAGCGGGCGCTGGCCGGTGAGACCGGGACCCACATCGTCCCGTGAGAAAAGTCTGCCCCAACGATCTTCCCCTCCGCCCGTTTGGGGTCTGTGACCATCGTTTCCACTCAAGGGATAGCCGACGGCCAGACTGTCGGCTATCTCCTTCCCGTCAGAACGGTTTCAAAAAGGGGCAATGGGCGTTGGAAGGTGCCCTCCTGCAGCGCGCTGCGGATGCGGTCCACCACCAGGCGAAAATCCTCTGGATCGGTGACAAAGTTGAGGTGGTTGGTGTCTATGGAAAGAACCGGTACGGCCTGTTGCCCGGCAAAGAACCGGTCGTAGGCCTGGCGCAGGGCCTCGATATACTCCGCATCCATATCGCGCTCGTACGGCCGGTCCCGCTGGGCAATGCGTCCCAACAACACCTCAGTATCGGCTTGCAGGTAGACGATCAGGTCGGGGGTCGGAATCTGTTCGGACAGAGCCTGATGGATCTGCTGATAAATCTCCCACTCGTCACCGGACAGGTTCAGCCGGGCGAACAGCCGGTCTTTGGCAAACATATAGTCGGAAATAAGCGGCCCCTGGGCCAGCAGTTGGGGCACCTGTTGACGTTGTTGACGATAGCGGCTGAGGAGGAAAAACATCTGGGTTTGGAACGCATATCGGGCACGGGATTCGTAAAACCGAGCCAGAAACGGGTTTTCTTCAAAGACTTCCAACAACAGTTGGGCGTGAAAGTGATCGCGAAGCATACGGGCCAGGGTCGTTTTGCCCACGCCGATAGCCCCCTCGATGACAAGATAGAAATGCTGCATACTCACCTCTTGGCCGGTCTGAATACCACCAAGGACACAAAGAATTTCCGTCCGTCTCTTCGGGATGGTTCAATTTTGGGATGGTTCAAGGATCAGCAAAAATTGGTTGACACTTTTCACACGGGCAGAATTTTATAGGACACGGATGACACGGATTTCACGGATGAACACGGATGATCGAAGTAAAATCCGTGTTGATCCGTCTCATCCGTGTTTATCCGTGTCCCATCAGGGGTCAACCTGTTATGAACCATCCCGTCTCTTCTTTGTCCTGTGCGCCTTTGTGGTAGACTTTTCAGACCAGCTCTTACGTGTCCAGGAGACCGCTGAAAAGGTCTTCTCCCTTCTCCCTCTCCCCTTATCCCTTCTCCCTTTATACAAGAAAAAGTAAAACCTGGCAAATGGAAACCTTTGCGGGTATAATCCGTATAGGAGATGGCATGGAGGAAAAGGATGGACCAGGAGCGGGCCTGGCTCGAGCAGGCTCTGCAGGGCGACCGGGTGGCGTTTGGACATCTGGTCCGGGCGTATGAGCGGCCGGTGTACAACCTGGCTTACCGCATGTTGGGCGATCCTGTCGAAGCGGAGGATGCCGCCCAGGAGACCTTCTTGCGGGCCTATGCCAGGCTGGCAACCTATCAGCCGGAGCGCAAGTTTATCAACTGGCTGTTGTCAATCGCGTCGCACCATTGCGTGGACCGCCTGCGGCGCAGCGGCCGGGCACCACAGCTTTCGCTGGACGGGCCACTGCCGCCAGGCTGGCTGACCAGTGACGAGCCTCGTCCCGATCAGGCCGTGGTCCAGAAACAGCAAAGGGAGCAGGTGCGGCAGATGCTCGACACGTTGCCGGCCGATTATCGGGCGGTGATTGTGCTGCGCTATTGGTACGACCTGTCGTACCAGGAGATTGCGGCTATCATGGCCACCACCGAAAGCGCCATCAAGTCCCGCCTGCACCGGGCACGTCGGATGCTGGCCGCGCAGTTGCTGGCCGCCTGATCCAGGGTCGTTGAGGAGAGGAGATGGATGCGTTCACCAGGTGTGTACACAACGAGCAGATGAGTGAGTTCATGTCGTTGGCCCTCGATGGCTTGCTCTCTGCGGACGAGCTGCATCGGTTGCAGGACCACCTGGCTGCCTGCCCGCTTTGCCAGGCGGAGTGGCAGGCCATGCAGCAGGTGTCGGCCCTGTTTGCCCGGTCGCCTCAGGTTGGCCCTCCCCTGGGCTTTGCGCTCCGGGTGGACCGCCGGCTGGAGGAGAAACTCCGCAAGCGGCGGCGGACCTTTGGCGGTGTGGCCATGTTGACCGGCTCCCTCTCGCTGGCCGGGGTGACGGTGGCGGCTGTGGTGATCATCGTCCTGGGGGTCCTGGCCTGGCGCTGGTTGGGTACACAGCCCGCTATACAACAGGGGACCGATGCCGTCTCTCAGGTGGCCTCGGGCGTGGGCCTGGTAGGCAGAGGGGCCAGCTTTTTCCTGAAAGATCTGCTGCTGCGTTGTGCTGCCCCGCTCCTGCTGGTGTTGGGGGCCGGTCTGGCTGTTCTGCTGGTTGGCTGGGTCCTGCTGTTTCTCAAACGGCCCCCCAACCACCCTGCCGCAGGCTTATAGAAGTTACGGACTGAAGTCGGTTGAAATATTCAACGGGCTGGCCGCTTTCAATCGGTTTGTCAGCCTGCGGGAGAGTCTGATCTGAGGAGGAGGATGATGAGAGGAGCAAGGTTGTTGTTAAGCCTGGCGGTCCTGGTGCTGTTGTGGCCGGCGACCGCTGTCTGGGCTGATGGGCCGATTGTGACCTTCGATGGTGGTCAGATCTTTGTGGACGAGGATGTGTCGCTGGTAGCAGGGCAGACCTTCGATGGCGATCTGGGGATTTTGCGGGGCAACCTGACGATGGCTGAGGGCAGTGTCGTCAATGGCGACCTGTTTGTCACCAACGGCAACGCCTTCATCGCCGGCCGGGTGAAGGGCAATCTGGCCATTCTCAATGGGGAATTGACCCTGACCCCGACCGGCCAGGTGGCAGGGGACATCTTTGGGCTGAGGGCCAACCAGGATGTGGCCGGCCAGGTAGAGGGCGACCTGACCGCCCTGTTCGGCGATATGGCCCTGCGCCACACGGCCCTTGTCCGGGGTGACCTGCTGGTGGCTCCCGGTCACCTTCAGCGCGAAGTGGGGGCCAGGGTGCTGGGCAATCAGGTGTATGATCTGGAGAAGGTGCTGGAGCAGGTTCCCGGTCAGATTCCGACGCCACCGGCCATGCCGATCCTGCCCCGCGAGCCGCATCGGGCAACCTGGAGGTGCGATGTGGGCCGCTTCTTTGGCCGGGTCCTGGCAGCGGCCTTTCTCAGCCTGCTGTCCATCGGCCTCGGCGTGCTGGTCGCTGCGATCTGGCCCCGGCCCACGCGCCGGGTGAGCGACTGCATTGCCACATGGCCAGGGCAGAGCTTTGGGCTGGGGTTGCTCACCTTTCTCATCGCCGCCGGGTTGGAGGCGCTGGCAGCAATCCTGATCATGCCGATCTGGCTGGTGGCGGCTGCCCTGCTGGGCACGGTCATTCTGATCCCCCTGGGCCTGCTGTTGATCCTGCTCTCGCCGCTGTTGTTGCTGCCGGTGCCGGTGGTGCTGGCCGGGGGTGTGATCCTGGGCTGGGTGGGCCTGTCGGATCTGATCGGCCAGAAGGCGCTCAGGCTGCTCAAGGTAACCGGGGCCAGGCCCCTGGGCACGGTTCTGGTGGGATTGCTGCTCACAGTGGCCATAGCAGCCCTGTTGTGGATCGTCAAGCCGGTGTGCTGCGCCGGGCCCTTTGTCATCCTGGTCAGCAGCGTGGGGTTGGGAGCGGTCATTCATACTCGCTTTGGGCGACAGAGCGGCCACGCTGCCGCACCGCCGCCTCAGCCGGAGGTTCTGCCGGCAGAGGCGATGGAGGGGGAGGCCGGCCAGCCCGATGGGCCCGCTCCGTAAGGGCCCGAACGATCCGCCAGGCGAGGGGCATCTGCCCCTCGCCTTTTTTGTCGTCGCCCGCCAGGAATGCGACAAATAGGACAAGTTGTGGTATAATATGCGCCATGGAGGCACACGGTCTCTGTGACAGCCCCATCGAACCGCCGACGCAGGGGGGCGGGTTGAGGCCCTTTCCCTGGGGGCTGACGGCAGCCGTGGCAACCTGCTGTGGCGCTCTGACGGCAAACCACCTGCGTTGGCGGGAGGAAAGCCTGCTGCTGTTGGGGCTGGTCTTGTTGTTGACGGTGCTGGCCTGGGGCAGCCTGTGGAGTCTGGGGACGGGCACCCGTTGGTTCCACCCCCTGGCCGAAGGATGGCCGCCGTCGCAGCCGATGGGGATCCCAACGTTGCCATACACCCTGCCCGGCTCGCCGGGCGGACGTGTGGGGCGCTGGCTCAGCCGCCTGGTGGCCTGGTGGCAGGAGGCGTTCTGGCCGGCAGCCGGCACGGCGTTTGTCGGTCTGTTGACGGCAGCAGCGCTGGCCGCCCTCTTGAGCCTGCTCCTGCCTGACCGGTTGTGTCCCCTCAACGCCGCGCTGGTGGCCCTCATCGGGCTGGGGATCAGCCAGCGGCGTCGGGACCGGGACCCGGTGGCCGGAGAGGCGCTGCTGCGGGTGGGGCTTGGCTGGCTGGCCGGCCACACTGCCTTCACCTGGCCGGGCTGGCCTGTCATAAGCCTGGCGCTGGCATTTACTGTGGCGATGGTGGGGGCATTGCGGGCAAGCCGGGGGGAGGCCGGTGGCTTGTGGCTGTTGAACGGGGCCCTGGCGGCCATCCTGTTGTTGCTGGTGGCGTTGCAACACCCTCTGGCAGCAGGAGGGGTCGGCCTGTTCCTGTTCGGCCAGGTTGCCTTGCAGCCTTCTCTCCGGACCGGCGAGGAGGCGCTGCGCCTGGGATTTGGCCGCCGGGCCTGGCCGTGGCTGATGGCAGCGATGCTGACCGCTGCGCTGGCGGTGGCATGAGTAGGGCAACTGCGAGCAGTTGCCCTACAAGGGATGAATCATGAAGATCGGAGTTGTCGCAGATACTCACATTCCTGACCTGAGCCCTGTGCTCCCGGTCCGCATTGCCGAGCTGTTCAAAGGACTGGACATCATCCTGCATGTGGGCGACATTTGTGAACTGTCTGTCCTGCGGGAGTTCCAGGAGACCTACACACTGACCTTTGCCGTATCCGGTGAGTCGGATCATGAGGAGGTGCGCCCCTATCTGGAGGAGCAACGGGTGGTGCGCTTCGGCGGACGGCGGGTGGGGATGATCCATGGCCACCAGTTTGAACAGCAGAAGGGGGCATTGGGCAGCCTGCGCCGGCTGTTGGGCTGGAAGCCGGACCCGGATGCACTGCCGGCTTTCCTGCTGGAACGGTTTGCCGCCGATGATGTGCACGCCGTGGTCTTTGGGCATACCCACCAGCCCTATGTCAGGATGCACGGCGGGGTGCTGCTCTTCAATCCCGGTTCGGCGCTGCCGGGGCCGGACCGTCATCCCAGCGTCGGCATCCTGGATGTGGGGGAACGGAGCATCACGGGCAGAATCGTCTATTTGTAGGAGATTTGTGACCTTGTGTGGATTGTTAAATAACTCGACAATGTTAAATTAACACAAATGGCAACAGAAGTAGACCTCACCCC
>Ga0209101_1002519_pt1 | contig 12008 bp, 12 predicted proteins | sample ConPoolayeCmetaG_FD_185481 | JGI IMG/M metagenome (GOLD analysis project Ga0209101, IMG submission 185481) | Hot spring microbial mat communities from California, USA to study Microbial Dark Matter (Phase II) - Cone Pool mat layer C metaG... ... | reverse complement strand
GGTTTCACCGCGTCTTCGGGCCCGAGCTTCGCGAGCGCGCCACGGCGCTGGGGCTCACGGTGCACGAGGCCGTCACGCTCGCCTCGCTCGTCGAGGAGGAGACCGCGCGGCCCGAGGAACGGCCGCTCGTCGCAGCCGTGTTCCTCAACCGGCTGCGGCGCGGCATGCCGCTCCAATCGGATCCGACAGTGCTCTATGGCCGCGCGGACAACGACCGCTCCATCGACCGGGACGATCTCGCGCGACCGACGCCGCACAACACCTACACCAGCCGCGGCTTGCCGCCGACCCCCATCGCGAATCCCGGCCGGGCCGCGCTGGAAGCTGCCGTGACGCCGGCCGACGTGCCGTATCTGTACTTCGTGGCGCGTGGCGACGGCTCGCACGAGTTCAGCGCCGACCTCGCTGCGCACCAGGCCGCCGTCGCCCGCTGGCGCCGGCGCGCGCCGCCTGCAGGCGAGTCCCCCCCGCCTCGGCGCTCGTCTACGGCGACGGGCCCGAAGCGGCCGCTGCGCGCAGCGTCTCGAGCCAGACGGTCGCCTTCTTCTGCAGCCCCGGCTCGCGCGAGTGCACCGCAAGATAGCTGAGAAGCTCCTGAAAGCGCGCGCCCGTGGGACCCTCGGCGAGGGTGGCGAGCGTGGCTGCATCCAGGGCGCCGAGCGCGCGCACGAACGCCCGGCGGAGCCGATGCTCGCGCTCGAGCGCGCTCAGCACGACCTGACTCGCCTCGGCCCGACGCAGGCCGTCCTCGGCGAGCGCCGCCATCTCGAGCAGCTCCACGAAGGTCCCGTGCTCTCGGCCGAAGGCCTCGGCCAGCCCCGGCGGCAGGACGAGCGGACGGTGGCGTGTCCCGGCGCGGCCGAGCACGAGGGGGAACGGTCGCGGCCCGGCGGGCGAGGCGCTCGCGCCGTCGCCCGCCTCGTCGCGCCGCGCTGGCCGATCCACCGCAGGCATCCCGTGGAGGACGATGGCCACGAGCCGACCCGCCCGGTCGTACTCCAAGGTGAAGCTCTGCTCCCCGAGGATGCGCGGCAGGGCGAGCGCCAGCGGCACAGCATCGAAGCTTGCGCTGACCTCGCGAGGCGCCGGCGGCTCGCCCCGCAGACGCGCCCCGGTCGCCTGCGCGAGCTCCGCCAGGACCTCCTCGACCGGCACCGCGGCGAGGCTCCCCGTAATCCGCTCGCCTTCCACGCGCAGGGCGGGACGGCTCGTCGCCGCGGCCGCCGCCGCGGCGACGGCGAGGACCAGCAGCGCCGTACCCCACCGCGCCGTCAGTCGGTGTCCTCCGCAAGGTTGCGCATCACCCGCGCCCCGACGTCGCGCAGCACCGGGCTGCGGGCGATCGACATCATCTGCGCCACAACTTCAGGTGCGCGCTCGCCAGCCATCGCACGGATGCTGTTCGCGATCACGGCATCGTCCGCGCTCGCGAGCAGGTTCGCGACCGCCGTATTGAGCTCCGGCTGGTCGTCGATTGCCCGAACGGCAGCGCGCATCGCGTCGTCACGAAGCGGCCGCTCGGTACTCCGGAACGCGAGATCGAGCAGCTCGCGCAGCGTCGCCCGCTCGCGTCCGAGGTGCTGACGTACGGCTCCCGGCCCGAGGCGGATGCTGCGCTCGAAGACATTCCCGCCCTCTGCGGGCTCGGGCTCCGCTGCGGCCGCCGCCGGGACCGCAGGCTGTACGGGGAGATCGCGGGGTTCGCCGAGCAGGACCAGGCGGCTGAGCCGTCCGTCGGGACGGTAGGCCAGCATGAAATTCTGCTCGCCGAGGAGGCGCTCGAGCCCGTCGCGCAGTGGAATCGCCTCGTACTCCGCACTGATCGGTCGACTCTCGCGCAGCGCGCCCTCCAGGCGCGCTCCGGTCTCTTCCGCGATGCGCCGCACGACCTCGTCGAGGGGGGCGTCCGTCGCCCGCACGGTGAGGCGATCGCCAGCCACGCGCAGCTCGAGACGGTGCGGCGGCTCGCTCGCGATCGCCCCGGGGCCGGCGACCCAGCACAGCGCCACCAGCAGGATCCCCGGAACCCCGGCCCGCCGGCCGTCGATCGTCTTCCTCCCGCGCACGGACGGTATCCTGCGACTGCCAATCGCACACGACAAGCCCTGTGTTCGCAGCATCCGTTCCGGCGGGCGCATCGGCCTCTTGTGATTCGCCGTTCCTTCGCCTAAGCCCCGTTGGGGTGGTCACCCGCCGACAGAAAGAGATCGTCGACTTCCTCCGCACGTTCACGGCCCGCCACGGCGTGGCCCCGACGCTCGAGGAGATCGCGCGACACTTCGGCCTCGCATCGGTGGCCACGGTTCACAAGCATCTGCGAGGGCTCGAGGCCCGTGGCGTCGTCCGTCGCCACCCGCGGCGGAGCCGCGGGCTCGCCGTGGTGGCGGACGAGGCGTCGGGAACCGCACGGGTCCCGTTGTTGGGACGAGTCGCTGCCGGCGTCCCGCTCGAAGCGGTCGAGCACGCCGAGGCGATCGTCGTTCCCGAGGAGCTGCTCGGCCGCGGGCCGACCTTCGCCCTGCGCGTCGCCGGCGACTCGATGGTCGAGGACGGCATCCTCGACGGCGATGTCGTGCTCGTCGAGGCGCGGCCCGACGCCCCCAACGGCGCCACGGTCGTGGCTGTCCTCGACGGCGAGGCGACGATCAAGCGACTCGAGCGGCGCGGAGACGAGGTGCACCTCGTGCCGGCCAATCGACTGCTCGCGCCGCTCGTGGTCCCCGCACACGCCGTACAGATCCGTGGCGTCGTCGTGGCGCTTCTCCGTCGCTACCGCGCATGAGCCCGCACCGCCACCCCGCGGCGGACGACTTCGCCGTCTACGTCCACATTCCCTGGTGCCGTCGCATCTGTCCGTACTGCGATTTCCCCGTCCGGGCGGCGCGAACTCCACCGGAAGGGGAGGACCTCGCTACGCTTCGGCAGGAAATCGCCGCCTGGGCTGCGGCTCCGCCGTGGCGCGGTCGACAGGCACGAACGCTCTACCTGGGCGGCGGCACGCCGTCGCTGTACACCCCAGCGACAGTCGCCGGAATCGTCGCCGCCGTGCGAGACGCCTTCGCGCTCGCCGCGACGGCCGAAGTCACGCTCGAAGCCAATCCGGGCACCGTCGACCTCGAGCGGCTCCAGGGCTATCGCGCCGCGGGGGTCACTCGCCTCTCGCTCGGAGCCCAGTCGCTCGATCCGACGGTGCTCCGCACGCTCTTCCGGGACCACCAGCCCGACGACGTCCTCCACGCCGTGACCGCTGCGCGCGCCGCTGGCTTCGCCAACCTGAGCCTCGATTGCATCTACGGGGTCCCCGGGCAGACGCTGGCCATGCTGGAGGCCGATCTCGACGCCATGCTGGCCCTCGGGCCGGAGCACGTCTCGGCCTATGCGCTGAGCTACGAGGCTGGAACGCCCTTTGCCCGCTGGCGCGCAAGCGGGCGCCTGCGCCCGGTCGACGAGGACACCGAGCTCGCGATGGCCGAGTGTGTAGCCGCTCGCCTCGAGGCCGCGGGCCTCGTCCGCTACGAGATCTCGAGCTGGGCGCGGCCCGGCTTTGCCTCGCGCCACAACGGCGCCTACTGGGACGGGTCGGACTATCTGGGCCTCGGTCCGGCAGCGCACTCGTTCTGCGCCATGCCGCTCCCCGGCCGGCGCTGGGTAAATGTGCGCGATCCGCGGACGTGGCGTGCTGCGGTGGCCCGCGGTGGGGTCGCCGTCGAGACAGAAGAGCGATTGACCGTGGAGACGGCGCGCGCCGACTTCGTCTGGACGGGCTTGCGGCGCGTGCGCGACGGCGTGGATCTCGCGGCCTTCTACCGTCGCTTCGGGCTGCCGCTCGACGAGGCTCTGCCCCGGATCGCGCGCCTCGAGCGCGAGGGCTTGGTCGAACGCGACGGCGCCCGGCTGCGGCTCACCGCGCGCGGCGTCTGGCTCGCCGACGCGGTGGCCGCCGCCGTGCTCTGAGCGGCAGCGCGTCGGGCTCAGTACCGATAATGGTCGGGCTTGAACGGTCCCGTGGCCGGCACGCCCAGGTACTCGACCTGCTCCGGTGTCAGCTCCGTCAGGCGCACGCCGAGCTTGTCGAGGTGAAGCCGCGCCACTTCCTCGTCGAGATGCTTCGGCAGCATGTAGACGCGCTTGTCGTAGCCGCTGCCACGCTCCCAGAGCTCGAGCTGGGCCAGCACCTGATTGGTGAAGGACGCGCTCATCACGAACGACGGATGACCCGTGGCACAGCCGAGGTTCAGCAGACGGCCCTCGGCCAGGATCAGCACCGAGTGGCCGTCAGGAAAGATCCACTCGTCGTACTGCGGCTTGATGTTCACCTTGCGGATCCCGGGCACCTTGGCCAGGCCAGCCATGTCGATCTCGTTGTCGAAGTGGCCGATGTTCCCGACGATGGCCTTGTCCTTCATCCGCGCCATGTGCTCGGCCGTGATCACCCGGACATTGCCGGTGGCCGTGATGAAGATGTCGGCGCGCTCGACCACGTCGTCCACCGTGGCCACCTCGTAGCCCTGCATCGCCGCCTGCAGGGCGCAGATCGGGTCGATCTCCGTCACGATGACGCGACAGCCCTGCCCGCGGAGCGCCTCGGCGCATCCCTTGCCGACCTCGCCGAAGCCGCAGACCACCGCGATCTTGCCTCCCAGCATCACGTCGGTCGCCCGGTTGAGCCCGTCGATCAGCGAGTGACGGCATCCGTAGATGTTGTCGAATTTCGACTTGGTCACGGAGTCGTTCACGTTGATGGCGGGGAAGAGCAGCGTCCCCTTGCGGGCCATCTCGTAGAGACGATGGACGCCGGTCGTGGTCTCTTCCGACACGCCCCGGATGCGTGGCACCAGCCGGGTCCAGCGCCCCGGATCCTCGCGCTGCACCCGCCGCAGCGTCTCGAGCACGACGCCCCATTCCGCTGGCTCGCGTTCCGGGTCGAAGGCTGGAATGGCCCCGGCACGCTCGAACTCGTACCCGCGATGGACGAGCAGCGTCGCATCCCCGCCGTCGTCGACCAGCAGATCGGGTCCTCCCCCGTCCGGCCAGAGCAGCGCCTGTTCGGTGCACCACCAGTAGTCCTCGAGTGTCTCGCCTTTCCAGGCATACACCGCGACACCGCGCGGGGTGTCCGGCGTGCCGTCGCGACCGACGACGACGGCCGCTGCCGCCTGGTCCTGCGTGGAAAAAATGTTGCACGAGACCCAGCGCACGTCGGCCCCGAGCTCGACCAGCGTCTCGATCAACACGGCCGTCTGCACGGTCATGTGCAGCGAGCCCATGATCCGCGCGCCGGCGAGCGGCCGTGCCCCGGCATACTTGCCCCGCAGCGCCATCAGGCCGGGCATCTCCTGTTCCGCCAGGCGGATCTCCTTGCGGCCGAGCTCGGCCAGACCGAGGTCCGCGACCTTGAACGGGAGTCGGGCAGCGACGCTGGGCGCGAGCGTGGTAGCCGACGCGGCTTTCGACATGAGCACCTCCAGGCGACCGGCGGAGCCGGACGCGCTTCATCCGTCTATCCGGATGAAAGGGTTATCGCGGCTGGCGTCCCGAGAGTCAAGCCGGAGGGCACGCGAGCTCGGGCTGCCGCTACGCAAGCCCTGCTGCAGATCGCAGCTCGCCGACGCGGTCGATGCGCTCCCAGGTGAAGAAATCGCCGCGCGGCTCGCGACCAAAATGCCCGTAGGCTGCCGTCGGTCGGAAGATCGGGTTCTTGAGCCCCAGCGTCCGCACGAGGGCGCTCGGCCGGAAATCGAAGAGCTCGCGCACGATGGCCGCGATGCGCTCGTCGGGCACCACGCCGGTCCCGAAGGTATCCACCAACACCGAGACCGGATCGGCCACCCCGATGGCGTAGGCCACCTGCACCTCGCAGCGCCGGGCGAGCTCGGCGGCGACGATATTCTTGGCCACGTAGCGGGCGTAGTAGGCCGCGCTGCGGTCGACCTTCGAGGAATCCTTGCCGCTGAAGGCGCCCCCGCCGTGGCGTCCGTAGCCGCCATAGGTGTCGACGATGATCTTGCGTCCGGTGAGGCCACAGTCGCCCTGCGGTCCGCCCACGACGAAGCGCCCGGTCGGGTTGATGTGGAAGACCGTATTCTTGTCGATGAACTCGGGCGGGAGCACCTTCTTGACGACCTCTTCGATGATGCCCTCGCGGATGGTCGTGTCGTTGACGCTCTCGCGATGTTGATTGGAGACAACGACGGTGCTCGCCCGCACGGGCTGGCCATCGCGGTACTCCACGGACACCTGACACTTGCCGTCGGGCAGCAACCAGGGCAGCTCGCCCGACTTGCGCGCCTCGGTGAGCCGCTGGCCGATGCGATGGGCGGTGTAGATCGCGAAGGGCATGTATTCGCGAGTCTCGTCGCAGGCGTAGCCGAACATCATTCCCTGGTCGCCCGCCCCTTGCTCCTTGTGCAGTCCCTGGCCCTCGGTCACGCCCTGGGCGATGTCGGGCGACTGCTTTTCGACCGCGACGAGGACGGCACACGATTCGACGTTGAATCCTGTGTCGGCCGAAACGTAGCCGATATCGCGGATCACGCTCTTGGCGATCTCGCCGAACTCCACCCGGCCGCGACTGGTGATCTCGCCGGCGACGACCACGATGCCGGTCTTGATGAGCGACTCGCAGGCCACACGGCTGTCCGGATCCTGGGCGAGGAGCGCATCGAGGATCGCGTCGGAGATCTGGTCGCACACCTTGTCGGGATGCCCCTCGCTGACCGACTCCGAGGTGAACACGTAGTCCTTGAGCATGGAAGAATCACAGTAGCCCACTCGCCTTCGCGCGAGCAAGCCAGCGCTTCTCAGTCTTCCTCGTTGAAGCGCGCCTCGACCAGAGCGCGAATCGCGTCCACGGCCTCCCGGGCCTGTGGGCCGCTGGCCCGGACGTCGATCTGGCTGCCCTGCTCGGCGGCGAGCATCATCACGCCCATGATGCTGCGGCCGTTGACCACTTGCCCGTCCTTCTCTACCGTCACGTCGGCGTCGAAGCGATTGGCCGTCTGCACCAGCATCACCGCCGCTCGGGCATGCAAGCCCAGACGATTCTTGATCTCCAGGGTCGCATGTTCTTCGCTCGTCGTTTCGGCCATGGTCAGCGAGAAGCCGGAACCCAGACGATGTGCTCCTGGCCGTAGCGCTGGATGAAGGGGGCGAGCTCGCGCACCGCCATCCCCTCGCAACCGCTCGCGAGCTTGACCAGCATGGGCATGTTCACCCCGGCGACGACCTCGGCGCCGCTCGCGCGAGCGACCGCAAGGCTCTGATTCGTCTGCGTGTCGCCCTTCATGTCGGTCAGGATGAGTACGCCCTCCCCCTGGTCGACGCCCCGGACGGCCGCGTGGATCCGGTCCCGCAGCCCCTCGGGGGCTTCCCCGGGCACGCTGCTGACGGCGACGATGTGCTCCACCGGTCCGACCACGCTCGCCAGCGCCTCGACCAGCGCTTCGCCGAGACGCCCGTGCGCGACGACGACCACGCCTACCATGCTGCGGCCGACTCTAGCCACCGCGCGGCAGGCTACTCAAGCCGCCGCTGCTGCCCTCAGCGCTCGACGTCGCGATGGCGCAGCAGCACGCGATGGCCCGCGGCCTCCAGGCGTCGCCGCAGCTCCTCGGCGAGCACGACCGAGCGGTGACGCCCGCCGGTGCAGCCCACGGCGATGGTGAGATAGCTCTTTCCCTCCCGCTGGTAGCGGGGGATCGTGAACTCGAGCAGCGCCATGAGCAGGCGCAGGAACTCCTGGGTTTCATCCTGTTCGAGGACATAGCGGGCTACCGGGGCATCGGTGCCGACGCGATGGCGGAACTCTTCGACGAAGAAGGGATTCGTCAGAAAGCGGCCATCCACGACCACGTCGGCGTCAGTGGGCGTCCCGTGCTTGTAGCCGAACGAGACGAGCGAGATCGTCATCGTTCCCTGCGTCGGTGCGGCGAGCAGCGCCCGCAGTACGGCGCGCAGGTCGTGCACCGAGAACGCTCCGGTGTCGATGATGCGGTCCGCGAGCTCCCGGATCCCCCGCAGCATCTCCCGCTCCCGCCGGATGCCGTCGAGGGGGGTGCCACCGTCGGCCGCCGGGTGAGGACGGCGCGTCTCGCTGAAGCGCCGCTGCAACACCGCGTCTTCCGCCTCGAGGTAGAGGACCTCCACGCGCACCCCGCTGCCCCGCAGCTCGTCGAGCACGCGCGGAAAGTCGGCGAGAAAACGGCGCTCGCGCGCGTCGATACCCAGGGCGACACGCGACACGTCCTCTCGCGATCGCTCCCACAGCTCGACGAAGCGCGGGACCAGCGCCACCGGCAGGTTGTCGATGCAGTAGAAGCCGAGATCTTCGAGAACGTGAAGCGCGGTCGTCTTCCCCGATCCGGAAAGCCCCGTCACCACCACAGCGCGCAGGCCGCTCGAGCTCATGCGACTATTGTGCCGGTGCGCAGCGGTCCGTGCACCTCGGCTCACCCGTCCGACCGGTCGCCCTTCTTGGCGTCCGTCCGGCGCTCGCCAGCCGCGGCGCGATCGATCCGCTCCACGAAACGGGCGGCGCTGTGCCGCCCGCGGCGGCGCAGCAGCTGATTCCGCGCAGCCGTCTCCACCAGCATCCCCACGTTGCGCCCCGCCTGGACGGGAATGCGGACCAGCGGCAGCGTCACCTCCAGCAGCTCGTAGCTGCCTTCGATCACCCCGAGGCGGTCGGCGCCCTGCGGCCACTCGCTCAGCTCCACGACCAGGTCCACGCGGCGTTGCTCCACCGTCGCGAGCGTTCCGAACATGGCCTCCACATCGATGATCCCGAGCCCCCGGATCTCCATGTGGTGACCCAACAACTCGGCCGGCCGGCCGTGGAGAACCTCCGGCGAGGGGCGCGAAATCCGCACGGCATCGTCGGCCACCAGGCGATGACCGCGTGTCACGAGCTCCAGCGCGGCCTCGCTCTTGCCGATGCCGCTCCGCCCCAGGATGAGGATGCCGAGCCCCAGCACCTCGACGAGGTTGCCGTGCAGCGTCACTTCCGGCGCCAGTCGCCGCTCGAGCCAGGCGATGGCTGCGCGAAAGAATCCCCCCGTGGGCAGCGTCGACACGAGGAGGGGGACGTCTGCCGCCTCGGCCTGCTCCGCCAGCGGAGCGGGAGGAACGAGGCCGTTGGTGACCACGAATCCAGCGACCCCGACCCCGATCACGGCGGCCACCGCCGTCCGCCCGGCCTCCGGCGCGAGAGTTGCGAGAAACCCGATCTCGCTGCGCCCGAGGACCTGGAGGCGGTCAGGATGGAGCTGCGCCAGATAGCCCGCGAGCGCCAGGCCCGGCTGCTGCAGCCGCGGCACGGCGATGGCTCGCTCGAGACCACGCGCCCCGGCGACGAGGTGGAGTCGCAGCGCCCCGCCAGCCGTCGTCAGAAGCTCGCCGACGGTGAGCTTCAATAGCGGGCATCCTCGTCGCGGATCGTGGCCCACAACGCCGCCGCATCGGGGGCCGCGAGGAGCCGCTCGCGAAACCCGCGGTCCTTCAAAAGGCGCGAGATGCGCGCGAGAGCCTTCAGGTGAGCGCCCGCCGATTCCTCCGGGGCGACCAAGAGGAAAAATAGGTGCGTCGGCTTGCCGTCGAGCGCCTGGAAATCGACCCCGGCTCGGCTCCGTGCGAAGGCGGCGAACACCCGCGGAATCCCGGGCAGCTTGCCGTGCGGGATGGCGACCCCCTCACCGAGGGCCGTGCTGTTCAGCCGTTCGCGCTCCTCGAGCGCGTGCACGAGACGCTCGCGCTGCAGCTCGGGATGTCGGGCGGCCACGGCCGAGGCCATCTCCTCGAGGACCTCGCTCTTCGTCCGAGCCGCCAGGTCCGGCAAGACCAGATCCGCCTCGAGGATGTCCTCGATCTTCATGGTAGGGCCTTCCTAGCTCTCGCGCGCCCCCGATCCCAGCAGGCCCGCGTCCGCCCTCCTCAGGCAGGCGATTCGATCAGTCCGATACGGCCGTCCGGCCGGCGGTATACCACGGACAGCCCGCGATCCTCCTGGAGGAAGGCGACGAAGGGCTGCCCCGAACGCTCGAGCCAGGCCACCGCCTCGTCGACGTCGAGAACGCCGGTGCGGAGCCGCTCACGCACGACCCGCAGCTGGGCGGGTCGTCCGCGACGAGGGAGGGGTGGCCGCCCGTCGCCGATACGCGCACTGTCGCGTCCTTTGCGTTCCGCTCGCTGGGTCTTGAGCTTCTGCGCCTGATGGGCCAGCCGCGCCAGCGCCCCGTCAATGGCAGCGTAGAGATCGCCCGTCGTCTCCTTGGCGACGAGCGGCACGTGATCGGCCTGCAGCGCGATCTCGGCGCTGTGGCGCGCCTTGGCGACCGACAGGATCACGTGCGCATCGCCAGGACGCTTGAGGTACTTGCGCACGAGGCGTTCGAGCTTGTCCGTGACGTACGCGCGGAGCGCCTGCGTCGGCTCGACGCCCCGGAACGTGACGGTGATCTGCATGCAGGCCCCTCCTGCCCCGCCGCCGGTCCTGGCGGTCGCCTGTCAGTACACCTGCTTCCGCTTAGACGACGGCAGGATACCCATCAACTCGCGGTACTTGGCCACAGTCCGGCGCGCAATGTCGATCTGCTGTCTCCCCAACAGCTCGGCGATGTACTGGTCGCTGTAGGGCTTGCGCGGATCTTCCTTGGCGATGATCCCCTTGATGAGCTCCTTGACGCTTTCGGCCGAGACTTCCTCCCCGTGACCGCTCCGCAGGCTCGAGGTGAAGAAATACTTGAGCTCGAAGGTGCCCTGCGGCGTGTGGACGTACTTGCCCGCGGTGGCCCGGCTCACGGTCGACTCGTGCATCCCGATGTCGTTCGCCACGTCCTTGAGCACCAGCGGGCGCAGATGGCTCACGCCGTGCTCGAGAAACTCCCGCTGGAACTTCACGATGCTCGACGTGACCATGTAGAGCGTGCGCTGCCGCTGGTGGATCGATTTGATCAGCCAGGCAGCGGCGCGCATCTTCTCCTGGATGTAGCCGCGCGCCTCCGGCGAGCCGTTCGCGCCGAGCATCTGCTTGTAGAAGGAGGACACGCGGAGCCGCGGCAGGCCGTCCTCGTTGAGCGTCACCACCCACTCGTCGCCGACCTTCTGCACGAAGACATCCGGGGTGACATAGCGGGTCTCGCTGTCGTGGTATTCGCGGGCGGGTTTCGGTTCGAGCACCGCGATGACCTTGGTGGCCTCCGCGATCTGCTCGAGGGACACCCCGAGATCTCGGGCAAGACGATCGAAGCGCCGACTCTCGAGCATCCCGAGATGCTCGCGCACGATGCGCGCAGGCAGGGAGTCCTCGGGGAAGCCGAGCTGACGCAACTGGAGGAGCAGGCATTCCGGCAGATCGCGTGCGGCCACGCCCGGGGGATCGAAGTCCTGGATCCGGTGCAGCACCCGCTCCACCGCCGCCGTATGCGGCCAGACATTGGCGAGAAAGGCGATCTCCTCCACCGACAGCGTCAGGTAGCCGTCCGCGTCGAGGCTCCCGATGATGAGGCCGCCGATTTCCTTGTCGGCATCCGAGAGATCGGAAAGTCGCAGCTGCCAGACGAGGTGGTCGGCGAGCTGGGGCCGCTTGACCAGCATGTTCTCCAGGGCCGGTCGCCGATCCTCGTCCTCGTCGCTCGCCCCGCTGCCGGTCCCGCCGTGCAGATCGTTGGCGTAGGTTTCCGCGAATTCCTTCCAGTCGATCTGATCGATACTGGCCGCCTCGCCCTCGGGGGGGTCGGCGGGCGACTCCGCTTGCCACTCGTCCGCAGGCGTCGGGCCCTCGAGGCCGTCGACCGTCGGCACATCGTCGGCGCGTTCTTCCTCGAGCTTCTCCTCGAGCACCGGGTTCTCGGTCAACTCGGCATCGATCAGCGTCTCGAGCTCGGCCCGCGAGACCTGGAGAATCTTGATGGCCTGACGCAGCTGGGGCGTCATCACCAGCTGCTGATGCAGCTTCAAGTTCTGCGTGATGCGAATGTCGGCCATCGCTTCTACAGCCTGAACGTCTCGCCGAG
>Ga0209101_1002517_pt1 | contig 12020 bp, 9 predicted proteins | sample ConPoolayeCmetaG_FD_185481 | JGI IMG/M metagenome (GOLD analysis project Ga0209101, IMG submission 185481) | Hot spring microbial mat communities from California, USA to study Microbial Dark Matter (Phase II) - Cone Pool mat layer C metaG... ... | reverse complement strand
ACTTCAATTTTTGACTTTTGACTTTTAACTTTTAACTTATTTTTCGCATTTGGAAATATCTTAAACACCCACGAATTAGCTCTTAAAAATCTCTCATAAATATTATCTTTGTTAAAAATTGGCTTCATCTGGATAACTTCATGAGCAACATAGACATTCTTTTTAAACTTTGGTATTACTAGGTTTCTTTCATCAAAAAATAAATTAAGACAAATCTTATTCGTGTAACTTGCAACCTGCAACTTGTAACCTACAAGATATGAACGGTGAATCATTAATATCTTGGCTAAAATTATGGCAATAAAACGACCAGTAAACAATCGATTTTTTGAGGTAATAATAAATAAATCTATATCATCATCTTCACCAGCATTCATCATTGCCAAAGAACCTGATAAACCCACTAACTTAATCTGAGGAAAAACCGACAAAATCTTTATATACAGTCTAAACCGCCAATTTTGTAATTTCTTTTGTGAAAAAAAGTATTTTTCATTGTATTTTTCAACTTCCGACTTCTGGGTTTTGACTTTTGACTTATTTATACTATACTCCCCTACAGTATTATTACGTGTAACGTGTAACGTATAACGTGTAACGTTATTTAGATCTTTTTCTTTTTTTATCTTATTTTTGTCCTCTAAACTTTTTAACGTCTCCTCTACTTTCTTTTTCGTTGATTTTTTTTCCAAAAAATTATAGACTTCTTCAAAACTTGGCGAATAATTAAAAAAATTAAAATATCGAATTGTTTTCAAAACCACTTTTTCCAAATCTATAAATAAATTTTAACTATCCTAATTTTACCTGATTATAAAAAAACTCTATTAAAGTAATACAATTATCAATTTTCGCCAATCTATATTCATAAATATTTATAACTCTCTAAATAGCAGAACAAGTTTAACAAGAAATTTATATAATCTTACCTTGTTATTATATTTTTATATGATCTTATAGATTTCTTGCTTTCACTAGTTTAGAGTTACACCTGGATTTTGATAGAAAGATCAAAAAAAATAACCTTTATACTTTTTCTTATTTATATAATTAGGATTTTTTATATATCTATATTTTATTTTTCTTTTAATAATAAGTTTAAGATAATAATAACTTTAAGAAAGTTTTAAAAGTTTTATTTTTTAATTAAATTTAATAAAAAATCATTTATTAAAAACCAAATAAATTTTACCAACCTTAGCTGTCTTCTCCACCGCCAAGGTTGAACCAACAACCTAAAAAACCATTCTAAACCAATCTTTCGTAAAAAAAACGGTGCTCGCGGAACAGCTCCTCCCAAAAAATCAAATGCTCCCCCAACCCCCATAACAACACAATTTTTAAACTTCTTTTTATGACAATTAATCCATAATTCCTGATGTGGTGAACCAAAAGCTACCAATACTAAATGGGGCTTAAAATAAGAAATTATCGAAAAAATCTTTTCTTCTTCTTGTTTTTTTGGATTTTTAATATCTGAAATTCCTTCGAGGCCAAAAAATTTATTTTGCGGATATTTTTTTTGGTAGCAATTAGCAAGTCTATCTGCTAAATTATTCTTCCCCCCCAAAAAAAGCACTTTCAAGCGTATTTTAGAAGATAAATTTAGTAAATCTTCGACTAAGTCAACTCCTGGATATCTCTCACCAATATTAATCCCAAGCAATCGACTTGCTAAAACAACTCCAACAGCATCAATAATTTGGATTTGAGCTGTCTCAATAATCTTTTTAAATTTTTTATTTTCTAAAGCAACAACTAAATTTTCTGGGTTTAAGGAAACAACATGACAAAAATTAGATGTTTTTTTTAAGTATTTTTTAATTTTTTCTAGGGTATATTTTTTATTCTGAGTAAAAATTTTAATTCCTAAAATTTTTTTAGTATTGCTTATCTTCATAAAAACTATAAGTTAAAATTAATTTAAATTTTTTGACTAATTTTTATTGTTTTGTTCAAATTTTTTTAATAAAAAAAATATTTTTAAAAAAGTAAAAATTGTTAAAATTTAAATTTTTAATTTTTCAAAGAAAAAATTATACTATATTTATTTAATATTTTTTTTATTTTTTAATTGTATTTTTTATTTTTTGCTTTTTATTTTTTATTTTTATTTACTATCGGATAGCTTCTTTAAAATCATCTAAGTTTTCAACAACCATCCCAACTCCTCTAATTACACAAAATAAGGGTTCTTCAACAACAAATGAAGCTACACCGGTATGATAAGTAAGATAACGATCAATATTGTTTAAAAGCGAAGTACCGCCTGATAAAACTATTCCTCTATCAACAATATCAGCTGCTAATTCTGGCGGCGCTTTTGACAAAACTTCTTTTACTCCTTCTAAAATATGCTTTAATGGTTTTTGAATTGCTTGATTAATGGTTTTTTCTCCTATTTCTAGAATTTTAGGTAAACCTGTTTGAACATCTCTACCTTTAACCTCAATCTTCTTTTCCTCTTTTTCTTGCTGCCCAATAAAGGCATTACCAATTTTAAATTTAATTTCCTCAGCAGTACGCTCACCAATAATTAAGTTGTGTGCTTTACGCATATGATTTAAAATCGCTTCATCAATTTTATTACCAGCAACTCTTACTGTTTGATAAACAACTAATTGACCCAAAGAAATAATCCCAATCTCAGTTGTCCCACCACCTAAATTAACAATCATGTGACCAGAGGCTTGAGAAATGGGAATTTTAGCACCAATTGCTGCGGCTAAGGGCTCTTCAATAAGATAAACTTCTCTTGCTCCTACTTCACGACAAGCCGAAACCACAGCGCGTTTTTCTACTTGAGAAGAACCACCAGGAATAGAAATTAAAACTTTTGGCCAAAAGATTTTACCTTTATTAGCTTTTTTTAAAAAATAAGAAATCATTGATAGCGTTGTTGTATAATTAGCAATTACTCCATCACGCATTGGTCTAACAGCAACTATATTACCTGGAGTTCGACCAATCATTTCATAAGCATCATTACCAACAGCTAAAATCTTTTTATTTTCTAAAGAATAAGCAACCACAGTTGGTTCATTTAATACAATTCCTTCTCCGGCAACATAAACTAAGGTATTAGCAGTCCCTAAATCTATACCAATTTTTTTATTAAAAAACATAAAATCAGACTAAAAAAAACTTTATAAATAAAAGACCTTAATTTATAAAACAATTATAGTATAATATTTTGTTACCTTTATGAAATATTTTTATCAATTTACAGTTTTTTTTGTTTTTTTAATCATCGTTTTTTTAATAATTGCCTACTCACGGGGTTACCGTATCAACTTTCAAAAAAAAACTCTTACCTCAACCGGAATTTTGGCGATATCAAGCTTTCCCAAAGCCGCTAAAGTTTATCTTAATGGTCAGTTAAAAGGAATTACTGATATTAATTTAAATCTTGAACCAGGAGAATATGAAATTGAAATTAAAAAAGAAGGCTTCACCTCATGGCAAAAAAAAGTTAAACTCAAAGGTGAACTATTAATCACTTTAGATGCATTACTTTTTCCACTCAATCCTTCCTTTTCGCCGCTTACAAATTTAGGCATTAAAAAAGCTTTTCCTTTAGATCAAACTGATAAAGTTTTACTCTATATTGAAAAAAATGATTCAGAAAAGGATGGATTTTATATATTAAATGTTGAAAAAAAACCAATTAGTTTTTTTGAGCCCCTAAAGTTAATTTTTAAAAAAAATCTTTTACCATTAGAAGAAATAGATTTAGAAACAATTTCGTTTTATTTTTCTCCTGATTTTAAAGAAGCAATTTTAAACTTAAACGAAACTTCCTATCTTATTTCTTTAGATCAAGAAAATCAAAGTCTTTTTGATGTTTCAACTTCAAAACAAACTCTTCTTGAAGCTTGGGAAAAAGAAAAAGAAAAAAATAATCAAAAAATTTTAGAAACCTTTAAAAAAGATTTGGTGAAAATAGCCACTGATTCTTTCCATATCATTAGTTTTTCTCCTGATAAAACTAAATTTTTGTATCAAGCCAAAAAATCATTAACTCTTCCCCAAATGATCAATCCTCCCCTTACCTCAACCAATCCAACTAAAGAAAAACGAACGTTAAAAAAAGACTATTTTTATGTTTATGACAAAAAAGAGGATAAAAATTATGAAATTAACTTAATTAATTTAAATCATCTAATTTCTAAAAATAAAAAATATAATTCTAATTTAAATCAATTAGGTCACTTAGAAATTAAAAATTTTATAATTTGGTATCCAGACTCAAAACACTTAGTAATTAATAAAAAAGACAAAATTTCTCTCATTGATTATGACGGAGAAAATAAACAAGTGATTTATTCTGGGCCTTATGAAAAAGATTTTTTTTTAGTTTCCTCTTCTGGTAATTTAATTCTTTTAATTAATCTTAATCCAGAAAATAACAAAACCCCAGATATTTATCAAATAGTATTAAGATAAAACTATTCAACTGCCCGTGTAACAAAAACTAAAAGTCGCTTTAAGGTAGTTCCTGGTGGCCAACAAGTTTGAAGAGTTAAAAACTCTTTATTGCTTTTTCTAGTAAGATATTCCACTTGATTTGGGTCAATTATTTTTTTATCAACCACTTTATAAACATAACGCTGCCCCTTATAAAAAATATTAACCTCATCACCTTTTTCTAATTTCCCTAAAAGATAAAAAACCGCGTTGTAAATACCTACATTCCAAAAATAATCCGTTGAATGAGCAAAAAGAAAAATATGACCTCCTTCACCGGGAAAAGCAGTTCCTTGGGCATGAGCTACGCCTTTTTGAAGAGCTTCTAAATACATAGTTTCATCCGTTGGATCGATATTACTCAAAATTTTTGCATTTGCCGCAATTTTTGGAATCACGATCGAAAAATTCGGATCAATTGGGACTAAAACTTCTGTCTGTTTAAAATTAATAGCTTTAGCTAAAATACCTTTTGAACGGGAAATTTCTTCATCTTTTCTTTCTTTATCTACATCTTTAATTGTGTATTTTTTACCTAATTTTTGCTCAATAAAATATCTTATTTCTTCTCGTAAAGGAAGATAAAAAGTTTTTCCAATCATAAAAAGCGAAGATAAAATCAAAAAATTACCAATTGTTCTTAAAATTAAAACCCGTAAATATTCGCTTGTTTTAATTTTATAAAGATGATGACGAATAAGATGTTTTTTTGATAGTTTTGTATAACCCACAATTATTGATTTTTAAATTAAATAATTTTAAATTTTTAACTATAATTTTGAAATTTGTATTTTTAATTTTGAATTTTTATTGTGCCCTCGGTCCGAATCGAACGAACAGTCTTGCCCTTAGGACGGGCCTGCTTTATCCAATTAAGCTACGAGGGCTTAAAATAAATTATAATCTATAAATTTTTATTAGCCAATTTAAAATTATCTCTCCCCAAAACAACATCACTAAAGCCCCAATTACTAAAAAAGGTCCAAAAGCAATTTTACTCTTTAATTTTTTCTGTCTAAATAAAATTAAAAATAAACCGACAATTCCACCTAAAATAAAGGCTAAATACAAAGCCAAAAATCCTTTTTGCCAACCTAATAAAAATCCTAAAATCGCTGATAAATAAACATCACCCAACCCCATTGCTCGCTCTTTTGATAAGAAATAAATTAACCAAATAGGAAAAGCAACAATTAACATTGAAAGAATGTCATACCAAACTTGTTTTGGGATCTCTCCAATAAGATTTTGAACCAAGTTTAGTATGAAAAAATTTTCTAGATAAATAAACAACTTTAACATAATACTAAACCCAAAAAGCGCCCATAAAATATAATCAGAAATCAGATGATATTTTACGTCAGAAAAAAATATCACCATAAAACAAGAAATTAAACCCCAATAACTAATAACTAATAACCAATAACGTAAATTTGTTATTTGATATTGGTTATCTTTTATTTGCAAAAAAACGAAAACAAAGACAAACATTGATCCAGTTAAAATCTCAATCAATGGATACTGCCAACTGATTTTTTTACGACAGTAACGGCAACGACCTTTTAAAAGAAAAAAAGACAAAATTGGAATTAAATCATACCATGAAAGCTTATGATGACAATAATCACAAATTGAACGACCGGTAATTTTTTTATCCTGAGGTAATCGGTCAATTAAAACATTTAAAAATGAACCAATGGAAGTACCAATTAAAAAGATAAAAAATATTAAAAAATAATTCATAAAAAAATTTTCTCAAAAAATAAAAAATTAAGCAAGTTCTCTTCGGTTCTATAAAATTAATTATGATAAAAATAAAATTTTAGATTATAAAAATAGTCAAAAATTATTTTAAAATCTGTGTCAACAAGATTTTCTTTCATCTATAAGGATAAAAAAAGAAAGGATATATATTTTCACGCTCTTCTTTGATTCTAAGAATTAGCATATTGATTAAAGTCAGTAATGAGATTATGAAACAAGTTCGCCTTCCGAATTAAAAAGTGTATTATTCGATTAAAATAAATATAAATGTCATTTCTAACTTGATCAGAAATCTATATAATTGTATTGCCTATTATCGTATATAGATTCCCGCTTACGTAGGGATAACAGAAAAAAGTTGTAATTAAGCTCGTTGGGTATAAAAAAAGTCTAATTTACAAATTAATACTATATAAGTTTTAATTACAACTATACTTTTATCACAATTTATGATATAGAACCTAATAAAATAAAGTTTTGAAGTTTTTAAAATTTTTTAAAAAAGATAATTTAAGGCTTAATAAAGCCATATAAATAATATCTAGATGGTTTTTTTAAGAAAAAGAGTGTCTTTTATAAAGAGAATCTTTGAACAATAAGCATGTTTTTATGCTGTTATTCTAAATTTATCTACCTATCGAAAAACAGGTCTCATTATCTCTATAATCTTCTTAATCGAAGAATAAACTTCAATAATCAAACCTTAATTTTATCTTCAGTTATCGGACTAAGAAGGGTTAAATTTAACTTTTCTTTAATAAAAAGTTCTTTTGCTAAATAAATGATGTCATCTTTATTAATTTTATCAATATTTTTGATTATTTCTTCAAACTTAATAACCCTTCCCTCAAATATCAGCTTTCGACCAACAAATGAAGCTAAATTATGAGAGTCTTCCATTGATAAAATTAACTGTCCTTTAATCATTTCTTTAGCTTTTTTTATCTCTTCATCTTTTAACTCGCCAACAGCAATTTTCTGATGTTCGGCAATAATAACTTTAATCGCTTCATTTATTTTTTTAGCATCAACTGTTAATCCAGCCCGAGTATAAACATAACCAATCTCAGAAAAAGGTTCGCTACCTGAGTGAATATAATAACAAAGGCCTCGACGCTCACGAACTTGATAAAAAAGTCTAGAAGACATCCCGCCGCCTAAAATTGTCATTAAAACCGATTGAACGTAGCGTTTAGGGTGAGTGTAATTTAATCCTCGATAACCTAAAATTAAATGTGCCTGCTCAGTTTTTTTTGTTTTTATTAAAATTTGGGGTGAATTTTGTCTATCTTTAAAATCCAAAAACGACGCCTTTTTACCATCGCTCCATCCGGAAAATTTTTCTTCAATAATATTTAAAAAATTTTTGAATTTTGCTATGTCATTTTGATTTTTGATTTTTGATTTTTGATTTATATGCAACCCACCAGCAACCACCAAAATCACATTACTCGGCTTATATAAATTCTTCATATAATCCAAAAACGTCTGACGGGTAAATTTACTAACTATTTCCTTATAACCAGTGGTTGGATAACCTAAAGGATTGTTCTTAAAAATCATCTCTTCAAAGAGCTCCCAGACCTTATACTGCGGTTGATCTTCATACATATTAATCTCCTCAATGATTACTCCCTTCTCCCGCTCAATCTCCTCTTCCAAAAGCAAAGGACTTTGAATCATATCAGCCAAAACATCAACAACCGTCTCAAAATAAAAAATAGGGGCTTTTATCCAATAACCAGTATGATCTTTAGTGGTAAAAGCATTAAAAATCCCCCCCAAGCCCTCAACCACCGATGAAAGATACAAGGAATTAGGATATTTTTTACTGCCTTTAAAAGCCATATGCTCAAAAAAATGAGCAATACCATTGTTTTCTTTTGTTTCATACCGACTACCAGCACCAACTAAAAGCATAGCCGTAAATGTTGGAAATGTTTTCGTATCAACAAAAACAACCCGAAGATTATTTTTTAGAGTAAAAATTTGATAAGTCATTTCTAATAAAGCTTTTTCTCAATTTTAATTTTTAACTTTTGATTTTTATACCCAAATTACTTAGATTAGCAATCATATCCCATTGTCATGCTAAACTCGTTTCAGCATCCCAATAATTTAAAATGAGATCCTGAAATAAATTCAGGATGACAGAAAGTTGCAAATTTAAGTTAGTTGAGTATAATCTATTTTTGTTGCCCAGGGAGGATTCGAACCCCCACAAACTGGTTCAGAGCCAGTTGTCCTACCATTAGACGACCGGGCAAAAAAAAGAAATTGTGACCGCTGAGGGATTTGAACCCCCGACCTCTTCGATGTAAGCGAAGCGCTCTAGCCGCTGAGCTAAGCGGTCTTTTTATTATTTTAACACAAAAAGAAAACTCCGTAACCTAAACAAAATCTTTGTTGATTTTAGGCTATTGACTATCTTAAAAATAATTAATCTTCCTAGTCCTAAAAACTTCAATAATATGATGATTATTTTATGCTCAAAACATGGCTATTTTTTAGATAAACTTCTTAAAGCAATAAAAGAAAAATTTATCCGCGAAGGCGGCTTCCGAGAAAATCCTTTTAAAGAAAGATTAAATTTTCCCAATAAGAAAAGAAAATGATGTTATAATAAACTTATGATTGAGGCCTTTTTAAACAAAATTTTTTTTACTCTTTTTTATTTTTTTATTGCATTTATTTCTACTTCAATACTCAAAAGAATTTTTTCTATCATTCTTTTTGGTGCTAAAAAAATCCAGAACGAAAAACTCATCAAAAAAACAAAAACTTTAAAGGCTTTTATTGATAGCTTAATCTATGTTGGGGTTTACTTTATCGCTGTATTTTTTATCTTAGAAAAATGGGGGGTTAATATGACACCATTTTTAACTGGGGCCGGAATTTTGGGTTTAACATTTTCTTTTGGGGCTCAGTCTTTGGCAAAAGATCTAATCAGTGGTTTTTTTATTATTTTTGACAATCAATTTGAGGTTGGTGATTATATCAAAGTTGGTGCACTTGAGGGCGAGGTAAAAAAAATCACTCTTCGTCAAACAACTTTAAAAGACAAAAATGGAAATCTTATCTTCATCCCAAACTCCCAAATCACCTCAATCATAAAGGTAAAAAAACCTTGAAAATAAAAAGATTGTCTTATCAATACTTTTCCCCTATCTACTTGCATTATTTACCAATGATCATCTTATTATAACACAAGTTTTTTATTTAATTAAAAATAAAAAAGATTGTCTTTAATAAAGACAGTCTTTATATTATACGCTAATTTCTGCTAAAATTAAAACTAATTTTTTGTTAGAAGTTAGACGTTAGATGTTAGATGAAAATTACTTTTTCCTCTTTTGCTTTTGGCTGTCGAGTCAATGAGGCAGAAAAAGAAGCTTTAGATAGAAAAATGCTTGAAGCAGGTTTTAGTTTTTCTGAAAAAAATCCTGATATTTTTATTATCAATACCTGCGCCGTCACCCATAAAGCCGAAAGAGAAGTAAGAAATTTAATTTATCAAATAAAAAGAAAAAATCCAAAAACAAAAATTGTTGTTACTGGCTGCTCAGCTACCTACTGGCAAAAAAATAAACTTTACGATCAGCTACCGATTGACCTTTTAGTTGATAATATAAACAAAGAATTTTTAGTTGAACTTTTAAAAAAAAGATTATTTCTTTCTAATCAAGCCTCACCGATATTATCTACGGAATATAAATTAACCAGTAAATTTTTATCATCAAGAAGACTTTTAGTAAAAATCCAAGATGGTTGTCAACGCTTTTGTACTTTTTGTATCGTGCCCTACCTTCGCGGCCTACCAAAATCAAGAAAAATTGAAGAAATTGTTGAGGAAATAAATAATCATTATTATTCTGTCATTCCGAACTTGTTTCGGGATCTCAATTCTGATAAGATTCTGAATCAAGTTAAAAATGAAATTAAAACCCAAAGGCCAATCTCCGAAATCATCCTAACCGCCATAAATACCGAAGCCTTTGGTTTAGATACTGGCGAAAGTTTTATTGATTTAATTGAAAAAGTTTTAGAAAAAACCAAAGTCCCCCGTCTAAGTTTTGGCTCAATCCACCCTTGGTCAATTACCCCCCAATTTATCAATTTTTATCAAAAAATTTCAACAGAAAATAGGCTTGTCAATTTCTTCCATATCCCTCTTCAATCTGGCTCAGATACGATTCTAAAACTAATGAAACGTGGATATGCCACTGAAGAAATTTTAGAAAAACTTTATGGATTACAAAAGATCAATCCCCTATCACTTTTAGCAACCGATGTAATTGTTGGATTTTTAGGTGAAACAGAAAAAGAATTTGAAAAAACTTATTCGTTTTTGGAAAAGTCACCATTGGTTAAATTTCATATCTTTCGCTTTTCCAAAAGAAAAAATACGGCAGCCTATTATATGGCAAAAAACATAAAAGAACCAACTGAAGAAGAAAAGAAAAAACGAGCAAAAGCTCTAGCAGAACTTTCTGCTAAAAAATACCTTAATTTTTTAGAAAAAAATATTGGTCGAACATCAAACGCTTTAATTTTAAACAAAGAAAAAAATGGCTTTTATGAAGCTCTTTTAGACAACCAACTGCCGATTTTGATCGAAAAAGAAAAAGATTTAAAAGCGGGGGAAATAGTAAAAGCAAAGGTGAAAAAGATAAAAAATGGAAAATTGATGGGGAAAGAAGTGTTATAATTTGAGTTTGAATCTTTTTAAATTAGTTGATAAAATGATATTTTATAAAAATAATCTTGGGCCCGTAGCTCAACTGGCAGAGCAGCAGCCTTTTAAGCTGTTGGTTCCGAGTTCGAGTCTCGGCGGGCTCACATACTCATCTAACATCTAACAACTAACTTCTAACATTTAACGTTAAACGTCTTTTAATATATCAAATATCAAACATAAAAAATCAAAATGGAAAATGATTTCTTTTTTGAATTTTGATATGTCATTTTGATATTTGATTATGATTTTTAATTTATTTTTTTAAGGTATTAGGTGTTAGAAGTTAGGTGTTAGAAGATTTTAAAAGGTTCAAATATAAAACCACGTCTGACGTGGTAAAACAACCCCAAAAGTTTATAAAGCTAAAAGTTTAAATCTACTCCCTACAACAATCAACCGCTTTTTTTACCAACTCCCCTAATTTATCAAAAATTGAAACTGATTTTTTCACTTTTGGTTTTTCATCTTCAGTTAAAAATTCAATTTTTTCCGACTCGTTTTTTTTCACATCAGAGACTACAGCCACTCCTAAATTCAACCCCCAAAATAAAGAGTACAAATGATAAGATTTTTTGAATAAATCCGAAGCATTTTTCTTATCCCCTTTAGTTAAATATTTAGTGCCAACTTCCATTAGTCTCATTGAGGCAGCCAATAAATGCTTTGAAATACACCAGACCTCCCCTTCATAATCTTTGATAATTTTTTTCAAAAGTGATTTTCTCATTTCTCGAACTTCATTTAATAAATCTAAATATTTCTCATCACCAGTTTTATTGTAGGTGAAGAAAAAATGTTCCTCCATCGAAATCAAATTCATTATCCCAATTGATAAATCTTCATCGGAAGACAAATCAAGCTTTTCCCCTTTTTCCAATTTTTTAACTTTTTGTAAAAAAACGTCAATATCTGATTTTTTCATAGAATTAAATAAAATTTATAACTCAAATCTCAAAACGCAAAACTCAAAACTAAAACTAAAAACTTTAAAACTTTTTATTCTTTAATGTAATTATACTAGCGGCTAACATATTGGATATCTCATTTAACT
>Ga0209101_1002516_pt1 | contig 12021 bp, 8 predicted proteins | sample ConPoolayeCmetaG_FD_185481 | JGI IMG/M metagenome (GOLD analysis project Ga0209101, IMG submission 185481) | Hot spring microbial mat communities from California, USA to study Microbial Dark Matter (Phase II) - Cone Pool mat layer C metaG... ... | reverse complement strand
GCGGGAGGTGGAAACGGAGCAGGGTAAGGCTATTGAGGCACCGGCAACCGAAAGGGCCGGGCAACGGATTAGGCCGAACCTAAACCACCGCGCCACCTCTCGACTCTACCTACGTAACACCCAGCCGTGCCGGGCGGGTTGTCGTCGCATCGTCTCCAACGTATCTTCCCATCCTGTGTTTCTGATGGTCGACAAGCGACGATGCGGGGCATCGCATGAGCGTGCAGTTCATCATCGGCCGGGCCGGTTCGGGTAAGTCGCACTGGTGCTGCCGCGCCATCGTGGAGGACCTGCGCGCAGCCCCGTTGGGGCCGCCGATCTACTGGATTCTGCCCCGCCAGGCGACGTTTGACGCCGAGCGCGAGCTGGCCTGCGCCAGCGGGCTGGGGGGGTTCTGCCGTGCCCGCGTGCTCTCGTTTGAACAGCTTGCCGACGACCTGCTGGCCGAATGCGGCGGCGCGGCCGCCCCGCGCATCACCCACCTGGGACGGCAGATGATCCTGGGCCTGCTGCTGCGGCGGCATCAGAAGGAGCTGCGTTTCTTCGCGTCGGTGGCGCATCAGCCGGGCCTGGCGGCGGAGCTGGAGGCAACATTCTGCGAGCTGGAACGCGCCGGCAAAGGGCCTGAGGAGCTGGCTGCGCTGGCGCAGACCATCGGCGCCGGCGCGAGCGGGGACGATGGCGATCCGCTGGCGGACAAGCTTCACGACATTCGCCTTATCTACGACGCGTACAACCGCTATCTTGGCCAGGACAGGCTCGACCCGCACCGCTGGATGCGCCAGGTGCTGTCGGTAATGGGCAGCTCGCGGCGATTCGCCGCCGCGCTGGTCTACGTCGATGAGTTCTGGGAGTTCGACCAGTTCGAGCAGCAGTTGCTGCTGGGTCTGGCCCGCTCGTGCGCCGCCGTGCGCATCACGCTGCTGATGGACGCCGCGGCCGACGGCGAGATGGACGAGCTGGAACTCTTTCATCGCGTGCGCCGGACACATCGGACGCTCACTGCGCTGTTCAGTGCCGGCGGCATTCAGATGGATCCGCCGGTTGTGCTCGCCGGCGCCCGCCGGTTTGAGTCGGCCCAACTGGCGGCGCTGGAGCAGGCCGAAGCCCGGGGGCTGCCCACCGGCCCGGTGCCGCCGCCGGCCGGCAGCGCTGCGGGGGACATCGAGCTGGTCGAGGCCCCCGACCGCCGGGCCGAGGTGGAGCACGCAGCGCGTGCGATAGTCGACTGGGCACGGCAGGGCATGCGCTTTCGCGACATCGTCGTGCTCACGCGGAAACTGTCGCTGTATCAGGAGCTGGTCAGCGCCATCTTCGCCGAGCACGCCATCCAGTGCTTCATCGACAGCCGCCGCAGCGTCTCTCACCATCCGCTGCTCCAGTTCCTGCGCGCTGCGATGGCCGTCGCCCGGGGAGGATGGCCCCACGAGCCGCTGATGGCGATGATCAAGTCGGGCCTGGCGGCACTGGATCGCGACCAGGCCGACGCGCTGGAGAACTACGTGCTGGAGCACTGCCTGCGCGGCGGCGTCTGGACGATGCCGCAGCCCTGGCGCTGGGGCACGCGCTTCCGCGACGAGTCGGCGCCCGCCGACGCCGACGCTGAACAGCCCTCGGTGCGCGGCCCCGAGCCGGCCGAGCAGATGGACGAGCTGCGCCGGCGCCTTACCGGGCCGATCGAGGCATTCATGGCGGCGATGGCGGGAGGACCGCACCCGCTGCGCCAGGTGGTGGGGGACCTGTTCACGCTGCTGGAGGCGTACGGCGTGCGGGAGACGCTGGCCCGCTGGATCGACGACGCCCACGCCTCCGGCGCGCACGAGCGGGCCCAGGAGCACCTTCAGGTGTGGCGCGACACCGTAGCTCTGTTCGATCACATGGTCGAGCTGATGGGCGATGAGCCGGTCGGCCTGGACGACTTTCATGACATCCTCGAAGCCGGCCTGGCGAGCTTCGACACGGCGCTGACCCCGCCGACGGTCGATCAGGTGCTGGTCGGCCAGATCGACCGCACCCGGACGCCCGCCGTCAAGGCCGCCATTCTGCTGGGCATGAACGACGGCGTATTTCCACACGCGCCGCGGTTCGTGTCGGTGTTCTCGGACCGCGAACGCATCGAACTGCGCCGACATGGCGTGGACCTGCCGCCGGGGGTCGAGCGGCGCCTGCTCGACGAGGACCTGCTGGCTTACATTGCCTTTAGCCGCCCTTCGCGGCGGCTGCTGGTGCTGCGCAGCCTCAGCGACGAGCAGGGCAGGCCTCTGGGTCCCAGCACCTACTGGCAGCGGTTGCTCACGCGGTTTCCCGGACTTGTGCCGCTGCGCCTGCCGCCGGCCGGCCGCACCCAGCCGTCCCAGGTGAGCACGCCGCGGCAGCTTCTGACCGGCCTGATGCACTGGGCCAGGCGCATCGCCCGCGGAGAGGCGGACGATGGAGCCTGGCCCGCCCTGTATCACTGGCTGAGCCAGCAGGGCGGCGACGATCGTCTGGCCCGCCTGCGCGACATCGCCTGGCCGGCTCTGTCCTATCGCAACGAAGCATCGCTCGATGCTGCGCTGGCGGCTGCGCTGTTTCCCTCGGGCCTGGTGGCCAGCGCATATCAGGTCGAGTCGTTCGCGAGCTGTCCCTTCCAGCATTTCGCGGGGTTTGGGCTGAGGCTCGAGCCGCGCCGCGAGGGCGATCTGCAGGAGGTGCCGGTGAGCCCGGCCCTCCATGCGGCGCTGGCCGACCTGGCCCGCCACCTGCTGGGCAGCAGCCGCGAGTGGTCGAGCATCCTGCCGGCTCATGCCGACCGACTCATCGAGTCTTACGCACAGCGGCTGGCGGAGCGCCTGGGGGATGAGCTGTTCCTTGGCGCCGGCCGCAACCGCCATGTGATCCAGCGGCTGCATGGCATGCTGGATGAGATCGTGCTCTGGCAGCGCGAGCTGGAGCAGCGCAGCTCGCTGCGCCTGGCGCTGGCCGACGTGCGCTTTGGAGAGGGGGGCACAGTGCCGGCCCTGACCATCGACACGCCCGCGGGTCGGCAGGTGCGCATCGTCGGCAGGATCGACCGCGTGGACGTTCTGGCCCGGCGCGCGGCCTTTGCCGTGCTGGACTATCGTCTGAAAGGGGCTGGCTTGAGTCTTAACGAGGTCTATCACGGGCGGTCGCTGCATCTGCTCACCTGCATGCTGGCGATGCGCGCCGCGGGGGGGCCGCTGAGCGGCGAGGATCTGGCACCGGCAGCGGCGCTCTACGTGCCGCTGCAGCGCTGCATGGTGGATGTCAGTCATCCCGACGAGAAGCGCGCCGCAGTCGAGGTCGCACAACGGCTGGGGCCCAAGCGCCGGGGTCTGTTCGACTCGAGTTATCTGCGGGAGCTGGACAATGAACTGGAAGCGGGCAGCGACTCGGATCTGCTGGCGGCGCGGATCAACAAAGATGGCAAGCTCGGCAGCACAGGCGACGGTCTCGATGCCGAGGAAATCCGGCTCATCCTCGATCTGGCGCAGCGCCAACTGGGACGCCTGGCCGATCAGATCATGGAGGGGCGCATCGAGGTGGCACCCTACCGCAGCGGGACGAGCACGCCGTGTCCGGCCTGCGCCTTTCGCGCCGTCTGCCGCTTCGATACCGCCGTGAACCGCTATCGCCACACCGCCGCTATGAGCACGGAGCAGGTCATCGCCCTCGCAAAGGAGCAGGCGGATGAACGCTGAAAACGCACCGCTCTCCGCCGGCTCGCCTCGCTGCTGGACCGACCAGCAGCTCGAGGCCATCCGCTCGGTGGGCCGCGGCCTGCTGGTTTCCGCCGCCGCCGGCTCCGGCAAGACCTCGGTGCTGGCCGAGCGCTGCGCCTATCTGGTATGTGACGCCAGGCCGCGCTGCAGCGTCAGCCAGCTTCTGGTGGTGACCTTCACCGAGGCGGCCGCCGCCGAAATGAAGGCGCGGATCGATCAGACGCTTCGGGCGCGCCTGGCGGCGGCGCCCGATGATGTGCACCTGCGACGGCAGTTGGCCCTGATGGAGCAGGCGAACATCAGCACCATCCACGGGTTCTGCCACCGCCTGCTCAAGCAGCACTTTCACCGTCTGGGGCTGGATCCTGCGTTTCGCGTGCTGGACGGCGATGAGGCCGCCCTGCTTCGCGCCGAGGTCGTCCGCGAGCTGTTTGCGGAGCGCTACGATCGCCCCGATGCGGCTGGCTTCTGCGACCTGATCGACGCCTATGGCGACGGCGATGACGATCGGGTCGCCCAGGTGATCGTCCGACTGCACGAAATCCTCAGCAGTCTGCCCGACCCCGGCGCGTGGATGCAGCGATCGCTGGAACGGATCGACCAGGCGATCCACAGGCCGATGGACGAAAGCGAGCTGGGACGGGCGCAGATCGCGCTGGTTGCGGATGAGTTGAATGACATCCTGCGAGAGTGCCGCCAGATGCCCCAGGCGCTGCGGCGGCTCAGGCTCCACGCTCAGTATGGCGCCTATGTCAGAAACCTGGAAGCGATCGCCAGCCGCTGGGCCGATGCGCTGGCGCAGCGCGGCTACGACGGACTGGTCAACGAGTTTGCCGCCAGCCAGGTTCCGTCGCTGCCTCGGGTGCCCACTTCGCTGGCGGGCGCGGAGGTGGCCAGGCAGATGCTCTCCGACCTGCGCGATCGGCTCAAGGACGGCGACATGCTGTCGAGCCTGCGATTTTCGCAGGCCCAGTGGCAGCAGGGGCTGCGCCAAATCCGCGGGCACCTGCGGCTGGTGCTGGAGCTGGTGGAGGAGTTCTCGCGGCGCTATCGGCGTGCGAAGGACCAGGCCGTCGCCCTGGATTTCGCCGATCTGGAGCATTATGCGCTGAAGCTCCTGCGCGAGGGGGGTGGTCCGGCCCTGACTCCGTCGGCGGTGGCTCGCTCGCTGCACCGCCAGTTCCAGCACGTGCTGGTCGATGAGTATCAGGATATCAACGAGCTGCAGGACGCCATCCTTGCGCTGGTCAGTCGCGAGTGTCTGGCGGCTGCCGGCGCCGCCGGCCGGACGGCATCCAATCTGTTCTGCGTCGGCGACGTGAAACAGAGCATCTACGCCTTCCGCATGGCCGACGCGGGGCGCTTCCTCGACCGCCAGCGTCGCTTCCGCGCCGACGCGGCCGCCGGGCGGGTGATCGATCTGCAGGCCAACTTCCGCGGCCGTGCGCCGCTGCTGGAGGCGCTCAATGCGCTGTTCGCCAGGCTGATGACGCGCGACGCGGCCCAGATCGAATACGACCAGTCGCAGCATCTGCGCCCGGGCGCGCACTTTCCCGAGGATCCGCGGCAGGGGACATTCGTCGGCGCACCCATCGAGCTGCACGTGCTCCCCGCAAAGATCGACGACCTGGTCCGGGACACGGATGACAACGAGCTGGCCGAGCTGGAGCGGGGCGAGCGCGAGGCGCTGATGATCGCCCGCCGCATCGAAGAACTGATGGGCTGCGGCGGCAGGCCGCGGGCGCGGGTGTACGATGTGGCCGCGGGGGGCTATCGCGACATCGAGTATCGCGACATCGTCATCCTGTTGCGAGCCATGCGCTTTCACGCCGACCGCTATGCCTCGATGCTGCGCCGCTGCGGCCTGCCGGTCCATGCTGCGGCCGGCGCGGGCTTCTTCGACTGCGTCGAGGTGCGCGACATCCTCTCGCTGCTGCGGCTGCTGGACAATCAGCGCCAGGATATTGCTCTGGCGGCCGTCCTGCGCAGCCCGCTGGCGGGGCTGAAGTGCCCCGAGGACGCGCTGGCGCGCATTCGTCTGGCCTGCAACGACTCGCCCATGCCACCGTTTCACGAAGCGGCGCTGCGCTATGCCCGCGAACGCGACGACGATCTGGCTTCCGCCCTGCGCGCGTTCTTCCAGCGCCTGGCCCGCTGGCGCGACGCGGCACATCAGCTTCCCATCCCCGATCTGATCTGGCAGATTTATCAGGAGTCGGGCTACCTGGCGTTCTGCAGCGGGCTGGAGGGCGGACCGCAGCGCTGCGCCAATCTCCTGCGGCTGCACGAGCGCGCCCGGCAGTTCGCCGCGTTCTCGCGCCAGGGCCTCTATCGCTTCGTCCGCTTCATGGAGGACCTGGGCGAGCAGAGCGAGGCGCCCGAGGCCGCCGACCTCAGCGAGGCCGATGACGTCGTACGCATCATGAGCGTCCACCGCGCCAAGGGGCTGGAGTTTCCCGTGGTCATCGTGCCCGAGCTGGGCAAGGCCATTAACTTCGCCAGCAGCAATGGCGCCATCCTCGCCGACCGCCAGGCCGGCCTGGGCCTGCTGGCCGTCGACCTGCAGCGCCGCATCCGCTATCCCACCCTGGCCAGTTCCATCGTGCGCCAGGCGATTCGCCGTTCCACCATCGCCGAGGAGCTGCGCATCCTCTATGTGGCCATGACACGCGCCAGGGAGCACCTGATTCTGGTTGGCAGCGCACCCGAGAAAAAGCTTGAGCGCTGGCGGCAGCTCTGGAGCGGACATGAGGGTCCGCTGCCCACAGCCACGGTCGTGGCGGCCAGGACCCCGCTCGACTGGCTCGGCCCGGTCGCCGCCGCCCTGGAAGCCGTCAACCCGCCGCCCCTGGAGCTGCGTGCGTACACGAGCGGAGACGTTGCCCTCTGGACTCAGGAGCTGGGCCAGCGGCGCGCCGCCGCCGCGGTGCCTGCGGAGTTGGCCCAACTGCGGCCGCTCGATCCTCCTCCACCGATGCACCCCGACGCCGCCACGGTCATCCAGCGGCTGTCGTGGAAGTATCCGCACAGCGCCGTCGCCCGCCTGGAGGCGTCGCGCCCGGTTACGAGCTGGACGCACGACCAGCGCAGCGCCCCGCATGCCGATGCCACCTCTCACTCCTCGGCGACGGCCCAGTCGCTGGAGCTTCCGCGCTGTCTGATCGCCCAGCGCGCCACGACGGCGGCCGAGCGCGGGTCGGCGGTCCATCTGTTCCTCGAACACCTCGACTTCGCAAGCCCGTGTGATGATGCCGACCTCTCCTGGCAGCTCGAAGCGCTGGTGTCACGCCGCATCATGAGCCCCCAGCAGGCCGCCGCAACCGATCTGGCCACGGTCCGCTGGTTCCTCAACACACCTTTGGGACAGCTTCTACGGCGCAAGGCCGGCGAGCTGCTCCGTGAGCTGCCGGTGGTGTGGCCGCTCGATCCCTCGCGGGTTGATCCGGCGGCGCACAGCGACGACCCCGCTGACCGCGTCATGGTGCGCGGCCGCATTGACCTGCTCGTGCCCGAGGGGGAGGCCTTCGTGCTCGTCGATTACAAGACCGATGCCGTAAGCGCCGCGCAGATCGCCGCTCGCTGCGAACTGTATCGGCCGCAACTGGAGCTGTATCGCGAGGCGATCGGGTGCATCATCGGCCGGCCCGTAAGCTCGGCGCACCTGGTGTTCCTGACGCCGCGTGAGGTGCGGCGCGTTCTGTAGTCAGGCGGGGGCACCTGTCAGGCATGAACGCGCAGCCTGAGCGGCTCGTCCGGCAGACGGCCGCTCGCGGCCGCCTGATCAACAAGCGATCGCCTCGGCGCCACTCGTATTTCCCTCACAATCCACTTGGTGCCATCCTTCCGGGCCGCGCAGGTAGCCAGTCGTGGCGGCGGGAGCGAAAGCCGCGCCGTCCCAGGCGCGCACGCAAAGATCCAGCCGCCTCCCCTCCACGCGCAGCACGTTGTACGAGTTGAGCTGGCCGCGCCGGCGCGCGGAGATGGCGGTGCCGGCCTGTATCGAGAGGATCGAACGCCCCGCCTGCGGGTGCTGAGCGCGCACGTCCCCGTGATAGGGCTGGTGCAGGTGCCCGCCGAGCAGGATGTCTACGCCGCACTCGCCGAGCGTCGCCAGGGCCGGGCCGACATTGCCGATGATGTTGTGGACGTGATGACGGGCCGGCGCGATGAAGGGGTGATGAACCACGACGATCTTCAGCGCATCACCGGCCACCTCCGCCAGCAGTGCCGCCGCCCTCCGCAGTTGCTCGTCCGAGAGCCGTCCATCCTTCCAGAATCCGTTCCATCTCCAGCTCCAGGACCGGGCGGAGTTCATCCCCAGCACGGCGATCTGTTCATCGGCGTAAAACGGCCACAGGTCGTCGCTGATGTACCGTTGGTAGCGGTTCAGCGGCCAGACGAACCGTCGCACCAGGTCGTAAAGCGGTATGTCGTGGTTGCCGGGCACCAGCACCTGGGGGCGGGGCAGGCGATCGAGAAAGCGCCTGGCCGCCGCGTACTGACGGCGCCGGGCACGCTGCGTGAAATCGCCGCTGACCACCACCAGGTCGACTGGATTGGCCGCCAGATCGGCCACCAGCGCATCGGCAACCCGCGGGTCGGCGCGCCCGAAGTGCAGGTCGGAAAGGTGCGCGATAGTTCTCATGCTCGTCGGGGGAGCGACGGCTCAGACGGCGGCCAGTTGCCAGTCGATATTCAGCTCGTCGCAGAGCGTCGCCAGCTCCTGGCGCAGCCGCCCGAGGGGTGTTGAGTGGGGCACCGCGATGATCAGCTCCATCTCGAACAGCGGCGCGCCGGTGATCGGCGCTGGTGTCAGGCGGCTCTCCAGGCTCTCGATGTTGACATTGGCGCTGCGAAGCAGGTGCGAGAGTCGGTGCACCAACCCCGGCTGGTCGATCGTCGTGGCGCGCAGACGGTAGGGAACGGCCGGCGCCGAGGGTCCACTCGCCGCCGTGCCGGCCGGATGAAGCTGTGTCTGCAGGCCGCTGCTCTGGGCGAGCTGCCAGATTTCGCTGCGCATGCGGGCGATGGCCGTTTCCGACCCGCCCACGAGGATCATCATGGCGAACTGGCCGCGCAGGTTGACCATGCGGCTGTCCTCGATGTTGCCGCCGCGTTCGAAGATGAACTGGGAGAGTTCATCGACCAGCCCGGGGCGGTCGGGGCCGATGGCGGTGAGAATGGCGTGCTGGGTCATGACGGTTCCTTGTGGCCAGATGATACGCGGGATTGGAGTCGGGTTGGAGCAATCTTCGCCTGAGGATTCGCCCCGAGTCCGGGGTTCTGGTCAGGTCGCTGGAGCGCTCAGCAGTCAGGACTATGCGTGCTCACGACGCGGCGATAAAGCTCGGCTGATTGCGAGCCGAAGCAGGCGAAGATCACCGTGGCCGGCTGCGCTGAGGCTTGAAGGAAGCGCATGACCTCGCGCACCGCGATCTGCGCCGCCCGCTCGGGTGGAAAGCCATAGGCGCCGGTGCTGATGGCAGGAAAAGCGATGCTGCTGAGGTTGTGCTCGGCCGCCAGTTTCAGGCTGTTGCGGTAGCACCGCGCCAGCAGCTCATCCTCATTGTTGTTACCGCCGCGCCAGACGGGCCCGACGGTGTGGATGACGTGCCTGGCCGGCAGCCGGTAGCCTCCGGTCAACCGTGCCTCTCCCGTAGGACACCCGCCCAGCCGGCGGCACTCCTCCAGCAGCAGGGGACCGGCGGCGCGGTGAATGGCGCCATCAACCCCGCCGCCCCCCAGAAGCGTTGAGTTGGCTGCATTGACGATGGCATCCACCTTGAGCCGGGTGATATCGCCCTCGACGATCTGGATGCGGTCTTTCAGGTCCATACGCTGATTCTACCGCACCGATCCCACCGCCAACACCATGATCGCTCCGCCGGCCAGCAGAAGCCCGATGCGCGCCAGCTCGACACAGGCAGGTATGATCCATTGCCGCATGGAAAGGTACTCCGTACGACTCCGATCCATTCGGCCGGCCGCTCCGCCGCCTGCGTCCCGACAATCCGTGGGGTGCCACTGGCGATATCGACCCGAACCGCGGCGTTACTTGGGTCGGCCCGTCCGCGGCCGATAATTCCGGCGCCTGTGCCCCTGTGCACCGTGCACCCCGTGCACCCCATTGACAGCTCCCTCGCTTTCTGCGTAGCATGCATCAAGTCGCTGACGGGAGGTGGCATGTCAACAGCACGCCTGCTGTGGTTGGGCGCCATCGCGTCGTGCCTGTGTCTGGAGGGCTGCACGAAGACTGTCACTCAGAAGCTCACGCGCTTCAGCACGCCTGCCGAGGGGCAGACCACCCAGCTCCTGGGGCTGGTGCCCGAGTCGGCCGTGTATCGGGTGAAGGTCCGGTGCGAAGGCCAGGACGACTACAGCAGTTTCCAGGGCGCGCCGCGCCTGCTGATGGCAAAGGGCACGCCGGCCGGCTTCCGTTGCGACGAGGACGGCGTGGTATGGGCGGTGGCGGGCGACCACGAGTTCGCACTCGATCCGCCCGATCGCTGGCGGACACTGGTATGGTACTCAAAGTACAGGAAGCAGACCCAGTTCGGCCGCGAAATGCAGGCCCTGGCACAGGGGGCAGCGGCCGTGGGGGCAATGGTCGGGGTGGCGGCTGTCAACGTGGGCATCGGCATGCTGGAAGAACAGATCCGGGGCGACGACGATGACAGCAACGAGATCACAAAACGCCTGCGCGAGATCGAGAAGCAGAAACGGCGCGATCGCGAGCGCGAGGCTGATCGCAGATAGGTGCCTGGCGGCGCGCGACGGCCGGGAAGATGTGCATGAGGGTGGTCCTGCTGGCCGATGAGATAGCAGCGGTCGCGGCCGTGGCAAGGCGGCGTTGACGGCAGCGGCGCGGGGGATCTAAACTGCGCCGCAAGGTCGACACATGCTCCGGATGCGTTTCAGATCGCGTTGGTGGTTGCCCGTTTCCGCGCGGATGCTGTTGGTGGTCGCGGGGCTGGCAGCCGCGGGCGCCGGGTGCCAGCAGCGGCGACTCTCCGATCCGGCCCTGGTGCGCGGGACTGACCTTTATGTCCAGGGCGCCCTGGCCCACCAGGAGGACGACCAGAGCCGGGCCATCGCCGCTCTCCAGTCGGCGCTTCAGGAAAACCCCAATCTCATCATGGCCCGGTTCCTGCTCGGCACGATCTACCGCCAGCAGGGGGAATACTCGGCGGCCGTCGAGCAGTTCAAGCGCGTCGTCGAGCTGGACCCTTACGTTGCCTCCAATCACTACAATCTGGGACTGGCGTATCACCTGCTGGCCCGGCTTCAGGAGGCGGTGGCCAGCTACCTTCAGGCAATCCACCTGAAGCCGGATGATCTGAAATCGAACATGAACCTGGGTCTGGCCTACACCGCTCTGGGTCAGCCGGCGCGGGGGCTGCCTTATGCGCGCAAGGCGGCCGACCTCGACCCGCGCTCGGTCGATGCGCTGGCCAATCTCGCCGTGGTCTACGACGCCATGGGCAACCACTCGGCGGCCGAGGTTGCCTACCGCCGCGCCCTGGAACTGGATCCGCAGCGGCCGGAGACCGCGATGAACCTGGCCGGGTGCCTGCTGGCACAGAAGCGGGTGACCGATGCCCTGCGGCTGTACGAGGAGTTGCTGCGGCAACACGACTCAGCCCTGCTGCGGCAGCGATATGGCTATGCGCTGCTCATGGCCGAGCGCGCCGATGATGCTGTGACCCAATTCCAGCGGGCCCTGGAACACGACCCGCGCAGTTTTCAGGCGCTCAACGGCCTGGGCGAGGCGCGCCTGGCTCAGTACCGCAACAGCGCCCAGCTCGATGAGCCCAAGCGACTGGCCGCGGTGGCGGCCTGGAAGCAGAGCCTGCAGTTCAACCCCGACCAGCCGCGGGTGCAGGAACTGCTGCGCATCCACAGCCGCCCGTCGGATGCACCGGGTGCATCAGGCGCTTCAGGCGCACTTGGCGGCTGAGCCTGCCTCGCTTACAATGGCCCGGCCATCTGCCGGACGAGCGCGGGCCACAGGCTGGCGCGCTCTGGGCAGGTGCCCTGCGGCCATCGCCGCGCTGACTCATGATTCTGGCTCTCTCCATCGCGTTGTTCATCCTCGTGGGCATTGGTTTCGTTCTGTTCAGCATGGTGGTCGGCAGCCTGGTTCGCCCCCACCTGCCGAATGCGGAGAAGTCGGCCATCTATGAGTGCGGTGAGCCGAGCATCGGCTCGAGCTGGATTCAGTTCGACTTCCGCTTCTACATCGTGGCTCTGGTCTTCCTGATCTTCGACGTCGAGGTGGCGCTGTTCTATCCCTGGGCTG
>Ga0209101_1002515_pt1 | contig 12022 bp, 14 predicted proteins | sample ConPoolayeCmetaG_FD_185481 | JGI IMG/M metagenome (GOLD analysis project Ga0209101, IMG submission 185481) | Hot spring microbial mat communities from California, USA to study Microbial Dark Matter (Phase II) - Cone Pool mat layer C metaG... ... | reverse complement strand
GATGCGCGCGGGGTAAAAGGGCAACGAGGCTGTTGCCCCTCCAGTTTTTGGAGATGCGTCGGCCACGGCGGCCTGATGCGCGCGGGGTAAAAGGGCAACGAGGCCGTTGCCCCTCCAGTTTTGGAGAACCGCCGGCGCGGCGGCCTTGTGTACGCGGGGCAAAAGGGCAACGAGGCCGTTGCCCCTCCAGTTTTGGAGAGCCGCCGGCGCGGCGGCCTTTTGCGCGCGTCGCATGAGGGCAACGAGGCCGTTGCCCCTTCAGTTTTTGGAGATGCGTCGGCCACGGCGGCCTAGTGCGCGCGGGACATGAGGGCAGCGAGGCCGTTGCCCCTCCATTTTGGAGGCTCGCCGGCCACGGCGGCCTTGTGCGCGCGGGGCATAAGGGCAACGAGGCCGCTGCCGCTCCACGCCTATGTCGCTCGTCGCCGGAGCTAGGCACGGGCCGCGTTTGACGGCCGGAATCCGGCATAATGATATACTAGTGCGATGGATAAACCGGCGTGACAGAGGAACGTATATGCGCGTGCTGCTCCTGCATATCGCTGATTACGCGTTTTTGGTGTTTCACACGGCATTGACCGTGTTCAATGCGCTGGGCTGGGCGTTGCGTGCGACACGCCGCTTGCATGTGCTAACTATGGTGCTTACCGGGCTCTCGTGGGTGGGTCTGGGCTATTGGTATGGCTGGGGCTATTGTGTCTGTACGGAATGGCACTGGCAGGTGCGGGAAGCGTTGCACCAGCCGATTCCATTTGATTCCTACATCACGTTTATGCTGTATGAAACCACGGGTGTGGCGTTTGACGAACGTCTCGTGGCGCGCGCGACATTGGGAGTGTATTTGAGCAGCTGGGTGCTGACGATGGCGCTTAATCTGCGCGATGTGCGTCGGCGGAAGCGGGCGTAAAGGCCGCCAGCACGGCTTGGCCAAGCGACAAGCTGGCGTCCGAGGGCGGGAGCGTGCGCGGGAGAATACAGCGCAGGCCAGTGTGCGCTGCAACAGTCTGCACGGTGCGCGAAAAGCGCCGGTTAAAGAACACGCCGCCGCCGCAAACCACACATGCTGGCCCGCCGTGCGCGGCGCAGAACTGTACAAATGCCGCAGCTACACTGTCATGAAAGCGCGCGGCCAGAGCCTGGCATGGGCTGCTGGCGGCTTCATTCGACAACGTTTGTATGAGAGGCCGCCAGTCGAATTCGATTACACCGTCAGCGGCGCGCGCCCAGGGCAGCGGAAGAAGCGGTTCACCGGGTGCCGTGCCGGCACATTGTTCCAGTGCGATGGCAGCTTGGGCTTCGTGTGTGGCGTAGCAGCAGATGCCGAGCAGTGCGGACACGCCGTCAAACAAGCGGCCAAGGCTTGATGAATACAGCCGCGGCAGTCTGGTGTTGTCACACAGTGTGCGTGCCACGCGCCAGGCTTCATCCGGCACGCCATGTGGCTTTTTCCAGTCGATCTCTGCTGTATGTGCCAGAGCGAGGGCGATGCGCCATGGTTCGCGGATGGCAGCCGTGCCGCCGATCAGGTGCAGGGGGCGCAAACGGGCGATGCGGGTGAAGCCGCCGGTAATGCTGCCGCGCAGGATCTCGCCGCCCCACACGGTGCCGTCGAGGCCATAACCGGTGCCGTCACAGGCCAGGCCCCAGCAATCGTGCCAGATGTTTTCGGCGGCGGCGGAAGCGGCGATGTGCGCGGCGTGATGCTGGATGGCGATGCGGCGCGCATGCGGCCACAGGTCTGGGCGCGCCGCGGTTTTGGTAGAAATGTATTCTGGGTGGAGATCGTAAGCCAGCACGTCCGGAACGATACCGAGTTCACGCGGCCATGTGTGGACACGATGAAGAAAGGTGTCAAAATCCGCGGCGGCGCCGAGATCGGCAAGGGGCGCGGTTACCAACGCATGGCGGTCTGCGGCGCAGCACAGAGTATTTTTCGTTTCGCCGCCGAGCGCTAAGACAGCCTGTGGCAGTTCGTGGGGCAGTTCAATCGTTGTCGCTGATGCGTGAGCCATAACGTTTGCGCCGCGCGCCGGCCTTGGCGGTAAAGACATGCGGGTCGCGGTAGATAAACGGCAGGCGCTGAATGCGGGCGGCAAAATCTTCATGAAGCGCTGCTGCGGTGTGATAGGTAATTTTGTCCGGCCGCACCAGATCATCCGCCAGGCGAGTTTTGATCACGTCAATATAGGCGGGATTGATTTCGTAGCTTATGGAGTTTCTGCCGAGGGCGCGCGCGGCGGCGCTGGTCGTGCCGCTGCCCGCGAAGGGATCGAGCACCGTTTCGCCGACGCACGTGAACATTTTGATCAGGCGGCGCGGGAGTTCTTCGGGGAACATGGCGAGATGGTCTTTTTGCCGCGCGCCGCTGAACGTCCAGTGGCCGTAAAAATACTGATTCCATTCTTCGCGCGTCAATTTGGATAGTTCGCGCAGCTCTGTGGGGACATCCGGTGGATCACCCAATTTTTTGAACAGTAAAATGAACTCATAATCCAGCTTGATAATGCCGTTGCGCGGATACGGGAATGAGCCCATAATTACTGCTCCTCCCGTCGTATGAACCGTGGTAACTTTCTGCCAAATAATCGCGCCCATGTAATCGAAACCGAGCGCTTCACATGCCATGATAATGGGAGTTCTGATAGGGAGGACTTTGTAGCGGCCATAGTGCGCGGCGCGGGCGAATTGATCGCCGATATTGATGCACAAGCGGCAGCCGGGATGGAGCACGCGGGCGCATTCCTGCCAGACCAAACTGAGATGATTGATGTATTCTTCGTAGGTTTGATGAAAGCCGATTTGGCCGGCGGTGCCGTAATCTTTGATTTGCCAATAGGGCGGGGAGGTGACGACAAGATGGACACTGTTCTCGGGAAGTTCGCGCATGGCGCGGGCGTCACCGAGATAGATGGAATGGGCCGTAGCGTGCGCGGACATGCGGGCGTTAGTGAGTGTGGGTATGATGGTGATGCGGCAGATTGCGCACGTGATCAAGCTCGTGGCGCAGCCACGCGAGCCATGCGTCGAGGCCGTGGCCGGAGCGAGAGGAAAGTTCGATCACGGGCAGGCCGGGGTTGACTTGGCGCGCGCCTTCTTTGCAGCGCTGGAGGTCAAACGAGACATACGGCAGCAGGTCAAGTTTGGTAATGATCATCAAGGCGGCCGCGGCGAAGGCGGCCGGGTATTTTTCGGGTTTGTCATCACCTTCTGTGACGCTGACGGCGACAATTTTCATCGCTTCACCCAAGTCGAAGGCAGACGGGCAGACGAGATTGCCGACGTTCTCGACCACGATCAGCTCCGCCGTGTCAAAGGGCGGCTGGGCCAGGACGCGGCGCACGGCTTCGGCATCGAGATGGCAGGCGCCGCCGGTATTGACTTGCACGGCAGGGATGTTGAGGCGCCGCAGCCGGTCGGCATCATAGCGAGTTTGGACATCACCTTCGAGCACGGCCACGCGTACATCGTGTATCAGGCGGGGCAGGCTGGCTTCAAGCAGGGCGGTTTTGCCCGAACCGGGCGCGCTGAGCATGTTGATCATCAGCGTGTGGCGCTGCGCGAGCTGGGCGCGAATTTCGTTGGCAATGGCGTTGTTTTTGGCCAGCACATCTTCTTCGATCCGCACCATACGCGGTGAGTTGGCTTGTCCACATCCACAGGTTTCACACATTGCATGAGCTCCGTTCAAAAATCGCCCCGCAGTTCGGATAGCGAGGCGAGGTTATGAGTTGACATGAAGGCGCGGAGGGCGGCGGCCAGATCAACGGCAGCGCGCGGGTTGTAAAAATTCGCTGTGCCGACTTGCACCGCACAGGCGCCGGCGATCAAGAACTGCAACGCGTCATCCAATGTTTCGATGCCCCCCATGCCAATAACCGGAATCGAAACGGCACGCGCTACTTTCCACGTCATGCACACGGCCACGGGGCGCACGGCGGGGCCGGAAAGCCCGCCGACGTTGTTGGCCAGCACGGGGCGGCGTTTTTTTACATCAATCACCATGCCGAGCAGGGTGTTGATCAGTGAGACGGCATCGGCGCCGGCTTCTTCAACAATGCGGGCCATGCGTGCGATGTCGGTGACATTGGGAGACAATTTGACGATGAGCGGTTTGCGCGTGGCGGCGCGTGCCGCGCGGACAGCATCGCGCAACAGCTCTTCATTGGTGCCAAAGGCAATCCCGCCGCATTTCACATTTGGACAGGAGACGTTCAACTCGATGGCATCCACCGCCGGGCAGGCATCGCTGCGCGCGGCCAGTTCGCCATATTCATCGACACTTTCGCCTGACACGTTGATGATGCAGGGGATGCCGAATTGTTTGACAAAGGGGGCTTTGTCGCGCAAGGTTTCTTCGATGCCCGGATTTTGCAGGCCGATGGCGTTGAGCAGGCCTGATGGCGTTTCAACAACGCGCGCCGGAGCGTTGCCCTGCCGCGGGCGCAGGGTAGTTCCTTTCAGGACAATACCACCCAACTGCCGCAGGTTAATCAGCTCACTCATCTCTTCACCATTGCCAAAGGTGCCGGAGGCTACCAGCACAGGATTGGGCAGGGTGAGCGAGCCGATTTTGACGGAGAGGTCAGGCATTGGCTGTTTCTCCGGAAATAGGACGTATAGGACAAATAGGACCTATTTTGTGTTCGAGGTGAGCGCACATTTGGGCGACGGTGTCCCACGGGCTGGCGTTGTGTGTGGTGTCAATGTCAATGGCATCGGGCATGCGTTTGAGCGCGCCGACGGGGCGGGCGCGGTCGCGCGCATCGCGGGCGCGCACGGCGTCTGCCACTTCGGCCAGCGTAATGCTAGGATGGCGGGCGCGGTCATCTGCGAGGCGGCGGCGCGCGCGCTCTTCTACATCGGCAGTGACGAAAAATTTCACATCCGCATCCGGAAACACAACTGAACCAATATCACGGCCGTCCAGGACGGCATGGCCGGCGGCCAGCCCCAGGCGGCGCTGCTCGCGCACCAGCACGGCGCGCACGGCAGCGTTGTCGGCGACATTCGATACATCCGCGCCGATGTCGGGCGCGAGCGCTTCGTGCGTGAGGTCTTCACCATTGAGATACACATGCTGGCCATCCGGGAGATCGCGCAGATCAATGCGCAGGCTGCCGATGCGCGCGGCGAGCGCGGTGTGATCCGTAGTGGGGATACCGTTGCGGCGCGCCCAGGCCGCCACACCGCGGTACATCAAGCCGGTGTTGATGTAGGCGTAGCCCAGCTTTTGAGCCAGCAGGCGCGCGGCGCTGCTTTTGCCCGAGGCAACTGTTCCGTCAATGGCGATGATCACGTGGAGTCACTATTTAGTTGGCAATGAATGCGGTAGAGCTGTTCGTTAATGAACTCAAGATATGCGCGCACCCCGCCGTCTTTGCCCCAATGACGGATTGATTTGCGGATGCGCTTGAGGCATTGTTTGAGCTCGTCAAGAGACAATGATCTGAAGGGGAACGGACTACAGATTCGTTTGCGGGAGTACTCCGTTTTGGACGCGTCAAGCAGGCAGGAGCAGGACTCCCACACGTAGTCGTAGAGGTCCTGCTCGACGGAGTTCAAGCGAAACTGGCGTGGGGGGCGGCCGAGGGCGCGGGCGGCGAGTGCATCAAGCACCGCCTCCAGCACCATGTCAACCTGCCTGTCAGTCAGCTCTCGGTGATGCACGTAGCCGGTTAAGATCGCGTGTTCCAGTTCGCTCAGGTGCGCCGAAAAGCGCTTTTCGAAGACCGTCTCGCGCTCACATTGTGCGATGAAATCTTCGGCATTTATGTAGTCCGGATCAGATGCGGGCGTTGGTGGCGTGGCGGAGCGGCCTTGCCATTTTGCTTTTAATGAGGAAAAGAAGCTCATACGTGCTCCGGTGCTGCGACGCATACCACGCGCACCTGGCGGCGGCGCGGGCCGTCGAATTCACAGAAATACACTGCCTGCCATGTGCCGAGCACCAAACGTCCGTGCTGCACGGGCAGGCAGGTGTGAATGCCAACTAGGACGCTTTTCACGTGCGCGGTGGAATTACCTTCAGCGTGCCGGAACCCGCGCAGTTCTTTCACCATGTCGCGTAACGAGAGCAGGATGTCATGCACCACATCCGGATCGGCGTTTTCATTAACCGTCACACCCGCGGTGGTGTGGGAACAGATAATGTGACAGACACCGTGCTGGCAGCCGCTGGCACGTACGGCGTCTTGCACCTGCGCAGTGATGTCAACCAATTCTTCGGGGCAAGTTGTTGTGATCGTTAGCGTCGTCATTCGTGTCCTACCACTTTGATGGCTTGCAGGCGGCGGCCGAGGAAGCGCGCACCGAGTTCAGAAAACCGCGCCGCCATGTCGGTGACAAAAAAAGTTTCTTCACCTGGGCCGCCCGGCGCGTGCAACCCGTGCTGAGACAGCAGAGCATCCAGCTGCGCTGCGCAGGTCTGTGCGGAATCCACCAGTGTCACTTCTGGCCCCATGTATGCCTGCAGCACACCTGCCAAGAGGGGATAATGCGTACAGCCCAGCACCAGCGTATCGACGCGCGCGGTGCGCAATGGCTGGAGATACTCTTCTACGATAAGGCGCGTGGCCTCGCGCTCGATCCAGCCTTCTTCTACCAGCGGTACAAACAAGGGGCACGGTTGCGAATACACGGTGATGCGCTCGTCAAGGCGCCGGATGGCGTGCGCATACACATCGCTGGCGATGGTGGCGGTAGTGCCAATCACGCCCACTTTGCGGACGCGCGTTGCGGCGACGGCCGCCTGTGCGCCCGGCTCAATCACGCCGAGCAATGGCACGTCTACTTCTTCGCGGACAGCATCCAGCGCCAGGGCGCTGGCGGTGTTGCACGCAATAACGACGCATTTCACGTCGTGGTGCGCAAAGAATCGCAGCGCGTCGCGCGTAAAAGCGATAATAGTGTCGCGGCTCTTGGCGCCATACGGTACGCGCGCCGTGTCGCCATAGTAGATAATACGTTCGTGTGGCAGGTGGTTGCGGATCGCCCGTGTCACCGTTAATCCGCCAAGTCCAGAGTCAAATATGCCAATCGGCTGTGAGGCGTTCATAGTGAGTTCAGATGATCAAGAATACCCTGTGCAATGGCATCTGCTATTTTCTGGCGGTACCAGGGTTTGCTGAGATAGCTTGCATCCGTGGGGTTGCTGAGAAAGCCGATTTCGACGAGGCATGCGGGGCAGAGGGTTTCGCGCAAGACTTGCAGATTGGCCGGCTTGATGCCGCGATTGTCGCCGACTGCCACGGCGCCCAACCGTGCTTGGATGCGCTGCGCGAGGCTGATTGAGGTGCTGCGCGTCTGTTTCAGATGATTGCCCAGCAGCAGGCGCTTCAGCCGTGTGGTCAACGAGCCCCAACTGCTGTGCACCTCATCCTTAAGGGGGGAATTCTCAAGCCGTTCGGTGGCGGCGTCGCTGGCGGTTTGCGCGCGCGACAAATAAAAGGTCTCGGTGCCGCTGATCATGCGGGGATTTTCGCTGACCGCGTTGGCGTGGATGCTGACAAACACAGTAGCGCCGAGCTCGTTGGCAATCTCGGCGCGCCGGGCCAGCGGTACATACACATCAGTTTCGCGCGTCATGCGCACTTTGATACCTTTAGCAGTTAGATGCGCGCGCACACGGCGCGCGACGTCAAGGGTTAATTCTTTTTCGATGATGCCATAGCCGGCGGCGCCTTGGTCGCGGCCGCCGTGGCCTGGGTCTAAGACCACCAAGCGCGCGCCGCCGCTGCTTTTCGCGGTTGTGCGCAGCTTGGCGAAGTACGGTTTCAGCGTCTCTGTCAAAAATGTTGCCGGCACATAGGGCACCCCGCGGCTGAAGACCACGCCCGCGTCCATCTGCAGTGCCGTGCGCTTGTCCACCAGCACGGTGCGCGAGCCTGGCATCATGCTCAGCGTCACTCCGTCCCCGCGCAACTCCAAGACGCGCGCTTCATAAAACCACGACACCTGCAGCCCGAGCGCCTCCGCAAGGTCATAGAGCGGCACAAACTCTACTGCGCCGAACGTGCGGGTTTCCAGCGAGATCGTCCCGGCTGGCCCGCGAAAGGCTTTGCCCGCGCACGGTGCCGCGGCGAGCGCCGCCGCCAGCAACCCGGCAGCTATTACCCGCAGACCACTTACTGCTCCTTGCGCGCCGCAATAAACCACGTGCATTCCTTGGCATAGCCTGGACTGCAGCACACCCGTTCTATCTCATCGCGGTACACTTTCCATTGCTGCGGGTCTTTGATCACATGCCGCTTGGCCGGGCACTCCAGCACAATATGCCGCCGCTGGTACGGGTCCATCGCCTGCACGTAAATAAACAGCTTGCCGTCCGCCAGTGGACAGACCGTGCGCTTCTGCAACGCCGCCATCTGTTCTTCCAGCGATAACGCCGCATTGGTGCTATCATTCATACTGTCATTATACCAACACCGCTCCATTCATGCAACCCGGCCCTGGCCGTTGATGCAGCGATGAGCAGACAGCTAGCCGCCGTGTGTGCGTATTGGCATTCATGACATGCGTGAGGGCACGTGTGGGTTTTGACTGTGCAGCTCATCACGTTGTGTGGCAGATTTGTTACTATTTTCCAGATGTTTGAATGTGACGAGATAACTAAGAAGGACATAAAGAGCATGAAGGAAACGCACAATACGAAGTTAGAAGCGAAACAAGATCATACGGCGCGCGCGCTGGCCATCATTCGACAAAAAACGCCGGTTGCAAACGACAAAAAGTGTTAATTGTAGTCTGCCCGGTGACAAACGGAAAAACGCGGAAAAGAAACCACGCTGTTTGCGCTCCATGCCTTTATCGCGACATACCATCAGTCACCAGCTATCGCGACATACCATCAGTCACCAGCTCACCCGCTGAAACACAGGAACATGCCCAGATCTTCTTGAAGTCTTGGAGGCTTGGTGGTTGACGCTCCCCAATCGCACATCGGACATTCCCATCTGCAATTGCACGCATTTCGCATCACAACGTGTTTTTGATATAATCATGACCAGAACACCCAGGGCAGTCCGCGGCGCGGTGATAACGGCGATACAGATTGTGGCTGTCGTGTGCATGGGGTCAAGACATTACCAAACGAGGTGTGATGAGCACAAAGAATACCGCGTTGTATGCGGCAGTAATTGCGTGTGGTGTGGCTGTGCACGCCGATGAAATCACTACGAATGAAGCGGCATGGGGCGAACTTCAGGCTTGGCGGGGAAAGATTGAAGCGCGTAAAGCGGGAGAGGTACTGGCGCAACTTGACGCTGTGATGAGCGGCCCGGCGCAAAGGCGCGCGCCGGTGCTGAGCGGAGAAGGCTAGGCCTATCCGTGGGGTTATTTTGCCTTGCAGACCTACGCGCAGGCGTGCGACGAGCTGGGGCAGCCCGTGCGCGCCTACCGCGTGCTGGCAAATGCCTTCACGTACTTGCCCACGGCCGCGCCGCCAGCGTTCGCGGCGGGCGAGTTCTGGCGCTGGCAACTCGCCATCGGCCGGCAGTGCGCGGCGTTGAACCGCACCTTCGACGCGCAGTGGTACCTGCAGCAGGCGCGCCGCGGCCTTTCCACCAACGACGCGTTGTACTACGAAATAACGGCTGAGCTGGCGGGCGTGCTGTCGCGCTTGGGCGACTACGAGCAGGCGGCGGCGCTGCTGGATGACGTGTTTGCGTGGCGGCGGGCGCAGCCGCCGCTCGTCTGGCACGACTACATCCGGCTGCTGTTTCTGTGCGGGCGGTTCGAGGAAGGCGTGGCGGCTATCTTTGCGGGGGCGCGCGCGCATGGCTTCTCAGCGCGCTTCGTAGAACGCGATTACTTTATCGCCGATGCCGCGCGCTACTGGCATTTTTTCCGCGACGCTGATGTGCTAGACTGGTATGAGCTGCTGGGAGAAAACCTTGAGCGCCTCGCGCCGCGCCGTGAGAACGAGCAGCTAATCACGTTGTTGATCAACACGCGCACCCTGATGAAACAAGCGCATCCGGAGCTGTTGGCGCTGCCGGAGGATGACCTGCAGGCGCTGCGTGAACGGCTGGCGCGGGAGCACCTGACGGGGCGTGCTGAGCGGCGTCACGGGGCGGAACTGGCGTGGGAAGGCGCCGCGGCTGAATCTGCACTGCCCGCTGCTGCGGCCGCGCGGCGGGGCGCGCATTCCCCTGTAGATGCGCTGTCAGCGAGTGTCAGCGCGGCGGGCGCCGCCGCCAGCAATCTGCTTCTCGAAGACACGGTCAATGCCATTTTGCACGAGATGGTGCGGCAGCGCATGTATTCGTTTGGCCGGCCTGAGCCGTGGCTGGAGGTGTTGCAGCATTTTGACAGCAACACCTTGGCGGATGTCTGCATTGACGGCGCGCCGGCCGGCTGGCTGGCAAAGGCCATGCTGGCCACGATTTACGCCGACGAGCACCGCGCGGCGCTGGCCACCAATTGGATTGAACGCGCGCTCGCCACTATCCACGAGGTGAGAAACCCCGTGCGCATGGCGGAACTGATGTTGTGGGTTGGCAATGTTCATTTTACCAGGGAACTGCGCAATGTGGAGCGCATCCAGCGGTTTGCGGAATGGGCGCGGGACGTGGCGCCGCGCAGCCAGCGGGTGCAAGTGGAGGCGGAGTCGCAGTTGTCGGGCATTGCGCGGCTGGCGGGGCGGGTGGAAGAGCGCGCGGCGCGCCTGCAGGCGTTGATGGACCGCCATGGCTGCACGCTGCGCCCAGCCATGTATCTGCGCCTGGCGCGCGATTATTTCGCGTTGGGGCGCATCCGCCAGGCGGTGGACGTCTTGTGCGAAGCGGTAAAGCGCTCGCCCATCAGACTTGAACCCGGGTTCTACAATCTCTTTTTTGAAACACTGTATTGCGCGCGCAGCGTGCTGACTATTGAAGAATTGGAACGCTACCGCGCCATGCTGCGGAGCAGCGCCATGCGCTTCCCGGCCGTCATGGCCAACGTGGGTGCATCAGCCAACGCGCTGAAACTGGCCAGCGCCGTGGTTTGACGAGCACCTTGCGCTGGCGCGCATGGAGCGCGCGGGTTCGTATGGCGATGAAGAGTGGGCCGCGGTGTGCACGGCGGCGCTGCAGCGCGCGAGTGTGCGCGCAGGCGCGCTGCATGTCGTGGCGAAGGCGGCGCGCGCAGGGCACGGCACAAACGCGTTTGATTGGAGCGGCTGGCTGAATGGCTGGCAGGCGGTGGATCATGAGAGCAGCGGGCCTGCCACGCTGGGCGAAACCGGCACGCGCGAGCTTCTGTATGGGCGCCTGCTGGACGTGCTCGAACAGTACCATGACCGCACGGATGCGCGGCAACGCCCGGCGATAATGGCCGCATTCGAAAACTCTATATGCACACCGCGTGACGTACCGCTCTGGGAGCGGGCTGTGCGCGTCGCCGCAAGCTGGGCTGACACGAATGCCATGGTTCAATTGTACGTGGCGCGGGGGCGCGCTACGCCCGACATGATGCCGGACGATCCCGTCATGCGACAGCTCGCGCGCATGACCAACGGCCTGCCGCCCGCCGCGCACCTGGCATGTGACGCTGTGCTGAGCCGCACGGCGCCGGCAGCAACTGACAAAAAATAATGTTTGCGCGTGCTGCGGGCTAACAGCGTTGCCCGGCATGTCATACAGAATGTGAAGCGCTTTCAGGAGTGATGGTGCAGATGTTCCGCGAGAAAAAGAATGTGGGACCTGCGTCCATGCCGCGACCGCAGGCGGAGGAAGTTTAATGTGGACGCCAAGCAGACCGGGACATGAAAGCTCCTCCTCCCCGCTGCTGCGGGGCAAGCATTGGGGCTGCAAAAACATGCCAGATCCGGCGACGAGCGACATAGGCGTGGAGGGGCAAGGGCCTCGTTGCCCTTGAGCTGTGCAGCCATCAGGCCGCCGTGCCGGCGGCCCTCCCTAGTCGCCGGATCTGGGAACATCAGATGTCATGACGCCCGCAAGTTGACAGGCGCAGGCGGCTTTGCTACACTAGCGCGGTAAATTTATTCTGTACAAGGACACGCAGTATGTGGTTTCATCCATTG
>Ga0209101_1002514_pt1 | contig 12022 bp, 6 predicted proteins | sample ConPoolayeCmetaG_FD_185481 | JGI IMG/M metagenome (GOLD analysis project Ga0209101, IMG submission 185481) | Hot spring microbial mat communities from California, USA to study Microbial Dark Matter (Phase II) - Cone Pool mat layer C metaG... ... | reverse complement strand
CTGGGAGTCTTCACCCAGGTGCCGGTTGTGCCGGCGCGCGGCATCGCCTTCGGCCCGGACGGCGACCTGTACGTTGCCTCGCCCATTGGATCACTAGGCGGCGGGGCCTACCGCTTCGATGCGGCCAGCGGCGAGCTGATCGCCTACTACCCGGGTGGTGCTGCCATGTTCGTTGCGCTCACGCCGTGGGTGGCGTTGGCTACCGACTGCGATGGCAACAACATCCCGGACGAGTGCGATATTGCCGCGGGTCGTCTGACGGACTACAACAACAATTCCGTCCCGGATCAATGCGAGAGTCTGGGAGACGTGAACTGTGACGGCGTGGTCAACTTCGGGGACATTAACCCGTTCATCCTGGCTTTGAGCGACCCCCAGGGCTATGCCACCGCCTACCCGAACTGTCCACTATTCAATCGCGACATAAACGGCGACGGACAGGTCGGTTTTGCAGACATTAACCCGTTCGTCGGGATAGTGCAGCGCGCCGTGTCTCCGCTACGCTGACGGCGATCCATTTCTGACCCACGCATACGGGCACCAGCGCCAGCTCGGTGCCCGTTTTCTTCCCAGCCGTTGCCGACAGGCAGTCGGCCGCGCGGCATGTCCAGCAACCGACCCGATCCCGGTCGCTTTCAGCGCGCTGCGACGCCTCGTGGAGCGCGCTGCGCCCGCCGATAAACAGCCGTCGGCCACTACAGTTTTCGGGTGCCCTGCTATACACTTCGCGGCGTCATGAGCATCCATTTGCCGGAGCGCGTCTGCACTCATCTGGATAGCGCCCTGCGGCGCGAGTGGCTGGTCACCAACGGGCTGGGGGGGTTCAGCAGCGGCACGATCGCCGGCGCGCGCACCCGGCGCTATCACGGTTTATTGATCGCCGCGCTGAGGCCGCCCCTGGAACGGCGGCTGTTGGTAGCCAAGTTCGACGAGACCGTGCAGCTCGGCACTGATGAGGTGCCGCTGCACACCAACATCTGGCGCGATGGCATCTCCCAGCCGGATGGCTGCCGCTATCTCCGCCGTTTCGACCTGCACCTTGGGGTGCCCACTTGGACGTTCGCGGTGAACAGCGCCCGGCTGATCAAGCGCGTCTGGATGGAAGCCGGCGCCAACACCACCTATATTCAGTACGCTTTGGAAGGTGGCACTTCCGCCCTGCGACTGGCAGGGCGCCTGTTGCTGACCGATCGCGACTACCACTACCTGGCGCGGGGTCCTCAGCGTGGTTTCGCAGTTCGTCCCCAGCGGGAATGCTTGCAGGTCGACCTGCCGCACGCGGGGCGCAGGCTGGTGGCACGCTGCCAGGGCAACGCCGGCGTCCAGTGGCGCTGGGATCCGGATCACACCTGGTGGTGGGCCTTCCATCTGCCCGTCGAAGCCCAGCGGGGCTTCGACCACCTCGAGGACCACCTGTGTGCCGGTGCCTGCCAGATAGTTTTGCCGCCCGGCGCAACCATCACGCTCCAGTTCTCGGTCGACCCTGAGCCTCCGGACCTGGCCAATGCCCTGGCGCGGCGGTATCAGCAGGCAACTGAGCGCCTGAGGGACTGGCAAGCGCGCGGCGGTCGCCGGACCGCGCTGCATAGCGTGCCGGTTCAGCAATTGGTCTTGGCAGCGGATCAGTTCCTGGTCGCGCGCCCCACATCCGGCGAACCAGACGGGCGCACCATCATCGCGGGGTATCCCTGGTTCACCGACTGGGGGCGCGACACGATGATCGCGCTGCCCGGGCTTACACTGGTGACGGGCCGGCCGGCAATCGCCCGACAGATTTTGCGCACTTGGGCAGGTTACGTGCGCGACGGGCTGATCCCCAATCGGTTTCCCGATGGCGCCGAACAACCCGAGTACCACACCGCTGACGCCACGCTCTGGTACCTCTGGGCCGTGAATGAGTACATTCAGGCCAGCGCCGACCTGGACACGCTGCGTGCTCTCCTGCCGACGCTGGCTGACATCGTCGCCTGCCACCGACGTGGTACGCGCCACAACATTCATATCGATGAGGATGGGCTGCTCTATGCCGGCGAGCCGGGCGTGAACCTCACCTGGATGGACGCCAAGATCGGCGACCGGGTCATCACGCCGCGGATCGGAAAGCCGGTCGAATTGTCCGCCCTGTGGTATGATGGGCTGTGCAACCTGGCGGATTTGTGCGACCGCGCCGGTGCCTCCGGTGCCGAGTACCGCCGACTGGCGCGGCGCACACGACAAGCCTTTGCCCGTTTCTGGAATCCGGCTACCGAGTGTTGCTACGACGTGTTGGATGGTCCGAACGGCAATGATCCCAGTCTGCGTCCGAATCAGATTTTCGCGGTGTCGTTGCGTCACTCGCCGCTGACTGCGGGGCAGCAGCGCGCCGTGGTGGAAGCCTGTCGGCAAAAGCTGCTCACCTGGTTCGGACTGCGCTCGCTGGCCCCGGACCAACCCGGCTACCGTGGTCGTTATCGTGGCAGCCCTGTGGAGCGCGACGAAGCTTATCATCAGGGCACGGCTTGGGGCTGGCTCTTGGGACCGTTCGTTCGCGCCCATTATCGCGTTCATCAAGATCGAAAGCAGGCTCTGGCTTTTCTGGAACCGATGCTCGGCCAACTGTGGAGCGGCGGTATCGGCTCGCTGAGCGAGGTATTCGACGGCGACGAACCACACACGCCTGACGGCTGCCCGGCCCAGGCGTGGTCCGTCGCCGAGACGTTGCGCGCCTGGTGGGACACTCAGTGCGCCGAGCCGCGGCATACTGCCACCATGGTGGAACAATGACTGGTAACGGCGCCGCGCGGCACCAGGGTGTGGCCAACTGGATAGTGAGGCTCTCCGACCTGATTCTCGGCCCGCCCGACCGGCGGATTCCGCCGTGGCAACTCTGCCTCGGCTACGCCTTTGCCGAGCTGAGCCTGATTATGTCGCTGCTCCTGGCAATCGACCATCTGGGGGCACTCCAACTGCCGGGATGCGGTCCGGGTGGGGCCTGTCAGCAGGCCGCCGAGAGCATCTGGGGAAAAATACCGCTTGGCTCATATCAGTGGCCGGTGTCCTACTTGGGGCTGGCCTACTTTGCGGGCCTGCTGGCCGGCTGGTCGGTGGCGCGCGGGCAGTTGACGCGTTCCGTGCGTTATCTGGTGCGTCTGGGGGCGGCGGCGTCGGGCTTCTTCTGCGTCATCATTCTGCTGAAATGGCTGGTTTGTCCCTACTGCATCGCGGCCCACCTGGGAAACTTCGCTTTCTGGCTAACCGTTGAGCTTACACGTTCGCGTGCGGCGCGCGCCCGGCCAGTCTGGGGCGCACTGTTGTCGGTATTTGCCGCCACGTCAGTGGTGTTAGGTCTGGTCGATCGTCACGTCCAGGCTGCTCGCGAGGCGCGCGCCGAAAGCCAGCGCGCCGCCTCAGTGGAGCGTATCGTCCGGCGAACGCAAGCTCCGCCACTGGCCACCGCACGGGCGACCGACACTGCGCCGAGTGAGCCACCCGCTTCGGTTACCGTCTCAACGAGCGCGCCCGGCGCCGACCCGCAGCCCGCGCCGGGTCCTTTTACCGGGCGCTATCGCCGCGGTCCAGCTCAGGCCCGCATCCGCATCGTCATGTTCACGGACTTCCAGTGCCATGACTGTAGGCGCATCGAGGAACAGATCCGCCAGATTCTGGCAGAACGTGACGACGTTTCGGTGTCGGTCAAACACTTCCCCTTCAACGAAGAGTGCAATCCTTACGTCAGGGGCCAGATGCACCCGAACGCCTGCTGGGCGGCGCGCGCCGCCGAAGCCGCCGGCATTCTCTGGGGCGCTGAGGGGTTCTGGAAGATGCATGACTGGCTCTTCGAGCACCAGGGCGCCTTCAGCACCGCGGCCGAACTCGAAGAGGCCATCCGCTCCTTCGGCTATTCGCCGGGTACTTTCCTGGAGGTCATGCAGGGCACCGAAACGCTCCAGCGCGTGCAAGCAGATATACAGGAAGGCAACGAGCTGGGACTGTTCTTCACTCCCATGATCTTCATCAATGGAGTCGAGCTGAAGGGCTGGTACGGGCGCGACGCGCTGCGCCGGACGATCGCTGACTTGACTGCTCAGGATCTGCCGGTGCGTGGTCCCGAGCAGGACCGGCCGCCGCTCGCCCTGGAGAAGTACATCGCCGACTGGCGTGAACAGCCGGTGCGCACTCTGCCACCTGATGCCGACCCGTGGTGGCTGGGGGCCGAGCAGGCGGAATTGGAGATCGTCATGTGGGGCGATTACCAGGAGCCCTTCACCGCCGAGGCCGACAACATCGTGCGGGCGTTCATCGCTCGGAATCCGCAGGCACGCTACAGCTTTCGGCACTACCCGTTCAATCGTGACTGCAACCCGAACGTCAACACCACGCGGCACCCCCAGGCCTGCCGGGCCGCCCAGGCCGCCGAAGCTGCGGGCATACTTGGTGGTGCCACGACCTATTGGAAAATGCACGTCTGGTTGATGGAGAACCGCGAGCAGGTCAATGACCAGACCATCGTCGAAGCAGCGGCGCGACTCGGGTTGAACGCCGACGAGTTCGCCCGCACGCTCGACAGCAGCGCCGTGCGGACGCACATCGCCGATGACATACGGGCCGCTCACATGCTACCGGCCCTGCGCTACGGCGTCGGCCCGGGGCTGCCCGGCATCCCGACGATTTTCATCAACGGCAAGTATGTGCCGCGCTGGCGGATGGGGCCCCAGACGGTGCTGAATGCCATCCTCCAGGCTGCCGCCGAGCCCTGACCACACGCCCCCTGCCGCACCGATGCACCAACATGACTTGCATCTTTGGCGGCGCCAGCAGTGGCTAGCGCGGCGCTCTGGTTGGCGGGGAGCGAAATTCGACCGGAATCTCCTGCTCACGGCCCAGGCGTCTGTAAGTCTCGATCAGTCGGCGCTTGAACTCCGCTAACGGCAGCCATTCGACATGCCCGTCCACGAACAGCACCGCCGTCGCGTTCCGCTCGCGCGGCCATTCGAAGATCAGCACGTTGTCTCCGGGGCTGGCTGACGTCTGCCCTGCCACATACCCGTAAGATTCGGCCATCGTCTCCGGATCGAGCGGCGACTGAAAGATCTCGACGGAAACAAGCCCCTCCTCAACCAACTGACGCAGCGAACGCGGGAACTCCTGATCGTGCTCGGCGGCATACGCGTAACAGGCGCCGCCTATTTGGTTCAGGTTGGCCATGCTGCGGACGCGCAGGGCGCTGCGGCGTGCATCGGCCAGGGACGGCACGACAACCGACGCGGTCAACGCCGTTGTGGCGGCCAGCATCGACAATGGCGCCATCTCGCCACTGGCGACGTAGACGACTCCTTCGTCATCCCGACCGAGGGCGGCGATGTAATTGGTCATGCCGGCTGCCGATTCGGGTAGCGGCGGCATGGTCGTCAGGTCGATCTCCATGCCGTGCGCGGCCAAAACCGAGACAGCCAGAGTCCGCAAGCCATTGACCAGCGGATAGAGCATGCGTGTGAAGTAACGGGTGTCGAAGTAATCCACTCCCTGGACCCGCGCCGGCCAGGCGGCCCGGGCAGCCTGAAAATCGGCTCGATCGAGCAGACTCGGGCCGCGCGTCCGCGGATCGATCTGCCGCAGCGCCGTCGCCACCGTCTGCGGAGACAGCCCGAAAACCCAGCGGCCATCGGCGAAACTCCACGCCGGCGCCAGCGGCACCGGAGCGCCGCCCACCAACAGATAGCGGATGTCGTGCTCGCCGCGCTGGAGCTTTTTGAGCATCAGCTTGACGTTGCCTTGAGCGGTCAGAGGGGCCAAGAGCTGCACGACGCGCTCAAGCATGCCTTCTAGCGCCTGAGAATCCTTCACTTCGGCCACCAAGACCGTTCCGCTCAGCAGCAACCCGCCATGATCGGGCGCGTCGAACACCGCCCACGTATCGCCGAAGACTGGCAGCAGGTCGTCAACAATGGAGAATCCCAGCACGGGTGTCGTCATCGCCAAGGCACCGTCGATGGCTGGGCGCTGCTCAGGTGCCAAGGCGTCGACGATCCGCAGCACCTCTTCCCATAGGCTGGCCAGGTCCAGATTGTAGACACTGGCCCAGTAGGCATCTTGCGGGATGATCTTCAGGTCCTCGTCGGTCAGCGGTTTCTGATCGAACAGTTTCAGCAGCCCGCGCGCTGGTCCGGTAGCGTGTGCGAATGCCAACAGACGCGGTCCGTCCGGGTTGCGCTCATAATGCACATACTTGGCGCGCACCGCGTTCAATCCCAGCTCTTCCAACAGCGGATCGAGCACGGCCGGCAGCCCGCCGAGCATGTCGCGCGCCACCTCCCGGCCGCGCGTCACGATCTTCTGAACATCCAGGTACAGGCACAAATGCTGACCTTCCAGGTGCGCCGACAGTTTCTGTCGCGCCAGTTTCAGCTCCGCGGCCTCGGCCAGCGTCGCACCGTCGCCCGTCAGAGTCGCCAGCACTTTAGCCGCCGCCTGATCCCCCAGCGCCGCTATGAAGACCGGCTCGCGCAGGCCCCACAGCAATCGCAGGTGCGCCACCGGCAGATTGACGACCTGCATCTTCACGCCGCCGACGCTCTGCTCGCTGTCGACCTTCAGTCCGAGCTGCTCTACAAGCTGTTGCAGCAGTGTTGCCAAGCGTCTGGCTTCAGGACTCTCGACTACCATGGCGACCTGAATGTCCAGCGCATCTCGTTCGACGACGACGTCGAACAGCCCGATACCCGCCGACCCGGTCTGCAAGATCGGCAGCACCTGACCTAGCCAGCGGACGAACAGCGCCGCCCCCTCATCCGGTTCCCCCCTAGCGGCCAACATGGCGCTGAGTCCCGCCAGAGCCTTCTGCTGCGTCTCCAGTTGCGGAGAAGCCGGCGGCTGGCACTGCGACCAGCCGATGAACACCGCGGTATCGACTGGCAGGTAGCGCGCCATGTCGCGCGCACTAACGAGACCGACCGCCCAGCCCAGCAGGACCAGCAAACCAACCGCCTGCGCCGGGCGCATGGAACAATGAGCGCACATGGGCTGCTCCTGTGCTGTGCCGCTTCTGGCCGGTCGGGAACGGCGGGCCAACTTTTCAGCGCTTTTGAAAATTCCCGAACAAGGCGACCACGCCCAGGGTCATACCGGCCGCATATTATACTGACAGTGTGCGGGCTTGGCATGACGCCCGGAGAGGAATCAGAGTGCTGCGGCTGGGTGTGGTAGCGTTCCTCAACGCTCGCCCCCTCATCGCGGGTTTGGAGAACGACCCGCGCATTGGTCTTGTTTTCGACGTGCCGGCTGCATTGCCCAAGCGACTGGCGCATCGCGAGGTGGATGCCGCCCTGGTCCCGATCATCGACCTTATGCGAAACGCCGACCGCTGGCAGATCGTCTCGGATGCGTGCATTGGTTGCGACGGCGAAACGATGACGGTCCGCGTCTTCTCGCAGGTACCGCCCGAACGCATCGAGGTGCTGTGGATTGACGGCGACTCGCACACTTCTGTCGCCTTGGCCGCAATTCTCTGGCGCCAGCAATTCGGACGAGAGCTTACCTTGCACCCTCTTGACGCCGCCCGCGTACCGACCCGTGATCTGCCGGCCGTGCTGTTGATCGGCGATAAGGTCATTGATGCAGCGCGCGGCCGGTTCGCCTACGAGGTGGACCTGGGTAGCGCCTGGCGACAGCATACCGGGCTGCCATTCGTCTTCGCCGTTTGGGCCGTGCGAAAGGGCGTCTTCGCAGTCACCGACGACGAATCGGACCCGGCGAACGAGCAACAGAATGATGCCAGCCCCGAACAGCCCAGGTCACATTGCCAGCGCGCGGTTCCATTTGCTGCTGCGGGCGACCAGTGCGTCGCGCCGCAACGGACCGCATCGTGTGACCCGCGCCCCACGACCTGCTCAGAGCTGGCCGCCCTGCTGAACGCAGCCCGCGACCGCGGCCTGGCCAGCGCCGCCCACATAGCCGAACACGACGGGCCCCCACGCGGCTGGCCGGTTGAACTGGCACGGCGCTACCTGACCGGCTGCCTGACCTTCCGCCTCGATGAGCGGCACAAAGCCGGCGCTGAGCTTTTTGCCCGCTACTGCGTTGCCGCCGACCTTGTGCCTCCGCTTGGCGAGCTGCCTTGGCCGCCGCGTCACGGTCTGGAACGCCGGGTGGTACGGCCATGAGCGGCAGTCAACCGGCATCAGATGGCCGAGCGCCAAGCCGGGCCTCGGTCGCCAGCTCAGTCGGCCAGCAGCGCTGGACCCGCCTCAGCGACGCCGAGGCTCTGGAGATATATCGCGACCTGTCGATCCACGAGTTGGGTCGCATGGCCCTGGCGCGTTGCCAGCAGTTGCACCCCGAGCCCTACCGCACGTACGTAATCGACCGCAACATCAACTACGCCAATGTCTGCACCGCGCGCTGCACGTTTTGCAACTTCTACCGGCGGCCCGGCGCGCCTGACGCCTACATCCTCACTTACGATGAAATCGGGCGCAAGATCGAAGAACTGCTAGCCATCGGCGGCACGCAAGTGCTGATGCAGGGCGGACTGGTGCCGGACACAGCGCATCCCAGTGGCCAAGGTCTACCATTCCGCTGGTACCTGGACCTGTTGCGGTTCATCAAGCACAACTATCCCACCATACATATTCACGCCTTCAGCCCGCCGGAGATCTGGGCCTTCCACCGCATCTACGACCTGCCGCTGCGCGACGTGCTGGCTCGCCTTCAGGAAGCCGGTCTCGACACCATTCCCGGCGGGGGGGGCGAGATCCTCGTCGATCGTGTACGTCGCAAGATTGGTCGCGGCAAGACGCTGACCGATGAGTGGCTGGCCGTCATGCGCGAAGCCCACCGCTTGGGCATGAAGACCAGTTGCACCATGATGTTCGGCCACATCGAGACCTGGTCCGAGCGCATCGAACATCTGCGGCGTCTGCGCGACCTCCAGGACGAAACTGGCGGCTTCGTCGCCTTCATCCATTGGCCATTCCAGCCTGAAGGAACGCCGCTGGGGCGCTGGAAACAGAACCGGGAATTGCGGACGGCAAGCAGCGACTCGCGCAACCCGGAGCAGCTCACCCGCCGACAACGCTCCTCGTCGTCAGAGCCAGATTCGCTCTTGGCGGTCAGCGCTTTGGAACGGCCCGGCCACCGCTGGCCCGAACCCGACGGCCAGCATCTGTGTTTGGCTGACGCGCATGAATACCTGCGGCTGCTGGCCGTGGCCCGTCTGTACCTGGACAACGTCTCCAATATCCAGTCGAGCTGGGTAACCATGGGCCCGAAGATCGGGCAACTGGCGCTCTTTTTCGGCGCTAATGACATGGGCTCGGTAATGATGGAAGAGAACGTCGTGTCCGCGGCTGGCACGACCTATCGCCTGACTGAAGCCGAGATTCGCCACCTCATCAGCGATGCCGGCTGGATCCCGCAGCAGCGCGATCAGTACTATCGTCCGATTCAGCCTCGGCAGAGGTCTGCATCAAGGCTTTAGCTAAGTTCGGTCGCCGCCCGGCCCCCTTGGCCCCCGCCGCCAGCGAGACGGCAAGAGCAGGGCGACTTCCGGCAGACGCAGCAGCCGAGCGCACAATACGAAGGCGGCCGTACCGACCGCCAGCAAGCCGAATACCGCGCTACCCCGCGCCAGCAACTCGGCGCCCAGTTTGTCCGTCCAAGCTGTCCAGGTGGGACGCACGATCGCGATAGCGCCGGCCGCCGCCGCCGTCGTCAGTAGCATTCGGGCTACGCTGCCCAACAGCCCACGGTCCAACAACCGCAAGTGCACCCGCCGCTGAAGCACCAGGCTACCGATCAACACCGAGAGTATGGAGGTGGTACAAGAACTGATGGCAAAAGCCGCCTCGCGGATCACATCGACCCAGATCAGTGCCAGAGTGAGGGCGACGTTGATCGGCAAGAACAGGCCACTGATCAGCAGTGGCGTGCGCACATCGCCCAGGCTGTAGAAAGCCCGCAGGATGATGTGCTGCGCACAGAAGGCCCACAGGCCGAACCCGTAGTACACCACCACGTAGCTGGTGCGCGCGGTATCGGCCGCGGTGAACCTGCCGTATTGGAACAGGAACCGCACCATCGGCTCAGCTAGCGTAACCATGAGCACGCCGGCCAACAGCCCTTCGAACATCGCCAGTCGCAGGGCCTGTCGAACCTCGGCCGCCCACTCCGGCCACTGCGCGCGCGCCGCCAGGCGGCTGAAAGCCGGCAAGGCCGCGGTCGCCAGGGAAATCACCAGCACACCCAGCGGAAACTGATACAGCCGCTGCGCGTAAGTGATGGCCGACAGTGCCCCTTCCTTCAACGGGTACGCAAAACGCCAGCCCAGCACGGTCACATCGCTCGGTGTCCCCGCCACATGCGTCAGCAACGCGCAAATCTGTGCGTCAGCGAATACGCCGAAAGCCAGCACACCCTGTCCCAAGGCCACGGGCGGCAACAACCCCAGCATGTGGCGCACAGCCGGGTCGCCGACCTCCAGCCGCCAAGCCAGCGGCACGCCGCGTTTGCGCAGGGCCGGCAACAGCACTGCAACCTGGAGTATTCCGGCCAGCACGACGGCCAGCGCTACGACGTACACCTGTCGTCGCGGGTCCTGCGGGTAAAAACGCGGCGCCAACCAAGCCAAAGTGACAATCATCACGGCGTTGAGCACTATCGGCGTCAGTGCTGCTGGCACGAAGCTGCCCAGACAATTCAGAATGCTTGAAAGCAACGCCACGACGCAGATGCTCAGCATGAACGGCAGCATGATGGCCGTTAACGCCAGAAGCAGTTGGCGCGCCGGCTGCTTTTCGGCAGCGCCCGGCCACAACGCCCAGACGCCGGCGATGATCAGTCCGATCACAATGATCACCGCCGCTAATGCCACGGTCATCAGCGCCAACGTGCGGGCCAGCAACCGCCATGCCGATTCCCGACCTTCGGTCTCCAACGTGCGTGTGAAGGTCGGTACGAAAACAGGCGCCATCGCCCCCTCCCCGAAAAGTCGCCGGAACAGATTCGGAAACTGGAAAGCGTACGAGAAGGCGTCCTGAATCCAGCCCAGCCCGAAGGCCTGCGCCAGCAGCACATCGCGCAACAGGCCAGTCACGCGCGACACCAGCGTACAAACGGCAATCAGCTTGGCCGAGTAAACGACGCTGCGAGCGGCAGGCATAACCGGCGATAATACGACCCGTCCGCTGGCATGCAACCTGCAATAAGCGCCCAGGCCCCGCCCGCCGTGCGTAGCCCCGTCCCGGAACCGCGCCGAGCCGCGTCCTGCGCCGCTGAACCGCACCGCCGCTAGTGGGCAATCTCGCGGCGATTGCGCTCCAACATCTCGTAGCGCTGCCGCAACTCGGCCAGCCGGCCGCGCTCCTGCTCCACCACGGCGGTCGGCGCCCGGCGTACAAAATCCTCGCTACTTACCTTCGCAGCCAGGCGCTCGATTTGGGCGCGCAGCGTGTCGCACTCCTTCTGAAGTCGCTGCCGTTCGACGCTGAGATCCATCAGCCCGCTCAGCGGAACGTACACCTCAACGCCGCCGGACAAGACCTGCGTGGCTGCTTCCGCTGGCTTCGCAACGTCCACGCCGATCGAGAGCTGTTCGCAACGCCCCAACCGCAGCAGCATGGTTTCTTGCTTTCGCAGGCCGGCGACCGTTTCGGCATCGGCACGGATCAAGGCACGCGGAAGCTTGCCAATGGCGGGTTGCTTGGCCGCGGCGCGACTGGAGTTGATACGCGCCAAGAGGTCGCGCAGCGCCCGGATGACATCCTGGATGGCCCCCATCTCCAACTCGACCGCCGGCTCGGGCGGGTACGCTGCCGCGTCCGGCCACCCCGCCGTAATGAGCGCCACCTCGGCTGTTTGGACTCGACTTACGCCACGCCGCGGAGCCAGACCGTTCAGTTTCTGCCACAATGCCTCGGTGACGAATGGCATTAGCGGATGCAGCAGGCGCAATGATTGGTCCAGCACCCACGCGAGCACCTGTCGGGCCACCGCAGCGGATCGCTGACCACTGCTGGCACCCTCCGATTGACCGCCCTCGCCCCCTGAT
>Ga0209101_1002513_pt1 | contig 12023 bp, 6 predicted proteins | sample ConPoolayeCmetaG_FD_185481 | JGI IMG/M metagenome (GOLD analysis project Ga0209101, IMG submission 185481) | Hot spring microbial mat communities from California, USA to study Microbial Dark Matter (Phase II) - Cone Pool mat layer C metaG... ... | reverse complement strand
GCCGAGGGCGTATGGTCTTTGAAAAAATACTCCGGTATAGGCCGCGCAGGCGGCCTTCGCCCTGGCTAGCCGAGGGCTTTAGCCCCACGGCTAGACTGGCAGAGCGGATGAATGTCTCAAAGACCATGAGCCCCGCGGCCAGCCCGGCAGAGCGGATTTACTTCTCAATCTCCATCAGCCCGCCGGAGGCGAAGATGGATCGCTCCAGAAATCCAGGCAAGGGGTCAACGTATCTGAGAACTGCTCTGATTCCGCTCTCGTCCCACGCGGTGACCAAAATGATGGTCTTTGAGAAATTCATCCGCTATCCCGCGCTAGCCGTCGGGCTAAAGCCCTCGGCTAGGCAAGGGGAAGCCCGCCTGCGCGGGCTAGAGCGGTAGCTGCCAACCCCAATGACGAGGGCATAGCCGTGGGTGAATGGCATAGGGTTGAGCGGAGTATAGGTGCATTATCATTGTTGCAAACAGTATAGCATACTAGCACATGTGATGTGAGTAGGCAGGCGAATTGGCCATTTGATGGCGGCTGCGAAGATGGAGCTGATGGTCTTTGAAGAAATACTCCGCTCTCGCCCGCGCAGGCGGCCTTCGCGCTGGCTAGCCGAGGGCGTATGGTCTTTGAAAAAATACTCCGGTATAGGCCGCGCAGGCGGCCTTCGCCCTGGCTAGCCGAGGGCTTTAGCCCCACGGCTAGACTGGCAGAGCGGATGAATGTCTCAAAGACCATCAGCCTCCCTGAGCGCATGGAAGCCCCTGCGGGGCTGGGGCTTCAGGTATGCTTGTCATATTCCGGGAGGACTGGGGTTGATCCAGCCCGCAGGGCGTGCCCGACCTCAGCCAGGGCGTATGGTCTTTGAAAAAATACTCCGGTATAGGCCGCGCAGGCGGCCTTCGCATTCCGTAGCCGAGGGCTTTAGCCCGACGGCTAGACTGGCAGAGCGGATTAATGTCTCAAAGACCATGAGCCCCGCGGCCAGCCCGGCAGAGCGGATGAATTTCTCAAAGACCATGAGCCTACCGGCTACCGTTGATCCGGTCGCTATCCCGCAACGTTGGGGGAGGAACACGCCATGCAAAAGGTACGACTGCGCGCGAGCATCGCTATCGTCGTGATCGTTGCCCTGCTGGCCGGACTGCTGAGTGCGCTCATCGAGGTGTCGTCGCAAGGCTTCGCGCCAAATACCTGCGGAGATGGCCGGGTTGATCGCATCCTGGAGCAGTTCGACTCAGTCGACGGATGGATCGTGTTCAAGGCCGACCCGTCCATTCCCAACCCGACCCTGAGGATTGTTCCGGGCTGTAACGGGCAGGCGCTTTCGTTCGGCTACGATCTGACCAGTGCCAGCCAGGACGGGCAGAGCTGGATTGTCCTGCAGAAGACGATCCCGGTCACCGACCTGTCCGCGTATACCCATCTGCGCCTGGCGCTACGCGGCTCGAACCCGAATAGCCATAACCATGTCGAGGTCAAGCTCTGGGACGGTGACCTCCATCAGATCACGCTGCAGAGCATGACCGACCTGCCTGCCTGGCGGCCGATCTACATTGACTTTCGGGAGTTCGGTGACCCGGAGTCACTTAACCTGACACAGATCTCGCGCATCGAGCTTGCGGTCACGCGCTGCGCTGGTCCGGTCTGCGAAGTCGCCGATGTGCCGGACGCGCCGCAGCCCGCCAACGAGTACACTGGAATCCTGTTCGTCGATGAGCTGGCGGTCGTCAACCTCAAGCCAGGCGCGCCGCATCGCGTGGTCCAGACCGCATTCGAGACCGTCGAACGGAATCGGAACGTGGCCGCCAGAGCTGCGACGGCAATCTACAACCAGATCCGCGCAGACGGCGCTGCTGCCGGCCTGGTTCCGGCCTGGTTCCCGGAGCGGGCGCCGAACTATAACACCTATGCCCAGGCAGAGGCATTGCTCGTCTTCACCTATGAATACGAGCAGACCGGCGCTGCGATCTATCGCGACGCCGCCCGCGCCCTGGCCCGCAAGCTCCTGAGCCTGCAAATCCCTGAGGGCAAGGTCAACGCCGGAGCATGGCACACGGCGTACGACCAGGATCTGCTGCCGCCGTTCCGGGCGCTACCGCAGGGAACCCAACAACGCTGCAACGGCGACGAGACGATGGTGCAGGAAGGGCAGCAGTTGCTCGCGACCAATCTCGACGCCTGCATGTGGGTGGGCAATGTCGGCTGGATGCTGATCGCACTGAGCGAGTTGCAGCACAGCGGTCTGTACGATGATCCGGCTGCGCTCAGCGCCGCGATCCAGCGCGGGGCGGCATGGATCAGCCGGCAGGTCGGTCGCGAGCCCGGCTACCCAGGATTGATCAGCCGTGGCACAGAGGGCAACCTCTCCGCCTACTTCGGGCTGCTCAAGGCCGGCAGGCTGATCGAGGCCCAACAACTGGCGGATGCCCTCTTCAACCACGCCTGGGATGCCACGCAGCGCCGGATGAAGCCGGGGGTCGGGCCGTATGACGCGGCGACGGCGCTAGACGTTAGCGGGAGCTGGGGCGTGAGTTTTCTGCGCTCCATCGGGCGCACCCAGGAGGCGCTCGACTCGCAGGGCTACACGGTCTCGATCTTGCGCACCTCCTCATTTGCCGGTTCGGTGCTCGGCTACGGGGATATCGCCGGGCCGTACACGGTGCCGGTTGAGTTTACCGCCCAGGCGGCGGTGGCCGGAATCAAGGACGCTGACGTTGTGATGCGGCAGATGTACCCGCTCCAGGTAGCTGATGGGCCGTATGCCGGCGCTTTCCCCGGCGCGGCGGATCACTGGTACGGCGGCATGCTGGCGCCATGGAGCACCACGATGACCGGCGTGTCGCCGACTGCCTGGATGTATTTCGCAGCCTCGCAGATCGACCCGCTCGCCTGGTCGAGCCTCTACCTGCCGCTGCTGGCGCGCTAAGTGGCGCCCCGGGGCGACTTCGCTCAATCGATAGCGTCGGGCTGGTGGCTCACACGCTCGCCCTCCTCGCTCCCAGGCCCATCCCGCATCCGCGTCGCCGGCGCCGGCCCGACCTCCCCCGGCGCATGGACGCCGTCGCGGCGTCCACAGGAGCACGGCGCCTCCACGCCCTTATGGAGAGCGTTATAGAACGAACCGGTCGCTCGGAAAACAAAATGCCGCGGCAACCCTCATTAGCAGGACTTACGTGGTGGAGGGGATGCGGGGAGGCTTCGCCTCCCCGCATCCCCTGTTCCCGCCCGCGGCGGCCAGGCGGCCTGGCCCAACACCCACGGCCCGCCCGCCGCGGGCGGGCAACAACCGGTTCGTGGAGGGCCTGCGGCCCTCCACCCCTCCCCGCCGGAAGGCGACCGCGTAACTCCTGTCATTAAGCAACTCATCCGCTGAAAACAGTCCCCTGGAGAGGGGTGTGGGGAAATCGGGTTTCCCCACACCCCCGCCCGCGGGAGGGATTGGGAGGGCTGCGCCCTCTGTAGCCATCCAGAGAGGCGCATAGCTACAGACGCAGGAACTCAGGAGCAGACACGTGAACCGGGCTCCATAAGCGCGACATCCCGCCGGGATCGCCGGCGGGACGTCGCTTCCTGATGCCCTGAACAATGGAGCGGGCGACGCGACTCGAACGCGCGACCATCTGCTTGGAAGGCAGATGCTCTACCAACTGAGCTACGCCCGCGCTAGCGCAACTGTACCACACTCTTCCCGCGGATGCAAGGGTACCTCGTGCGGTAACCGTTCACACCCGGGGTAACCCACGCGCCTGGGAAGGTTGTTCGCGGGAGGACCGCGCCTGCCCAGACCCTCCCACCGGGTGAGAGGATGGAGAAACCAGGGTTCCCCATCCTCCTGCTCAAGGGCTGCACCCTCCCAAAGCCTCCCCGTGGGCCTATGTTCACGTTCGTGCGTGGGCACCTGCACCCCATCCAGGCCCCCCTTGTCAGCCCCTGGTATAATCAGGGAAAGGCATGTTCAGAGACGGGTATGCTCGCCGGGAGATGCTTGGCGCCTGCTGGAAGCGCGCGGTCGCGCCCTCCGCGACTCCACCTGTAGGGGTTTGGGAGGCGCATCCCTCGAGCAGGAGGATGGAGAAATCTGGTTTCCCTATCCCCCTGCGTGAGGATCAGGCCCTCCCGCGGGCGGGGGTGTGGGGAAACCAGGTTTCCCCACACTCCTGCTCCAGCAGCCCATGTTCACGCTAGCGCATACCCGAGGAGGGCCGGATGGTTGCTCCCGCTCCCAACCCTGGCGCTGGGCCTGACCGGCCAGCCATTCTGATCGTTGACGATGAACCGAACGTCACCCGCTCGCTGGCCCGCAGCCTCCGTGATCGCTTCACCGTCTTCACCGCCACCACGGCTGCCGCCGCGCTCGACATCGTCTCCCGCGAGCGCATCGCGGTGATCCTGACCGACCAGCGCATGCCCGATATCAGCGGGGTGCAGTTGCTCGAACGCGCCCGCGATATTCGCCCCGAAACCCTCGGCATCCTGATCTCGGGCTACACCGATGTGGCTGCGCTGGTAGATGCGCTCAACCTGGGCAATGTCCGCGGCTTTCTCCCCAAACCCTGGGACATCCACCAGTTGCGCCGCCAGCTTGAGCAGGCCGTCCGCGATTACCAGGCCGGCTTCCTCGAACGCGATGTGCTCCGCAATACGGCCGAGGCGGTCACGCGGGCCCAGGAACAGGTGGCCGAGTTGCGCAAGGCGCTCGATGAGATCGCCTCGGGCCACGGCGATCTGCTCTTTGCCGAGTGGGAACGCACCAATGCCCAGGCCCGCCACGAGCCTGCCGGCACGTTCGACCATCCATTTTATAATGGCCCGCGCGCCGAAACGCCGATCAGCCAGCACGATCCACCCACCTTCCACGGGCTGGTCGCCGAGTATGGCGATCTGCTGGACCAGGCCGTCGAGCAGCGCTTTTTCCAGGGCCAGTCGGCTGTGCCCGATCACCTGCGCGCCCTGAGCGAGCGCATGGGCACCCACTGGGCCGGTCCCCGCGACGCCGTCGAGATCCACACCACCGCGCTCAAGCGCCGCATCGCCGCCGCCCCCGCCGCCCGGGTGACGGTGTATGTGGAGGAGGCGCGCCTGCTGCTCCCGGAGTTGCTCGGCAATCTGGTGGTGTTCTACCGCGCCTGGCTCGCCACGACCCTCGCCGGGCGCCGACCGCCTCCGCCATCCCCATGAGCAGCCGCCCCCATCCGCTCGACCCGATGCTGGCCCAGGCGACGCTGCCCTTCGTCGTCCTCGATGGGGCGGGCGTTCTGCTGGCGCTGAACCCGGCCGCCGCCCGGCTCTACGGGCGCCCCGCCGAGGCGCTCGTCGGCCTGCCCTTCGTGCAGGTGGTTGATCCCTTCAGCCGCGAGAAGGCCGCCCTGATGATCGCCGAAGCGCTGACCCAGGGCGCCGCCCACGACTGGGAGTTGTACCACCCCCGGACCGGCGCCCCGCCGCTGCTGGTGAGCTACACCGCCTGGCGCTGGCGCCCCGATCCCGCCGCGCGCTTCGCCGTCGCGGCCATTGGCCAGCCGCTGACCGCGGCGGTGTCGCTGGCTGCCCAGCTCGCCGCCACCAACCAGCAACTGGAGGGCGCCCTGCTGCAACTCGAACGCGCCCATGCCGAACTGAAAAACGCCCAGGCCCAACTGGTGCGCTCGGAGAAGCTGCGCGCCATGGGCCAGCTCGTCGCCGGCGTGGCCCACGAACTGAATACGCCCCTCGGCTTCGTCGCCGGCAATCTGGAGTTCCTGGCCGAACAGGTGCCCGCGCTCGCCGCCGCCAGCCCCGACCTCCACCTGGCCGATGATCTCGCCGCGGCCCTGGCCGAGAGCCGCGAGGGCCTCGAACGCATCGCCGGTATTGTGCGCGACCTGCGCAGTTTCGCCCGCCCCGATAGCCCGACCGTCCACGCCGCCGATCTGAACGCCAGCCTGGCCGCCACCGCGCGCATCGCCCGCACCCTCTGCCCACCCGGCGTAACCATCGTCGAACACTACGGCCCGCTGCCGGCGGTGGTATGCGCCCCCGGTCAGATCAACCAGGTCGTGCTCAACCTGCTCACCAATGCCATTCAGGCCATTCCGGAGAGCGGCACGGTCACGATCAGCACCGCGCAGGAGGGCGATCAGGCAGTGATTACGATCGTGGATACAGGGGTGGGGATGGACGAAGCCACGCTGGCGCGCCTGGGGGAACCATTCTTTACCACCCGGCCCGTTGGCGCCGGCATCGGCCTGGGGATCGCTGTCAGCATGGGCATCGTCGAGCGCCACGGCGGGCGCCTGGAGTTCGCCAGCGCCCCCGGCAAAGGCACCACCGCGCGGCTGAGCCTGCCCCTGACGTGAACATGGGGGAACCAGGTTCCCCCATACCCCCGCTTGCGGGAGGGTCTGGGAGGGCTACGCCCTCACGCAGGGGGCTGGGGCAACCCGGTTTCCCAACCCCCGCGCCCCCGGGAAGGTGAGGGCGCGTGCCCTCACGCAGGGGGCTGGGGCAACCCGGTTTCCCAACCCCCGCGCCCCCGGGAAGGTGAGGGCGCGTGCCCTCACGCAGGGGGCTGGGGCAACCCGGTTTCCCAACCCCCGCGCCCCCGAGAAGGTGAGGGCGCGTGCCCTCACGCAGGGGGCTGGGGCAACCCGGTTTCCCCACTCTCCCACCCGGTGGGAGAGTGGGGAGGCGCGTGCCCTCACACAGGGGGCTGGGGCAACCGGGTTGCCCCAGCTTCAAGCATCGGCGGCGACCACCTGGTTGCGACCGTTCGACTTCGCCGCGAAGAGGCGGCGAGCGGCGGTGTTCACCATCTCTTCGGCGGAGTCGCCCGTGGCATCGGCAACCCCGAGGCTTATAGTGACCCGCAGGCGCCGGTCGAGACTGGCCCAGTCGTAGCGTTCGACCGCCACGCGCAGGCGCTCGGCGAAGTCTGCCGCTTCGCTGAGCGGTGTGTTGGGCAGAGCAATCAAAAAGGCATCGTCGCTGTACCGGGCAGCCACATCGTCGGGCCGGCAGATCGTCCGCACGACCCCTGCCACGATGCGCAACACCTGATCGCCCGCACTCTCCCCGCAGCGCCGGTTGATCTCCGCAAACTGGTCCAGATCGGCGCGGAGCACCGAGAGCGGTTGGCCCGTGAGACGGGCCTGAGCTGCCAGTTCAGGCAGACGCTGGTTCATGTACTGGCGGGTGGCAAGTCGCGTCAGCGGATCTTCATCCAACGCCCGCGGAGCCTCAGACGGCCCCGCCGGCGAGCCGGTCGGACCGGGCGCAGCGCGCTCCTCGGGGGCCTCGTGGAACTGGGCGCGGGGCAGGTGCACCAGGAGTTGATCGGTAAAATCCTCGAGATTGTCGGTCGCGATAACCACATCGGTAGCGCCGCGCTCGCGCGCGGCCTGAGCCGCCGGCTCATCGGCCACGACGGCGATGAACCCGGTAGGGGTGGGCAGACGTCGCCAGAGTTCCCAGACCAGCGGGTCGGCGGTGTCGGCAATCAGCAGGGCCGGGTCGGGCGTGCGGGCCAGTTGATCCTGGGCCTGCACTACATTGGCAGCGATGAGCAGCCGGTAGCCCTGCAGGCGCAAACTGGTGGCAATCGAGGCCCGCAGCCCCTCGTGCGGATAGATCAGCAACGCCGCAGGACGCGGCTGGCCGCGCCGCTCCGGCGCGTGGGGCTTCGTCGTCAGACGCCGGTCGAGGACGTAACTGCTGCCGGCGATGCTTTTGGCCGCGCTCTTCACTTCGGCGGCCACCTTGCTGATCTCGTCCACGCTGCGGAACCGCCCACCCTCGGAGGTTACAATCGAAATCGAAAGGCTCAACAGCCCAAACTGCCGGGGCACCCCGTGACGATCCAGCCCCTGCAAATAGCCGCGCTGCAGATCCTCGGGATCGTAGAGGGCGCGCACCCGCTCGTCGAAGGCGCTGATAATCTGTTGCGCCAGGACCTCGGGAAAGCCGCCGTAGTGGATGATGGCGAAGTCGTCGCCGCCGATGTGACCGAGGAAATCATCGCGCGGGGCGGTGCTGGCGAGCACGCTGGCAAGGGTGTGGATGGCCCGGTCGCCGCGGGCGAAGCCGTAGGCGTCATTGAAGGCCTTGAAATTGTCGAGATCCACATAGATCAGGGCAAACGGCGTCTGCTGGTCAATCTGCCGTTCGATTTCGGCCTGCAGCAGCACGTTGCCCGGCAGCCCGGTGAGGGGATTGCGCACGGGCAGCTTGGCGGCGCGGCGCAGGTGGCTGCGGATGCGCGCCAGCAGCACATCAATATCGTAGGGTTTGACGATGTAGTCATCGGCGCCGCTGTCGAACCCGATCACCACCTCGGCAGACGTGCTGCGGGCCGTCAGAATGATCATCGGCAAGTGCGACGTGCGCGTGTCGTTGCGCAACTGCCGAATGGCCTCAAAGCCGTCCATCAACGGCATGATCAGATCGATCAGCAGCAGATCCGGCGGATGGTCCTGGGCCATACGGATGAGCTGATCACCATCGTTGGCAATCAGCACCTCGTAGCCCGCCTCTTGCAGCGTCTCGCGCAGCAAGAGACACATCGCCGGGTCATCATCAGCCACCAGAATACGAGGTTGCGCTGTCATCGGTCGCTCTGTCAGGGTGTTGGCGTGAGTTTGGGTTGGCAAGTGGAAATAGCCACGAGGACCATCAGACGCCAGACCTGCAACTATGCTACAGGATACCATATAATGTCTACCACTGACCACCGTAATACCGACGCAATACCGAACTGCGATGACATCACACGACATCATAATGGATGTCGTTTCGCCGGGCGACCGTTCCTGGTCACCGTCGGGGGGTGGCGCGGCGGACCAGGCCCGCCGCGCTCCCGCCGGTCCGCCCGCGGCGGGGGCGCGCCCTGGCGCGGACCGACGGGGTCTGCCGCCACGGGCGAAACGGGGGGTGAGAGAAGGTTGCGCCTCCCCGCGCCTCGTCATCGGCGCATCACCTGCGCCCTGCGCCCGATGACCTACCCTCCGTCGTCGCGCCACGAACGCCGTGGTAATGAGTCTAAACGACGCCGGGAGGGCAATTTGTATGACGATATTGCTAAGACGAAGAAGGAATCCTCCAGGTCACTTCGACCCTCTAGCTCGTGCTATAATTAATCGACAAAAGAGTTACGCGGTGGCCTTCTAGCAGGGAGAGATTGAGGACCGCAGGCCCTTCGCGAACCAATCGTTCGCCGCCCGCGGCGTGAGCGCTATGGACCTCGCGCCAGACCGTCTGGCTACCGGCGGGGGGTATGCGAAGGTTGCGCGTCCCCCCATCTTCACTGCGCGTGTCTTCTAATGAAAGTGTCGCGCCAGAGGATAACCTTGCATTTCGGCAATCTCCATAGGCCCGCGCGATACCGAGAAAGGTTCCTGGCTGACCGATGACCACCTTCGAGGCCCTTGGGTTGAGTGAAACGCTGCTGGCCGCGCTGCGCGAGCTTGGCTACGATGAGCCGACGCCGATCCAGGCGCAGGCCATTCCTGCGATGCTTTCAGGTCGCGATGTGATCGCGCAGGCGCAAACCGGCACGGGCAAAACAGCCGCCTTTGCCCTGCCCATAATCGAGCGACTCCAGCCCACCCGGGCGCCCCAGGCCCTGGTGCTGGCGCCCACCCGCGAACTGGCTATGCAGGTGGCCGAGGCGGTGTTCCGCTACGGCAAGAGCCGCGAGGCCCGCGTGCTGCCCGTCTACGGCGGGCAGCCCATCGAGCGGCAGTTGCGCGCGCTGGAGCGCGGTGTGCAGGTGGTGGTGGGCACCCCCGGTCGCATCATGGACCATATGCGCCGCGGGACGCTGGCCCTCGATGCCATTCGCACGGTTGTGCTCGATGAGGCCGACGAAATGCTCGATATGGGCTTCGCCGAGGATATCGAGTATATCTTGCAGTACACGCCCCCCGAACGGCAGACCGCCCTCTTCTCGGCCACGCTGCCCGAGGCCGTCCAGAGCCTGGCCCAACGCTATACCCGCGACCCGCTGCGCATCAGTGTGGTCAGCGAGACCCTGAGCGCCCCGCGGATCAAACAGGTGTACTACGATGTCCTGCCGCGTGAGAAGCTCGACGCCCTCTGCCGCGTGCTCGACGTCGAGACTCCCGCCTCGGCGATTATCTTTTGCCGCACCCGCGCCGAGGCCGATCAGCTCGGTGAGAGCCTCCAGGGTCGCGGCTACCTGGCCGAGGTTCTCCACGGCGATCTGAGCCAGGCGATGCGCGACCGGGTCATGAAGCGCTTCCGCGAGGGACAGATCGAACTGCTGGTAGCCACTGACGTAGCTGCCCGCGGGCTGGACATCCCCGACGTGAGCCATGTGGTCAACTATGATGTGCCGGGCGACCCCGAGAGCTACGTCCATCGCATCGGTCGCACCGGGCGCGCCGGGCGCGCCGGGATGGCCATTACGCTGATCACCCCCCGCGAGCGCCGCCAGCTCCAGCTTATCGAACGGGCCACCCGCACCCGCATCCAGCCGTCGAAATTGCCTACCCTGGCCGACGTGGCCGCGCGGCGGCGCGAGGCCTTCCGCGATGCCCTGCGTGAGGTGCTCGCGAACGAGAATCTTGATCCCTACGTGCTGATGGTCGAGGAGATGACCGCAGAGCACGATGTCACCGAACTGGCCGCCGCCGCCTTCAAACTGCTGCTCAACGAAGTCGAACAAGAGGATGCGCTGGTGAGCGTCGAGGGTGACAGCGCCGGCACCGAGGCCGGGATGACCCGCCTCTTCCTCGATGTTGGTCGCTTCGACCGTATCCGCCCCGCCGACATTGTCGGCGCGATTGCCAATGAGGTGGGCCTCTCGGGGAAACAGATCGGCGCGATTGATATCTACGATCGCTTCGCCTTCGTGGAGGTGCCCTCGGATCAGGCTCAGCGCGTGCTGCACGGCCTCGCCGGGGTAACGCTGCGCGGCCGGCGGGTCCGGGTGTCGCTGGCCAAGCCCAAACGCTGACGACCCCGCCGCGCTCGCCACTGCCAGGGGCGCGGGGCAACCGGTCGCATCCTTATCGGAACGAGCATCTATGAATGATGGTCAGCCGGCGGGCGCGAATACCCCGCCGTTGTACATTGTGTCGGGAGGCGCGGGAGGGGTGGGGGCAGAGGTTGCGCGCCTGGTGCTGACCCAGTTCGAGGGCGTTGATGTACCCTTGATCGTCGTGCCGAACGTGCACGACCCGGCTCAACTCACCCAGGTGGTGGCCCAGGCCGAAGCCACCAATGGGACCATCCTGCATACCCTCATGGAGCCGGAACTGCGGCGTGACCTGGTGCGCAAGGCCCGCGAGCGCCACGTCTACGAGATCGACCTGGTCGGGAGCGTGCTCTCGCGCCTGGCGACCGTGCTCGGTCGCGAGCCGGTAGGCAAGGCCGGCCTCTACCAGCGGCGTCGCTCCGCCTACTTCGAACGCCTGGAGGCTATCGAGTATGCCATGCAACACGACGATGGCGCGCGCCTCGGCGATCTGAAAGATGCCGAAATGGTCCTCGTCGGAATCTCGCGGGTGGGCAAGACCCCCCTGAGCATGTACCTGGCCGTGCTGGGCTGGAAGGTGGCCAATGTCCCCCTGGTGAAGGAAGTTGCCCTGCCCCAGGCCCTGCTCGAAGTGGATCGCCGCCGGGTCATCGGTCTGATCGTCGACGCCGAACAGATCGCCGCCCGGCGCCGCTGGCGCCAGCGTCGCTTCGGCGCCTCGATGGGACAGACGTATATTGACCTGCAGGGGGCCGAAGAAGAGGTCGAGTGGGCCCGGCGCCTCTTCCGCACCCACGGCTGGGCCACGGTCAATCTCACCAATAAGTCGATCGAAGAAGGCGCCGACGAGATTATCGCCCTCGTCACACGCTGGTTCAAGCACGACGGCGCCAGCGCCACCCCGATCTGATCCTGGCCACGTCAACGTCGCGCGCCGCGGGCCGGGGCAACCCGGTTTCCCCATCCCCTCATCCGGCGGGAGGGTGTGGGAGGGCAAAGCCCTCACGCAGGGGGATGGGGAAACCGGGTTGCCCCACGCCCCCGCCCCGCAGGGGAATGG
>Ga0209101_1002511_pt1 | contig 12028 bp, 8 predicted proteins | sample ConPoolayeCmetaG_FD_185481 | JGI IMG/M metagenome (GOLD analysis project Ga0209101, IMG submission 185481) | Hot spring microbial mat communities from California, USA to study Microbial Dark Matter (Phase II) - Cone Pool mat layer C metaG... ... | reverse complement strand
CCGAACGGGCGATCCGGCCCGCGGTGATCATTCGCAAAAACAGCTACGGCAACCGGAGCGACCAGGGCGCCGACTGCCAAGCCGTCCTGATGTCGATCTTCCGCACGCTGAAACAACGCGGCCACGATCCGATCCGAACCATCGTCGATGCCTTGGCAACTTACCTGAAAACCGGTCAGCTTCCCCCTCTGCCTGAACCCAAGCCCACTTCAGATGGCTGAAGTGTTACTTCGCCTGAAAAACATGTCATCTCAACGCGTGCGGAGTATAGATCATATGCTGAGAGGTTCCTTTCGGTTGGCCAGGGGGAAAGCAACGGGCTTGCCCTGGCGTTGCGATTCGAAGACGGCAACGACCATTTCCAGGGCGAGGCGTGCGTCGGTGATGTCGGCCAAGGGTTTGCCGTCCTTTTCGACCGCCTCGATGAGGTCCTTGACGGCCGCGACATTGCCTTGGTGCGGCGAGGCTTCTTTGAGCGGCTCCGGTTTTCCCAGCCCGGCGGAAGTGATTTCCAGCCAGTTCTTTTTTCCCCGGGGCACGGACCACGAGGCGTGGGGAAGCAGGTAGGCTGGGGGCATGTAATTGGTGCCTAGCTCGATCACGCCCTTGGAACCGAAAATCCAGACGCCAAATCGCGGTCCACCGCCGGCGTTGCGCACCGAATCGAAAGACCCCATGGCACCGCTCGACAGCCGATAGGCGGCATGGACTTCATCGCCGGCCAAGAGGGAAATCCCCTCGGCGCCGGGGCGGACATCGCTCTTGGCGATGGGGCGGCCCTTCTCGAACACGCTGCCAAAGCACCATTGCGGCGCGCCTGCCAAGTGTTGCATGAGGTCGAGCACATGCGGGCCGAGCACCCAGATGTCTTCTGCCCCGCCCCGCGCGTCTTCCTTGCCCCGGGCACGAATCTCCAGAAGCTGGCCGATCTTGCCCGAGGCGATCAATTCGCGGATCACGGCCAGCTTGGGACTGTAGCGGGTTTGATGGGCCACGGCGAGTTTGACCCTGTTTTTCTGGCAGGCGGCGACCATGGCGTCGGCCTCTTCCAGGGTGCGACAAAGCGGTTTCTCCAGGTAAATGCCCCGCACGCCGCAACCCACCGCCGCCAGCACCATGTCGTGATGCTGGTCGATGAACCGGGGACAGATGCTCACCAGATCGGGTTTGGTCTCTTCGAGCATCCTTCGATAGTCGGCATACGGCTTGGGGTTGCCAAGGCGGCTGGCGGCCGCTGCGAGTCCCCTGGGATCCGCGTCGGCGACGGCGACGATCTCGCAACCGGGCACGTCGCGCCAAACCACGTCGAGTCCATGGCCATAGTCGCCTCGGCCGGTGTGGCCAATCACGCCCACGCGGTAACGTTTGGCCGACTCCCCGCCGCGGACCACCGCCGGCAACGCGGCCGCGGCGACCGCCGCGCAGGTTCCGCCGACGAATTGGCGCCGCGACCACGGGCCTTGTCCCCGACGCAATGCTTGGTTGCCCAAACCAGTCTTCATCGATTGTTTCTCCTCTTGGTTATCAGGTTCCAGCCGCTTTGTCTTCGGTCACGCCCTTGCCTTGGTTGCGCGGCCAGCGCCGCGCTCATGATAGCCTTGCGCCTGGCCGTGGAAAAGCCTGCGTCGGCCAAGCGGATTGTCGGGCGGCAAGGCGTCCCTGGCGCTGAGCGCAGTTTGGCATCGCGCGGCTCCATCGCCCCGGCGACAGGCGTTGCCCGGTCCGGACTACTTTTTTCCCAACGCCCGCTGCTTCTGAAAGAACCGAGTGAGCATCTCTCCACACGGCTGGGCCAGCACGCCCGAAACGACTTCGGCGCGATGGTTCAGTCGGGCGTCGTTCAACAGACGGAAGAGCGAACGCACGGCCCCGGCCTTGGGATCGGCGGCGCCGTAGACCAGGCGAGGAATTCGGGCCTGAAGGATCGCCCCGGCGCACATCGGGCAAGGCTCCAAGGTCACGTAAAGCGTGCAATCCTCCAGCCGCCAGGAGCCGAGGGCCGCGGCGGCCTGGGTGATGGCGATCATCTCGGCGTGCGCGGTGGGGTCGCGGAGTTGCTCGCGTTGGTTGTGTGCCCGGGCAATGACCCGACCGCCGCGCACGACGACCGCGCCGATCGGCGCTTCGTCTTCTTCCATCGCCGCCTGGGCCTCCTCGAGGGCAGCCCGCATGAAACGTTCGTGTTCGGATTCCATCATGGCACCGAGGCCGCCGCGGCGGGCAGGGGGATCAGTTCAACGACGGATCGGGCGGCAACCGATCGAGTTTAAGCATCTCGGCCAGCAGATTCCGCCCTATCTGTTGCGTCAGTTTGCGCCACATGTCTTCTTCGTTCGAGAAGACGAGTTCCGAACTGGCCGGGGCGGTGAACCACGCCCCTTGCTTCAACTCGTTCTCCAGTTGTCCGCTGCCCCAACCGGAATGGCCCACGAAAAAGCGGAACTCATGCCCCTGCTGCTTCAGAAGGCCCGCCAGGTGGTCGCGCTGCGCCGCGAAATAGACGCCGGGGACGATTTCCATTTCGGCTAGCGAGGCATTGGTGTGGACCGCCATCAACGGCCCGGAAACTGGTCCGCCAAGATGGACCCGTCCGTCCACCTCGCACGGCGTCTCGCCCACGCGCTCCCAAAGCTCCTTGATCGTATTTTCCGTGGGACGATTGAGCACCACGCCAAAGGCGCCCTCCTCGTTGTGGTGCATCAAGAGAACCACCGTCCGGACGAAGTTCGGGTCCAGCAAATGGGGTGATGCAACCAGGAAGTGGCCCTTGAGCGACTCCATGATGAAACCTCCCCTCGCTCTATTGTATCTGGCGCTGTGGTGGATTCGTCAATGCACCTGAACCAGAATTGCGACAACCCATCCCATGGGCCGTTTGTCCACGCCTGCAACGGTGGCCAGTCGCGGCGCTCTCGTTGCCACAAGCTGCCAGCCTGCGTCCTACTTTTTGGACCGGACGCCTCAGTCAGTAAAGCTCAGTTTGGGCCATGATGGGTAAACGCCTTGCAGGCACCTGAAAGGAGTTCTTAGCGTGCGGGAAGGAAGCTCCATTTCTTGGTCCCGCGGAGAATACCGCAAAGGGAATCATTGCGGTTTACCCAAGGCGGCCGCGAACGCTTCGAGGTCGTCGAAGCGGCTCCGCCAGGTGGTGTACATGACCCCGATCAGTCCCCCTACTCGACGGGCATCGTCGAGCCATGGAGCAATAGCCGCCACCGGCCCGTCGTAATAGCCGGCAAGAATCTGCCGATGCCCCAGGCCCGCAAAATGCGACAGTGATTGCATCCGCTTGGCGGGGGACGAGTTCCAGTTGACGATCACGATGTCGCGATCCAGTCCCTTCCAGGAACCAAACCACGGCCCCTCGCCGCGAACCAGGTAGTAGTGCCCCGATTGGCCCGCGTTATGATGCGGATCGAACATGTCGGACCAGACGTAGATCGGCTTGCCGGGGGCTTCGCTCCGGACGATCTTCGCGCACTGGGCGACGTTGTCCGCCAGGAGCTGGGCGCACGACTTGCCGGTGCGTTGGCAGCTTGCGTCCCAGCCTTGCACGCGAATCTCGTCGTGGCTGAGCATGAATCCGTCGGGCTGAAGGTGCTTCTGGACTTGGGCCACGTGCCAGCGGAGGATTTCATAGACCTTCGGTTCCGCCATGCAGCACATCACTTGTCCGGAGTGGATGATGGCCGTGTGATAGTAACTGAGCAACACGGTTTGGCCGTCGCGAATGCGGCTTTTCGGCGGTATTTTTACCACGGGCGGGTCGTGCCAGACCGAGTATTCGCCGGGCCAAGGTTCGCGGCCCAGCTTGGGGTCCTCGACCGCGGCGAAGTCCTTTCCCTCGACGAATTCCGTGGCGCGATCCTCGCTGGTCGCCTTGAGCGGCGCCCCGTCGCGGCGGACCACGTTGACCAGCCCTCCCGGCTCCAGGCGGCAGTCGTCCCACCAGATTTTGCCCCGCCGGCCGCCCCAAACCCCGAAATAGACGTTCACCTTCCGCGCCTCGAGGCTGTTGAACGTGATGTGGATCCGTTTCCAGTCCTGGGTTCGCTCGATCCGCGGCTCGTAGTGATTCAGCACGGCGCCGCCGGGCGCGATCACGGCGATCCGCACGTTGCCGGTCGCCTCGAAGTCCTGCGTCTTCACCGCGGCCGAAACGTGGTAATAGCGGAACGGCTCCACCGCGATGGTTTGCGAGGCCCTTCCGTTGCCGTGCGGGGCGTTGCGGACCCCCATGTCCTCCATCCGCAGCGAGCATTTGCCGTGGAAAACCACCTCGGTGTCGATGAAGCTTGCCTTGCCGGGCTGATCCACAAATCCCCAGCGGCTCGGCATGTCTTTCTTGTGTTCCTCGAAACTGCCGTTGGCCAGCGAGGCCGAACGGTCGGCGGGAACAAGCTTTCCGTCCTGGGCGACGAAGGGGGCGTCAACCACGGGCAGGCCCTCGGCAAGATTCGGGTCGCGGCTCAGCAGGTCGTTGCTGTAGCCGATCGGACACACGCAGGCAATCAAGTCCAAATCCAAGCGACGGCACGCCTCGCGGATGCGCCGGACGTTTTTCAAGTAACGGTCCGGCAGAATGTCCCATCGCATGAATTTGCTGTCGGCGAGCATCACGCCGTTGTAGCCCGCCTTCGCCGCGCGCTCAAAAAGCTTCAAATGGCGCTCCACGTTCTCGTCCACCAGCAGATTGGTTTGCAGGTAGATCCAGCGATGGGCAAGTTCCGCGGCCTTGGCCTCCACGGTCGTGAGGCCAATCCCGATCCCCAGTGCCAGCATCCACCATCCGACGGTCGCGCTCCGCATGATTGGAAACCTCCCTTGGACTCGATTGCCTTGCGAACCATCTTATCTCCCAGGCGGCCGCGGGGCGACAAGGGCCACGGGAAACGACGCGGATGCTCTCCCGCTGGCGACAAACCGGGCGGCTGAAGGGTTTTGGAGAAGCCGACGATCGGATGGCGATGGGCAGTCGCCGATTGTTCCGTAAAGAAGTGTTGCGGCGGCCCGGGCGAAGTATATACTCAGCGCGGCCGAATATGAGTTCTTCTTATTCGAGAAACGTCTCATCAACGCGTGCGGAGCATTAAGGCCCGCCCGAGGGCCTTGTCCGCCGTAGGCGGTCTAGAGGCCCGGCGTTTCACGCCGGGTCGGGGTGTCGATCCCAGGGCGAACCTCAAGCCCCGTTCACGGGGCTTCTCGCTGCCTTCGTGATTTGCGGGCGAGACGCCCGCGCTCCCAGATTCGCGGACGGCGTTGAGGCCGCTTCCCCTGGGAGCGCGGGCATCTTGCCCGCATTGGCCATGGCGGGCGTTGCGGGCGGCGTTCAGGCCGTTTCCTCACCCTGCGCGACCCCTTCGAGCGGCTCCGCCAACGGAACCGGTAGGCTCAAAGCCGTCCCAGCGAGAAGGCCCGTCAACGGGCCTCGCGCCGTGGCGTTGGTCCGCGGATACCCGGCATGAATGCCGGGCCGAAGACCGCCCGCGGCGGCAAACGCCCGCGGGCGGGCGTCTTCGCACAACCTCTTGCCGGCGATCCTCGCGCTATTTTGCGCGCGGCCGAGAATGAGTTCTTTTCGCCTGAAAAACATGTCATCTTGGCCCGGGCGAAGTATAATCGCCGCATGGGCTATTGGATGGGAATGGACGAAGCGGGCTACGGGCCGAATCTTGGCCCCCTGGTGATTTCAGCCAGCGTTTGGGAAGTGCCCGACGGGTCGGACGGGGCCAAGCTGAACCGCCTCGTCGAGGAGGCGATCGCGTCCGCCGCCCAGTCCTCGCCGAATCGAGCGACGCGCTGGATCGTGGCCGACTCGAAGACGGTCTATCAATCCGGCAAGGGGTTTTCCACGCTGGAACGCGGCGTGCTGACCGCCTTGGAGATGCTCGGCCAGAGACCCCAAACATGGCGCGAAGTGTGGGACGCGCTCGCGCCCGGCTCGCAAGACGCCCGCCAACAACACCCGTGGTACGCGGACTTCGACGCGCCAGCGCCGCTGGAGGCCGGCGCGGAGGCCATTCCGCCGCTGGCCCTCGGCGTCCGACGGAGTCTGGCGTCGGCGGGCGTGCGCCTGGCGGCCCTTCGCAGCCGTCCCATCTTCGAGTCGGAGTTCAATCGACTTGTCGAGCGCCATGGGTCCAAGGGCACGCTGCTTTCGCAAGCCGCCATGGAGTTGGCGGCGCGCTGCGTCGAGGAGTTTCCCACCGGTTCCCTCGCCGTCGTCTGCGACAAGCACGGCGGAAGGAGCCGTTACCGGGAACTCTTGATGCAGTGGTTTCCGGATCGCGTGGTCGAAGTCCACGGCGAGGGCCGCGAAGAGAGCCTGTATCGTTTTGGGCCGCCGGAACGGCGGATCGAGTTCCGCTTCCGCGCCAAGGGCGAAGCGTGCCTTGCCGCGGCCCTGGCCTCGATGGCCTCGAAGTATCTCCGTGAATTGGCGATGCGGGCGTTCAACGCCTTCTGGTGTTCGCGGGTGGCGGGGCTGGCGCCGACCGCCGGCTATCCGCTCGACGCCGCCCGATTCAAAAAGGCAATCGCTCCGCTCCAGCGGCAGCTTGGCATCGACGACCAGCTCTTGTGGCGATGCAAGTGAGAGCCTCAGTGAGAGCCTCAAAGAGAGCCTCAGTGAGAGCCTATCTCACAAACTCCCCTCTCCCGCTTGCGGGAGAGGGGTAGGGGGTGAGGGCAGCTCGAATCGCGCCGAGTTTTTCCGTCCAAGTCCGATACCCTCTCGTCCACCCCTGACCGTCTCCCGGAGTGAGAGGCAACTTCTGGGATAGGCTCCCAATCCGCCAGGCAAGCCGGCCTGGTGGTGCGAGGATGAAGATTCCTCGCGAGGATGAAGCTTCCTCGCGGGTCTGTCCGATTCGGTCTACCGGCCGCCGTCGAGCAGGGTGGCGAAGGCCCACGCCTCGCTGGGAATCCGCACGTTTTGGCCTTTGATTTGCACATCCTGCCCAACGTCCTCGTTCTGGACGTGTAACTGCCGGTACTTGAACCAGACGCCGTTGTTGCTGCCGTCGGCGCGGACGATGGGCGGGATGGCCCTGGGGCCGCCCCGTGGCGCGTCGAGCACCGTTCGGGACCAACCTTCGGCCATCGTGGCGAACAAGTGGACCGAGCAACGCTTTGCATTGGAAAAGACGACGTCGCGGCGTCCGTCCCCGTCGATGTCCACCCAGCGGCAGCCGGCGTCGCCGCCTTCGGCCGTGACGATCGACGTGCCCGGGGGCAGTTTGAACGGCAGTCGTTCCCACGGGCTTCCGCCATCGGCGTGCCAGCGGAAGACGGCGTTTTGCTTTTCGTTGGAGACGACGAGTTCGCAGACGCCGTCGCCGTCGACATCCAGCAGGCGGACGCCCCGATCACGGCCGCCGATGCTGGTCATCACCGGTCCGTCGGCCTCCAAATACAGCCCACGAGGGTCCCCCACCCAGCGTGCGCCGTCAAAATGGTAGACGGCGGCGCCGTTCTCGTTGCGGACGACGAAGCTCGCCCGGCCGCTCTTGTCCAAAACCCCGAAACGAACGCCCGCGTCGCGGCGGTTGCCTTGCGGATCTACGACCACCAAGGACACGGGAAAATCGGCGACGATCCAGCGACGACTTTCGGGCGACCAGATCCGCGTCTGTCGGACGTGTTCGTTGCCGATCACGACATCCATGTAGCCGTCGTGGTTCACGTCCAGCAGACGCACGCCGTTGTCTTGTCCGTTGGCTGCCCGAAGCGCCTGGCCTCCGAGCGCGTGACGGGTGATCCGGTCGAGGACCTCGCGGAAATTGAGAAACTTGACCTTTTTCCCGTACCGGTCCAGGGCGTGATTCACCAGCTCCAGGACTTGGGAATTGAGGATCCAGTTGTGGGTATGCGGATGAAAGGTGAGGGTGTAGGCCCCCTGCTTGATCGCCACCGCGTCGATCGCCGCCTTCATGTCGCGCACGGTGAGCGGATTGCGGGGCTGATGGTAATCGTTGGCCATCCAATCGTCCGGGATGGCCGAGGGCATCTCCCAGCAGAGCCTCGCGATGACGTAAGGATACGGATAGTTCTCGACGTAATTGACGAACTTTCGAGCGGTCGGCAAGTATTTGGCGAACCGCGGCTGTCCGTCTTCTTGCCGCACCAGTTCGCGCGGCAACGCCGGATCATCTTCCGTGAAGAGCATGAAGATCGAGGAATCCACGGAGAGGAAGCGGCCCTCCGGCGTGGTTTTGTTGAAGATCTCGGCGTAGAATCGCGGGCTGGCCGAGTTCATCGAATCGCAGCAGGGCATTCGGAAGGCCACGGGCCGGGCGTTGGGCACCTTGGCGAGCATGTCGATCGCCCGATCGTACGTGGCCTTGGCGGTCTGAAAACCGCCCTTGCCCAGGCACGGACACGGATGGTCGAACGTGTGCGCCTCGAGGTTCACGCCTTCCTTCAGCCATGCCTGAAGCCTTGGATCGCCCGGCTCCGCCCGGTTGGTCATGATGCTCACCGCCGCGCGGCCGTCGATTTGCTTGAGGCGGTCGAAAACAGGCCGAAGGAATGCTTCGTAGATGCTGGAATCGCGCAAGTCGTCGATGGCAAGCACGACGACCAGCTCCACCCCCTCTTCGCCCACCCATTGGGGCGTGACGAACTTCGCGCAGTCCAATCCGACATAATACGGATCGCAAAACTCATCGAGGCAAGCCAATCGGTTTCCCACGTCGGCCGCTCGGGCCGAAACCACGAAAAAAAACGCTCCCAACACGAAAGGAATCCAACGCCTGTTCATCGCATCCCGTCTCCGTTTGCCCAATCGCGGCCGCAAGCGGCATTGTCGTTCGAGAATCTTATTGACGGCAAGCCATCTTTGAGACGAGGGGCGTCTCCTCGGCGGCGTGGTATGGTACCGCGACACGTCCCGCCGAAAATGACCGTCCCCCGTCTTGGGAAAGGCTCTAAGACGAGTATAATCGCGGCAACGCGGCCGGGTAACCATGGCCGGGTAGATCCCCTTGCGAATTTTTCCAACCCTGGACCAAATTCACCCCATGGACAAAGCAGTCATCCTTGCCCGCGGCTTGGGTACCCGAATGCGGCGAGCGGACGCCGAGGCCTTCTTGACCGAAGCGGAGCGGGCGGCGGCGGAACAGGGCCTCAAGGCCCTCATTCCCATCGGCCGGCCGTTCCTGGACTACGTGCTTTCGGCCCTGGCCGACGCCGGCTATCGGCGGGTGTGCCTCGTGGTCGCGCCCGATCATGAAGCGATCCGCTCCTATTACGAGCGGGTGCGGCCGACGCGGCTGTCGCTGGATTTCGCGGTTCAGGTGGAGCCGAAAGGCACGGCCGACGCGGTGGCCGCGGCCGAGGCGTTCGCCGCCGAGGACCCGATCCTGGTCATCAATTCCGATAATTACTACCCGCTGGAAGCCTTGCGCCAGTTGCGGCAGCAGGAGGGCTGCGCGGTCGCCTTGTTCGAACGCGAGGCGATGCTGTCGGGCAGCAACATCGCGGCGGACCGGGTGAGGAGTTTCGCGGTGGCCCAAATCGGCGACGACGGCACGCTGATCAAAATCCACGAGAAGCCGGACGAGGCCATGCTGGCCTTGATGCCGCCGCCCCATTGGCTGAGCATGAACTGCTGGCGGTTCACCCCGGCCATCTTCGAGGCGTGCCGAAAAATCGGTCCCTCGCCGCGCAACGAGTACGAACTTCCCGACGCCGTGCAGTATACGATCGACGTGCTGCGGCTGCCGTTCCGCGCGGTGACCATCCGGGCGCCGGTCCTCGATCTGACAAGCCGCAAAGACATTGCCACGATCAAGCCGTTTCTCGCCGCCGTGGAGGTGAAACTGTGATTGATCGGCTGCCGTGGACAGGCCCTTGGAACGACGCCGCCGCCCTTGGCGAGGAGCTGTCCAAAGCCGGTCTCCGCAAGACAGTTGCGGCGACAAAGGCCGAGGTTTTCCAAAAAATCCTCGAGGTTCTCGACGAAACCATCCCCGCTGGCGGGCGCGAACGGCCGGTGGCGTTCCTGGTTCCGGGCCGAATCGAGGTGTTGGGCAAGCACACGGATTACGCGGGCGGAAGGAGTCTTGTCGCCGCCACCGAACAAGGGTTTTGCGTGCTGGCCCGGCCCCGCGGCGATCGCCTCGTGCAGGTCATTGACGCGGCGCGGAACGAAACGGCCGCCTTCGAGCTTGATGCCGACTTGACGCCCTCGCCGGGCCACTGGTCCAACTATCCCATGACCGTGGCCCGCCGCGTGGCGAGAAATTTTCCCAATGCCCGGCGAGGGGCCACGATCGTCTTCGAGAGCGATCTTCCCGCGGCCGCGGGCATGAGTAGTTCCAGCGCCCTGATGGTCGCCATCTTTCTCGCCCTGGCTGAGATAAACCATCTAATGGACGAAGATTCCTTCCGAGCCAATATCCAAAGTCGGACCGATCTGGCCGGCTATTTGGGCACGATTGAAAACGGCCAGACCTTCGGCAACCTGGAGGGCGATCGCGGGGTGGGAACCTTCGGCGGCAGCGAAGACCACACGGCCATGCTCTGTTCACTCCCCGGGCGGATCGTCCAATATGCCTACTGCCCGGTCCGTTTCGAGAAAGCCATCCCCTTGCCGAGCCATTGTACGTTTGCCCTGGCCGTCAGCGGCGTGGCCGCGGAAAAGACCGGCGCGGCCATGGAGAAATACAACGCCGCCTCGCGCCTGGTCGCGGCCATCGTCGAGCGTTGGCGGAAAAACACCGGCAATCTTGATCCGACCCTGGCCTCGATCGTCGCACGTGGCGATGAGGCCCTCAGGCGACTTCGTGATGTCCTCTCCGCGGGAGAGATTTCCCACGCTGCCGACACGGCCGCCTTGAATCGCCGCTTGCAACATTTCGTCGAGGAAAACGAACGAATCCTGCCCTCGGCGGCCAGGGCGATCGAGCAAGGGGATCTTGGCTCCTTTGGCCGCTGGGTCGGCGAATCGCAACGAGCAGCGGAAGAACTGCTCGGCAACCAGATCCCCGAAACCTCTTTTCTTGCTCGATCCGCCTTGGATTGCGGCGCTTTCGCGGCGTCGGCGTTCGGAGCGGGTTTTGGCGGGAGCGTTTGGGCCTTGGTGCCGCTGGACCAGGTAGAGGCGTTCGTGGACCGTTGGTCCCAAGCGTATCGTTCTCGGTTCCCCCGATGGGAAGGGGTGGCCCGGTTTTTGCAGACCGGTGCTGGACCCGCTGCAATGAGGATAGGCTGACCCTCCTCAGTCGGCATGTACTTTTCGATGTGTGCTACCATAGTTGGTTATTTCACAAGCCATTCTTGGGGATTGCATTCGCCCGGGAATTGACATAGAGTCTTAAGTTGGGTCCAGTGAAGCAACCTCGCTGGATAGTGCAAGCGGACGTGGCGGAATTGGCAGACGCGTCAGGCTCAGGACCTGATGACCCGTTAACGGTCGTGGAGGTTCAAGTCCTCTCGTCCGCACTTTGCTTGTCCTAGCCCCTCTTGTTTGGTGTGTGCGACCTGCGTGACTTTTTCCACGACGCAGGACAAAGGCTCCGACATGCGTGGAGCCATTTCGGCGAAGTACCGCAAGTGGCGGTTTATACTCCGCACGCATTGGGATGACATGTTTTTCGGGCGAAAAGGACTCATTCTCGGCCGCGCGGAAAATAGCGTGAGGATCGCCGGCAAGAGGTTGTGCGAAGACGCCCGCCCGCGGGCGTTTGCCGCCGCGGGCGGTCTTCGGCCCGGCATTCATGCCGGGTATCCTTGGACCAACGCCACGGCGCGAGGCCCGTTCACGGGCCTTCTCGCTGGGGCAAGCAGGTAGCGCGGGCGTCCCGCCCGCAAATCTCGGAGCGCGGGTTCTCGCCCGCAAAGACCAATGCGGGCAAGATGCCCGCGCTCCAAAGAGGAATCGGCCTGAACGCCGTCCGTGAATCTGGGAGCGCGGGCGTCTCGCCCGCAAATCACGAAGGCAGCGAGAAGCCCCGTAAACGGGGCTTAAGGTTCGCCACGGGATTGAAACCGCGACCCGGCGTGAAACGCCGGGCCTAACACCACC
>Ga0209101_1002510_pt1 | contig 12037 bp, 10 predicted proteins | sample ConPoolayeCmetaG_FD_185481 | JGI IMG/M metagenome (GOLD analysis project Ga0209101, IMG submission 185481) | Hot spring microbial mat communities from California, USA to study Microbial Dark Matter (Phase II) - Cone Pool mat layer C metaG... ... | reverse complement strand
GGTGGGCCGGGGGAGGCGCAGCCCTCGTGGATTCAGGTGCTGATCGCTTCGGCGGACTGGCGCGAGGAGACCATCACCTGGAACAACGCGCCGCTGGCCTACGAAAATATCGGCGGCAGTTGGGTGGGTGTGCTCTCTGAGCATCCGGGCTGGCCGGGCGTGCCGCGCTCCTGGGATGTCTCCTACGCGGTGGCGCGGGCCTACGCGCGGGGCGAGCCGCTGCGCCTGGTGCTCTACAGCGCCGACTCGGCCTACCACAGCGGCAAATACTTTGTTTCGTCGGACACCGGGGATTGGAACGTGGAGGGACGTCCGCGGCTGGAGGTGGGGTGGAAATAGAAAGGGGTTTGAGAGCGGCGGTTTCGCCGCTATCTCCGAACCCCTTGCTATCCCCCTCTATAACCGCACCCAGGCCAGGGGACGGTCCGGCGCGGGGTTCCCGACAATCCAGCCCGCCGCGCGGAGCGCGTAGCGTATCAGCCATGCCGTCAGCAGGTTCAGCCGGGGGAAGGGCTGGCCGCTGACCGGCTGGGTCTGGCGGGCCTCCAGCGCCTGGCGCAGGTCCTGGGCGGATCGGCCGGAGAAGAGGGTGGCCCCGGCGCCGATCATCCAGAACATATGGGCGTCGCTGGAGCCGACCCGGGCAACCGGCAGGGTGTCGGCCAGGGCCTGGGCAGTGGAGTTGCTTCGGGTGTGGAGCAGCCCTGCGTTGAAGACCTCCACGCCCACCAGAATCCGGGCCAGGTCGGGGTGGGCCAGCGCGCGGCGAATGGCCTGGGGGGGCAGGCTGTTCACCCCCTGCGCAGCAGGATGCGCGGCGACCGCGCATCCTCCCTGGTCGGCGACCCGCCGAAGCGTCTCTTCCAGCGGCAGCCCTTTCGGAATGTTGTGCTGGATAAACAGGGCCAGCAGGTGACCCTCAGCAGTGGAGACCTCGCTTCCGGGAATGACCTTCACTCCGTAGGCCGGCGCCAGATCCTGGGCTTCCAGCCCGCCCCGAATCTCGTCGTGATCGGTGATCGCGATCACATCCAGTCCCAATTCTGCGGCCCGCTTCAGGACCGCCTTGACGTCGCAAGTGCCATCCCAACTATAAATAGTGTGAATATGCAAATCTGCAAGTCCCATGCTATACTCCTGATCGTGTTCTTTCCGCTCTGAACGTACCGCATCCGGGTTATGCACAGTTAAACGGTGTGTTAAGGATTGGTTATCACGTGAGCTGCCGGGCCGTCCAGGATCGGATGTGGCTGGGGGCGATGCACCTGCTGCTGCTGGTGATGCCGATGGTGGCGCTGTGGCTGGCGTATGGGGGGCGCAAAAGTGCCTGAAACGCCCGACGCCGGGTTTGCTCTCTTGGTCATCGGTGGCGGACCGGCCGGGCAATGGCGGCGCGGACGGCGGCGTGTTGGGGACACCGGACGCTGCCTGGGAAGAGTATCGGCAAAAGGACCCGCGGGTGAGCGAACTGTTCAGAGGGGCGCGGGTCATCCGGCGGGCCGGTATGCGGATGACGATCCGCCAGTCGCCGCGGCGGGCAGTGGCCGATGGGTTTATCGGTGTTGGCGACACCATCTATTTTGGGTCTGCTGTGGGCGGGCTGGCACGTCCCGGCTTTTCTACAACTTGACAACAGCCCAATTGTATGGTATTATAGGACTCGTACTATATAGGAATAAGCTCATAATATATCGCTCCTATATAGGTAGTGCCGACTCGCCAATTCGCTGACTCGCTGACTCGCCAAGGAGGTCCTGATGTCTAAACTCGCTTCCCGCCAACGCCTGCGCCGCATCCTGATCCTGGTCTCTTTCCTGCTCTTTATCCTGACTTTTGTCTTTTTCTCCCCCTACATTATTATCGAAAGCGCCGCCCAGGGGATCGTCAACGGTTCTTTGCTCGTTTTTGGCGCGCTCTTTCTCTCCGCCCTTTTCCTCGGCCGGGCGTGGTGCGGCTGGGCCTGCCCAGGCGCCGGCTTGGGCGAAGCCTGCTTCTACGCCCAGGACAGGCCGGCCCGCACCGGCCGCGCCGACTGGATCAAGTGGTTCATCTGGGTGCCGTGGGTCGGGCTTATCGTGGCGATGGTGGTCATGGCCGGCGGCTACCACGCCGTGGACCCGTTGTACAATGCCGCCCTGCCCGACTCGGCGCTGCAGACGATCGGCTACCTGATGATCTATTTCATCGTCACCGGCCTCATTGTGGCCCTTTCCCTCGCGGCCGGCCGGCGGGCCTTTTGCCATTACGTCTGCTGGATGGCCCCCTTCATGGTCATCGCCCGCTGGCTCCGCAACCGCGTGCGCTGGCCGGCCCTGGCCCTGCGCGTGGAAAAGGAAAAGTGTATCTCGTGCAAGATTTGCACCAGGAACTGCCCGATGAGCCTCGACGTGATGGGCATGGTGCTACAAGGGCAACTCGAACATGCCGAGTGCATCCTCTGCGGGACGTGCGTGGACACCTGCCCCAAGGATGTCATTCACTATACCTTTCGATAGGAGGCCCTATGAAGATCGTCGTCCTCAACGGCAGCCCCAAGGGCGAGACCAGCGTCACCATGCAGTATGTGCATTATGTCCAAAAGGCCTTTCCGCAGCACACGCTCGAGATCGTCCATATCGCCCAGCGCCTGAAAAAGATCGAGCGCGACCCGGCCCTCTTCCAGGAGATCCTCGACCGCGTCCGCGCGGCCGACGGGGTCCTCTGGGCCTTTCCCCTTTATTTTTTGCTCGTCCACGCCCACTACAAACGGTTCATCGAGCTTATCTGGGAGCGCGGCGCCCAGGACGCCTTCCGCGGCAAGTACGCTGCTTCTCTCTCGACCTCCATCCACTTTTTCGACCACACCGCCCACAACTATATCCAGGGTATCTGCGACGACCTGGGCATGCCGTACGTCGGGGCCTTTGCCGCCGACATGCCCGACCTGCTGGAGGCAAAGGGGCGGCGGCAGTTGACCCTCTTCGCCGAGGGCTTTTTCGCGGCCATCGAGAGACAGACCCCCCTGCCGCGCAGTTCCATGCCGCTGCAGCCGCGCCGGTTTGCCTACACGCCGGCCCCGGTTTCGCGCCAACTGCCCACCGACGGCCGCAAGGTCGTCGTGGTCACCGACGCCCGCCCCGGCCAGGACAATATCCAGCGCATGGTCGAGCATTTCGCCGCCGCCCTGGACGGGGTCAAGGTGATCAACCTGCACGACCTCGACATCAAGGGCGGCTGCCTGGGCTGCCTGCGCTGCGGCTACAACTATGAGTGCGCCTACACCGGCCGGGACGGCTACATTGACTTTTACAACCAGGAGGTCAAGACCGCCGACATCCTGGTTTTCGCCGCGACGATCCAGGACCGCTACCTCTCGGCCACCTGGAAGAACTATTTCGACCGGTCCTTTTTCAACACCCATACCCCCACCCTGACCGGCAAGCAGGTGGCCTTTGTCATCTCCGGGCCGCTCAGCCAATTGCCCAACCTGCGCGAGATCTTGGACGCCTACACCCAGTTCCAGCAGGCCAACCTGGTCGGTTTTGTCACCGACGAGTACGGCGACTCGGCGGCGCTCGACGCCCTGCTGGAGGGGCTGGCCGAACGCCTGGTCGAGAGCGCCGGCCGTGGCTACATCCAGCCGCAGAACTTTCTCGGCGTCGCGGGCGCAAAGCTCTTTCGAGATGACATCTGGGGCCGGCTGCGGCCCATCTTCCAGGCCGACCACCGCGCCTACCGGCGGATGGGCTTTTACGACTTTCCGCAGCGCGACCTGGGGCTGTGGGTGCGGAGCGCGTTCCTGACGCTGCTGCTGCGCATCGGGCCCATTCGGCGGGTATTCACCCCGCGCATCCGCGCGGGAATGATTGCGCCGTATCAGAAGGTGCTGCGCGAAGAGTAAGCACAGGAGGGATCAATGTCTCTCGAACACGCCATCCTCGGCTTTCTACACTACAAGCCGCTTTCGGGCTATGACCTGAAGAAGGCCTTTGACACCTCGGTGCGCCACTTTTGGCCGGCCGATCAGAGCCAGATCTATCGCACGCTGGCCGGCCTGGCAGAAAAGGGCTGGGCCGAAGTCGAGGTCATCCACCAGGAGGACCGCCCCGACCGCAAGGTCTATCACCTCACCCCGGCCGGCCGCGCGGAACTGCTGCGCTGGCTGACCACGCCCGTCCCCCCGGAAGAGCCGCGCAGCGCCAACCTGGTCCAGGTCTTTTTCTCCGGCCTGCTCTCGGACGAGGAGGTCCTGGCCTATTTCGAGCGGGCCGCCGCGCAGATGCGCCGGCTCCTGGAGGTCTACGCCCGGGTTCCTGAGCAGGCCGCGCCGTACTATGCGCTGGCAGGCTCGCCGCGCGAGATCTTTTACTGGCTGCTGACGCTGGAATGTGGGGTGATCAACGCCCGGGCGCAACTGGCCTGGATGGAGAGCGTCATCGAGCGGCTGCGGGAAGGACGCTACGAGTTGATGCCGGAAGTGCGACCAAAGCAGGATGATTGCAGTTCATAGGAGAGTGGGGCATGAAATCACATCTTTTGTTCATCGTTCCGCTGGTTTGCCTTTTGGTCATTGGACAAGGCGCATTTCTTTCCGGCGTTCCCTCAATCAACGTCGCAATGGATTACCAGGCGCTCGACTCGTACCTTGCCGGTCAAATTCGCTCCAACCGCATCCCTGGCGCGGCGCTGGCAGTTGTCCAAGGCGGACAGGTTGTCCATACCCAGGGTTATGGCGAAGCCACTGCGGGACGGCCAATGACGCCAACCACCCCCATGTTCATCGGCTCGGTCAGCAAATCCTTTACGGCGGTGGCGGTCATGCAATTGGTGGAGCAAGGACGGGTCTCGCTCGATGCTCCCGTGCAGCAGTACCTGCCCTATTTCACCTTGCGCAACCCGCAACAAGCCTCCAAAATTACGGTAAGGCATTTGCTGAACCAAACCAGCGGATTGGCACCTGCCAGCCTGCCCAACGACGCGCTTTCAGAAGACGCTTCTTTGCGCCAGGCGGTAGATTTGCTGGCCGACGCGACTCTCGTTGCCGAGCCAGGTTCAGCGTTTCTCTATTGCAATCACAACTACACCCTTCTGGGTCTTTTGGTCGAAACGGTCAGCGGCGAATCGTATGGGGACTATATTCAAAATCATATCTTTACCCCGCTGGGGATGGAACAATCCTACATCTCAAAATCGGACGCGGTGCAAGCGGGATTGGCGCAGGGCTACAATCTTTTTGGGGCTTTCCTATTCCCCGCCCCCAACCCCAGCCGCAATGGGATCTACCGGCAGGATATCTGATTTCCACCGCCGCCGATATGGGGAAATATCTCGCCTTTCAGATGGGCAACGCGCATTCTGACGTTCTTTCCGCCGGGGGTCTGAACGTATTGCACACTCCGCCGACGGGCATCAAAACAGCCTACGCGATGGGCTGGCTTCAAAATCAACGGGCAGGGATTGCCACCCTGGAACATTCTGGCGATGTCGAAACTTTTCACGCCAACGCGGTCTTGCTCCCCGAACAGGATACTGCCTTTATCCTGCTCTATAACCTGAACGGCATCCTGCAAGTCGTTACAGTTTACGACACTATCCTCACCGGCGTCATTGCCATTTTGAACCAGCAGCCACCCTCGGCAGGAATAGCCCTGTGGCTGGTGTATGCGGTTCTGACCATTCTATTCTTGCTAGATGTGGGGCGAAAGGTACTCTCGCTTTTGCGCATTCCAGATTGGGGCAGGAAAGCCCTGGAAAAAGGAAAAGGCAAAGCAACCGCGACACGGGGCGCAGTCCTTACAATCCTTGTTGCGGTTCTGATTCTGTTCGGCGTGCCGTATGTCATTTTCCGCCAGGCCGGTCTGACGGCTCTTCAAATGACCTTGCTTTATCATACTGATATCGCCATCTATATTTTGCTCACCTCCTTGCTCAGTCTGACGGTGGGGATTGGCCGGCTGATTTGGCTTCGGCGGGGTCAAGCATGAAAACGCGCCGCAATTGGACTGGAGAAACAATGAGCAAAGCAACCAAAACATACTTTTTTCTGGCTTATCTGTTCAGTTGGTGCGCTTACGTCCCCCTGGCCCTGCAAGGGCAGGGACTGCTCAGCGGCGTTCCGGGCTGGCTGCATCTGGCGGCCGGCTATGGGCCGTTGTTGGCGGCCTTCCTCGTCACCGCCTGGACGCGCGGCGGCGCTGGGGTGCGCGAATTGCTGAGCCGGATGACGCGCTGGCGCATTGGCTGGGGGTGGCTGGCAGTGGCAGCGTTCAGCCCGGCGGCGCTTTTCGGCGCGGTGGTTCTGGTGATGCGCCTGCTGACGGGGAACTGGCAGGCGGCGGGCGGCTTTGGTCAGGTGGCCGAGTGGCCCGGGCTAAACTGGCTGAGCGGCTGGCTGGCGTGGATTCTCATCTCCGGTCTGGGAGAAGAGACCGGCTGGCGCGGCTTTGCCCTGCCGCGTTTGCAGGCGCGTTACAGTGCGCGCGATGCCTCGTTCATTTTGGGTCTGCTGTGGGCGGGCTGGCACGCCCCGGCCTTTTTCTACAACTATGAACTCTCGCTGTTTTCGGTGCTGGCTTTCGTGGTCGGCATTGTGGCCGGGTCCATGCTGCTGACCTGGCTCTACAACAGCACCGGCGGCAGCCTGCTGGCGACCATCCTGTGGCACGGCGGCTACAATGCAGCGGTCGCGGGCAGTGAAGGCGCGGTGGCGGCGGCGCTCACGGCGGCGGTCATCCTGGCCTTCATCCTGATTGTCCGCCGCTACGGGCCGGAGACGCTTTCGCACCGGCCCAAACAAGTTTTGGTGGACTGAGCGCTTCCCCCCGGTCAGGAGCCGGGCAAAGCACCTTTTCGACCTGACCCTGGCCGTCTTGTATCTCAAGAACAATTCCTCTGCTTTGGCCAGTCCCCAGACTGTGCCATCGTGGTTCCCCAGTAATTTACCCCAGACCCAGCCGGAGGCGGAAGTAGCGTCGGCCGCCAAATTGCGGTAAAATGGTGGCGTATTTTTGAAACAGCACCAGGAAGTTGTGCTGTACTTTTGGGTGACCGACCGGCAGACTGAAAGGGTTTGTATCTACCATAGTATGAACAGAGCCATCACACCTACGCTTTTACGCGCCACTGAAGGCGTGACGACGATTCCGGTTTACATCCGGCCGGTATTTGCTCGTGAGCGGCGTATATTGGAGTTCTACGGCCATACCGGCCTGGCCCAGGCCGTGGTTTGGCGCGGGGTCCGGAACCAGTATTATTACGTTGACGGTGCAAAAATACCGGCTCCTGCGATCGCCGATCTTGACCGGGATTTGCCGGCCTTGCGTTCTTACCTGTCTCAGGTTGATCATTACGACATTCAAGATAACCTTTTGCTCTCTCATTATCAGGCAGCGCTTGAGTCTTATCGTCCCCATCTGCAAGCTCTGGAGGCTGAAGCCTTTGACTTTATCCGTCAGGTCCACGACCAATTCCCCAGGCGCCTTTGTCTTGTCTCATTTAGCGGGGGGAAGGATTCTACAGTCGTCTCGGATCTGGCACGCCGTGCGTTGTATCCAAAGGGTGTGTTGCACATCTTTAGCGATACGACCCTGGAAGACCCCAACACGTATGCTTATGTAAGCCGTTTCCGCCAGAACAACCCGCTTGCGGAATTTTGGAAGGCGCGCTCCGACAAGAATTTCTTTGCTCTGGCAGAGCAAATCGGCCCGCCGAGCCGGGTGATGCGCTGGTGCTGCACGATCTTCAAGACCGGCCCCATCAGTAACCTGTTGCAATCGTTTGGCGATCAGCCTGTCTTGACCTTTTACGGCATTCGGCGCGACGAATCCCAGCGGCGCAGTCACTATGACCGTGTGGGGACGCAACTGGAATCCGGCAAAGTGTTGGCGATTGACCCCGAAGGCAACCAGGCCGTCACGCTGGGCGCCAAAATCGGACGGCAGATCACCGCGTCACCGATCCTGGACTGGTCTGAGTTTGATGTGTGGCTCTATATCTTGCTGCATGGCCTGGATTTCAACAATGCGTATCGCTGGGGCTTTAGTCGGGTAGGATGCTGGGTTTGCCCGATGAACTCGGACTGGTCGGATTTCCTGACACAGTTATACTATCCTGAAGAAACCGCGCGATGGCGTAAGCAGTTGGTGGATTTCGCCCGGCGGATCGGCAAGCCAGACCCCGAAGCCTACATAGACGAAAGGGGCTGGGTGCGGCGGTTCGGCGGTGCAGGGCTGGGAAACCGCTTCCGTGGGTTGGAATCTCGTCCCTGCGGCGAGGCCGAAAATGCCCTGCGCATCACCCTGACCCGCTCTATTGTGTGGGATGCGCTGTTGGAGTACCTCAATCCGCTGGGTAAGGCAGATAGCGCGCGCAGCCGGCCGGCATTGGGTGAAGTGTACCTGGAATCGCGCCGTCCGCGCGAATGGCAGGCGTTGGTGGTGCAGGGCTTTGAGGGCGAGACCGCGCTGCGCGTGACCGTCATCGGCGCCAGAGATGTGGAGCGCGTGCTGGCATACGTCCGCTTCCAGGCCATCAAATACCAGACCTGTCTGCGCTGTAGCGCATGCGCGGCAGTTTGCCCGCAGAACGCGATAACTGTTGCCACAGAACCGGATATTTACGAGGTGGATGAGACGCGCTGCGTGGGTTGTCTGGAATGTGTAACGCACTTCGGTGCGACTGGGTGCCTGGTAGCCAAGAGTCTGAGCGTGTACGGAGAAAGCGTGTAAATGCCCTACGCCAAACACGAGAGTTTCCACATCCGCGAAGGCTGGCTGGCCAAAGGCCTGCGGGCCGTTCAGGCGCAGCGCGAGATTCTGCGCGATGACACCACTGCGGCCATCCAACTGGGCCTGGGCCGCAATATGGTGCGCGCCCTGCAGTTCTGGCTCACCGCCGCCGGTCTGATCCGGCCTGACCCACCCGGCCACGTGCTCACCCCCTTCGGGAAGCAGGTGTGGGAGTTTGACCCGTACCTGGAAGACATCGGGACCTTGTGGTTGATTCAATATCATCTGGCCTGTAGCAGGGATCAGGCCACCACGTGGTACTGGTTCTTTAACCACTTTGCCTACCCCGAGTTTGACCAGGAAATCTTCATCCAGGAATTGAGCCGCTGGGCACTGACCGTTGAGGAGCGTAAGCCTCTGGCACGGCGTACCCTGGAATCCGAATTCCAGGTCCTCATCCGTACCTATTTGCCCTCAGGCCGGGAGTACTCTCCAGAAGACAACCTGGATTCGCCGCTGGCTGAACTGGGCCTGCTGGAAGCACTGCCCAACCGACGGTACCGGACCTGCCCACCTGACCCCAATCGGTTGCCACCGCTCATCGTCCTGTACGTCTTGCTCCAGGAGCGACCAGGGGTTACGCGCCGAGAACCACAAATCGGGCTGATGCAAACCATCCGCGAGCCGTTCAGCGTGGGGCGTGTCTTCAACCTGGGCACAGCCGCTTTGCTGGAGAGCCTGGAGCATCTGGCCGTTCAGATCCCAGAATGGGCGGTGCGCTTGACCCGTACCGGTGGGCTGGACCGCCTGACCCCGCCCTCCATCTCACCGGAAATGGTACTGGCACGCTATTATCAGGAACGCGGGCACGGAGGTGTGGAGTGACAGCCGCATTATCATCTCCTCATCTTGTCAGATTGCGCCGCCCGGCACCCCACTTCCAGCGGGCCATTAACCTCAAATATGACTTGAACAACGCGGTTGTAATCGCCGCGTATGTGCCCACAACAAGGGCTACCGACGCCATCACGCGGTTACTCCGTTCGCTGGCACCCGATTCCCGCCAGCGTGCTTTCCTGTTGCACGCTCCTTATGGCTCTGGCAAATCCCTGCTGGTCACAACTCTGGCAGCCATCCTTTCCCGCGATGTCCCCCCGGAAACGATAGCCCCCCTCTTGTTACGGCTTGAAGAGACTGCGCCGGAGACGGCAGAGTTGGTACGACAGCAACTGTCTTCCGGGCCGCGCCTCTTGCCGGTGGTGCTTAACGGCGATGAGGGCGACCTGGCCTCTGCCTTGCTGCAGGCGCTCTTTGCGGCACTGCGGCGTATCGGCTGGGGCGAGATCAGGTTGGCGACGCACTACCGCGCCGCGCTGGAAACTCTGGACCTATGGCAGACCCGGTATCCCGAAACCTATGCGCGGCTCGGAGAAATGCTCCGACAGGACGGCTGGTCCATAGAGAGATTGACAGCCGGCTTGAAGCGCGCAGATGAGCAGGCCTACGACATCTTCCAACGCCTGTATCCCACTCTGACCGCCGGCGCAACGTTCAACCACTACGGCCACTCGGTGATAGAAACCTACCAGGAGGCAATCCGGGCTTTGGCGCAAGAGGGTCGGTACACAGGTGTGGCGATTCTCTGGGATGAATTCGGGCGCTTTCTGGAAGCGCACGCCGGCGACGTGTTCGGGCGCGAAGCTGCTTTGCTCCAGGAATTGGCTGAATTTGCCAATCACAGCACAGAGTCGCCGTTGCATCTCGTTCTGGTTACCCACAAGGTTATCGGCGGCTATGTGTGGAATCTGCCGCCGGAGTACATTCAGGAATGGCGGCGCATCGGTGAGCGTTTCCTCTCGTTGGACGTATCTGGCGATCCGTTGGTGGCTTACCGTCTCATCGCGGCGGCTTTGAACACCTCCGATGAACCTGCCTGGTTGGCATATCTGGAGGAGCAAAGCGCTGCTCTGACCCAGATGCAGGCGCAGGTCATCGAACGACGCCTGTTCCCCGAATTGGACGAGGCGCAAGTACGGCGCTGGGTCATTGAGGGCGCATATCCCCTGCACCCGCTGACGGTTTATTGCCTGCCGCGTCTCTCTAACCAGGTAGCGCAAAACGAGCGCACGTTGTTCACCTTTCTGACCGCTGATGAGCCGCCGGCCTTGCGCGCCGACACCGGCCCAGGGGGTGTGCACCCCATCTGGGCGGCCGCCGAGCACGCACTCCGGAAAACGCCGGATGATGAAAATTTGAGCCGTCGCCTGATCAAGGCGCTGGCTGTGCTTCAGGCCGTCGGCAAGCATCCTGATATAGCGACCCTGACTTTTGCGCTTCAGACCGGTATCGAGCAGGTGGAACAGGCTGCACGTGTGCTGGCGCGGCGCAAGGTGGTGCGCCAGCACCGCCTGGACCGCACCTGGGAACTGATGGTGGGCAGCGACGTGGACATCGAAGCGGCAGTTCGCCAGGCGCTGGAACGTCGTCCCCCTTCGCCGATCCAACTGCGTCGCGTGCTGGAACAAACCCTGCCCCCGCCCATCTACCAGGCCCGGCAACACAACATTCGCACCGGCGTCACCCGCTTTTTCTGGGGCTGGTATCGCCACACGGAGGAAATCAGCGCGCCAGACTGGGAAGCCATCTTCAAAGGTCTGGACTATGCCGACGGCCTGGTCATCTATCTGCTGGCCCGCAACGCGGCGGAACTGGCACAGGCGCGGGCATTGGCGCAGGGTGTATCCTCGCCGCAGGTTGTATTTGTGGTGCCCACCAGACCATTGATTGCTGTGGAAGATTTGTTGCGCGAGTTCGTCGCGCTGTCGGATTTGAAAAACGACCCTGCTTTTCGGGAACAGGATGCCCGCGTCGCAGACGAGTTAGAGTTTTTCATTGAGGACGTCACCGCGCGCTTGGCGCGGGCACTGGCGTCGTTAATAGACCCGTGGCAATCTTCTGCTGAATGGTACTGGCAGGGACGACGGTATTCGGTGAGCAGCCCCGGAGAGGTCACACGACTGGTCTCCCATATCTGCGACACCGTTTTCCCCCATACGCCGGAACTGCACAACGACTTGATCAATCGTCGTACCCCTACCGCGCCGCAGATCAAAGCCGCTGAGCAGGTAGTGGATGTGCTCCTCACCCGGCCACCCAATGAGCAGGTAGGGGTAGGTACCCCTACCTACCCCATCACCGGCTTTGGCCCGGCCTGCTGGGGCTTCCTGGCCTTCGGCATCCCGGCCTATCGCGCGATCGGCCCGGCTACCGATTACACCCTCATCCATCGGCCCACCCAGACCAGCCCGCTGGTCCCGGATGCCGATGTGGGC
>Ga0209101_1002509_pt1 | contig 12045 bp, 7 predicted proteins | sample ConPoolayeCmetaG_FD_185481 | JGI IMG/M metagenome (GOLD analysis project Ga0209101, IMG submission 185481) | Hot spring microbial mat communities from California, USA to study Microbial Dark Matter (Phase II) - Cone Pool mat layer C metaG... ... | reverse complement strand
CGGCGGCGCAGCGTGCAGCATGGCATCTGCTGCACCAGCAATGCGTGGATGTGCTCGGCTCTGATGCACATCGCGCCAGGGATTATACAGCGTATGCAAAGGCATGCCAGATAATCATGCGCGATGCCGGCGCAGTGCAGATGCATGAGATGATTGGCACTGTGCCCGCACGCTTATTGCAGCTATCCTAACACCGTGCAGCGATTACAGGAAAGGAATACTATGCAGACAAACACCAGTTCGCAGACGTCAGCACAAGATTCACATCCCGTGCGCGACTTCCGGGCCTACGCCCGGATTCTGCTGAAATACGCCCCGCTGATCATCGGCATCACCATTATCACCACGCTGATCGCCGCCGTCTATTCGTTTGTGGCGGATGAAGTGTATGAAGCCACCGTGACGCTGCGCATTCAGCGCGAGTCGGCGAATCTTATGCCGATGTTGGACAGCACGTTGTATGCAGGCACGCGGGATCTTGACTACTTTCAGACGGAGATGAAGCTGTTCAAGAGCCGGCGCCTGGCGCGGGCGGTTGTCGCCCAACTCGAGCAGATGCGGCGGCCGTTTCAGCCCGAAGGCGTCGCGGATTTCGAACAGCGCGTCACGCTGTTTATGAAGAAAATTGACGTGCGCGCCGAACCACGCACCCAGCTGATTCATGTCACGGTCGAAGACAAAGACCGCCTGAATGCGCGCGACTATGCCAACCTTGTCGCGGCCACGTTCATCCGCCAGCGTATCGAAGATCAAATGAATACGGCCAAGCACTACCGTGACTATCTGCATGCCAGCATCACCAACCAGGAAGAAGTTATCAAGCAGCGCGAAGACGAGTTGCGCGAGTTCAAACGTCTCAACCGCTATGACGAGCAGGAAGCGGCCGCCTTGCGCAAGAAGCTCGCGCAGCGCCAGGAAGACCTGGCGGCGCTCGAACGCACACTCTATGGCACCGCGCCCTTGAGCGAAGCGGAACGCTACAGCACGAAAGAGCAGATTGACACGATTACTGCAGCGATCGCGGACTTGCGCCGGCAGATTGCGTCGAACGAAAACACCAGCGTAGAAATCAAATTTCTGGAACAGCAGGTGCAAACCGCTCAAGCCCAATACCAAGGTTTGCTGCAAATGGCCGAACGGGTCAACGTTCTTACCAGCGAGTTCGATCCGCGCACAACCAGCATTGTTGATGAAGCCGTGCTGCCCACCAAGCCCTCCAAGCCGCGCAAAACGCTTAATATGCTGCTGGGCATGATGTTTGGCGTGATCCTGGGGGTGAGCATCGCCTTTTTTGCCGAATATCTTGATGACACCATTAAGTCGCCCAATGACATTGAAACTGTGTTGCGCCTGCCGTTCCTGGGGCTGATTCCATCCGTGACGAGAAATCTCAGCGTGGCGCCCGTTGAAAACATTGTGGAGAGCGAACCCAAAGGTACGGTGGCCGAAGCCTATCGCGCGATCCGCACCAACATCTTGTTTTCGTCGGACCGCCAGATTAAATGCATTGTCGTGACCAGTTCCGGCCCCGGAGAAGGCAAGACGACCACGGCGATCAATATTGCGCATGTCATGGCGCGGGCGGGCGACCGCACCCTGTTGATTGACGCCGACATGCGCCGGCCGCGCATTCACAAAGTGTTTGGCATTGATGGTTCCGCGAAAGGCCTTAGCAATTATTTGATTGGCAACGCGAGCGAAGACGAGACGTGCCATGCCTCACCGGCGGAATCGCTGACCGTGATGATCGCCGGGCCGATCCCGCCCAACCCGGTTGAATTGCTCAACAGCCCGCGCCTGCAGCGCCTGATAGAGCACATGCGCGCGCGCTATGACCGGATTATCATTGATACGCCGCCGGTCATCGCGGTGACCGATCCGGCCATTCTTTCGCGCCTGGCAGACGCGGTGATCCTCACGGTTCACGGCGGCCGCGCACACCGCGATGTCGTCAAGCGCGCGGCCGAAGTGCTGCGCAATGTGGGCGGCCAGATTCTCGGCGTGATCCTCAACAATGTCAACATCTTCCGGGCCAGCTACTACGATTATTATTACTACAGTTACTACCGTTACGCCTACGGCTACAAATATGGGTACAACGCACGCGCCGGCAAAGGTAAAGCCGCCGAACGCAAAAAAACCTCCGCGCCCGCGGCAGATCGTGCAACGGAAGTATAACCTGCGGCACAGGCACATCGAACAGCCGGTGTGCCAAGGACGATGTCAGGACGACAGTACCATCGCGTTGTGACCGGCCTCTTCATCACACTGACGGCCGTGTCGCTGGTCTTCAGTACGCACTTGTTGCTGCTGGAGTACGTGCGCTTTCTTGTCTTCGGCGTGGCGCTGGCGCTGGTGTTTGTCGCACTGCACGACACGTTCATGCAGCGCTATGCGTGTCTGTGTATGTTGGCCGGTGGCTACGCCTATATGGTACAGGCACTCGACCCGGCCGTGAGCGGCGTGGCGCTCTTCAGCACGCCGGCACCGGCGCTGAATCCGTACCGGGTCATCTCCCTGGCCATCGTGGCAACCGCCGCGTTGTGGTGGCTGGTATGCGCCGTGCGTACGGCGGAATCGTGGATTGACTGGCTGGCGGACTTCGCACCGCGCGACCGCTATGCGCTCGGCGCGCTGTTCGCCTGCGGCATCGTGCTCGCACTGTTAGACGTGCTGCGCGCGCTCGACACACAAACGAGCTTAGTTCAAGCGCTCCTGCGCGGCACCAAGTGGGTTGATTGGTGTTGCATTTATCTGGCGATTGTGTGTGGTTGCCGGGATACGCCCCGGGCTTCGCGGCACAATCCGCACGTGTTGATCTACACGTTTCTGACCTTTTGCGGTGCGGTGAGTGTGCTCGGCGGGTTGCGCGCAACACAGGCGTATTATCAGGCGCGTATTCCCGAAAAAATCGATACTGTGCAGGGCAGCCGGCGCCTGCAGCTGCTGATGAGCAGTGTCACACCGCGCGAACAGCTTTTAAAGGTGTTTTCGCTGAATTCCCGCGAGGCGCTTCTGGTATTTGAAGCCGGGTATTATGCTGGTTTGGAAGACCGCGAAAAGTACCGCGCGCGCCTGCGCAGCCTGCAGACATTCCCGCGCCGTGCCGTGCAGGAAATTGATGTCGTTGAGGAGCTGTCCGATGGCAACTATGCCGCGGCGGTGCGGGCGCTGGAGCAGTTTCCGCTTGACTATCAGTTTTCTCCGCTCAGTCAAGAACGCGCGCGTGGCATCATGGCCAATCTTGATTGGGCGGTGTCGGGCAGCATTGTGGATTACGTCCGTGGCCTGCTGGCATTACGTTGTGGCGAGTACACCAATGCCGCGCGGTTCTTTGCGCAGTATACCGCGCTGGTGACGAATCATGCCAATGCGGCGTACTTTCTGCGCGCCACCGGTGGTACCACCAATGCGTATCCCGCCGTCACGGTTCTGCCTGCGCCGGGCTGGCTGGAGTCCATCACCCCGGGCAAGCCTGTGCTAGAAACGTCTGAACATGTCACGTTGCTCTACAATCAGGCCGCGCGCGGCATTGTGTGGGCGCCTACAGGCACGTATGCCGTCACCGTCTGGGCGCGTGACGATGGCACGCCGTTTGAGCGCGCCCGCGCCACTGGTTTTGATCCCGCCTGCAAAATGCGGGTGACCGCAGGAGATAGCACGGCCTCTTTCACCGTGTTGTCCACCAACCGTCTGTTTGTGCCCTGTACGTTCATCACGCACATGCTGAATGAACCGGAGCGCATGCTGATCGAATTCACCAACGACAGCAACGATCCCGGCCGCGGCTGGGACCGCAATCTGTCTGTCTCGCACGTTGAGTTCACACGGCATACAGCACCATGAACAACGGACTTTATTTGGCCTTTCTCAGGTATACGCTGTTGGGCAGCGCCGCCGTGCTGGCATTTACCGCACATTACCAGTACAGCCGGGCGCCTCTCGGCATGCACGATTTGACCCGTGCGGCGGCGGCGGTGCCGTATGCTGCGTCGCAACAGCTACCGCCGTTGTTACGCGCCGCTGCCGCGCGCGGGCACAATTACGCTACACAACTGCTGGCCGGCCATGTCTATGCCACACGCGCCGTGCCGGTGACACATTTCCGTATCTGGGATGGGTTTGCCGCCGCTTTGGCAGTGTTGTGCTTGTATCGTGTGGCCGCCATGTGCGGCACGCGCAGCGCAGGCGTGCTTGGTGCGTTCATGCTGGCGTCGGCCGCCCCGCCGCTCTGGGGCCGCCATGCCATGGTGATGGCCTGCGCGCTGCTCAATTTCGAGTTGTTTCTTCACGCCGTGCGGTATGATTCGCTGGCACGCTGGCTGGCATGGATGCTGGCGTGTCTGTTGCTGATGTGGTGCGGCGTCTTTGCGGAGCTGCTGCTGCTCCAGACGTGGTTTGTGGGGCTGGTATTGGTGTGGCTCGCGTGGCATGTCATGAGCCGGTGGTTGCCATCCGATGGGGCGGTCTCGCATTCCTCCCACCGGCGCCGCCGGGGACGCGCGAAAGTTCGCCACGATGAAGATGTGTCCCGATATGTTGTCATGCTTGCAGGCGTATCCGCAATTATGTTTCTATCAGTCGCGATTGCCGTGATCTTTTTCACCCGCTTTGCCTTGACGCCCACATTACTGGTCTACATTGTCGTCTGGGGTGTTGGCCTGTCACTGGTGGCTGGTCTTGTCCTGCTGTTTCTGCCGCTCTACAGCCGGGAACGTGCGATTCTCATCGACCGGCTCTTCAACAGCCAGGTCGTGCACAGCGTGAGTTCGCCCGAGCAGCTGTTCGAACCAACGGGCCAGTCCAGTCTGCTCAACATGCTGTTGGCCTATGCGGGTGCGATGGTGCTCTTCATTCCTGTGCTCTACATCGTCCACACCCACATCAGCGTGTTTGTGCGCTTGTGGGAAGGAGCATTGCTGCTGCAGACGATGCGTGAAATTGGCCTGCTACGTGCCGCGGTCTTCATGTCCTTGCCGGTACTGTGGGCAGGCGCTACGGCGGGGCTGTATGCCGCGGGCCTAGTGTCACGCGGGCGTTGCATCGGCGCGGTTTGTATAACCATAATGAGCATGATGTACCTGCTGCAGCAACGGTATGCAGCGTATGCGGCGCCGTTTTATTTTGTTGCGGTGGCTGGCTTGGTGTCTGTTGCTGTTGAGAGCGCGGCACACATTGTGCGGCGCGGACATCCTGTCATGGCTGCACCTGCGGTTGAGACGGAATGATGATCATGCAAACAGCATCAGATCGGGCGTGGCAACGGCGCTTGGCGTATGTGACAGCGCTCGTACTGCTGCTGCAAATTGGGTATGTGGGCTGGCTGAGCTGGTGTGTATCGCAGCAGCTGGGCCTCACGCTGCACGAAGCACAGGCAGTGGCGCACGTCACCACCACCCCACTTTCGGTGATGACGGCCGCGCGCCGCATGTTCATGGCTGCTCCGCTGACGGAAGCGGTGCTCCGAATAGCAGCCGGGCAGGTTGACACGCTCTGGCACGCGCGCGGTGTCTTCTGGCTTGTCAGCTGCATGTGCTTGGTGATGCTGGTGCTCATCGCCCGTCGCGGCGGCTCGTCCCGGCTTACCATGCTCTGGGCGGCGCTGCTGGGCGGGGTGTGCGCACAATGGTGGCTGCGGGCGCACCAAGTTGGGCCGGTCATCATGACCACTTGGGGCGTGCTGGCGGCTCAATGGGGCTGGCACTATGTGCGCACAACACCGCGCTGGCACGCAGTGATCGCATATGGGTGCGCGGCGTTGGCTGGCGTTGCCGCTACGCCGTATGCGGTGTGTGTGTTGCTCATTCACGCGCTGTGGTGGCTGGGCGCGGTGATGCGGCCGCAACAGCCCGCGCCGCCAACCTGCGCCTGCCTGTCCCGCCGCATGGTGCTTGTGATCCTGAACGAAACCATGCTGCTGGTGGTCGTGGCCATGATATTCAACAAGGGGTTCGTTTTCAAATCCACGGGCTGGCTGTGGAGCGCGGTGTGGTGGCGCGACATGCTCACAAGTCTATGGCTGGCACTGTGCGCTGTTGCTGGCAGCAGTTATGCCGCGTTGCCGTTCGTTCCGTCAAAGCATATATGGCAGACCCATGCATTTCCATACAGTGTGACACTGGCGGTCGTGTGCGCGGCGCTGCTGGCATGCGTACGCAGTTGGCGGCGCGCGGCGGGTGATACGCGCATCTGGTGTGGTGTGGCGGTGTTGTTCCCGTTTGTATGGTCCGCTCTGACAACGCGCTACACGGGCGCCGACCGCAGCATATATATTGCGGTGGTGTGGCCCTTTGTCATATTGTTGGCAGCTGATGCGTGCGCCTGGCTGACGACGCGCACGCTTGCTGCGGCAGGGCGCGCGGCGCGCGCGTTTGTACGCCGCGCTGGCATGGCCGCCGTGATACTCGTTGCGGCTGCCGCATGGCTGGTGTGGTGGCATGCCCAGCGCACCGCCTATGCTGTCGCGTTACATGCAGCTGGAGACGCCGATCTTGCCGCCCCCGCCGTGGTGCTCAGCCGGTATGTGCAGCCCGCTGATCATCTGCTCCTAGTTGCGCCATACGCCCCAGACCGCGACGAACGCTTGCGATGGTATGTTGCGCCGCTCATCCAGCGCGCACAAGGAACAGTCACAATGACGAACTTCCCCGCGGCGGTACCGGCCCTCATTCCGCTCCATATGCCAACCGGCGGCGTGCTCTGGCTTGTCAATTACCGCGCGGATGACATGCCACTGGCGCCGCACGGTTTTACCAACATCTCGTTGCGCTACGCTATCCCGCTGGAATATGTCTGCAGAACAAACGAGTTGACGCGGGGCGATGTGGGCCGGCTGTACCGCCGGGCAGCGCAGGAGACGCCGCTGTGTCTGGCTGTCCGCCAGCAGTTTCTGGGCTGGTACACCCACGCGGATGACACTACACTGCGCGAATTGATTGTGGCAGGCCAAGCCCAGAAAGATCTGGCTGGAGCCGTTGTGCCGCCCCTGCGCGCGCCGCAGCGCGGCGCCGCAAATGCTGCGCTCTATGCCTGGGGGCGCCAGTATCCTCAGTCGTGTGCACCGGGATTGTTTCCGCCGTTTGATGCGTTTGTCTCCGCCATAGGTCCGGCCGTGCTTGATCGCGAACGTGTCGTGTATCTGTATCGTCTGCATATTGAGCAGGCCTTGGCGCAGACGAACCTGGCGCTCGCCAGCGCGGCCCTGCGTGCTGCCCGCCGCTGGGATGACACCAATCCCTTCTTAGACCGGCTCGCGGCGCAGATGTGTCTGCTGGAGGATGCCACACACCTCGCGCGCGCCCGGCGCCTGAACGCGCGTGCCGCCCGCACCTTTGAACGCCGCTACGGCCGCCCGTTTTTAGAGGCCCTCTTCGCCAACATGCTGCTCGACAAGCAGCAGAACCGCACTGTCCGCGCCATGCAGGCCTGCGCTGATGTCTTGCATCATGTGCAAAAAGAGTCTTTTATTCCGCTGGCCGTGCGCACCAATACCTCGCCCGGCGGCGCGGAACAGCGGGCCGTGTGGCAACGTCAACGTCTCTTTTGGGAAGCACAATGCCATTCGTATCTCGCGCTGTTGCTCCTCAGCACCGGTGACTACCACAACGCCGTGGCCTGGCTTAGCCGCAATCTCGATCCACGCTTCGATGACGTGCGCCGCACGGCCTCCTATGAGCAGCTCGCGCGCCTCTATACCGAAAGCGGTGACATCACCCGTGCCGTGCGGCATTTTGAAACGCTGGCGGCGCTGGCCACCTCAAGCGCCGCGCGCATTCACTGGATGTTGCAGGCCGCGCAATTGCATGTCAGCGCTGGTGATACGGTGGCCGCGCATGAGTTGTGGCTGCAGGTGCAAGATTTGGTCAACGAGCTGGACAACGAGGCGCGCCGCGCGCTGGCGCGCAATAAACAATATCAAAGGCTCATGCGCTTTGTTGAACGCCGGATGAACGTGGACGGGCGCGATGCGGTGATCCTGGCACTACAGTTTCGTGCGCAACGCGATCCGGAGCGCGCCGCGTGGTATTTTCGCCAAATGGCTCACATCGAGCGCTCCCGCTTGCTGTACGACAGTGCCGATGCCTTTTTTGACCGCGCCATGCAAGCCACGCCGCTTAGCATGGATGCGTATCTCGACGCCGCGCTGTATTACTACCGCCGCCTGCAGTACTCACGCGCAACAGCTACGTTGTCCAATCTTCTCCTGCGTATCAGCGCAGATCAACGCCAGCATCTTCTCAACCGTGACTGGCGCTATGCCGTACTGGCGGAGTTTTATGCGCGCGGTGTTCCCACGCCGGAGTCTGCTGCCTTTGCATGGCTTGCAGCGGCAGCCACCAATTTTGCCGAACCCGCTGAATATTTCAATGCGCAAGGTAATCTGTATGCCTTCTATGACCGCTTTGATGCTGCCACCAATGCCTTCCACGCGGGCATCGCCACCAACGCCGTGTGGCTTGGCAACTACCTCGATTTGGGCTATGTGCTCTGTACCCATGCCGGGAGCGACGCCGTTGGTGAATTGCTCGACACGCTTGACGCGCTCCCCGGCGCTTCCGGCGCAGCTCATCAGTTGTATGGCGATTGGCGCCACGTCATCATGCATCACGTCAGCATTCGTCCGTATTTGACCGACAAGGATTTCGATGAAGACTAACCGCTTGTTGTGGTTCATCCCCCTCGCGTTGCTTGCCGTACCACTGCACGCCTCACCACAACCGCAGTTGCCGTTCTTTTACCGCCTCGTGCAGCGGCTTGGTGCGTGGATCACACCCGTGCCGCTCGTGTATGCCAACGCCACGCCTGAGCGGAACACGTATGACGCCATGTCGCGCATGCTGCGTGAACTCACCCGCCCGGATGATCACGTAGTGCTGGTCAGCCGTGATGGCATCTATAGCGTGTTTCGTATAACGGCCGCGCATAGTGCCGTGCCGCTGCTCCAGATCACGCCTGGTAGTCCCAATGAATTTGCGGAATTCGCCACGCGGTATCAGCGCGTGTGGGTGGTGCTCGATGACCCGCGCGCAGGCTGGCAGGCTCAGCCGCCTGCCACGCTCGCGCCTGCGCTTGCCAGCCACTACATGCTGCTCCCATTGCCATTGCCAACCTACTTCACTGATGCGGCCGTGCCGCCTGGTTCCACGAATTTTTGGCTGCTCCGCGCCCACCTGTTGCAGCGCATTGCCGCCCTGTCACCCGAGCAGCTCAACCCGCGTTTCTTCCTCGACCTCAACCAGACCTACCGCCGCTTTGGCGATCCCACCAACGCACTGCTCACACTGCAAAAAGGCACTGCGGCATTCCCCGCTGATCCCTATCTCGAACGCCGTCTAGCCGAGGTTTATTTCGATGAACTCAAAGATTACCGGCAAGCTATTGAGCATAATCGCCGCGCGGCCCGCAATTTCCGCCTGATGTACGCCGCGCCAATGTATGAAGCCTTGTTCAATACCGCACTAGCCTATCAAAATCTGGGCGAACTTGCCAACGCCCAGCTCCAATACAATGACATTCTCAACGAACTCGACCGCTATCCCGACGCCCTGTGGGAATCCCGCACGCGGCGCTATCTCGGCAATGTGCTGCTCGCGCTTGGCAACACCAACGACGCCCTGCGGCAGTTCCAGCTTGACCTGCGCCTGCGCGCGCAACATCCCGGCTATTCGTATGACCGCCTGCTTGGCTTGTTGCAGGACCTGCGGCGCACCGATGCATATGCCCGCACCGCGCGCGTGTATTTCGATCTGTGTGGTTCCAACGATGTGCGCGCGCTCGTCCGCTATCTTCCCCTCCTGCACGATGAACCAGACTATACCGTGCGCACCAACGCGTTGCTCAGCGCGCGCGCGTGGATGGCCCGCAATGCCGAGTTAAAAGCCGAACTCCGCCGCACCCCTGGCTGGGTGGTGTGGACCAACCTCACACTCAGTCTTGGCCTCGCACCGGAGCAGTGACACATGGGCGTCCGGCGTCAGTTGATTTCGTGGTGCGGCAGCCGCTGGCTGGCGCTGCATGGCGTGGCCGCCGGCCCCGGTTTGGTCTTGTATGGGCTGCCGATTGTTGCGCGCGCCCCCGGCAGCCGCATTACCCTCGGCGCCCGCGTGGCGTTGTGCTCTGCCGCCCGCTACAACCCGGTAGGCGTCAATCATCCAGTCATTCTTCGCACACTTGCTCATGGCAGCGAACTGGTAATCGGTGATGACAGCGGTTTGAGCGGCGCCGCTATCTGCGCCGCGGTGTCCGTGCGCATTGGCGCGCAATGCCTGCTCGGTGCAAATGTGACCGTGACGGACTGCGATTTTCATCCTGTGGCCGCACCCGGCCGCCGCTTTGTCTCCGATCTCAAATGCGTAGGCCGCGCGCCCGTCATTATTGAAGATAACGTGTGGCTTGGCATGAACGTCATGGTGTTGAAAGGCGCACATATTGGTTCACACAGTGTGATTGCGGCGGGCAGCGTGGTAACCGGTGCCATCCCGTCCAATTGTATTGCTGCTGGCATTCCAGCACGCGTGGTGCGTGAATTGACACCCGCGGAACGCGGAGAACCATCTTCACTTAACTCACCTGTAATCCGCAATGCTTGACGAGTTTTCTATGGGAGACCCAAACGTGGAGTCGGAAATTATGAAGATACTTGTTGAAATCTGCATTCTGGTGGGTGCAGTATTTGCGGCAGTCCGCCCAAAGTGGTTGTTCTATTTTCTCGTCTTTGCCCTGCTCGAACCTTCCCGGCGTCTCAGCTTGGCGGATTATACCATTTTGAACACAATCAACATTAAGTACAGCGAAATCACCATGCTATTGTTGTATGCGGGCGCCCTGTTTAACCGGGTCCGTCCCGTGTGGCAATGTCTCAAACGTAGTCTGATTCTTTTTTTGTTGTGTGCCCTCTGTTCCGTCATCCGCGGCGCGTGGCTGTATCACTATGGCGATGCCGCGTTCAATCAGTTCCGCCCCTTCTTCAGTATGGGCATGTTCGTTGCCGTTCCACTGTTGTTTCGCACGCCGGAAGATGTCCGTCCGCTCTTGCGCTTCTTTGTCATCGTCACGTGCCTCATGGGCGCGGTTGAACTGGCCGAAGTATTGAATTATAATCCCTTGAGCGCGTGGGTGCGGTCTGACCGTCGTCTGATAACGGTTTCTTTTCTGGGCGGAACCACTGGAGCCATCCTGGCTATGCCTTTTCTGTATCTGCTGAGTGTGTGGCGCATCTCTACCTCCAGCCGCATTTCTTCCATTGCTGTCATGATCTGGTGTTTTGTTTTGTCGGTTCTGAGCGCGTCGCGCGGCGTCTGGCTTGGCCTCATCACTGGGGCAAGTGGTCTGTTGTGGTTTATGCCCCTCCGCCGCAAGATTTCGTTGCTCTGGACAGCGGCCTTGCTCGTCTTACTCGTTGTGATTGGTCTCAAATCATTCTATATCGAACGCTACAACATGGCCATCATGGACCGGTTTCGTTCCTTTGTTGACCCGCACGAAGGTACCGCGCGGTGGCGGCTGGACGCCTGGTATGCAATGATTGAAAACATTCGTCAACGGCCGTTACTTGGCTGGCCGTTCGGTGCCGAGCTGCCGTTTTACGTGTACAGTGCCGGCTATTACGAATATCAGGCCCCTCACAATGATTACTTGAAAATCGGCTGTTACACCGGCTTGCTCGGCCTCGGCTGTTTTCTCTCCTTCCTTGCTGCCATTCTGATACCGGTTTTCCGCCTCCTGTATCGTCTGCCGTATTCTGCCGCGTATTTCGAACTGGCGGGGCTCCTCATGTGTTTTATGTTCCATATCATTCTTTCATGTGTCACACAGGAATTTACCACGCAGGAAATCAGCCCAATTATCTGGGGCATTGCTGGTTTGCTGCACCTGTATGTGTTGACGCATGATGCCCAGGCCGCCGCAACGGCCGGTGTGCCCGTATAACTGTGCGGATTCTGTTTCTCAACGCCAATCTCGCTGGCTGCGGCACGTATCACCGTGCCTTGTGGTTTGCGCGCATCTGCGCGCGCCACGGCCACACGGCCACATTGTGTACCGTGT
>Ga0209101_1002507_pt1 | contig 12051 bp, 7 predicted proteins | sample ConPoolayeCmetaG_FD_185481 | JGI IMG/M metagenome (GOLD analysis project Ga0209101, IMG submission 185481) | Hot spring microbial mat communities from California, USA to study Microbial Dark Matter (Phase II) - Cone Pool mat layer C metaG... ... | reverse complement strand
CCCGAGGCGATTCGGGCGGAGATGGAGCGGGTCATTCCCATCGTCAAGCAGGGCGGTGGCTATATCTTTTCGTCCGACCATTCCGTGCCCAGCAGCGTGAGTCTCGAGGATTTTCGCCACATCATCGACTTGGCCAAAGAGCTCGGCCGTTACGAATGAGGCCATCCGGTTTCAGGGCTCTGACCAAAGGGGTTCCATTCGAATGGCGGCAATATCCATCGCGCTTGGAGGCCCGGCCGGCTCCCAAATTTCCAGCCAGTAGCCTTCGGTAGCTCCCTCGGGCGAGGGCACCTCCAGGGAAATCTCCGTCCAGGTCGTCTCGACAGCGGCCGTTCGGCGAGACCAATCCGCCAGAGCGCAACCCCCTCGGCCGGATCGGTCACGATCTGGCCGACCGGTGACGTCGGCTGAAAAAACAAAGGTCGCACGAAATGGCCAGGCGAGTCATGGCGCGATTCGGCCCGGAGCGCAAACGGACGGCCGGATCAATCGTGCGATTCCCGTTCGCAAAAAGGCCCGGGAACGTCCGATTGGCTGCCGCCATCCCACCCATGCTCCAAAGAGGCCGGGCGGACGGCTTCCCCCCGCCGGAAAGGCGTAAATGCCCCGGATCCGTTCGGTCCGGTCGCCCACCGACCGGGCCATGAATTTGTCCGGCTGTTCCAGGCCGTCGAAGCCGGCGATTGGAGGACAGCCCGCTGTATCCAGAGGGCCATCGCCCAGCAGGGACGCGCGCTCTATGGCATCGGACGAAGCGGTCTGCCCTCTTTGCCGGCCCTCAAAAGCGCATTGGCCTGGATGGGGATATGCCACGATCCGATGGCGGCTCCTCTCCAACAATTGAATGCGCGCGAGCGCGAACGAATCGGAACAATTATGGCCCGATGCGGGATGAAACACGGACGGCTTGAGGCTTTGCCCGAAAGACCTGTTCCTCGCAAACCCGCCGGAAATGGTGGCCGTACACGGCCAGGGTGACGGCCATCGGCAGTGAACGGGGCCGGCGGAAAAGGGTCCAAACCATCAGCTTCCAAAACTGAATACGTTCAGCCCCACGAATGCCAAGCGAATAAAGCGTTCGCAAGAAGGTCACCAGAATGAAGGGATCGGTTTTGATCCGAAATCGCGGCGGACGGTATTCGCGGAGGAAGTTTCGGACCCTCGCATAATAGGAAGAAGGGGCGTACAGGTTCTGAAGCAGGGCCCGATAGCCAGCCTGGAGCCGCTCGATGCCCATCCGGGGCTGAATGTTGGTTGTGTCAATCACATTATCGCCGGAGGGGTCGCCCAGCAGGCGACCTTCCTTCTTCATGCGCTGATACAGGCGGGTTCCAAACGGGGCTTGAAGAAGCCCCACCATGGCCGCGGCAATGCCGCTCTGCTGAATGAACTCCCACTGTCGGCGAAAGATGGAGGGCGGATCGTGGTCGAATCCGACAATGAATCCGGCCTCGACATGAAGCCCGGCCCGCTGAAGGCGGCGGACGCTGTCGAGGAGATCGCGCCGGGTATTCTGCCGTTTGTGGGCTTCGGTCAGACTCTCCTCGCAGGGCGTTTCGATGCCGATGAAGACGTTGAGAAAGCCGGCATGGACGAGACGAGCCAGCAGTTCCTCATCGTCCGCCAGATTGATGGAAAGCTGAGTGCTGAAGGTGTATTGAGGATGGCGATTGCGCCAAACGGTGAGCGCCTCGAGAAGCTCAAGGGCGGCCCGGCGATGGCCGATCAGGTTATCGTCCACGAAAAAGATGCTCCCGCGCCACTTCAAGGCCGCGAGACGTTCGAGTTCCGCGATCACCTGGGGAATCCCTTTGAAACGCGGGGTCCTCCCCAGGAGAGCTGTGACGTTGCAGAAATCGCAATCAAAGGGACAGCCCCGGGAGAATTGGACCGGCATCGCTCCATACCGTCGAAGGTCTGCGAGTTCCCAAAGCGGGATGGGAGAGGTCTCCAGCGACGCATACCCCTCGGCCCGATAGAACCGGCGAGGGGTGCCGTTCTGAAGGTCGGCCACGAAGGGAGGAATGGTCAATTCGCCTTCGCCCAGGACGAAGTGGTCCACCTCAGGAAAGTCATCGGCGGATTGCGTGAAGAGCGGTCCGCCGGCAACGACGCGTTTGCCCGCCTGCTTGCAGCGGGCGATGAGGGCGCGGGCCGACGTTTGCTGAATGGTCATGGCGCTGATCAGGACAATATCGGCCCACGGAAGATTGGCATTGGAAAGATCGTCCACATTCAGATCCACCAACCGTTTGGGCCATTCGGAGGGAAGTAGGGCAGCCGCCGTGAGAAGACCAAGGGGCGGGGTGAAGGCCTTCTTTCGGGCGATACGGAGCGCGTGAGTAAAACTCCAGAACGTTTCGGGACAGCGTGGGTAGAGGAGCAGGGTATTCACAAGAAGCAATGATTCCTTTCAAATGAAAAGTTTAGCAGAGGGGTCACCCCATGTCGCGACTATTCGCAAATGTGAATCTATTTCAATACCACGGAATCCCTTATAGCGTTTGACGGGATGATGAAAAATTCGAAATCGTTGAACGATTCGCTTCTTGCTTCTATAATGCCACCCAGCTCTCAGAGGCCTGTGGTCATCATTGAGTGGAAAGGGAAAGAATGACTTTTGAAGCTTTTTTCAAACGGGCGACTGGGTACGACCCTTTTCCGTTTCAAAAACAATTTGCCGAAGCTGCCGAAATACCAAACATCGTGAATGTGCCTACTGGCTTTGGAAAGACGGCCATGGCTATCGTTGGTTGGCTGTGGCGGCGGTTCGCGGCGTCCGATGCTATCCAAGCATCCACGCCGCGCCGATTGGTCTATACGTTGCCTATGCGCGTGTTAGTCGAACAGACACGGGACAACGCGATTCAATGGTTGGAAAACTTGCGGGATGTCCTTGATCAACGGGCTAACGACGATCAAGTGGCTGTTTATGTCCTCATGGGCGGCGAAGAAAAAGATGATTGGGAGATCTTTCCTGAGCGAGAGGCCATTTTGATCGGCACGCAGGATATGCTGCTCTCCCGAGCCCTGAATCGGGGGTATGCCGCCAGCCGGTCGCGCTGGCCTATGCAATTTGGTTTGCTTCATACGGACGCCTTGTGGGTTTTCGATGAAGTCCAATTGATGGGTGAAGGATTGGCAACGTCGGCCCAGTTGGAGGCCTTCCGGCGTTTGCTTGGCCGTAACAATGACCATGGCACCCGAAGCGTATGGATGTCGGCGACCATTCAGAATGAATGGCTCCAGACCGTTGACTTCCGGGAGATGGCTAAGACCCTTTCATGCTTATCGCTGACAGATCACGATACAGCAAAGGCAGCTCAAAGGTGGAATGCGAGTAAGAAATTGCAACAGACCGAGGCGCGTCAGGGCGATTATGAGAAGTTGGCAGAAGAGATTCGGAACAAACATCGGCCCGGTACTTGTACCTTAGTTATAGTTAACACAGTCGAACGCGCCCGAAATCTCTACGATAAATTGCGATTAGAGCTCACGCCAAAAAAGACAAGCAACAAATCTCCCACTACTCCTCAAAACCACGTTCCGGATCTTGTCCTGCTCCATTCTCGGTTCCGCGCCTTCGACCGAGCCAAACAAATCGAACGTGCGCTTAAATCTCCAGGAGAGGCCGGGACCATTGTCATCAGCACACAGGTTGTTGAAGCCGGTGTGGATATCAGCGCGACCAACTTATTTACCGAAGTTGCCCCTTGGCCTTCGCTCATTCAACGGTTTGGCCGGTGTAATCGCAAAGGGGAAAACGAAAATGCGTCTATCTGGTGGATTCCTGAACAGATCACAGGTAATGATTCGGCCCCATATCGGTCTGAGGATATCCGACAGGCTGATAAACAGTTAAAGATCCTGAACGGCAAAGATGTTGGCCCTCATGCGCTTGATAAACATCGTCAATCGTTGGAGCAGGATACATTGCGTAAATTGTTTCAGTATACCCCGTCACACGTGCTTCGCCGAAAGGATCTGATTGAGTTATTCGATACCACTCCTGACCTTGCAGGTAACAATATAAACATAGATCGTTTTATACGCAATATTGAGGAGAGCGACGTTCGTGTCTTTTGGAGAGAGTTTGATAAAGAAAATAAACTTGGTCCCGATATCGTCCCACGCCCAGAAGAACTCTGTCAAGTTCCCTCTCGTGAGGTTGAGAAGTTTGTAAATCCTGAAAAAAATATAAATGCCTGGCGTTGGAACTTTCTTGATGAGTGTTGGGAAGTTGTTTCTCCGCAACAAATAGCGCCCGGACAAATTATTCTCCTGCATGCGCATGATGGTGGTTATACACAAGAAAAAGGCTGGGATCCGAAGCACCGATCAAAGGTGCCGTTGGTACCCTTGGAGATAACACCAGCAAAGCTGGATGCGACCGACGCCGACCCGCTCACCAGCATCGGTACGTGGAAAACGATAGCAGAGCATTCGGATGACGTTGTCACTCAGATCAAGGACCTTCTGGATGCACTGCCTTTCTTGGAGAATGAACACCGTATTGTGCTAGAAACGGCTGCACGATGGCATGACCGTGGAAAGGCCCACCCCACTTTCCAGGCTGCTTTGCCCGAGGGTGCTCCAGCGGTCGGTCCTCTCTGGGCCAAGTCTGATGGGCATCTGAAAAAATATGAAGAACGCCCTCATTTCCGCCATGAATTGGCCTCAGCCCTGGCCGTTCTGATGTCTCCGCCCGCGCTGATTCCGCCCGAATGGAGGGATCTGGTGGCCTATTTGGTGGCAGCCCATCATGGTAAGGTGCGTCTTTCGATCCGTTCCCTGCCTGGGGAAAAGCGACCGGATTCCCCCGCTGACGGATCTTCTAGAGAACCTCGCTATGCGCGTGGAATCTGGGAAGGCGATATTCTTCCGGAAACCGATTTGGGTGGTGGAATAATAGCGCCGTCTGTAACTCTTTCACTTGAGCCAATGGAAATTGGTTTATGCCATCAGCCTCCATTTGAAAACCAGCCTTCGTGGGCTGAACGAATGATTAATTTGCGCGATAGCCTTGGACCGTTCGTTCTTGCGTTTTTGGAAGCTATTATCCGTGCCGCCGATTGGCGTGCCAGCCGTACAGCTGAGAAGGGGAGTGTACCATGACGGCGCCTGTTACCCACATAATCGAACTTCGTGGCTGTACACCAGAGCCGCTCATGTCCTATCTCAAGGCACTTGGCGTTCTTCGTCTCATCCATGAGCAAAAGAAGGACCCAGACGTTCGTGGATGGTGGGAGAACGACAGTTTCCGGTTGCGCACACGCCTTTCGCTGGACGAGATCTTGGCGTTTTTTCTCGGGGAGTACAAACCAACACCGATCGTTGGACCTTGGGCCGGTGGTTCCGGGTTCTTCTCAGAGGATAACAAAAAGGCGGTCCAAAAGGCGGTCCAAGCCCTCGCTGACAGTACGAACCCCCGCGTTGAGACCTATCGGGCGGTAATCCGACAGGTCCACCAGATTCTTCGCGAAGAGGGCGTCTCGGATAAACCTACCAATGAGAAAAAAGCGGAACTCATCCGCCGATATCGCCGGGAGTTGCCTGATAATGTGGTCTCCTGGATGGATGCCGTTTTTGTGCTTCAAGCCGACGGTCAAGAACCTGCGCGATTGCTGGGTACTGGGGGAAATGACGGGAGGCTTAATTTCACGCTTAACTTTATGCAACGGATCGAGAAATTGGTGCTGGCGAGATCGGTTTCCGACATATCGCAATCGGAAGCCTGGCTAAAAGCGGCTCTGCTGGGTTTGCCGGCCACTTTAAACGATGCCAGCGTGGGTCAATTTGCCCCTGGACGTGCGGGCGGACCCAATTCGACACAGGGATTGGAGGGAAATGCCCTAGATAATCCCTGGGACTTTGTTCTCATGCTCGAGGGTGCCTTGTTCTTTGCCGGAGCTGCTGTCAGGCGATACGGCACCAATAGCGACGGGAAGTCGTCGTTTCCGTTTACCGTCAACGGGGTGTCAGCAGGATTCGATTCGGCGTCGTCTATAGAAGACTACGATCGTAATGAGATAAAAGAGATATGGTTGCCTATGTGGTCTAAGCCAGCCGCCGTCCCAGAGTTGACCCAACTTTTTAGCGAAGGTCGGGCGGATGTGAGCGGTCGGCCGGCACGAGACGCCCTGGATTTTGCTCGGGCAGTTGCTGGCTTAGGCGTTGATCGTGGTATTGATGAGTTTGTCAGGTATGGGTTCTTGCAACGAAACGGTCGATCTTATTTGGCTACTCCTCTAGGCCGCTGGGCCGTTGTTCGGAGAACAGGCGTGGATTTGTTGCGGGAAGCCGATTCCTGGCTCAATACCTTCCGCCTGGCCGCGAAGAACAAAGACGCACCGCCTCGTTATGGAGCGGCGTTGCGCCGAATCGAAAACGCGATATTTGATTTCTGTAAATATGGTGGGCAGACCTTTTTTCAAAAGGTGCTTATCGCCCTTGGCAATGCTGAGCGTGAATTGTTACATAAAGTGAGATTTGGCTCAGAGAAAGAGAAGAATTATGTCTTAACTCCGCTGTCTAATCTCTCTTTCGATTGGTTAGAGTATGCCGACGATCGAACTTCAGAATTTCGATTAGCGAAGGCAGTTGCCTTTATCTACAATGAAAAAATTGGGCCTTTCCGCGCACATTTAGAGCCGGTACGATGGGAGCCGCGAGAGAATGGCTCAGACTACAAAGGGTGGGCCGAGAAGGAGCGGCACGTCGTTTGGACGGAGGTTTCGTTGGCGGTCAATATGGCAAAAGTTTTGGAACGACGTTTGATAGATGGGGAGCGGAATGGGGTCGCGGGTATTCCTGTGCACTCGAATATCGTTGCCAGTCTTGATGATATCACTCAATTTTTGGATAACCGTCTGGACGATGAGCGGATTGAGTCGCTTTTATGGGGAATATGTCTTGTAAAGCATCCCGCTAGACCTGAGAGCGATCAGCCGCGCTTTGAAATGCCACTACCAAGAGACTATGCTTTGTTGAAGCTTCTATTTTTGCCTGGGCCAATTACTTTTACACGGGACGGGAACAAGCAAACTTGGCGACTGGTGCAACCCGGCGAAAATGGTATTAGTATACGCCCTGAGCCACGAATTTTATCGCTGCTCTGTGCGGGCCGCATTGGAGAGGCTTGTGCGCTGGCCGCCCATCGCTTGCGCGTTTCTGGGCTGACGCCAATGCCCGGCCCCACCGCGGATGGGCGGAGACGGGATGAGGTGTGGTCTGAGATCTTCAATCCCCGTCGAGGAATCCGTTTGGCCGCTGCATTGTTGATTCCAGTTTCTGACGCCTCTATTAACCAGCTAGTACATCTAGTCTGCCGTCCATATACAACTGACGAATGGGAAAATAAAACTGTGGAAATGAAAGGAGATAACAGATGACCACTGAACAAACCGCTATTAATTACGAGATCCTCGATTCAGCGCCTCGACTTTTGATGGAGGCCAAGCTAAAACCTCTCCAGGGCGATCGGTTCCAACCAACCGGGTTTGCTGACCTTGGGCCGGCGCGCTATACACTTCCCGAGGGGATAGAGATGGTGTTAGTTGAATCAGTTCAATCCGTGGCCAACAGGATGGAGTTAGCTTGCTGGGATCTCTCTAAGGGTGACCTTATTTCAGAGTTGAATGGACTTCCCTATATCCGTGTCACCATGCCGAATGGACAAGGGACGCTTACGAGCTCCATTCTTGAGGCTCATCGCATCAATTCGCCCTATATTCTCGAGGGTCAGGACAAAAGCGTTGAAAGGCTGCTGAAGAAGGATCGGGCCGATTCGGAGCAAGGACCAGTCAACATCCGTGAGTTGGCGAAACAACTCTTTAAATACGATCCCAATTCGGTTATCCATGGTGTTTTTCTGGCCAAGAGCGATTTGGCCGGAGGACGACTTCGCCTCACACGGCTTCTCGGGGGCTTTATCGAAGCTCATGACGTTCGCCCGGTAGAGAGCGGCGGAGCTAAAAACGATCACCTCAATCCAAGAGGAGATACTTCGCGTGGGTTTGGAAACGTTCTGTTCCATCGTACAGAGTTCGTTGCCAGGGAGATTAAAGCCTTTTTCAACCTGGACCTTGCTTTGTTGCGTGGTTATGGTCTACCTCCTGAGGCCACGAAACTCTTAATTGCTCTTTCCCTATTCAAGGTTCGTCGCTTCCTTTCAAGAGGTTTGCGCCTTCGTTCTGCGTGCGACCTTGGCGTTGTCAGTGATCTGTTATCTACCAGCCCAACTGACTTTGCCGTGCCATCGGAGGACGTGCTGTTGAGTGAATGTAAACGGCTGATCGATGAGTGTGGACCACATTTTGCCGATCCGCGTGTCACGGAAGTAGTGTGGAATGAGAAAAAGCAGAATAGAAAAGGAGCGAAGACATCAGATTCTGAGGACAAAATGACTGACGACGGAGAAGAAGAGGAAGAATCATGATTACCCTCTCCCTCCAGTTTCTTGCTGGACGCTACCATGCAACACCGTGGAATAGGCACGTCAATGAGGGGGCGGTCGAATGGCCGCCCTCGCCTTGGCGTATCTTGCGCGCTTTAATTGCCGTATGGAAGCGGACACTTCCTGATATCCCGGAAGCGGAAGCCAAGCAAGTTTTTGAAGCTTTGGCCGGGGATCTCCCACAATACATCTTGCCCTCGGCTTCTACCGGCCATACCCGGCATTATATGTTGTGGTTCAAAAAAAGCAGGGAGGATCGAACGCTGGTTTTTGATACCTTCGTGGCGCTTTCCCAAGGGGACCGGCTTTTAGTGCAATGGCCTAAGTGTTCTCTGGACGACCCGTCCCATTTAGAGCGAATTCTCCAGCATCTCCATTTCCTTGGCCGATCCGAGTCGTGGTGTGCCGCCGAATTGCTGAAGTGTCCTGAAACGGCCCTCGGCGTTGATGTTTTCAAAAAATTGTGCCGGCCTTTGCAAGACGGCGAAACCGTTCCAAACGGATATGAACTCGTTCGAGTTCTTTGCCCCGATCCCCATACGGCCTTCGACACGCCGAAAAATTGTGGTCGGGGAGATCGCGGACGAATGAATAAGGGGAGGGTCGCTCCATACGTCAATAACGATCCACCTTGGAATATATGCATGGAAACGGCCGACCTGCATAAGAAGCGCTGGTCTGATCCCCCTGGCTCTCGGTGGGTTGCCTATATCCGTCCGCGCAACTGTTTTGAGATACGCCCAGAAAGGCGTTCGGTTTTGCGTCCCTCGCAAAAGAGATTTAATGTCATTCGCTATGCTTTGGATTCGAACGTCTTGCCGCTCGTAACGGAGACTCTACCCCTTGCTGAAGCTGTCCGGCGAGGGCTCATGAGTTGGTATGGGCGTTTGACTATGCAGGACGGTGAACGCGGAAGCTCTCCGGTTCTTTCCGGGAAGGATCCAAATGGTCAACCTTTGGAAGGCCATCAGCATGCCTATTATTTGCCAACCGACGAAGATGGGGATGGACGCCTGGATCATGTGACAGTCTATGCTGCTGCAGGGTTTGACGATAAGGAAATCCAGGCGGCAGACCGTTTACAAGAGATTCACATGTGGCGGAAGGGGGAGGAACGACATCCATTGCGATTATTGTTGCTTGGAGTGGGACAACTTGAAGAGTATGCGCCAGGGCCGTTGGCGGATGCGAGGGAGTGGATTTCGGCGACGCCGTTCATTGCGACGAGACATCCCAAGACTCGTGGGCGCCATCGTGTGGACATCATGGTGCCTCAGGAGCGGTGTGCGTTCTTGGAGGAAAACTTACGAACCCAGCTAGCTCTTCGCTTTTCGGACATGGACTCCTCCTGTATTACGGTCGAGCCGTTGTGGGATGAAGCGACAGGGGCATTTCGCATAGGTGGTCGGTGGCGTCCGATTCAGTTTAGGCGTGAACGCCGGAAGGCGAGTGATGATGGGGGGCGTCGGCTGGCGGGTGCATTTCGGATATCCTTTCCAAGTTTGGTGAGAGGGCCTTTGGCGTTAGGTTGGTCGAGCCATTTTGGGATGGGATTATTTGTCCCAAATGCTTTGGGCAAGTGAGGCTCTTTGACAATTGACAGACTAGTGGGGAAGTCTATAATGCCGTTGCGAGCGTGACGGTGGTAAAAAGGGGTCTTGGACATGCTCGAAGTCGTTGGTGATCAATGAGATACGAAAGAGATTTGTAATAAATAGAGGTCAAAAACAGTCGTTTGAGTGGTCGTGCTCGAAAATGGCTTCGTAACTCGTTGATAATAAATGGGTTATGAGGCTACCAGTATCCGCGGATGAAAATCCGCGGCCCCATTGAAGCGCAACGGCTCATAGACATAGCGAGCGCACGGTTGGGTATCCGCGGATGAAAATCCGCGGCCCCATTGAAGCGTAATCATGCGCCCGCAACCATTGCACGGCCTCGGTATCCGCGGATGAAAATCCGCGGCCCCATTGAAGCTCAACCAGTTGGTGCGGGCTGTTGTGCGAGACAAGTATCCGCGGATGAAAATCCGCGGCCCCATTGAAGCGGAATGTCACCAACCTCTATAGGCCAGTCTACTCGGTATCCGCGGATGAAAATCCGCGGCCCCATTGAAGCTGGGGCGGCCGCCGGACCGGTGGGCTCGTACTGAGTATCCGCGGATGAAAATCCGCGGCCCCATTGAAGCCCTTGCCACACGATCGCCGTGAACAGGTTGACCATGTATCCGCGGATGAAAATCCGCGGCCCCATTGAAGCGCTTGCCGCGCGCGCGAAATGATAGAAGGAGACCAACAGTATCCGCGGATGAAAATCCGCGGCCCCATTGAAGCGAGGCGTCCGGCAACCTGAATGACCACGCGCGTTCGTATCCGCGGATGAAAATCCGCGGCCCCATTGAAGCCTGGAGGGGCTGAACGCCCTGCGGAACGAACGCGGTATCCGCGGATGAAAATCCGCGGCCCCATTGAAGCCGGGCTGGGCACGGCATTCGGCGTCCTGGCCACAAGTATCCGCGGATGAAAATCCGCGGCCCCATTGAAGCTTGACCACCGCGGCAAGGCTCGCCTGCCAGGGAAAGTATCCGCGGATGAAAATCCGCGGCCCCATTGAAGCGGCGGATCAACCGCCTGAACCCGGGCGGCGCCGTCTGTATCCGCGGATGAAAATCCGCGGCCCCATTGAAGCGCTACAGAAATTTGTGGAGAGGTGTTGGTCGACAAGTATCCGCGGATGAAAATCCGCGGCCCCATTGAAGCTCGTTTTCGCTACGCCGCCAAATCGCGAAATTTTTGGTATCCGCGGATGAAAATCCGCGGCCCCATTGAAGCGCGCTGCTGGCTGGGCCCCTGTTGGGGGCGTTGGTGTATCCGCGGATGAAAATCCGCGGCCCCATTGAAGCCGCCGCGACGCCATAGCGCGCGCGCGCGAGCTGCTGTATCCGCGGATGAAAATCCGCGGCCCCATTGAAGCATGCCTCCCGGGCCCGGCGCCGTGCCGTCACCGAGTATCCGCGGATGAAAATCCGCGGCCCCATTGAAGCTAGTAGGTCTGGTGGTCCAGGCGGCCGGAGGCATGTATCCGCGGATGAAAATCCGCGGCCCCATTGAAGCATCTCCGCGTCGCTTGCGTTCCTGGAGAAAAGGTCGGTATCCGCGGATGAAAATCCGCGGCCCCATTGAAGCGTTATGCGCCCAGGCGTTGTCGGAGACGGGGTTGCGTATCCGCGGATGAAAATCCGCGGCCCCATTGAAGCGTGGTGGGCGTGGCACGCAGGCCATCGACACCACGTATCCGCGGATGAAAATCCGCGGCCCCATTGAAGCCACAGACTAGCACGTGGCGTGCCAGCTTGCCGTCACGTATCCGCGGATGAAAATCCGCGGCCCCATTGAAGGGACGAGGAGACGGCGCGACTACAAAACACTAACGCCGCCTTGTCACGAGCTCCTCATCCTTTCATTTCTCACCCCCCCTCATCCGCTCGGCATGAAAAAGATATTGTTGCGCCCAGCCGGCATAGGGTCCTAAGGAGACGCCCCGACGCAACCGCTGCATCGCCCGTTGCATCCATACATCTATAGGACACGCCGCAT
>Ga0209101_1002506_pt1 | contig 12053 bp, 4 predicted proteins | sample ConPoolayeCmetaG_FD_185481 | JGI IMG/M metagenome (GOLD analysis project Ga0209101, IMG submission 185481) | Hot spring microbial mat communities from California, USA to study Microbial Dark Matter (Phase II) - Cone Pool mat layer C metaG... ... | reverse complement strand
GTCCTGAGGCTGTCCCGGGCGTGACGGCGTTTGGCGGGGGGTCGGGGGCGGCGCCGCGCAAGGCTTTGCCGCCCTCGAGGTTCTGATACATCACCTCCGCGAAAAAGGGGGTGAAGGGGGCGATGAGACGGCTGAGCGTGGTCAGCACCTCGTAGAGGGTGTGGTAGGCGTCCCACTTGTCCTGGTCCTTGGCGCTCCGCCAGAAGCGTTCGCGCGAGCGGCGGACGTACCAGTTGCTCAGGGCGTCGACGAACTCGTTGAGGCGGCCGGCGGCGGGGAAGTTTTCGAAGGCGTCGAGTTTTTCGCGAACGAACCGCGTCGTGCGATGCAGCTCGCTGAGGATCCAGCGGTCCAGCTCGCTGCGCTGGGGGGCGGGTCGGCGGGGTGCGGCGTGGGGCTCGAACCCGTCCAGCCGGGCGTAGATGTTGAAGAAGCTCAAGACGTGGTAGAGGCGGACGAGGAACTCGCGCTGGGCGTCGCGGATGGCGGCCTCCACGAAGCGCGTGCTGGTCCAGGGGACCTGGGCGCTGAAGAAGTACCAGCGCATGGCGTCGGCGCCGTAGGTGTCGAAGATGTAGTTGGGCTCCCGGTAGTTGCGGAGCCGCTTGGACATCTTGTTGCCGTCCTCGCCCATCATGTGCCCGAGGACGATGCAGGTGCGGTAGGGGTGGGGGTAGGCGCGGCTGACGACCGCCGCGACGTCGCGCGGGGGGTGCAGCGCGCGGTCAGCGGCGTCGGTGTGCGGCGGGAGGGCCGCGGCGGGCGACCCGCCGTCGGGGGCCGGGTTCGGCGCGTGGGGGCGGCCGAACAGCAGCGTGCTGATGCTCAGCAGGCCATAGAACCAGCCGCGGGTCTGGTCGATCGCCTCGCTGATGAAGTCGGCGGGGAAGCGCTGCGCGAACTGTTCGACGCTGCCGGGGGCATGCGGAAAGCCCCATTGCGCAAAGGGCATGCTGCCGGCGTCCCACCAGCAGTCGATGACCTCCGGGACGCGGCGCATCTTCGCACCCGGCGCGAAGGGGCTGTCGTACACCCACGCGTCGATGTACGGCTTGTGGACGCGGAGATGGTCGGGCAGCTCGGGGTCCGCGGCCTTCTTCGCGGCCCACAGGCCGCCCGGATGTTCCGGGGTCGCGTCCGTGGCGCCCGGCTTGGCCATCAGCTCGGCCAGCGAGCCGATCGCCTCCATGCGGCCGGTTTTCTCGCACACCCAGATCGGCAGCGGGGTGCCCCAGTAGCGCTCGCGGGACAGGGCCCAGTCGACGTTGTTGCGCAGGAAGTCGCCGAAGCGGCCGTCGCGGACGTGCTCGGGCAGCCAGCGGATGCGGCTGTTGTTGGCGAGGAACTCGTCACGGAAGCGGCTGGTACGGACGAACCAGCTCTGCCGCGCGTACTGGATCAGCGGGTCGTTCTCGCTCCGCGGGCAGAACGGATACTCGTGCTCGATGGTCTCCTGGTGGAGCAACAGGCCGCGGTCGCGCAGCTCCCGAATGATGTCGCGGTCGCAGTCCTTGACCCAGCGGCCGCGATAGGCCGGCGGCGCCTCATCGTTCATGGTGCCGTCCGGGCGGACGGCACAGAGCAGCGGGATGCCGCTCGCTTCGTCGGCGCAGCGGCGGCGCTCCGCCTGAAGCAGGTTGAAGTCCGCCTCGCCGAACGCCGGCGCGATGTGGACGACGCCCGTGCCGGTCTCGAGGTCGATGAAGTCGGCCGGGACCACCCGCCAGGCCACCGGCACGGCGCCGCCATCCCGCAGGGCTGCGGTGCGTTCGGCCAGGGCCGGGGCGTAGCAATCAAAGGGCGGCTCGTAGCACAGCCCGACGAGGTCCGCGCCTTTGCAGGCGGCCACGGGGATGAGCTGGCGCCGGACCCGCTGCGCAGTGGGGCCGACCCGCGCCGCTGCGAGACAGAAGTACTCGTCGGCCGCGGGATCGTGCACCAGCGCGTAATCCACCTCCGGCCCGACCGCCGCGAACTGGTTGCTGATCAGCGTCCACGGCGTGGTGGTCCAGACGAGCAGGGAGACGCGCCGGCCGGCGGGCAGGCGCCATTCCGAAGGCCAGGCGTCGCCGCGCTGCGCGGCCGGGGTGCCGGCGTGCCCTCGGGCCGGCGAGTCTGCCCGCAAGGGGAACCGCACGTACACGCTGGGGTCCTGCACGGTGCGGTAGCCCTCGCCGACCTCGCCGGCCGACAAAGCGGTGCCGCCCTGGGCCCACCACCACACGACCTTGTGGCCCAGGTAAAGCAGGCCGCGCTCGAACAGCGTCTTGAGGCTCCACCACACGCTCTCGACGTACTGCTGGTGGAACGTGACGTAGGCCTCTTCGAGGTTGACCCAGAAACCCAGGCGGCGGGTGATCTGCTCCCATTCGCGGGTATAACGGAAGACGCTCTCGATGCACTGACGGACGAACTTCTCGACGCCGTAGGCCTCGATCTCCTCCTTGGTGTGGATGCCGAGTTCCTTGCAAACTTCGACCTCCACCGGCAGGCCGTGCGTGTCCCACCCGGCCTTGCGCTCGACCCGCTTGCCGCACATCGTCTGGTAGCGCGGGAACAGGTCCTTGATGGCGCGGGTCAGGCAGTGGCCGGGGTGCGGCAGGCCGTTGGCCGTCGGCGGCCCCTCGTAGAAGACGAAGTGCGGCGCGCCGCGGCGCTGTTCCAGCGAGCGCTCGAAGATGCGGTGGCGCTCCCAGAACGCCAGCACCTGCTGCTCGGCCTGGGGAAAACTGAAGTCAGCGGGCAACGGCTCGAACATGCCTCGACTCCCGGGCGACCAAACTCGACCAGAATACCGCCCGGTGCGGGGCGGTCACAACCGCGGCGGCTACGCGGGCGGCTGCACGGCCGGGGCGGCTGCCGCCGCAGGCGCCGGCGCGGCGCCGGCCGGGCAAAGCGCCGCCGGCGGCGCCGTGCTGAAGACCTGTGTCTGCCGCCACGCGCCGGACCGGAACCGCCAGGCGACGAGCAGGCCGAGGAGGGTGAGGTAGCCCACGGCCATCAGCCAGGGCCCGTGGATGCCGAACTGGGGGGCGAACTCGGCCAGGAGCCAGCCGCCGCCGACGAAGAGCGACCAGCAGCACGCGCCGTTGAGCAGGGCCGGCACGCGGGTGTCGCCCGCACCCCGCAAGGCGAAGATGAACGTGATGCCCATCGCATCGAACACCTGGTACAACGCGACCCACAGCATGATCCACCCCCCGATCGCCAGGACGGCCGGGTCGGCGCTCATCACCCGCAGGAGCGGATCGCGAGCCAGGAACAGCGCCAGGCCGGCGAGGCCCATGTAGGCCATGTTCAGATGCAACGCGACGCGCGTCCGGTACACGGCTTCGTCGGGGCGGCGCGCCCCCACGGCGAAGCCGACCTGGCTGCATAGGGCCAGCCCGACGCCCACCGCGGGCATGAAGGCCACGTGCGTGTACTGCATGGCGATGTTCGTCGCAGCCAGGGCGGCGGTGCCGAAACGCGGCGCAATGAGGTTGAGGAACACGACCCACGAGCCGAGCTCGAGCACGCCCATCGCGGCCATCGGCACGCCGATCCGCAGGATGTCGGCGATCGCGCGCCACCGCAGGGCCCACGCTTGCCGCGTGCGGAAGCGGGCGTGGAAGCCGGGCGCGAGGAAAGCGGCCAGCAGCACGGCGAGCCGCGTCCACCAGCCGATGACCGTCGCGAGCCCGGCGCCCCAGATGCCCCAGGCCGGGAACGTGACGCTCCAGGCCGGCAGCGGTCCGACGGCGGGCAGCGTGAGCGTCGGGCCGAAGATCAGCAGCCAGTTGAACAGCACGTTCACGCCCAACGACACCAGCGACGCGATCAGCGTGACGCCCGGGCGCTTCACGCCGTTGAAGAAGCCCTCGAGGCCGGCCGCGGCCACCGCCGGCACCAGCGCCCAGATGGTGATGACGGCATAGTCCGCCTGGGCCTGGAGCACGGCCGGTGTCTGGCCGCCAACGGCTCCGATCCAGCGGTAAACGGTCGGCAGCGCGGCGGCGAGGAGCGCGGCCGCGAGGGCGGCCGGCAGCGCGAAGTAGATCGTCTGCCAGGTGTACTCGGCGCCGCGGCAGGGCTCGCCGCGGCCGTCGGCCTGGGCGGCGAAGGTTTGGGCGCTGGAGGCGACACCCATCCCGGCCCAAATGAAGATCCAGACGAGGAAGGCGGCGGGCGAGATGGCCGCCAGGGCGTCGGTGCCCAGACGCGCGACCATCGCCACGTCCACGAAGCCCATGAGGATGCGCGAGGCAGACACGGCCACCAGCGGCGCGGCGAGCGAGAGCAGCTCGGCATACGGCCGCGCGGAGCGCGGGTGGGGACTCAGCTCCGGTGTTGACACGATCGAGCCTCTCGGGCCGTCGGGCCCGCGATCCAACAAAAAACCCTGGGAGCGGGGCTCAACCAGGGTTGACGTTCCGCACGCTCGTTCGTCGACACTACGGCGGCAGCAACCCCGGCCGAACCGCGTACCTACAGGGAATGTCGGGGACAGTCCGCATGATACGACCTTGGCGGCGGTGGCGCGCGGCAGGCACGCCGTAAGTCCGCACTGTGTTGTGCGTGCGGCGCGCTGTCAAGAGGGCGCGGCGGGGGGCCTTCTCGCCTGGACGACGCCGGCTGCCCGCGGCGGCGGCACGGCCGGCCGCGCCGCGGCCCGCAACGCGTCCCACGAACGAGGCGGCCGAGCGGACGCCCGGTTGCGGCGGCGGCCGTCCTATCGGTCGACGCCCCAGCCGATGACATCCGGGCCGCGGTTGGGTGTCGCCCAGCGGCGCTGGTTGCCGACCCCTGCGCGGACCGTGCCGTCAGTGGTCCGCGGCTCGTAGCGGTCCTCGCCGGCGAGATCGACGAAAAGCCCATAGGCCGTCATGAGGCTACGCAACCCGCTGCTGGAGTTGGCCCAGCCCAGGCACTCGCCCGATGTCACGGCGTAGCGGTCGTCGCCGGCCTGGTCGATGAACACGCCGATGCCGGCCGCGTTCGCGGCGCCCAAGCCGAGCGTGGAACCGAGGTACACGTCGTGACCGGCGGCGTCGATGAGCACGCCGATGCTTAGGTCGTGTCCGGCCCCTTGCGACATGTTCTGATTGGCCGTGTACCGGTCATCGCCGCCGCGGTCGGCGAGCACGCCGGCCGCGTAGTGAGCGGCTGCCCCCTGCACATACCAGTGGCCGGTGTAACGGTCATCCCCCGCCAGGTGGATCAGCAGGCCGAGTCCGTACCAGTAGCCGCTGCCCTGCCCGAACACGCCGCAGGAGTATTCGTCGTCGCCGGCGGCGTCGATCAGCGCTGCCACGCCGCCGCCGAGGCTGACGCCATCCACATAATCCGCCCGCCAGCCGCACGCCGCGCCCTGGCTCATCGAGTTGTTGTGTTGCGGGTTCTGCGCGGAGGGATAGCGCAGGTCCGTGTCGTTGGCGAGGTAGCGGTCGGCGCCGCCCAGGTCGAGCAGCACGGCCGCCCCCGCCGGGCCCGCGAACGCCTGCGAGCCATGGAAGGACTCGTAGAGATCGCGCCCCGCGCGATCGAGCAGCACCGCCGCGCCGGCCGTGGCGGCGGCCTGCGATTCGGCGATCGCGCTGTAGGCGTCGTCTCCGTCGCCGTCGATCAGGAGGCCGACGCCGTGCGCTGCGGCGCCCTGCGAAAAGCGGCCGCCGACGTAGCGGTCGTGGCCGGCCACGTCGTACAACACCCCGACGCCGAGCAGGCCTGCGCCGAACGTGCCGACGGACCGCGATCCGGCGTCGTACGTGTCGTCGCCGCCCAGATCGAGCGCCAGACTGATCGGCTGATCCGGGTGGGCGGCGCCCGCGTTGGCATAGCGATCGTGCCCGCCGGTATCGATCAGGAGGGCCGGCGCGGTCGCCCGGTCGTGAACATCGTCGCGCGCGTCCGCCAGCACGACGCGGCCGAGGTCGCTGTCGAACGCGACGTGAAACGCCGCGGACGGCAGGGAGGGGTCGCTGGTCAGCCGCTGCCGCGCGAACTCGACGGCGAGGAGCAGGTCCTGCGCGGCGACCATCATGCACTCGGTCGCGAAGCCGTCCGTCCAGCGTTTGATCGTGCGCTCGATGTCGGAGTCAGGCGGCTGGTCGGCCGGCTGACTCGTAGCGTTCGCCGGCGGGGGCTCCAGCAGTCGCGCGATGAGTCGCTGGCGCGCGGCGGCGTGCGCCGGCGTGTCGATGTCGGCCGTGGCGCGGCGCACCCAAGTCCGCGCCTCACGGCCGGCGAGCAAGAGCAGCGCGGCCGCCTCTTGCACGCTTGCGGGCAGGCGGTCGCAGTCGGCGGCGGTCAAGCCCGCTTCGATCAGCAGGGTGCGGCGCGCCTCGGGATCGGTCGCGCGGGCCCGGGCGGCGGCCAGCGGGTCGCCGAGCAGCGCGCGGCGCACGACGCGGTTGTTCCAGCGCGACACGGCGGCGAGCAGCTCGGTCGGATGGTCGCGGCCGCCGGCGGTCAACTCCTCGCCCAGCACGCGCGTGACGGCGTCGGCGCGCAGCGGCCGGCGGATGAGCAGTTGGGCCAGCTCGGGGCGTCGCCCGCGACCGACCATGACGGCCAGGTCCTCGTCGCGGAGGCCGATGTCGCGCGGGTCCAAGCCGAGCTCGCGCCAGGTGGACTCGACGAGGCCGGCTGTGTCGCCCGGCGTGGCAGCGGGGGTGGCGGGGGGCGGTTCGGCGTACAAGACCGCGGCGGTTCCGAAAAATGCGCCGCAGGCGGCGAGGTTCGCAGCGAGACCGATGGCTCGGCGACCGACGCGGAGAGGGGACATGGCGATCCTCGCGTCCACGGGCGGCACAGGGGGCCGGCGCGGCAGACAGTGTAGCCGGTCTCGAGGGGGAGGGGGCGGCGCGGCATGCCGCTTGCCAGGTTGGTCGTGGCGGCCTTCGCCGGTGCGGGCCGGCATGGGTTCGACGGACGCGCCGAAGGCCGTGGCTGAGGAGATGACCATGGCGCGTGAGCTGCTGGGGCGGCGGGGCGAGTCGGGCGTTGTGCGCAGGAAGCGCACCCGGAGCGCAGGTGTCGCCGCCGGGGTCGGCACTGCGGTGCTGCTGCCGCTCCTGATGGGAGGCTGTGGGTTCGGCGAGGAGATACAACGCGAGTTCCGGGCCGCGGCCGTCAGGGGTATTGAACACGGCGTGCGGTCGATCGTGAACGGGCAGGGAGAAGAGGGCATCAAACAGATCGTGGGTGGCATTCTGGATGGGATTTTCACGGTGGCGGACCCGGCGGCCGGCGGCAGCGCGGACCCGCGGTATGGTGGGTCGTCCGGCAGGTGAAGGGCTCGTCGCGGACGCCTCGGACGAGCACCCGCCTGCGGGGGGCCGGAGAGCGGCGGGGCCGGGGCGTGCGGTGCGCGCCGCTCCGGGCCGCGTTCGCATGTCGGTGGAAAGTCGCTGCGGCCGAGGGTACAGTCGCCGGTGCCGCGCGATTTCATGCGGCGCGGTGAGCGTCGCTCGTGCCCGCTGCGCGGCGGTGAGGAGCTCCCATGTTCCGTCGTTTTCGCCGTGTTTCGCCCGGGACCCCGGTGCTGCTGCTTGGTCTGCTCATTTCGGCGGTCCCTGTGACGCTTGCCGACGAGGTGCTGCTGCGCCGCTACGTGCCGCTGGACGCCTACCGCGGCTTCAGCGAGGACCTCAAGCATGGGGAGCGGTACACCTACATGGACGTGGAGGACACGGTGCTGTCGCGGGCGCGGCCCGACGCGAACTACGGCGGGGCCGCGACGCTGCGGCTGGAGGACGAGGGCGACGCGATTCTGATCGCCTTCCGTCAGCTCAACCGGGCCGTGCCGGTGGGCAGTCCGGTGCAGGCGGTCGAGCTGTGGCTGACGCCCGCCGAGGGCTGCGACCGCGACGCGACCATCGCCGTGTACCGGGTGACGATGCCGTGGCGAGACGGTCACAGCGACGGCCGCCCGCAGACCTACGCGGCGACCTACAACGACCGCTTCGCCGGCACGGGTGAGCACCGGCGGCCGTGGACGCGGCCGGGCGGAGCGGCCGATCGGGCGGCGACACCGAGCCTGACGGGGCGGCTGGCGGACTTTTGGGACGAGGGGCGGCGGGCGTTCGTGCTGAGGGGGCCGGGCCTGGTGGAGGACGTGCGCTACTGGCTGGGGCGGCACTTCCGCAATCACGGCTGGATGATCGTGCGGGCGCCGGGTACGGCAGCGGCCCGGGTGGCGTTCGTTGCGTCAGATTTCTTCGAGGTCGGCGACCCGGCGACGTTTACGCGGCCGGCGCTGCGGATCGTGTACGACCTGACGCCGCTAACGAAGCTCGTCAAGCCGGACCGGCCGGATCTGGATGTGACCTTCATCGAGCGGACGCCGCGGTACAAGCGCTACCACGACAATGGCCGGACGTCGTACGAGCGGAAGATGTTCCGCAAGGACAACGTCGGGGTCATGAAATACCCGGATTACGCCGACGAGCCGAAGTGGCCCGCAGACGGCGACGAGGTGACGTTCACGGCGCACGTGAAGAACGCCGGGACGCAGCCGGTGACCGGACCGGTCGCGTACTGCTGGCGGCTGAACGACCGCGAGGTGGCGCGCGGGGAGTTCACCGGGACGCTCGCGCCGTGGGAGGAATGGACGGCGGAGTGGCGCTGGACGTGGGCGGTGGATCACAGCGACCACCGGAACCTGGTGCTCGAGTTCGAGGTGGACCCGGCGGACGAGGTGACGGAGATCACCGAGAACAACAACCTCGTGGCCAAGTACCTCGGAGCGAAGACGCTGAAGTACTGGGTCGAGCGGGGCGCGTACGAGTACGTGAAGGACTACCCGACCGCCCTGGGGTCGTACTCGTTCGAGGATTACCTCCAGTGGCACTTCACAATCTGGAACGAGACGTTCTTCGACAAGTCGCGGTTTGACGGCGTCGCGCCCGACGGCTGCCTGGAGCGCACCACGCTCGACGATTTCGAGATCGTCGAGAACGGCGTGCTGGCTGGGGGCATCCACCGGCCGTACGACCGGCATGACCCGTACTTCGACGGCGAATGGGGTACGGAGTGGGACATCGGGACGCGCGACACGCCGGAGGCCCTGGAGCGGACCGTCGCCGAGCTGAGGAAGGACGGGCGCCTGGACCGCGCGGCCGCGCTGGCCGAGGCCCGTCGGCGGGCGCAGGAGGCGGACGAGAACGACCGGCGGTTCCTGCGGACGCGGCGGGTGGTGCTGGAGGGCTCGTTGCTGCATGAGGCCTCACACCAAACCGTCGGCGCGTACGACGTGTACTGGTCGAACATCGAGCCGTCGGAGCCCGACCGGCCGGTGGGAAAGTGCAAACTAAAAGATGAGACGGGCTATTACATCACGCGGGGAAGCGGTTACCCGTACGCCGGGCTGATGGGCGGCTGCGATACGCGGCCGAATCCGCGGTACTGGGAGGGTACGGGGTTGTACGAATTGAACACCGTCGGCGGCGTGAACACGAATCTGCGCTTCCGCAACGGCTTCTACGGCGAGTGGCAGTACGATCTGCCGCGCGTCTGCCGCGTGCGGCTGACGTCGCCGGACGGCCGCCCGCTGGCCGGGGCAAGGGTCAGCCTGTGGCAGACGTCCGCGAACGTGATCGACGAGACGACCGCGGTGGCGCAGGATGTGGTGGCGGACGCCGAGGGTGTCTTGACGCTGCCGTACCAGGATTCGCTGGAAGACGCCGACTACACGACGCTCACCGGCCATACGCTCCGCAAGAAGAACCCGTTCGGGCGGCAGGACGTCGTCGGGCAGAACATCACGCTGCTGCTGCGGATCGACGCCTACGGGCAGCGCGATTATCGCTTTGTCCGCGTTATCGACTTCAACCGGCTGTATTGGCTCGGGCAGACGGACGACGCGACGCTGCCGCTGGCGTGCCGCATCGCGCCCTCCGAACCGATCGATCTGAGCCGGAACCTCGCGCTCGGTGCGACCGCGCGCGCTTCGAGCGGCGCGGACACGGCCGTGCGGCTCGTGGACGGCGACGTGCAGACCGCTTGGGACGGGGGCGTGACCCGGCCGGGGGACTGGCTGGAGATCGAGCTGCCGCAGGCGGCCCGGGTCGGAGTGGTCCGGATCGTCCAGAACGAGTCGCACGGCGCGTTCTTCCGGCGGTTCGCGATCAGCACGCGGCCGAGTACCGCGGCCGCGACGCCCGCCCCGTTCGCGCGGCACGACGCGGAGGAGTTCCGGTTCGCGATGCTGTTCGACAAGGACGTGAACCCTGCCAACCCGTCCGAGCGCTGGGTCACCTACGCCGCGACGCCGCGCGACGCGCGGATCATCCGCATCGAAGCGCTCGACGGCGGGCACGCGAAGGTCAGCGAGATCCGGGTCTTCGGCGAGCGGCCGTGATGCCGGCCCCGCGGTCCATCACGTTGCCGGCATCTGCCGCCTGACGGGAGGTGCTGTCGATGCCGACGTTCGCGACCGATGCCGGCGCGCTGTCACTGCTGTTGCCGCGGCCGCGGAAAATGCAGCCGCGGGCGGGGTGTTTCGTCTGGCCGTCGTCCTGTCCGCTGGTGGTTCGGGGGGCGCTGGCTCCGCCGGAGGCGGCGGCGCTGGAGCGTTTCCGGGCGCGGTGTCGTACTGCCCTGGGTGTTGAGCTGACGCCGACCTCCGAAGAGCCGCGCGGGCCGCGCTTGATCGTCGCGTCGGACGGCCGGCACGCCGATGCTCAGCCGGGCGCCGATTTTGCCGCGGCACCGCGTGCTCAGGCGTACCGCCTGGAAGTCCACGCGGACGGCGTCCGACTCACGTCGGAAGCGGCCGCCGGGTTGCTGTACGGCCTTCAGACGCTGGAGCAGCTCGCGGTGTTGGCGGGCCGCATGTGGCCGGCGGTTGAGATCGACGATGAGCCGGCCTACGTTGTTCGCGGTCTATCGTACGATGTCAGTCGGGGACGGGTGCCGACGCCGGCGTGGCTGCGGCAGGTCGTGGACCGGCTGGCGGCGCTGAAGATCAACCACCTTCAGCTTTACGTGGAGCACACCTTCGCGTTCGCGTTCAACCCGAATATCAGCCGCGGTTGCTCGCCGTTCACACCGGACGAGATTCGGGAACTGGAGGCGTACTGCCGCCTGCGGCGCATCGCGCTGGTGCCCGCGCTCGCGTCGTGCGGACACATGGGCCGCATCCTGGCGTTGCCCGAGTATCGCCATCTGGCGGAGGTTGAGGCGACGCGCGACTGGTCGGACACACCCTGGCCGGAGCGGGTCCGCGGCCGCACGCTGGACGTCCGCAACCCGGAGTCGCGGCGCCTCCTGGAGCAGATGTACGCGGAGTATCTGCCGCTGCACAGCGCGCCGCTAATGAACGTGTGCTGCGACGAGACGTACGACCTCGGCCGGGGCAAGAACGCGGCCTGGGCGGCCGCGCACGGTAGCGGGGCGCTGTTTCTCGAGCACCTGCGTTTTTTGCACGGCCTGTGCGCGCGCTACGGGAAACGGATGCTGTTGTGGGGCGATGTTCTGAAGCACCACGCGGCCGTGCTGGCGGAGCTGCCGCGCGACGTGGTCGTGCTCAACTGGGGCTACGCCGTCGACGCCGATTACCAGAGCACGGCGCTGTTTCGCGACGCCGGCCTGACGACGTGCGTGTGCCCCGGCACGTGGTCCTGGAACCGGGCCCTGAACGAGATCAACTCGGCGGAGCTGAACATCCGGCGTCACGCGGCGGCCGGTCGGCAGTACGGCGCCTCCGGCCTGCTCAACACCGATTGGGGCGACGAGGGACATATCAACATGCCCGCCGGCTCCTGGCATCCGATCGCGCTCGGCGCGGCGCTGGCCTGGAATCCGTCTGGTCCGCCGCCGACGGAGTTCGACGCCGCGTTCGGGCGGCTGTTCCTGGGCGACACCGCCGAGACGCTCGTGCCCGCGCTGCGGGCGGTCGCGGGGGCGGGGTCGTTTCCGAGGACTTGGCCGGAGTTCTGCCGGCCGCTGGCCGAGTCGGTCGACCCCGCCAAGGTGAGCACCGCGCAACTTCGCGCGTGGCGCGCCGCGGCGCACTCCGGCACGGACGCGCTTCAGGCGGCGTGGGCGGGGCGGGTGGCTTGTCAGGGGGC
>Ga0209101_1002504_pt1 | contig 12064 bp, 12 predicted proteins | sample ConPoolayeCmetaG_FD_185481 | JGI IMG/M metagenome (GOLD analysis project Ga0209101, IMG submission 185481) | Hot spring microbial mat communities from California, USA to study Microbial Dark Matter (Phase II) - Cone Pool mat layer C metaG... ... | reverse complement strand
CCTCACCCCCTTCTCTCCCCGCCACGCGGGGAGAGAAGGGGGCAGGGGGATGAGTGGGGGCAAGCCGTACTGTGCAAACCAGAATGAAAGTTTGCGCCCGTTGAAGATATACGAAATGGGGACGCTGCGCGTTAGGCGCAGGTCCCCCGGAGACAGATGCAGCGCAACATCATCACGAGGAGCATCCTACTTTTTATCCTCTGCGGGTGTCGCAAAAATCATTCGCCCTTGATTCGTCTGGAGCATTCGCGTCACCGTTACATCAATCGTGCTGCCGATGAATCTTTTGCCATTGTCAATCACTACCATCGTGCCATCGTCCAGATAGCCGACGCCCTGCCCCAACTCTTTACCTTCCTGTACGACGCGTACACGCATTCCTTCACCGGGCAAGACGACAGCGCGCACCGCATTCGCCAGTTCGTTGATGTTGAGCACCCGCACACCTTGCAGTTCGGCGACGCGGTTCAGGTTGTAATCGTTGGTGACAATCGGGCAATGCAGATTTTTGGCGAGTCGCACTAACTTGTCATCAACGCTGTGGACATCTTCCACATCCAGATCGGTGATGCGAATCGGCACGATGGATTCTTTCTGCAACTTGTTCAACATTTCCAGACCGCGTCGTCCGCGATTGCGTCGCAGGGGGTCGGCGGAATCGGCAATGTGTTGCAATTCCTGCAAGACAAAGCGGGGAATCATCATCGTACCGTCAATGAACCCTGTGCGCGAAATATCGGCGATGCGTCCATCAATGATGACGCTCGTATCGAGTAGCACGGTTCGTTCGCTGCTGGCGCGCGCCAGCCCTTCGCGGCTCAGACGGCTTCCGAACAGCGCAAAGAAATCGCGTTCGCGCATCATCATCACCCACGCGCCGAGATAACCAAACACAATCAGCGAGACGAAGGGGAGAATCGAACCAAAGGGTGAGGGCAAGAATGACAGCGGAAACGCCGAGAGCGCGGCGATGATGAGACCAATCATCAGACCCAGCGTTGCGGCCACGAGTTGTTGTGCCGGCACCTGGCGAATTGTCCGCCGCGCCCAGCGATACGGGCGGAGGGTGATCCACGGGGTAATGATTAAACCGAGCGCGGCGCCTGCCAGCGCGAGGACGATGATGTAACGAATGGCATCACCGCTACCCTCCGACAGCGCATCGCCAACGCGCCAGCCGATAAAGGCAAAGACAAACATTCCGACGAGGCGGAGGAGAAATTCACCACTCATCTTAAACCTCCTCCTGGTCACCTCAAAAAAATACGGGTGTGCCGTGGAGACGCACCCGATCGAGGAAGAAAAGAAAATAAGATTACAATTGCAAAACAAGCGTGAGAATCAAAACGCCTGAATAAACTCGACCTGTTGTGTGCTACTCCACAAACACAGGGTTATCCCGCTGGGCAACCAGAACTAGATTCACTGCTTACAGGGTTATCTTAACACAGGACAGGTCAAATGTCAACGCGGTTGCTTTTTCGCACGCGTTGCATATACTTGGGTTATGCATCGCGTTGATCCGAATCGAGTGGAAACGGAACACAAAGCCGGCTTTGTCGCGGTCGTTGGTAAACCCAACGTGGGCAAATCCACGCTGGTCAACGCGCTGGTTGGCGCCAAGATCGCGATTGTCTCACCTAAACCGCAAACGACGCGCCGCGTCATTCGCGGTATCTTGACGCGCGCCGACGCGCAAATCGTGTTCGTGGATACGCCGGGGATTCATCAGCCCAAACACAAACTCGGTGCTGCGATGGTTCAGGCGGCGCGCCAGGCGGTCAATGATGTGGACGTGGTTGTTTTTATGACAGATGGCTCGTGTCTACCAACCGACGAAGACAAGCGGATTGGCAAATGGTTGAACGAGCAGTGCAGTGTGCCGGTGCTTTTGGTGCTGAACAAGATGGACTTGCTCAAGCCTGCGGATGTGCAAGATGTGACCGAAGCGCACTGGGCACTGGTGAACTATGCCGATTGGATGCGGGTCTCGGCAACGCGGGGCACCAACCTCGATAAACTGCTCGCACAAATTCTCGAACGACTGCCCGTAGGTCCCGAACTGTATCCTGCCGATCAAGTCACCGACCAAACGCTACAAGCCATTGTGGCGGAACTGATCCGTGAGCAGGTGTTGCACCTGACGCGTCAGGAAATTCCACACGCCGTCGCGGTCGCGATTGAGGAATGGGAAGAACGTCGCGCCGATTTGACGTACATTGGCGCGACCATCTATGTGGAGCGGGATTCGCAAAAAGGGATTGTGATTGGCGCGCACGGCGCGATGCTCAAACAGATTGGTCAGCGCGCCCGCGCCGAGATCGAAGCCTGGGTGGGGCATCAAGTATATCTGGAATTGTGGGTCAAGGTGTGGGAAAAATGGCGTGAACGCGAAAGCAGTTTGCGGCAATTGGGCCTGGCGGTTTAGGTTTCAAGTTTCAGGTTTTAACTTGTAACCTGTAACTTGCAACCTGTAACCTGTAACCTTTAGCCCGTGACCTGTCCTACCAGATCATACTCTGTCGCTTGTGTAATCTTGACGCGCGCGAATGTGCCGACGGGTAATTCTTTTTGCACAAGGACGACGCCATCCACCTCCGGCGCGTCCCGATACGAGCGGGCGATGCTGATGCCATCGCCAGCGCCCTCGACCAGCACCTCGAGTTCTTTACCGATCCACGCGCGATTTTTGGCGTGCGAAATTTTTTGTTGCAGTGCCATCGCGCGTTCGCGCCGATTCTTTTTGGTTTTTCCAGAAACTTGATGTGGCATTGTGGCAGCGGGTGTGCCTTGCTCGCGCGAAAATTCAAAAATACCCACGCGATCGAATTGTTGTTCCTTGAGAAACTCGAGCAGCGCGCGAAACTCGTCTTCGGTTTCGCCGGGAAAGCCCACGATGAAGGTTGTGCGAATCGCTAAATCGGGGAGCGCGGCGCGCAACGCGTCGAGCATCGCGCGCGTGACGGTGATGTTCGGACGCTTCATCCGCGCGAGCGTATCGGGATGCGCGTGTTGCAGGGGGATGTCAAGGTAATGCACCACTTGCGGATGGCGCGCGAGCGTTTCGATGAGGCGTGGGGTGATGTGACCGGGAAAGGTGTACATCAAACGCAACCACGTCAATCCTTCGACCTCGCGGCACAGTCGTTCGATGAGCGTTGCGAGCGCGTCGCGTGCGCCAAAATCCCAACCGTACGCGGTGGTGTCTTGCGCGACGAGGATGATTTCTTTCGCGCCGTGCGCGACCAACTCGCGCGCTTCGGCAATCACATCGTCGGGATGTTTGGAACGTTGCGCGCCTTTGATGGCGGGGATAATGCAAAAGGTGCACGGGCGATCACAGCCATCGGCGATTTTGAGGTACGCGCTGGGACCTTGCGCCTGACGCGGCAAGCGCGCCACAATCGAACGCGCGGTCGGCAAAGCGCCGTACACGTCCGCGCGCCAATCGCCGGTCGCGCGTGCAAGTAGGCGCGGCAACGCCAGCCACTGCCCCGCGTCGAGTACTGCGTCCACCTGCGGCACCTCGTGTTGAATCGTGTCGCCGTATCGCGACACTAGACAGCCAACCGCGATGAGGCGTTGCCCACCGCGTTTGTGTTTGCCCAGCGTGCGCAAGGCATCGAGCGCTTCGCGCCGCGCCGCCTGGAGAAAACCGCAGGTGTTGACGATCAACACGTCCGCGTCTTCGGCGTGCTCGACGCGCGTCCACGCGTTTTGCGCAAAGAGCGCGTGCATACCATCGGAATCAGCGGTGTTCTTGGCGCAACCGAGGGAGAGGAGATAGTAGCGCATTTCAAAAGGTTGGTGTGGCGCGTGGAGTGGCAAGCGGCACGGGGGTGAGCGGAACCATCGGCACAGGCGTGCCGCGTTCGTTGATGTTCCAGTAGCGTTCCAGCGCGCGCGTTTCCGAAAAATTGCGTGGTGCAAACCAGCGGCTACTGCCGTTCAATTCGAGTGTTGCCCCGCGCGGATTTTCGATGAACACGTACAGCGAATCCTTCGCGCTCCACGATCGCGTGGCGCCCGGCGCGAGGACGGCATCGAAAACCAGAACGCCATCTATGCCGATGCGCAACGTGATCGGTTGAGTAACCTGAATAACATCCAGATTCAGCGTGTTGACGGTTTCGAGGGTGGCGCGCGGCGTTGTGGTGATGGTTGGTGTGAGTGCACTCGGCGCGGGCGGCGCGGTCGCTTCGAGGGTTGGGATAGGGGTGGGTAGCATATCGGGACGCAAGGTGGGTGTGCGCGTCGGCGCAAGGCGTGTTGGGGTGGCAGTGGATGCCACAAGAAAAGCGGGCACGTAAGATGCCAGTTGATTGATGAGCACGAGTCCCAACACCACACAGAACAACAGCAAGCCTCTACCTAGAGCCAGCCCCATCGGCACAGGCGCAGCACGACGCGCGAGACGTGCGCGTGTGGCGGTGGATGCCGCCGCGTTCGGCGTGGCGAGTGATTCGGGTGGCGTGGGCGGCTCTGGCAAATTCGGTTTGCGCTGCTGTGGGCGCGGCAAAGGAGGACGTAGCGAGGGCACGCGAATCGGCACCGGCTTGCGCACCGCGCCAGCGGGTGGTGGGGGCGTCTCGGCGGCTGTGTACGTTTCGGGAGGTGAAGGCGGTGCTGGTGTTGCGGTGAGTGGCGCAGAGGGAGGTGTGCGCTCCACGAGGTAGAGCGCAAGCACCTGCTCTGAATCGAGCCCTAAGTAGGTGGCGTAGGTGCGAAGCAAGCCGCGCAAAAAAGGTTCGGGCGGCAAGTTGGCATAGTCGCCGGTTTCGAGCGCGTCAATAATTGCCGCGCGAATGCGCGTCTCCATTTCGGCTTGCAAGATTGTAATGCCACGCTGTTCGCGCGCGTGGCGCAAGTGTTCACCCACTAGCGACATCGTGAGGCACAGTTTACCACAAAAGCAGAGAAATTCCAAAGATGTCCGCCCATACGATTTTGTGTGGATGGGTGGGTTGTGCTATAATTTGCCCCAGAATGTACGCGAATAGATTATCCGAGCGTCGGCACGCGCGACGCTCAACCCGAATGCTCATCGAGTTCATCGCGATTGTTTTCGTCACGATTTTTACGGCGGGCGCGCTGTTCTTTGCGTATCAATTTTACGATACAGTGCGCCAGGCGGTCATCGTACTGGGGACGCCGGACATCAACGGTATGTCACCAGTGATCAACGTGGTGAATCAACCCACGCGTGAACCGCTGCCGAACATCTCGGCAGGAGAGCGGGTGAATATTCTGGTGATGGGCACCGATTGTCGTCCGATTGATCGCGGCGCGTGTCGTACCGATACGATGATGATCGCGACCCTCGATCCAAAGACGCTGACCGCTGGCGTGGTGACGATTCCGCGCGATCTGTGGGTGCCGATTCCCGGCGTGGGCGAGAATCGTATCAACACCGCAAATTGGTACGGCGTGATTTACAAATATCCCGGCGGGGGGCCAGCGCTCGCCAAGCGCACAGTCGAGTATAACTTTGGGCGACGCATCCATTACTACGTCCTTGTGGATTTCAACGGCTTTCGTCGCATCATTGATAAACTCGGTGGCATTGACATTGACGTCCCCAAGCCCATCAACGATCCGACTTACCCCGATGAAAACTTTGGCTACAGTCCGCTCTACATCCCCGCCGGACGAATTCATATGAACGGCGACCTTGCGCTCAAGTACGCGCGCACGCGCCATCAAGACGGTGACTTTGGACGTTCTAGGCGTCAGATTCAAGTGCTGCTCGCAATTCGTGACAAGGCCTTGCGTCTGGATGTGTTACCCAAGTTGCCCGGCTTGATACAAGAAATGTGGGGCGTCGTGGATACCGATCTCAAGCCGAACGAAGTCATTGCTCTGGCACAAGTGGCAATCAAAGTCAAAACCGAAAACATCCGCTACGGTTCGATTGACCAGACCATGACGGTCGAGTATCGCGAGCGCACGGGCGCCGATGTGCTGTGGTTCGATCGAGTCAAGGTAGGGCAATTGATTGATCGGATCATTCCGCTGGATTCGGCGGCGAGCGTACAGTCGGCAAAGGTGAAGCAAGAGGCAGCCAGCATCATCGTGTTGAACGGTACGCCCAACCCTCAACTGGCTGAGCAGACGACGCAGTTTTTGCAAAAGCAGGGCTTTCAAATTTTTTCGTACGGCAATGCCGATCGTTTTGACTATGCCAAAACGGTGTTGATTGATTACACCGGCGCCAAAACGGCGACCATCAACGAACTGGCGCGCATTTTTCACGTCGAGCCAACCAACATTCGACGCGTGACAACCATCAAAAGCGATGTGGATATTCGTGTGATTATTGGCGCGGATTGGACGGTGCCGCGGTAGGAATGAACCAATGAGCCAGATGAACAATGAACAAATTGTTTTGGCTCATTGGCACATTGGGCAATTGGCTCATTGGAGATAACCGGTGTCTCAAGCCTTGTATTTGAAATATCGCCCACGCACGTTTGACGAAATCGAAGGGCAAGCGCATATTCGGACGACGCTCAAGAACGCGATTGCTCTGGGGCGTATCGCACACGCCTACCTTTTTGCGGGTCCGCGCGGCACCGGCAAGACGACGACCGCGCGCGTGCTTGCCAAAGCGGTCAATTGCCTCTCCGAAGATACCGCCAGGCCGTGTAACGCGTGCGCGGTGTGTGTGGCGATTAACGAAGATCGAATGCTCGATCTCATCGAAATTGATGCCGCGTCGAACACGAGTGTGGAAGATGTGCGCGATTTGCGCGACAAGGTGGATTTTCGCCCCGGCGAAGCGCGTTACAAGGTGTACGTGATTGATGAAGTGCATATGCTATCGAACGCGGCGTTCAACGCGTTGCTCAAGACACTGGAAGAGCCACCACCGCACGTCATCTTTGTCCTCGCCACCACCGATCCGCAAAAAATTCCTGCCACCGTCCTCTCGCGCGTGCAACGTTTCGATTTTCGCCGGCTGACGTTGCCCGAAATTATGGCGCGCCTGTCTGAGATTGCGCGCAAAGAAAACCTCAAGGTTGAACCCGCCGCGCTCGAATTGATCGCGCGGCACGCCACCGGCGCGATGCGCGACGCCATCAGTCTACTCGACCAGTTGATGTCGTACGGCAGTGACGAAATTACCCTCGTACAAGTGCAGGGCTTGCTCGGTGCGGCTTCGTCCCAGGTGGTCAACGAGTTGGTGGCGCATCTGGCAGAGCGTCGTCACACGCAGGGACTGGCGCTGATGGCTCAAGCGGTGGACAATGGCGCTGATCCGCGCCAACTTGCGCGCGATCTCGTCGAGTATCTGCGGGGTGTGCTCCTTGTGCAAGCGGGGTGCGGGGATGCGCTGACGGTGACAGCGGAGATGCTGGACGAGATGCGCCAGCGCGCCGCGCAAATGTCCTCTCCGCAACTTGTGCGCGCGATTCGTTTGTTCAACCAGGCGGCATTCGAATTGCGCACCAGCGCGCACCCCACCTTGCCACTCGAAATGGCGTGGGTGGAAGCGCTGATGGAGGAAACCACGGCGCCGTCTCCACCAGCGTCGGCGAGCCCGCCGAGTGTCGCGCGTCCCACCCCTGCGACATCGGCGCGCGTCGCGCCACCGCCGCGCGCGTCTTCTGCCGTGCCGCCGCGCGCGTCCACGGTCGTACCGCCGGCGGATCCGGTGAGGGTGCCGCTGAGCACGCCGAGCGCGTTGACCTTGCAAGTTGTGCAAAGTCAGTGGACCAACATCCTCGCGCGCGTCAAACAAGCGAATCGGAATGCCGAGGCGTTACTGCGTAGCGCCGCCGAGCCTATCGGCGTGGAGGGGGATGTCATCGTTCTCGGTTTTCAGTATCAGGTGCATGCGGAAAAGTTCGAGAAGGAAAAAAAGTGGAAAGAGACCGTCGAGCGCGCGCTGGGACACATTTTCCAACGCCAGTGCTATGTGCGTTGTATGCTCACTCCCGAACGCGCGAAACGTAAAGCGGTCGAACAAGACCCGTTGATTCGCACGGCAGTCAATCAACTGGGAGCAGAGATTACAGGAATTCACGGAGAGAGTCTATGAGCCGACGAGGTGATCCGCGACGTATGGCAGCCGTCCCGCGCGCCCAACCATCGAATCCGCAGGATATGTTGCAAGTGTTTCAGCAAAAGATGCGGGAAACGCAAGCCGCGCTGGAAAACGAAACGCTGCAAGTGAGTGCAGGCGGCGGCGCGGTGACTGTGGTGATTTCGGGACAGCAAAAGATTCACTCCATCACCATCTCGCCCGAAGTGTTCAACGCGGGAGATGTGGAGATGTTGCAAGATTTGATTGTCGCCGCGGTGAACGAAGCCATCGAAAGATCACAGCAACTAGCCGCCAGTCGGATGAGTGAGTTGACCGGCGGGTTGGGCTTGCCGAATATGCTGGGTTTGTGATGGACACTACGCCGCGTGCGGTAACGCGTTTGATTGAAGAATTCCATCGCTTGCCGGGGATTGGGCCCAAGACGGCGCAACGGTTGACGTTCTATTTGTTGCGCGCGCCCAGGGAGCAAGCGCAGGCGCTGGCAGAAGCGTTAATGCAACTCAAAGAACGCATCGTCACCTGCGCGATTTGCCAGAACATCGCGGAAGAAAACCCCTGCGCGATCTGTCGCGATGCTACGCGCGATCGTTCGATTGTGTGCGTCGTCGAAGAGCCGCTCGATGTGCTGGCGATTGAGCGGACGCGCGAGTATCGCGGCTTGTACCACGTCTTACACGGCGCGATCTCGCCGGTGGAAGGCATCGGACCAGAGGATTTGCGCGTGCAAGAATTGCTGGCGCGCCTGCGCAGCGATTCGGGTATCCGTGAGGTGGTGCTGGCGACCAATCCCAATCTGGAGGGCGAGGCGACGGCAATGTATCTGGAGCGGCTCATCAAGCCGCTGGGCATCCGCCTGACGCGCCTGGCGCGTGGCTTGCCCGTTGGCGGGGATTTAGAGTATGCCGACGAGGTGACCCTCACCCGCGCGCTGGAGGGACGGCGCGAGGTGTGATTCAAAAATTTAAGGATGCCGCGCTTGACAAAGCGACAAAATCGTGTATAATAGTTGACGCACAAGAGTACGAGTGCGTTAAAAATCATCTTCTTTGAGGAGGCAAACCGAGACCCAGAGAAATTCCATCGGACGCGCAAGGTTCGTTGAATGGTCTCGTGTTGTCTCCGCCGACTGAGTCGGCGGATTTTATTCTCCGAGGGCGCGATTTGACACGGATGACGATGTGTGGTATAAATCCGCCCGTTCGGATGGCAAGGCACCTTAACAACTGAAGAGTGATAGGAAAGAGCGTTTGTAGAATCGAAGAGATCCTGGATTGAAACTCAAAGTTGAATAGAACGGAGAGTTTGATCCTGGCTCAGGATGAACGCTGGCGGCGTGCCTAACACATGCAAGTCGAACGGACGCCTTGGGAAACTGGGGCGTTAGTGGCAAACGGGTGAGTAACGCGTGGGTGACCTGCCCCGGAGTGGGGGATAACGGTCCGAAAGGATCGCTAATACCGCATAGGCTCGGCGGTTCACTCCGTCGAGTAAAGACGCAAGTCGCTTCGGGAGGGGCCCGCGTCCCATCAGGTAGTTGGTGAGGTAATGGCTCACCAAGCCGATGACGGGTAGCTGGTCTGAGAGGACGATCAGCCACAATGGAACTGAGACACGGTCCATACTCCTACGGGAGGCAGCAGTGAGGAATATTGGGCAATGGGCGCAAGCCTGACCCAGCGACGCCGCGTGGGCGAAGAAGGCCTTCGGGTCGTAAAGCCCTTTGGACAGGGACGAGTGAGGACGGTACCTGTCGAACAAGTCTCGGCTAACTACGTACGTTGGTGCGTAGATTCGGTGGAAACACCGAATGAGAAAACTCGACTATATGCTGGGAAGCTTGGTTATGCGCTGGCTACTCCTCCTCAAATACAGCGAGGAGAGTGAAAATGTCAGCGCTAATCCCGAAAAGCCACCGCGGCTATCTATGGGTACCAAGCGATCAGCAGGGAAGTCCACGAGTCTCAGATTTCTACAATCTGAAACTTGTGTGACCCCTCAGAGACTATACGTCGAGCCCCTCCTTTCAGCTGCACTGAGAGAGGGTGGTGATATAGTCCACACAGTCGAAGGAGAACGGTGGATGAGGTTCTAGCGATTCTTGTCGGTTCGATCCTTGGCGATGGTTCTTTGACGCCTCCAAGTGTCAAGCGCCAGGAATCGCAACTGCACGTGGGGTATCACGAGAAATATCTGCCCTACCTCGAGTGGTTGCATCAGAAACTTGCACCGATTGGAGTAAATCCAATTCGGGTCAAGCGAGGTTTTCGGCAGTACCACTTTTACACAATGCCGTCTGGTTTGCTCGGGCGGCTGTATCGGATGTTCTATCCGAATGGAGTAAAGGTGGTCCCAGAAGAGATCGCAGAATTACTTGTTCATCCACTGAGCCTTGCGGTTTGGTATATGGATGATGGCTCACTGGATTTCCGAGTGGGGTATCATGCCAATGCCACGCTTGCAACGTTTAGTTTCTCCGAAAACGACTGTTTGCGTCTGAGTAACGTGTTGGAGTGGAATTTTCGTCTAACGACGAAGGTTCACCGCAGCACGATGAGGGGGAAGGTGTACTTTCGGTTGTATTTTCCCTCAGAAAGTATGGTGGGTTTTATGGCTCTCATTGAGCCATATGTGCTGCCATGCTTTTCACACAAAATACTCAGAGTGGCCAGCAGCCGCGGTAAAACGTAGGAGGCGAGCGTTATCCGGATTCACTGGGCGTAAAGCGCGCGTAGGCGGTCGGGTAAGTCGGATGTGAAAGCCCCTGGCTCAACTGGGGGAGGCCATTCGATACTGCTCGGCTTGAGGGTGAGAGAGGAGAGTGGAATTCCCGGTGTAGCGGTGGAATGCGTAGAGATCGGGAGGAACACCAGTGGCGAAGGCGGCTCTCTGGCTCACTCCTGACGCTGAGTGCGCGAAAGCGTGGGGAGCAAACGGGATTAGATACCCCGGTAGTCCACGCCCTAAACGATGAGGGCTGGGTGTTGGCAGGGTTTCCTGTCAGTGCCGAAGCTAACGCGTTAAGCCCTCCGCCTGGGGACTACGAACGCAAGTTTAAAACTCAAAGGAATAGACGGGGGCCCGCACAAGCAGCGGAGCGTGTGGTTCAATTCGATGCAACACGAAGAACCTTACCAGGGCTTGACATGCACGTGGTAGGGAAGGGAAACCGGACCGACCCGCAAGGGAGCGTGCACAGGTGCTGCATGGCTAAGACGATTGGCCCTTGAGAGAGTAATCTCTCTTGAAACACTGGCTCATAACGGTGAAGCCCTCAAATTCACAGGGGGTAACACCGTGGGAAGTAGGTAGTGTGGTTGTCATCACCGATGAGTTCTCAAGTTACGCCTTTGGTCTATGGTGTGCGGATGGTTATTGGTGGAGTAGCAGTGTCGGGATTACGAATGTAATTCCGGTGCTGGTTATCCGCTTTGCCACCTTGTTGAGGCGATTCGTGCCGGGTGAACGCCTCAGGTTGAGAATCTATCAACCAGAAAATAGTTCATCGATCGCCATAGACAAAGCGGTGCTTCAACTCGTTCCAGTGGTCAACTATTACACAACGAGAAAACTAAAGCAGATTGCTTACCAGTTGTATGTCAATAGTCGGCCGTTGAAGCGAGCCTTTTTCCAGCAGCGTGATACTCTGTTAGACCTTCCCAACGAATGGCTGTATGCGTATTTTGCAGGACGATTGGATGGAGACGGAAGTGTGAGTCAGGACAGAGTTAGTGGGTTTCGGATCGTGTATTCCGATCGAAACGAAGCGTTGTTGGATCAAAGGCTCTTGGAGCGTGTTGGCATTACACAAACGAGCGTATACAACTATTCCAGGGCGCACACTTTTTGTCTGTACGTTTCTGAGCCTAGATTTCGCACCCTGACGCTTGGATAAGTACAAATCATGCTTGGAAACGCCGATTCAATGCGTCCAGAGGCATCCAATAACCCAAAAGTAGTATCAGATTTGGTGTCTTTGACGCTTTTTCATACCAAATCGCAGGGTGCGAAAAACAGGCT
>Ga0209101_1002503_pt1 | contig 12065 bp, 10 predicted proteins | sample ConPoolayeCmetaG_FD_185481 | JGI IMG/M metagenome (GOLD analysis project Ga0209101, IMG submission 185481) | Hot spring microbial mat communities from California, USA to study Microbial Dark Matter (Phase II) - Cone Pool mat layer C metaG... ... | reverse complement strand
GAGATGTTTTGCCCCCTCACCCCCCTTTGTCTCCCCTCTCCCCCTGGCCTTGCGGTCAGGGGGGAGGGGGGATAAACGGCGCTCCGGTGCCGGGCCGATGCTGCGCATCTATGCCGGGGGCCGCAGCCCCGCGCAGGTGGACGCGCTGCTGGCCGCCGGGCGGTGGTTGGCCGGGGTGTAGCGCGTATGAAAAAGGCCCGGCCCGGCGCGCGGTCTCGCCCAGTCCTCGTATTCATCGCCTACTGGCTCCCACCCGTGGGCTTGATGGGGCTTATCTTTATCCTGTCAGCGCAGTCCTCGCTGGGCAGACCGGGGGAGCCTGGCACCCTGCTCAACGACATGGCCGCCAAAGCGGCCCACATCGTGGTCTATGCGGCGCTCACCTGGCTGCTGTGGCGGGCGCTGGCTCGTGGTGGTCAGCCCCCGGCGCGAGTGGCCTGCGCCGCCTTTGCCCTGGCCGCCCTCTATGGCCTCACGGACGAGTTGCACCAGGCCTTTGTGCCCGGCCGCGAGGCCACGCTGCTGGACGTGGGCATCAACGCCGGGGCAGCTTTAGCGATGGCCTGGTGGCGGCTCCGGCGATATGGAGCAGGAGGCTGACGTGCGCGCTGCCGCCTGCTGGGTTGCCGATCACGAGCTGTGGGTCCTCGCTGTCCTGCTGCCCGGGCTGATCCTCCCCAACCCGCTGTCCCCCTGGGCGGTAATGGCCCTGCCGCTCCTGTGGCTGCTGCGCTGGGCAGCCCGGGGCGCCATCACCCGGCGCACCTCGCTTGACGGCCCCATCCTCTTGCTGTTGCTCCTGTTGCCCCTGGGCCTGTGGGCTTCGCCGGACCCGGCGTTGAGCCTGCGTGCTCTGTACCTGCCCCTGGGTGGCGTGGCGCTGTACTTTGGTCTGGTGAACTGGATCGCCCCAGTATACGGAGGGGCTGACTTCCTTCCCCCCGTGGGAGAACCCCTCGCTTCGCTTCCGCCCGGCTGCGCTCGGGGCAGGCGAGAGGCTGCGCATGGGTTGGGGGAAGAGACCGCGCCGGCGCGTATCGCCCGGGCGGCCGGGCTACTGGTGGCCGGCGGAGCGGGACTGGCCCTGGTCAGCCCCCTGCTGGTACCCTCCTGGGGCAAGGTGGGCATCAACCAGCCATTGCTTCCCGAAGCATTTGCCATCCTTGGGCCATACCTGCCAGACACCATCCAGACGAACACGCTGGGCGCGGTCATGGCGATGCTGCTCTGCCCCACGGTGGCCTGGCTGCTGGCGGCGGAACGCGGCCAGCCGGCTTTCCCCCGCCGGTTCCTCCGGGCTGGCGGGCTGGCGGTGGCCCTGGCGCTCATGAGCGTCATCCTGGTCTTGGCCTGGAGCCGAGGCGCACTGGCAGCCCTGGTGCCGGCCCTGCTCCTGGTCCTGGTACTGACGGACTGGCGCTGGGCGGGGGTCGTGCCGCCGCTGGCCCTGCTGGGGGTGGGCCTGGTCGGCTGGCTGGGGCCGCAGCGTATCCTGGACCAACTGCTGAGCAGTGGCCCGGCCTACCACGGCGTGGCGGCCACCCGGCTCGAGATCTGGGACCGCGCCCTGCGCCTCCTGGCCGACGTACCCTACACCGGCCTGGGCCTGGGGATGTTCGGGCGCGTGGTCCCGGCCCGCTACGCCTACGTCCTCAACGCGAGCTTTGAGCCGCCGCAAGTCCACGCCCACAACATCTTCCTGCAGGCTGGATCCGACTTGGGCCTGTTGGGCGTGGTAGTTCTGGCCTGGCTCCTGCTGGCGGCCTTTGTCTCGCTGGCCCGGACGCTGCGCGCGCGGCCCGGCGGCTGGCAACGGCCTATCGCCGTGGGACTGCTGGGCGCGCTGATCGTGTTCACGCTGCACGGCCAGGTGAATTGCTCAGTGTGGACCCTAAAGCCGGAGGTCGTGTTCTGGACGCTGCTGGGGCTGGTGGGAGGATTGGAGGTGGCGAATCCCCGGCTATCTCTGTGGTCGCTCGCGGCCCGCCACCGCCGGCTGGCTGGGGCAGTGGCGGGGCTGCTGGCCCTGGCGCTCCTGGCGCTGGCCCTGGTCGCCCTGCCGGCCGGCATCAGCCTGGGCTACGCCAATCGGGGCAACCGGGCGTTCAACCAGGCCATCCTGGCAGCGACGCCGCCGTCCGCCGCGGCCATCGCTGATCTACAACAGGCCGTGGCCTGGTGGGGTGACAACCAGGCGGCGCGGCTGGCCCTGGGTCTGGCCTATGATCGCGCCGGGCAGTCATCCGCCGCGCTGGACACCTGGCGCGCCATCCCTCGGTCCGCCGCGGCGTGGCTGGTGATCGAGGGCGATTCCCGCTTTGTGAGCCAACGGTACGAGGAGGCGCAGGACCGCTACCTGCTGGCGGCCGCGTTGGACCCTGGGTCCGGCTCGGCGCAGTTCGGCCTGGCCGAGGTGTATCGCGTCTGGGGCGCGCGCCAGCAGGCCCTGGCCGCCTATGAGCAGGCCAAGAAGCTGGCGAATTTCCAGCCCGGCGGTCGCGCGGACCTGGCCGCCTGCTACTTTGGCAGCGGCAAGGTCTACGCCCAGGCCGAGGACTGGCCAGCGGCCGTCTGGCAGCTCAAGGCTGGCCTGGACCTGCGCCCCGACGAGGACGCCTATCGCACGCTGGGCGACGTCTACCATCGAGGTCTGAAGGACCTGGCCCAGGCCGAGGCGTGCTTCCGGCAGGCCATCGCCCTGCGCCCGGACCGGCCCCACGCCTACGAACAACTGGGCCGCGTCTACCTGGATGGGAAACGGCCGGGGGACGCCCGGACCCAGTTCGAGATGGCCGTGGCGCTGGCCCCAGACGACGCAGCCGCCCACGCCGGCCTGGCCCAGGCCTACGCCGCCCTGGGCCTGCCGGACCAGGCCATCCGCGAGTACACGGTGGCCACGCAGTTGAGTCCGAACGATGCCTGGTTGTTCATCCGCCTGGGCGATGCTTACCGTGACCTGGGGCGTATCGCCGAGGCCCGGGCCGCCTATGAGCAGGCGCTGGCTGTGGACCCCGGCAACCAATGGGCCAAACGCCGGATCGAGGCCTTGCCCTGATCAGCAGGCGCGATCAGCGAGAAGTGGTAGTCCAGGTGCCAGGCACTTCAAAAGTACCTGGCACCTTATGGGCGAGAAACTTACCGTAGGGTGGCTTTCCATAGCCGCCGCCTTGGGGCAGGTAAGAAACCTGCCCTACATTCAAGTTTCTGCTTTGGCGAAGGGCGCACGCGCCCTGGGCAACTCGCAATGACAGCGGGTAGGTAATTACTGGACTTTGGACAACGGGTCGCACACCACAAGGAGTAGAGGCTTTAGCCGGTCGTGACCACAAAGCATGGCCCGCCTGAAGGCTCGACTCCAGAATCGTCCAAAGTCCAGTAATTACGAGAAGTGATAAAATTACATTCTGTCGGGAATGTAGTACAATAATACTGGCGTCAATCAGTGCTGCCGGGCTACGGTCCTCCGTACCCGAAGGCATCACAAGATGAGCCAGGCCACCTCGATCCCCACCCATCCTCGCCACCGGACCGACCTGATCCGCAAAGACCTGCGCGGGCAGACGTTCTTGTATGACCCGCGCGTGGAAGTTGTCCACGTGTTGAATCCCACCGCCGCTTTGGTCTGGGACCTGTGCACCGGCGAGCACACCCCGGCCGACATGGAGATGGCCCTGCGGCAGCGGTTCCGCGTCGCTCCGCAGCACGACGTGGCCGCCGATGTCCAGCGGACGTTGGATACCTTTGCCGCGCGGGGCCTGCTGGAATAAACAGCCTGAAGGAGGAAGATATGGAACCCACTGAGTTGAAAACCCCTGCCCCCGGCCAGGTTGAGCCGGCTCCCCCAGTCCCGAAAGACGCGCCGCCCTACGACCCGCCGCGCGTGCTGACTATCCAGGGCGCCGACATCCAGCGCGAGCTGGGCACCGCGCACGGGTGCAGCTTTAACCACTCCGTCGTGGGCTGCTGAGCGGCCCGCCCTCATAACATGTACGCCGACGACCGCCGCCCGCGCGTGCCGCCCGGCCTGGCGCACGTCGTCCAGGACGGCCGGCATCTGCTGGTGCACCCCATCCGGCCTCTTTGGCTGGCCGTTAATGACCTGGGCTCCGCCGTCGCCTGCCTCTGCGACGGCCAGCACACCGTTGCCGAGATCGCCGGGCAACTTGCCCGACGTTTTCGCGTGGAGCCGGCGCGCGCCTATCAGGACGTGCTGGCCTACCTGGCCGACCTGGACCGGGCCGGATTCCTGGAAGACGCGCCCGACGCCCCGGACGGCCCGGCCCCCGCGTTCACTCCCACCCTGCGCGGCCTGCGTCTCCACCTGAACATCACGGCCCGATGCAATCTCCACTGCCGGCACTGCGGCGTCCTGGCCGACGGCCATGCCGTGGACCGGCTCAGCCCCGCGCGTCTCCTGGCCCTGGTGGATGAGCTGGCCGCCGGCGGCGGGGAGGCCGTGGCCTTGAGCGGCGGCGAGCCGCTGCTCCGCGATGACTGGCGCGGCCTGGTGCGCCAGGCCGCGGCCCGGCTCAAGACCCTGGTCTCCACCAACGCCACCCTGATTGATGACGCCGCCGCTGCCGAGTTGGTGGAATCGGGCGCGGTGGTGCAGGTGAGCCTGGACGGGGCCACGCCGGCCACCCACGACGCGGTGCGCGGGGCCGGGGCCTTCCACGCGGCCTGGCGGGGCATAGAGCACTTGCAACGGCGCGGCATCGGCGAGCGGCTGGCCCTGGCCGTGACTGTGCTGGGGACCAACTGGCGTGAGATCCCGGCCATCGTGGACCTGGCGGAGGCGCAGGGCATCGCCGGGGTGCGCTTCTTCCCGGTCCAACGCCTGGGCCGGGCCATCGCGCACTGGCCAGACCTGGCCGTGACCCCGGCGCAGTACGCCCAGGTGTACGATTACCTCTACCGCCAGTTGCCGGCCCGGCGCCTGCGCGTTCGGGTGGACGGCGGCTGCCCCGGCCTCGTCCTGAGCCTGGCGGACGGGGAATGGTGGTGCCGGCTGGGCCGCACCTTGACCGTAGAGGCCGATGGGCGCATCGCCGCGTGCTCCCTGCTGACCGACGACGCCTTCGGCCTGGGCGACGCCCGGCGCGATTCCCTGGCCGCTGCGCTGGCGTCCCCCGTGCTGCGCGACCTCATCGCCACGGCGGCCGGCCGCATGGACGCTATCCCCGCGTGCCGCGTCTGCGCCTGGCGGGCCTTCTGCCAGGGCGGGTGCCCGGGGAGCGTGTGGCTGGCGGCCGGCACGTGGTACGCCACCGATGGGCTGTGCGAGGTGCGGCAACGGTTGTACCCCGATGTGATCTTTGACCGGACGTAACTGCCCGGCCGTTCGGCCTGGATTGCCAAATCCAGGCCCTCGGCGACCCACTGACACCCGTTTCAGCCACCCCACCGTCGGATTTGGCCATCCGACGGGAACTGGGTGAGCCATTACGACTGGACCATGAGCAGTGCATGGTTGTACCATTCGAGTCCGAGAGGAGACCCGCACCCAGTCAAGCCTGGGCTTGGCGCGCGGGGCGCACCCCGTGGCACGAAAATACGCCGGTGTGCTCGCGCGGGGTCTGCGACCCCGCGCCGGCGGCGGGTGGCACTCCCTACGGCCTGCCACGAAGTCAGGCGTCAGCGTGAGGTCGCAGACGTGGTCGCCGCCGCGAGCGAGGGGGTTATTTTCGGAGGAGGGGCGACCCACTGCGGGTCGCCCCTCATTAGTTTCAGGACCTACACGTTCACTCCGGCGAGTATAGCCCCTCTCAGATCAGGCCGTACCGTTCAGCCGCCAGGTTGAGGATCTCGTTGATCAGCCTCTCGTAGGACCATCCCTCGGCGGCGGCCTCGAGGCACAGGTCCGAGTAGCCGGGGTTCAGGCCGGGCAAGGGATTCACCTCCAGGATGTACGGCTTGTTGCCTTCGTGCGCATCCAGCCGAAAGTCCACCCGGGCCACGTCCAGGCAGCCGGTCACGCGAAAGACGGCCGCGGCCAGCCAGGTCAGGTCCTCCACTTGCTCCCGACTCAGCGGCGCCGGGCACAGGTAATGGAAGTCGTGAGCCATCTCCACCTTGATGCGGCTGGTGTAGACGCCGGCCTCCTCGGCCGGGTAGGCGGACATGTCCACCTCCAAGGGCGGGAAAAAGTGCAGGCCCTTGGAGATGCGGGGGGCATTCTCATCGTCCGGGATGCGCCAGGCTACCGGCCGGGCCAGATTGCCCACGATGCCCACCGTGATCTCCCGCCCCTCGATGAACCGCTCCACCAGCACCGGCTGGTTATAGCGTTCAAAGAGACGCCGCAACTGGGCCCGCAGCTCGCTGATGTCGTGGACGATGGAATCGGCGCTGATGCCCATACCGGTACCCTCGCGGCTGGGTTTGACAAAGAGGGGGAACCGCATGGCGTGTTCCAGTTCCTCATCCAGTCGCTCAAAGACCTGAAAGTCCGGCGTGGGCAGCGAGTGATAAGTGAGCACCCGCTTGGTCATGGGCTTGTCCAGGGCCAGGGCCAGGGTGAGCACCTGGGAGCCGGTATAGGGGATGCGCAGCATCTCCAGGATGGCCGGCACCTGGGCCTCCCGCGCATCGCCAAAGTGTCCCTCGCAGATGTTGAAGCAGATGTCGGGCCTCAGCCGTCGCAGGTTATCATAGAGGGTCACGTCGCCTTCCAGAAAGGTGACGTCATGCCCCCCGGCTTCCAGGGCGCGGATGATCGCCTCGACGGTCTCTTCCGAGTCCAGGTCGTCCCACCGGTCCGGCGAGATACCGGGCCAGGTGGGCGCGTTCTTTTTCAGGTTCGCCAACAGGGCGACGCGCATGGCTCCTCCCTCCTACAGGTCCACCGGCCGGGAGGACGATGGACGGGGAAGACGTTGGTGGACCTGGTCAAAGCCCTCCGGGGCGATAGCCAGCCGTTCGCCGCTCAGCAAGGCCACCAGCCCCTCCTGACCGGCCTCGCCGGAATCCTGCCGCCGCCGCTGGCACGAGGGGCAGGACTGCGGATCATGGCGGGTGTAGGTCTCCGGCTCGGTGTAGGCGCAGATAAAGCCCTCGTAGTTGCGCAGCACCACCCGGTCCGCCGATTGGCTGAGCAGGTAGTTGGGCATGAGGGGGATCTTGCCGCCACCGCCGGGGGCATCCACCACATAAGTGGGCACGGCCATGCCGGAGGTGTGACCGCGCAGGGCCTCCATGATCTGAATACCCACTGCCACCGGCGTGCGAAAATGCCCGATGCCATGCACCAGGTCACACTGGTAGATGTAGTAAGGGCGCACCCGGTTCCGCACCAGCTTGTGGACCAGGTCCTTCATGATGTTGGGACAGTCGTTAATGCCGGCCAACAGCACACTCTGGCAACCCAGGGGGAAGCCCCCATCGGCCAGGAGCGCCAGCGCCCTCTCGACCTCTGGGGTGATCTCTTTGGGATGGCTGAAGTTGATGTTGATCCACAGGGGATGGAACTGGCGTAGCATGGCCACCAACTCTGGCGTGATGCGTTGCGGCAAAAAGACCGGCACGCGCGTGCCGATCCGCAAGACCTCCACGTGGGGGATAGCCCGCAGGCGGCGCAGGAGGTCCTCCAGGATACGAGGCGACATGGTCAGCGGGTCGCCGCCGGAGAGGAGCACATCGCGCACCTGGGGCGTGCGGGCGATATAGTCAATCTGCGCCTCGTGGTCCCGACGACTGAAGGCGGCATGGGGGTCGCCAACGATGCGGCTGCGAGTGCAGAACCGGCAGTAGGTGGCACATTGGGTAGTAACCAGCATCAGTACCCGGTCCGGGTAGCGATGCACCAGGCCGGGGACCGGAGAGTGCGCATCTTCGGCCAGCGAGTCGGTCATCTCGGCCTCAAAGGGGACCAGCTCCAGGTCCGTGGGGATGACTTGTCGCCGGATGGGACAGTGAGGGTCAGCCGGGTCCATCAGGCTGGCAAAGTAGGGGGTGATCTGAACGCGGAAATGCCCGGTGGCGGAGAGGCCAGCCACTTCCGCTGGCGTCAGGTGGACGACCTGCGCCAGTTGTTCCACCGTGTTCAGACGGTGACGCATCTGCCAGCGCCAGTCGTTCCACTGGTCTGGCGGCACGTCCGCCCACGGGTGGGGGGGCCTCCCTGAGCCGGGAGGCTCTTCGATTTCATTCTTCATCTGGATGTCCTCCTGGTATAATATGCTCGCTGAGGGAACAACAGTCCCCGTATCGGCGGCGGGTGTACACTCCGCCGTGAGCCAACGTCGCTGCGCTGTTATGGTACCCGGTTGGGCCTCTGGCTTACAAGTGCAGCGTGCCCTTCTAAAGTAGGGCGGGTTTCTTACCCGCCAATTCGTAGGGCGGGTTTCTTACCCGCCACAAGATGGCGGTGGCGGCTATGGAAAGCCGCTCTACGAGCTATGGTAGATCGGTTTTGAGGAATTCACCTGCCTCAGCGGGGCCTAGCAAAGCCGCCAGTTGGGCCAGTTGCGAGGCATGGACCACCGCCAGGACTTCATCGGCCGGCTGAAGCACCATATCGCCCCGGGGGATGAGGAGCTGTTTCTTGCGAATGACGGCCGTCAGCACACATTCGGCGGGCAGGTTCAGGTCACGTATCGGCCGGCCCACAACCACCGCCTTGGGGTCCACCTTTTCCTCCACCAGCGAGTATTGCCCCCGGCGCAGCTTGAGGAGCGTCATCATGTCCCCCAGCGACATCTCCTCGGCGATGAGGTGGGCCATCAGGTCCGCCTGGTTCAGGGCCACATCCACGTGGAACTTGTCATCGAACAACCAGGCGTTACGGGGGTTGTTGATGCGGGCGATGGTGCGCGGCACACCGAACATCGCCCGGGCCAGGAAGCACAGGATCAGGTTTTCGGCGTCTTCAGTGGTACAGGCCACCAGCACATCGGCCTGACGTATGCCGGCCTGCTCCAGCACCTGGGGGTCTGTAGCCGGCCCCTCGTAGATCGCCTCCGTGGGCAGTTCCCGGTGGAGGCGGGCCAGGATCGCTCGCCGCTGTTCGATCACCAGAACCCGGTGTTGTTGTTCCAATAACATGAGGGCCAATTGCGCCGCCGTCCGGCCACCACCAGCGATCAACACAAACATCTCATTCCTCCACCGGCTGGCCGAGTCGTTGGCCCAGGGTGGTCAGTCCGGCCGGGGTGGTGCTCAGATACAACACGTCACCGGCCTCCAGGGCAGTGTCACCGGTCGGCAGGCGAGCCTGGCCGGCCCGGACCAGCGCCACCGGCAGGCAGCCGTCAGGCCCCGGCGGGCAGAGGTCCGCCAGACGACGCCCCTGCCAACTGACCGGGACCGTGACCTCATAGACGCCGACTTCCCCGTGGCCGGCCGATAGCACCGGCTGCCCGGCTGCCGGCGAGCAGAGCAACTCTTCCAGGCGTTGCGCGCCCCAACTGGCCGAGCTGACCACCGGCAGGCCCAACTGCTCGTGCAGGGGGCGCCAGCGGGGATCATAGTTGCGCACCACCACCCGGGGCACATGGTAGACCGCGTGGGCCACATGGGCCACCACCGCATTGAGAGCATCGGAATTGGTGACGGCCGCCAGGGCCTCGGCCTTTTTGATCCCGGCGCGGTGCAGGACGTCCTGGTTCAAGGCTTCGCCAGTTATCGTGCGGCCGCGAAAGTCCGGCGGCAGGTTCTCAAAGGCCTCCGTCACCGGGTCCACCACCGTGACCTGGTGCCCCTTCTGGTATAACCGATAGGCCAATGCCGACCCCACCCGACCACAACCGACCACGATCACCTTCATCGTCGGTTCTCCTCACGTCAGGCGTCACCCGTCATGTATCATCCGACGTTTTACGTTTGACGTTTGACGCTAATCCACCTGATATGGCACATCAGTGATGACGACCCCTGGCCGGAACAGCAGCGCCAGCCGCAGCATGGCGGCGGTCTGGGCGTGCAGCAGATTGTCCCACCAGTGCCGGGGCACAAACTGCGGCACCACGATGGTCAGGGTCTCATTGAGCTGGCGCTGGGCGTTGATCTCCTCGATGTATTGCAGCAGCGGCTCCAGCAGGAGCCGATATGGCGAGTCCAGGATCACCAGGCGCACCCCCTCACCCCAGGATTCCCACTTGTCCCGGATCTTTTCAGTCTCGGCCGGGTCAATGGCGACGTGAACCGCCGTGACATCATCGGACAACGAGCGGGCATAGCGCAGAGCCGCCAGCGTGCCCTGATGCACCCCGCTGATGGGCATGATCACCCGCTGCCGGGTCACGCGGGGAGGCGGGCCATATTCTTCCAGCGAGAGTTGCGCCGCCAGATTGCGGTAATGGCGATGGATGTACGAGAACATGGCCACCAGGCTGGGGATGAGCAACAACACGATCCAGGCCCCGTCCACGAACTTGGTGCCGGCAAAGACCAGCATGACCACCAGGGTGCAGACCGCGCCGAAGCCGTTGATGACCATCTTGGCCTGCCAGCCGGCTTCGTGGCGGAGGGTGGAGCCGCGTTCCCTGACCTCTTGCCCGGGGCGCAGATGCCCGCTCTTCCACCAGCGGCGGGCCATGCCGGCCTGGGAGAGGGTGAAGGACAGGAACACGCCGATGGCGTAAAGGGGGATCAGCGCGGTCACACTGGCGTTAAAGGCCACGATGAGCAGGCAGGCGAGGAGCGTCAGGAGCGCGATCCCCCGCGAATAGACCAGCCGGCTGCCGCGATAGGCCAGTTGGCGGGGCAGGAAACCATCTATACCAAGCAGCGCGCTCAGGCGTGGAAAACCGGCGAACGAGGTGTTGGCCGCCATGATCAGGATCACGGTGGTCGCCGCAATCGTGGCCAGATACAACACCCCCTGGCCGCCCAGGACCGTGCGCGCCAACTGCGAGATCACTGTCTCCTGCTCCGAGGGGATCGCGCCGATGGGTCCAGCCAGGAAGCTGATCCCCAGGAAGAGCGACCCCAGGATGGCAGCCATCCAGAGCAGGGTGATCCCGGCGTTGCGGCTGCGTGGCTCTTTAAACGCCGTGATCCCATTGGAGATGGCCTCCACCCCGGTGAGGGCCGCCGTGCCACTGGAGAAGGCGTGCAGGATCAGGAACGGCGTGATGGCCTGCGCCGCCTTGACCTCCAAATGAGGTGGGTTCGGCACCGTCCCCAGGGTCCCGGTGAGGTGGCGGAACAGGCCCACGCCCACAGTCAGGAACATCATGGTCATGAAAAAGTAGGTGGGCACAGCAAAGATGGCCCCGGATTCCCGCACTCCTCGCAGGTTAACCAGCATGATGATCAACACCATACCGACAGCCAGGGGCACACGATAGGTGAACAGCTCCGGGAAGGCGGAGGTAAGCTGAGCCACGCCAGAGGAGACAGACACGGCCACGGTCAGGATATAGTCGGTGAGGAGAGCCGCACCAGCGGTCTGGGCAGACAATTCCCCCAGGTTGTCGCGGGCCACGATGTAGGCTCCGCCGCCGTCCGGGTAGGCGTGGATGATCTGCTCATAGGAGAGGGCGACGATGGCCAGCAGGACCACAATGGCAATGGAGATGGGAAAGACGTAGCCAAAGGCCGCAGTCCCGGCCGCGGCCAGGATGATCAGGATCTCCTGGGTGGCGTAAGCCGTGGACGAGAGGGCATCGGAGGCAAAGACCGCCAGGCCGATGGCCTTGCCGATGGTCTGATGGGGTGCATCAGCGGTGGGCAGGGGCCGGCCGATGAGCCAGGTACGCCAGGAACGCGGCGGTTGATAGTCAGCCACACGCCGCAGGATAGTGGTGCCGTTTTGATTTTCAATGCCCAATGTAGACTCCTGGCGCCGAGCACACCCCACGAACTGAACCGGGCACCTGGGCGCCCGGCTGATCTCATCTCCCAATCACAGTGAGTGATATTGTACATCGTTTGGCCGCGCCGTCAAGGGGGTAACTCCTGACATCCGCGCATAACTTCTGTCAGGGAGGGAAAAAATGGGAGAAAGCCTTTCTGGGGGTTTTTGCGGCGGCGAAGCCGCCGCAAAAACCCCCTACGAGGCCTTCTTTCCCCTCCCCGCACCGCATAGTGGCGAAGGGAAGCGAAGTAGGGGGTGGGGTAGTGCC
>Ga0209101_1002502_pt1 | contig 12065 bp, 7 predicted proteins | sample ConPoolayeCmetaG_FD_185481 | JGI IMG/M metagenome (GOLD analysis project Ga0209101, IMG submission 185481) | Hot spring microbial mat communities from California, USA to study Microbial Dark Matter (Phase II) - Cone Pool mat layer C metaG... ... | reverse complement strand
CGCACACGAACAGCACAAACATAGGTTGTTCCTGGGAGGGCTTTGCCCTCCCAGACCCTCCCGCGGGTGGGGGGATGGGGAAACCGGGTTTCCCCATCCCCCTGCGGGGCGGGGCGTGGGGAAACCGGGTTTCCCCACGCCCCTGGGGCCTATGTTCACATCAGGTTCCATGGAAATCCAGGCTTCTTCGTAGCATACCACAGGTGTCCCCATTCTATCGCCAGGTCTCATTGGGACGCCATAGCCGGCAATGTGAGGTGACCATCCAGCCGTCCCCATGCGGCTGCGCCATACACCGACGGGATGAAAAAAGGTTCTTCCTGGGAGGGCTGCGCCCGCCCAAACCCTCCCACCGGGTGGGGATACGGGGAAACCAGGTTTCCCCATCCCCCTGCGCAAGGGCTGCGCCCTCACCTTCCCGCGGGCGGGGGCGTGGGGAAACCAGGTTTCCCCACATCCCTGCTCCGGCAGCCTATGTTCACGTTAGAACCTCCAATCTAAAATGGTATAATGCCCCGGCGCGGGCCAGATATGGTTGCGCTGCCTGGTCCGTTGCGCACCCGTTCTCGGGGGCCGTGCCTTTCGCGATCGTTCCTGTTCCGCCCGCCGTAGGCGGAACAGGAGGCAGTGGGAAGGCCGCGCCTCCCCGCGCCTCTCCGGGAGGGCGCCGCAGGTGTGGACTGTGTCTTCGCATCCTTCAGGAGCATGTATGGAACTTGGCTTGATCGGCCTGGGCCGCATGGGGGCCAACATGGCCATCCGCCTGTTGCGTGGCGGGCACCGGGTGGTGGTCCACAACCGCACCTTCGAGAAGGCGCGTGAACTGGCGGACGCGCACGGCGCCGTGGCGGCCCGCACCCTCGAGGAACTGGTCGGCGCCCTGCCCGCGCCGCGGGTCGTCTGGCTGATGCTGCCGGCAGGAGAGGCCACCGACGCGTATATTGCCGGTCTTACCCCGCTGCTGCAACCCGGCGATGTGCTGATCGACGGCGCCAACAACAACTACCGCGCCAGCATCGCCCATGCGGAGCACCTGGCGGCCCACGGCATCCGCTTCCTCGACGCGGGCGTCAGTGGCGGCATCTGGGGCCTGGATCTGGGGTACTGCACCATGGTCGGCGGCGATCCCGACACCTTCGCCTACGTCGAACCACTGCTGAGAACCCTTGCCCCGCCCGACGGCTACATGCTCTGCGGTCCGCACGGCGCCGGCCATTTTGTGAAGATGATCCACAACGGCATCGAGTATGGCATGATGCAGGCCTACGCCGAAGGCTTCGAGATCCTCCGCCAGTCGCGCTACGATTTCGACCTGCAGCGCATCAGCCATCTCTGGAACCAGGGCAGCGTGGTGCGCTCGTGGCTGCTCGAACTGGCCGAACGGGCCTTCGCTCAGGACCCTGCGCTCGCCGGGATTCGCGGCTATGTGCAGGATAGCGGCGAGGGCCGCTGGACGGTGCAGGAGGCGATTGACCTGGACGTGCCGGCGCCGATCATCACCCTGTCGCTGCAGATGCGCTTCCGCTCGCGCCAGGAGGATAGCTTCAGCGCGAAAGTGCTGGCGGCTCTGCGCCAGCAGTTCGGCGGGCACGCGGTGAAGACGGCGGCGGAGTGATCATCACGATGAGCGACAGCGTCGCCACCCCTCTCGAAAATCCGCTGCGGGCAGGACTGCGGCTCTGGCGCACCCCCGAGCCGTGCACCGTCGTCATCTTCGGCGCCAGCGGCGACCTGACCAGCCGCAAGCTGGTGCCGGCGCTCTATAACCTGGCCCGCGAGCGCCGTCTGCCGGGCGGCTTTTCGGTGGTGGGCTTCGCCCGCCGCGAGTGGGACGACGCCGCGTTTCGCCAGGTGTTGCTTGAGGCAGTCAATGCCAATTCACGGGCGCGCCCGGTGGAGGCGGCGCTCTGGGCCAGTTTCGCCGAGGGGATCTTCTACCACCGCGCCAGTTTCGACGACCCCGCGGGCTACGCCCGTCTCGCCGAGCGCCTGGCCGCGATTGACGCAGCGCGTGACACCGGCGGCAACCGCGTCTTCTACCTGGCCACGCCGCCCGAAGCCTACCCCGAGATCGTCGCCCAGCTCGGCGCCCACGGTCTCAATCGCTCGCCTGGCGGCGGCTGGACGCGGATCATCATCGAAAAGCCCTTTGGCCGCGACCTGGAGAGCGCCCGCGACCTCAACCGGCGGGTGCTCGCCGTCTTCGATGAGCGCCAGGTGTACCGCATCGACCATTACCTGGGCAAGGAGACGGTCCAGAACCTGCTGGTGTTTCGCTTCGCCAACGGGATCTTCGAGCCGATCTGGAACCGGCGCTACGTGGATCACGCGCAGATCACCGTGGCCGAGAGTCTCGGGGTGGAGGATCGCGGCGGCTATTACGACCGCGCCGGGGCCTTGCGCGACATGATCCAGAACCACCTCACCCAGTTGCTCACCTTGACGGCGATGGAGCCACCCGTGGCCTACGACGCCGACGCGGTGCGCGACGAGAAGGTGAAGGTGCTGCGGGCGATCCGGCCCATCGCCCCGGCGGAGGTGGAGCGCCTCACCGTGCGCGGCCAGTACGGCCCCGGCAGCGTCAGCGGCCGGCCTATGCGCGGCTACCGCGAAGAGCGCGGCGTAGCCCCCGATTCGCAGACCGAGACCTACGTGGCGCTCAAGTTCTTCATTGAGAACTGGCGCTGGGCCGGCGTCCCCTTCTATCTCCGCAGCGGCAAGGCCCTGCCCCGCCGGGTGAGCGAGATTGCCATCCTGTTCCGCAGGGTGCCCACCCTGCTCTTTGCCGACACGCCGGTCAACGAGATCGAACCGAACGTCCTGGCCATCCGCATCCAGCCCGACGAGGGCATCACCCTCAAGTTCAGCTCCAAGGTGCCGGGCCAGGCCCAGATCCGCCCGGTGACGATGGATTTTCGCTACGGGACTTCGTTCGGGGTGGCCTCACCCGAAGCCTACGAACGCCTCTTGCTCGATTGCATGCTCGGCGATAGCACCCTGTTTACCCGGCGCGACGAGGTCGAGGCGAGCTGGGCGCTGCTAACGCCGATCCTGGAGGGTTGGGCCGCCGGCCCGCCGCAGGACTTCCCCAACTACGAGGCCGGCGCCTGGGGGCCCGCCGCCGCCGATGCGTTCATCGCCCGCGATGGCCGCGCCTGGCGCAGACTATGAATACGCTTCCCTTTGTTGACAGCGCCACGATCGAGGGCGAACTGCAACGGCTCTGGCAAGAAACCGCTGAGACGGCCACCGGCGGCGAGGCGGTGACCCGCGCCCTGACCCTGAACCTGATTGCCCGCGCCACCGACCTGGCTATGGCCGAACGGATCGGCGCCGTCGCCCGTGAACTGGTGACCAGCCACCCCAATCGGACCCTGCTGGCGATCTGCCGCCCCGAGGAGACGCCACCGCGCATCGAGGCCTGGGTGCAGGCCAACTGCCTGCTGAGCGCCCCCGGCGTGCCCCAGGTCTGCGGCGAGCAGATCAGCATTGACGCCCGCGGCCCGGTAAGCGCGCAGATCGCCTCGCTCATCCTGGCCCTGCTGGCGCCCGACCTGCCGGTGGTCCTCTGGCTGCCCGGCCCGGCGCCCTTCGACGACCCGTTGCTCCCCCGCCTGCGCGGGGTGATTGACCGGCTGATCATCGACTCGCGCGACCTGGCCGAGCCTGCGGGCGACCTGCGGCGCATGGCCGCCTTTGATCGCGACCCGGGAACCCCGCCGGGCGGGGCGCGCCGGATCGCCTTGAGCGACCTGGGATGGGCGGCGCTGACCCCCTGGCGCGAACTTACCGCCCAGTTCTTCGACACCCGTCCGCTGTTGCCGCATCTGCGCCGGCTCGATCAGGTCGACATCGGCTACGTGCCCGATGGTGAGCGCCTGAGTCCCATACCGGGACTGCTCATCGCCGGCTGGCTCGCCGCCTGTCTCGATTGGACGCCGCTGGAGGAGGCGATAAGCGTGGAGGGCGCGACGCTGCGCCTGCACCTGCGCCGCCCGGCGGTCGGGGTCGGGCCGCGGGCCATTCGCCTGGTGACGATCATTATCGCGCCGGTCAGCGCCGCTGCGGGCGCCGCGCCGGGGCTGGCCACCTTGCGTCTGCGGGCCCTCGATGGCGTGAGCGCCGACTTCCACGTGCAGCGCGCCGACGAGCAGGGGCACATCCTGACGAGCGCGGAGGTGGCCGGCCATCCCCCGGTGCGCCGGCTGACCCGCTGCGTCACGCCGTCACTGGCCGAGGTTATGGCCGCCGAACTGCGGCTCCTCAGCCGCGACGCGATGTTCAGCGCCGCGTTGCAGAGGGCGGCGCGCTTCGCCGCGGGCCTCGCGTGAACATAGGCTCTCGAAGCGGGGTGTGGGGAAACCGGGTTTCCCCATACCCCCCTCCGAGGGCTTATGTTCACGCGAGCCCCACGGCACGATGAACACTCACAGGCACAACCGATGCTCGACACCAGTCTTCTCGCCGCCGGCACCTTCCCGTTCGTCTTCCTGGCCGTCTCGATCATCATTGACGCGCTGATGCTCTTTCAGACGAAATGGGCGAACCTGAAAGGCAGTTTCCGCGACTCGCTGATCGTCAATCCGATCTCGGCGGTCGTGCTGGTGCTGCTCAGCCCGTTGATCCTGAGCGTTCCGAACATCTTCCTGGCCCTGCTGCTGGCGCTGCTGATCGCCTGGATCGTCGAGGGCTTCGCCTTGACGCTGCTGCGACGAACGACCTTTTCGCGGGGGTACCTGGCGGCGTTACTGGCGAACTTCTCGGCGTTTATTTTTGCCTATGCCTATGTGCTCACGTTTGCGTTGACCCCATTGTGACGGGACGGCGGCGCGACGGGTGGACCTGTCGCGCCGCGCGGGGAAACGAATGGGTAAAGACGAAAGAAGGGACGAAAGGATGGACATGAGGGTAGGGACGAAAGATGTTTCGTCCCTACTTGCGCTTGCCGCGGGGCGCGGCCGGGGCCTGGCGGCCACGGGGGGCGGACGGCGCGGATTGCGAGCCGAGCGCCTGGCGGATCTTCTCCGCCTCGGCGGCGACCGCCGGATTGTCGGGCAGGGCTTGCCCGGCGCGCGCCGGCGCGTTTCCGGCCCTGAGCTGGGGCGCGGCTGAGGCGTTGCCGAGCAGATGCATGATCTCCTGTTCGCGGCCCATGTGGCACTGCTTGAACTTCTTGCCCGAGCCACAGGGGCAGGGATCATTGCGACCGGGGAGGGCCGGCCCCTTGCGCCGCGCGGACTTGCCCGCGAGATTGGCCATCTCGCTGCTGCCGCCGGCCTGTCGGGCCATCGCCAGGCGCGCCTGCTGTTCGGCCTCGATCTGCCGCAGGTAGCGCTCGTAAGCGAAGGTCTGGTTGATGATCTGATAGACCACGTCGCGGGTGATGTTCTCCTTGAGCTGGTCGAACATCTGGAACGACTGGCGGCGGAACTCCACCAGGGGATCACGCTGGGCAAAAGCCTGGAGCATGATACTCTGGCGCAGTTCATCCATGGCCGTCAGGTAATCGATCCACTGGCGGTCGATGGCCTCCAGCATCATACGCCGCTCAAGGAAGCGCATCATTTCGGGGCCGATGGCCCGCTCGCGCTCGGCGTAGGCCTGCTCCAGTTGCTCCACCAGCCAGATCTCGATCTCCTCGCGGCTCTTGCCCTCCAGCGTGGCGCTGCTGACCGAAGCAGGCAGCAGCGGGTTGATCTGGCGGTAGTGGCGCAGCAGTTCCGCAAGATCCCAATAGTCGGGATGATCTTCGGGCAGGTGTTCATCAACCAGAGCAGCGATCTCTTCGCCGATCATCTGCAAGATCTGCTCGTGAACATCCTTGCCATCGAGGATCTCGCGCCGATCCTTGTAGATGATCTGGCGCTGCTTGTTCATCACATCGTCGAACTCGACGGTGTGCTTGCGGATGTCGAAATTGTAGCCCTCAACGCGGGTCTGGGCGCTCTCGATGGTGCGGTCGAGGATACCCGCTTCCAGGGGCAGATCCTCGTCCAGGAAGCGATCCATGAGGCCGCGAATACGGTCAACGGGACCGAAGCGCCGCAGCAGTTCATCTTCGAGCGAGAGGAAGAAGCGCGAGGAGCCGGGGTCGCCCTGGCGGCCGGCGCGGCCGCGGAGCTGATTATCAATGCGCCGGGCCTCGTGACGCTCGGTGCCCACGATGTGCAACCCGCCCAGGGCGCGCACCTCGGCGCCCTCGGCCTCGGTGATCCGCTTCGCCTCCTCCCAGGCGGCGCGCTTCTGCTCGGGGGTGGCCTGCTCGAACTTGATGCCCTGCGCGGCAAGAATATCGTCCACCAGACCATCGGGGTTGCCACCCAGCAGAATGTCGGTGCCACGACCGGCCATGTTGGTGGCCACGGTCACCGCGCCCTTGCGTCCGGCCTGGGCGACGATGGCGGCCTCCTTCTCGTGGTACTTGGCGTTGAGCACGCTATGCTTGATCCCCGCCTGCTGGAGCAGCCGGCTCACCCGCTCAGAGGTCTCCACCGAGGTGGTGCCGATCAGCACCGGGCGGCCCTGCTCGTGCATCTCCTGCACCTCGCGCACCACCGCCTTGAACTTGGCGCTCTCGCTGCGATAGATCTGGTCGGGGTAATCCTCGCGGATCGAGGGCTTATGGGTGGGAATCACCACCACGTCCAGGTTGTAGATCTTGCCGAACTCCTCCCGCTCGGTGTAGGCCGTGCCGGTCATACCGGCGAGCTTGCGATACATGCGGAAGTAGTTCTGAAAGGTGATCGTTGCGAGGGTGACGTTCTCATTCTTGATCGGCACGCCCTCTTTCGCCTCGACCGCTTGATGCAACCCGTCGGACCAGCGGCGCCCGGGCATGGCCCGGCCGGTGAACTCGTCAACGATGACAACTTCGCCCGCGGACGTTACCATGTAGTCGCGATCGCGCTGGAAGATAAACTCGGCCTTGAGGGCATTCTCGACGTAGTGGGTCTTTTCGTAGTGCTGGGGGTCGTAGAGGCTCTCGTCTTGCGGAATGTTCAACAGGCGCTCGAGACGCTCGATGCCCTGCTCGGTGAGCGTAATCGAGCGGGTGCGCTCATCAATAAAAAAGTCCCCATCGGGCAGCAGCCCTTCTTCCTTCATCTGCTTGGGCGTCACGCTGGAGCGCTTCAGGTTGCGCACCAGGCGGGCCATCTGGCGGTAGAGGTCGCTCGACTTCTGCGCCGGGCCGGAGATGATCAGCGGCGTGCGGGCCTCGTCGATGAGAATGTTGTCCACCTCGTCAACGATGGCGTAGTGCAGTTCCCGCTGGACCATCTGGGCCTTATCGTAGGCCATATTGTCGCGCAGATAATCGAAGCCGAACTCATTGTTGGTCCCGTAGGTGATATCGGCCAGATAAGCCTCGCGGCGCGGGACGGGTCGCCAATGGACGAGCCGCTGGTCCTCGGGATTGGCGTGGGGGTCAACGTAATCGGGGTCGTAGATGGCGCTCTGTTCGTGGGCGATGAAGCCGACCGTCAGGCCGAGGAAATGGTAGATCGGCCCCATCCAGCCCGCGCCGACCCTGGCCAGGTAATCGTTGACCGTGACCAGATGGGCGCCCTTGCCTTCGAGGGCATTGAGGTAGAGGGGCAGGGTAGCCACGAGGGTCTTGCCCTCGCCGGTCTTCATCTCGGCGATCTTCCCCTGGTGCAGCACGATACCGCCGATGAGTTGCACATCGTAGTGGCGCAGGCCGATGGTGCGGCGAGCGGCCTCGCGGACGGCGGCGAAGGCTTCGGGAAGCAGATCATCGAGGGTTTCGCCGGCGGCCAGGCGCTCGCGGAAGACCGCCGTTTTGCCCCGCAGTTCCTCATCGGACAGGGCCTGATACTCCGCTTCGAGGCGGTTTATCTCTTCAACCAGGGGCTTGATCTGGCTCAAGGCCTTATCATTGCCATCGCCAACGATCTTTTTCAGCCAGCTAAGCATCAGTATATACTCCGTCGCTGTCTGGGCGTGTAGAGGCGACAGGCAGCGTTAGCTATGGTTGTTCCTGGGAGGGCTGCGCCCGCCCCAACCCTCCCGCGGGCGGGGAGGTGGGGAAACCCGGTTTCCCCATCCCCCTGCTCCAGCAGCCTATGTTCAGGTCAGGCCCCCTGCGCGGGGCGCACTCCGCCCGATGCGCATGGCCTGGGAGCGCGGGCGTTCCGCCCGCGTCGCGGCGCCGCGGGCACGGTGACGGCCCCCTCCCTGACGCTCCCCCGCTGGGGGCGGGAGTTCGGCTCCTCCCCCCAGCGGGGGGAGGCTGGGAGGGGGGACAGCACCCTGCGAACGGTGTTCACATCAGCGTTAGAGGAGGCAAGAAGCCTCCACCGGACCGGCACGCCACGGGCCGCGCAGCGCAACCTGGCATTCTTGCGCAGCGGGAGGGCGAGGGGCCTCCCTTCAGACATGGGGCGACAGCAGCTCTCCACGCCATGCCTGATCAAACCGGCTTCATTATACCCGAGGGGGCCGGAACGACACAAGAAAGAAGCGCGTTGTAAGTTGTTCACATGTCTCGTGGGAGCGCGGGCAGCTTGCCCGCGGAGACGCGACGCGGGCGTCCCGCCCTCCGTGTGGGTCACCCCAGACCCCCATGCGGCTCGCGCCGCACACCGACGGGATGAACATACGATTGTTCCTGGGAGGGCTACGCCCTCCCAGACCCTCCCACCGGGTGGGGGGATGGGGAAACCCGGTTTCCCCACACCCCTCGCCGAGGGCGTATCTAGGCATGGTTCAAAACCTGCGGTTTGCGCTTGACAGTCTGGCGGGGAGGTGTGGAGGGGCCAGGCCCTTCCACAACCTCCCCCGCGGTCCCGTGTCGAGGCAAACGATCAAGTGCGTTTGAAACATGCCTAAAATCTAAAATCCAAAGAGGGCTGGGCGTCCTGATACCCGGAACGAGTGATGCCCACCACGGGCTTGCCAGAACCATCTACCCTTGAGAGGTAGAGCAACCAGGGTTCTCAACAGTCCCCTCATCGAGGGATGCGACCACCGGCGCGGTTCGCGGGTGGCGCGTGGCGCCGAGGACCTCGTTCAGGGTCTGCACCAGCGTTTCGGGGGTAAAGGGCTTCTGGATGAAGCGCCCGCCATAGGCGGCGAGGGTGGCTTCAACCCGCGCATCGTCAGTGTAGCCGGACATATAGACGATGGCGATAGTCGGGTACCGCGCGCGGATGGCGCTGGCCAGTTGCACGCCGTTGAGCCCCCCCGGCATGACGATGTCGGTGAATAGCAGGTCAATCGGAGCGGCGTGCTGCTCAATGAGCTTCAGCGCGCGATACCCATTGCTGGCCTCCAGCACGGTGAAACCGGCGCGGATCAGGATCTGGCTGGTGAGCTGTCGCACGGCGGCATCGTCTTCCACCAGCAGAACCGTACCGCCGGTGACGGGCGGAGAGTCAGATTGGGGCGCGGTCATACACGTGGCCGGCGCGCCACTGGTTGCCGCGGGCAGAAAGATCTCGAACGTGGTGCCGTGGTTGGGCCGGCTGGCGAAGCGAATAGAACCGCGGCTCTGCTCAACGATGCCATGGACCATAGCCAGCCCCAGGCCCGTGCCCTTGTCGTGCGGCTTGGTGGTAAAGAACGGTTCAAAAATGTGGGGCTGCACCGCCGGATCAATCCCGATCCCCGTATCACTCACGGTAAGCACGGCATAAAGTCCTGGCTGCGTGTCGGCGCAGGGGGGCGCAGTTACGCCATCGGTGTAGTACGGGGCGGTCTGGATCACCAGATGGCCGCCCTGAGGCATGGCATCGCGGGCATTGATCACCAGGTTCATCAGCACCTGCTCGATCTGCCCGCGGTCGGCCAGCACCGGGGGCAGATCGCGCGACAGCAGGATCGTGAGCGTGATATCTTCGTTGATCAGCCGGCGCAGCATCTGCTCCATGCCCGTGATCACCTCGTTCAGGTTGAGCAACTCGGGTTGCAGCACCTGACGCCGGCTGAAAGCCAGCAACTGGCGAATAAGGGCCGCGGCCCGACCACCGGACTCGAGGATCTGCTCCAACCCGTGCCGGCGAGGATCATCGGACGGCAGATCGTCCAGGAGCATCTCCACTTCGCCCAGGATAACCGTGAGCACGTTATTAAAATCGTGGGCGATGCCGCCGGCGAGACGGCCCAGGGCTTCCATCTTTTGCAACTGCTGATGCTCTGCCTCGACGCGCCGGCGTTCGGCCAGCTCCCGCCGCGCCTCTTCGTACAGGCGGGCATTCTCCAGGGCAATGGCGGCCTGGGCGGCAAAGGCCGCGGCCAGACGGGCATGTTCGGCGGTAAAGAAGCCTGCCTGGTGCTTATCGAGGGTCAGCATGCCGGTCAGGCGATCGCCAAAGATGAGCGGCACGCCGAGCCACGCGCGAATAGAGTCGACAATAAACCGTTCGCTATGCGGATAGCTCGCGGCAGCATCGGCGAGGATCACCGGCGCCCGCGTGGCCGCCACCTCGGCATTGGGCGTGAGACCCGGCGTGAGCGAAAAACATAAGCCGATCGCCTCCTCATCGCGCCTCAGGCCATAGGCGCCGATGATCTCGCTCTCTCCGTCGCGCACCACCTGGATCGAGGCGCTATCATAGGGCACCACCTTACGCAACTCGCTCAAGATCAGATCGAGCACCTGCCGCAGATCGAGGGTCGAACTGAGGGCCTGCATAGCCGCGCGGAGGGTCTCAGCCTCCTGACGGCGGCTCTCCGTTGCCGCGATGGCTTCACGAAGGCGGGCCACCGTGCGCTCGAACGTGCGACCCAGGGCGCCGATCTCGTCATCGCCGGCGACAGGGATGGGAGCCTGCAGATCGCCATTGCCCACGCGCTCGGCCGCGGTGGCCAGGGCGCGCACCGGGCGCACAATGTCGCGCGTCAGACGCACGGCCGCCAGCAGCGCGACGAAGAGAGCGCACAGGGTGATGGCGGCAATCGTCATCTCGCTGCGCCAGATCTGGCCGTTTATCGCGCTGAAGGGCAGCGTGTAAATCACCGTCCACTTCAGCTCAGACTGAGCGAGGAGTTGAATCGGCACGGCGACCTGCAAGGTCCTGGAGCGATCCGTGGAAGCGAACGCCAGGCCGCCGGCCTGACCGGGCACGCGCGTATCCTCGCCAGGAAGAGGATCAGGCGCCCCGCGACCAGCGGGTTGGCCAGCAACAGATTGAAAGAGATAGGCGCCCGACGCATCAAGAATGGCGGTGCGCACCCCGGCCTCGGGCGCGACCAGCGCCTCGAAGAGCGCCTGCGCCGGCAGTTCCAGCAGCACTGCCAGCTCCCTGCCATCACGGGCGACCAGGGTGACCAGAGACAGCCTGGGGGCGCCTGGCGCCGAGACATCTATCGGAACGATACTGACACGGGGGTTGCCCGACGGCATTTCTTCTGCCAGCGCTTCGCGCGCGGCGCGGACCACCGTGGCGGGGATCGACTCGACCACGGGCGCCCACACCGACTGCTCGCCCGGAAACGGCGCGCGCAGACAGACCCGCTCAGTGGCGGTAAGATCAAACACACACAACGCCTGATAGGGATGGCGCGCTTGCCGGAGAAACGTCGAAAGATCCGCCAGCAGGGTATCGTTCGTGGCCGAGGAAGCATCCGTTTGATCGAGCAGTGACGGCAAGCGAGCAACGGCCAGCAGATCCGCTGCTGCGCTCGCCACCAATTCCTCAGCGGCAGCAACCCGCGCCTCGGCCCGCTGCCGGTACTCGAGGCTGGTCCGTTCACGCAGGAGCGAACGCATCTCCACCAGATGGTAGATCGCGAGAATGAGCGTAGGGATCAGCAACACCACGACGAAGGCTGCGATGATCTTGCGCTGAAGCGACGAGCCGGCCAGAAGACGCATAGGGGCATCCAACTCGTACTATCAACGGTATTGCATATCAGCCGTCCATGCGGCTGCGCCGCACAACGCCGCAATGAAAATTAAGGTTGTTCTTGGGAGGGCGCAGCCCTCCCAGACCCTCCCGCGGGTGGGGGAATGGGGAAACCCGGTTTCCCCATTCCCCTGCGGGGCGGGGGCGTGGGGAAACCCGGTTTCCCCACACCCCTCTTCGAGAGCCTATGTTCACGTT
>Ga0209101_1002501_pt1 | contig 12067 bp, 12 predicted proteins | sample ConPoolayeCmetaG_FD_185481 | JGI IMG/M metagenome (GOLD analysis project Ga0209101, IMG submission 185481) | Hot spring microbial mat communities from California, USA to study Microbial Dark Matter (Phase II) - Cone Pool mat layer C metaG... ... | reverse complement strand
AGCGAGCTGAAGAAGTGCCTCGGCGCCGTGGAGGGCGCTTTCAGCACCCTTTGGCTTTGAGCCGGAGGCTTTAGCCTCCGGTGAGGCCGGCAGGTGCGCGGAAATCTAACATTGTCGAGCTACCTACGTGCCGACTCAAGTCGCCCGCCATAGGCCTTCGGCCTGCGGTCGGCCTGCGCCGACCGGGGCGTCGGCGCAAGCCGACGTCCGGCACAGCGTGCCCGGAAAGGCTGATTTCCAATCAGCGCATAGCGGCAGGCCAATCAGGTAGGTAGTTACCCCAAAAGGTCGATTTCAATCGACGCTGGATCGTTATGCCTCCTGCCGCCAGGTTGGCGGTGGGTGAAATTGGGCAGGCGGCACAAGGGCCGCTTGTATCTGGTCTGCTGAAACGGATTCAGGAGGAATGCAATGCTTGTCTATGAAAGAATGACCCACCACCCGATCACAGTATATCCAGACATGCCGATCGAAGCCGCACTCAAGTTGATGCGCGAAGAAAAGGTACGCCGCTTTCCGGTGATCGACCGCAAAACGCAAAAACTGGTGGGCATGGTCACCGAAAAAGATTTGCTTTATGCCTCCCCCTCACCGGCGACATCGTTAAGCATTCATGAGATACACTATTTGCTCTCGAAAATCACCGTCGAACAGGTGATGTCCAAAAATTTATACACTGTCGCCGAGGACGTGCCGATTGAAGAAGCTGCGCGCATAATGGTCGACCGGGGTGTGGGTGCGCTGCCGGTGATGCGTGGCGACGCTCTGGTGGGGATCATCACCGAGACCGATCTGTTCAAGGTGTTTATCGAACTTTTTGCGGCGCGTCAGGAAGGGGTGCGGGTCACCCTGTTGGTGCCGGAGAAAAAGGGCGTGTTGCACCAGATCACCCAGGTTGTCCTGGATTTGGACGGCAACATTGTTTCGTTGGGCACGTTCCAGGGCGCAGATTTGAGCAACCGTTTGCTCACCATCAAGGTAGCCGGCGTGCAAGAGGCTGAGTTGAGCCAGAGATTGACCGAGATCGGCATCAAGGTCATTGACGCGCGGACATGCTCATTCGTCGAGCGCAACTGCTGAGCCGAATTCGTCGCCGCCGGTGTCACCGCCGGTCTCACCGCCGGTGTCACCGCCGGATTTCATCACCTCATTGAGCACGACGGTGGCGTAACAGCCGGCCGGCAACCAAAAGCGCAACACCAATCCGTCGTCGAAATCAAGTTGCGGGTCGTAAAGCGGAAAGCGAAAGGGACGGCGTGCCCCTTCCAGCTTGACCCGCCGCCAATCTTGGAGCGCAAGCTGTTCTTGTTCGAGCAGTTGTCGTTCGGCCTCGCCGGGCCGGCCTTGCGCCAGCGTCACCTTGAATCCGTACAACGGCCCCGATGGGCTGATTTCCAATCGGTCGGCACGGGGTTGTTCTTGTTGCGGTTCTTGAACCACAAAAACGGCCCCTTTGCCGTGGATCCAGGCCAGATCGCCCTGTTCAAGCCGGTCGATGGTGCTCAGCCGTTCGGCCAGCAGGCGGTTAAAGAGAGCGCTTTGGTAGGCCGAAGCGAAAAATTTAACCAGTTTGTGCGGCAGGCTGCGGACGGCGCGTGGATAGTCGTCGGGATGTCTGGCCAGTGTTTGCAACACAGTACGTTCATCGCTCAGACCGGATGGCCACAAGTCGAGCGCGGCAGCGATTTGCCCCTCATCAAAGCGCTGTCGCGCCTGACGGACCCGTGGTGTTTCATCGGGGTGAGGCATACCCAGGTAGCGGCGCACAAAAGCCTCATAGTCTCCTTGCACCAGGGCCCGTCCCAACAGATGGGTGTCGCCGCGCACGCCAAAACGCTGTTCTCCGAAAAAATTGGGCACACCGCGCCGCACCAGCACGTCGAGGATGGCCTGCGCGGCAGGCAAGGCGGTGGGCGGCACATCGCGAATGCGAATTTCAAAGCGATTGCCGCGCAAATGCCCAATTTTGAGCTTGTTGGTGTGTCGGGCTACTTCAAGCACGCGGAGGCCCTCGATCTGAAGCCGTGCGGCGCGCTCGACCGGCACATCGCCGACCGAAATGGTTTGCACGGTCACCGCCTGTGCGTCTTTAAGCCCGGCATATCCCACCTGGCGCACGTCGATGTTGAGCGCACGGGCAATCTGTCGCACCGCCTGAAAGGTTGACAGCCCCTCTTTTTCGATTTTGAGATAAGTATGTTGCCCCTGTCCGCATGGCTCGTACAGCGGCAGTTCCTCGACGCGAAAGTCGGCCGGGGTGACTTTGAGTTTGCCGCCCACGCCGGGCAGGTCACCGGTCAGATAAAGGTTGGACATACGGCCCTCCACAACGCGAATGGGGACGATTGTACACCACCTGTGGGCTTTTGTCGAACCAGGGTAGACGGGGTATAATATCGGCAATGCCGAGAGATGTGTCGCGTGGAAGGTGCGTGATGGGTAAACGCTGGACGATCGCGAGTTTGGCTGCTGCCATTGTGGCCTGGTCCATGCTGTGGAGTGTGCTGCAACTGCCGGTCAGCGGGCCAGGGAAGGTGGTCTTTTTCGCGGCGCTCTTTGTCGCCGTGAGCTGTACCCTGATGCCGGCCATTGCCTACCTCAACACACGTTTCGGCGGCCCGGTCTCACCGGGGGTGTATCGCTTTCGCGTGCTCCGGCAAAGTGGTCAGGTCGGCCTGATGGTGATCATTCTGGCCTGGCTGCAAATGCTGCGTGTGCTCGATTGGACACTGGCTCTGGTGGTGATCGGCGTTCTGGCCCTGATCGAAACCTTTTTGATCACCCGTGAAACCCCTGCCCCTTGAGTAAAACAATGACTATCGAAGATGAATTAAGAAATCTACCCGCTGTAGATAGCCTGCTTCAGAGCGCCCCAATACAACCTTTGATCGTCGCTTATGGCCGCACATTGACCGTTAAAGCGGTGCGGACGGCATTAGAAGAGGCCCGGCAGGCCATTTTGCATCAAGGGGGGGCATGCCCGGAACAGGCGGTGTTATGTGCTCGGATTGAACAGATTCTGAGTGAACAAATGCAGCCCACGTTGTGTCCGCTGATTAACGCGACCGGGGTGGTCATTCATACCAACCTGGGACGTGCCCCGCTTTGTTCGGATGCGCTGGCGGCCATGATCGCCGTCGGCGGAGGCTACAGCAATCTGGAATACGACCTTGAGGTGGGGCAGCGTGGTTCGCGTTATGTGCATGCCGAGCGGTTGCTCGCTCAATTGAGCGGTGCCGAGGCTGGGTTGGTGGTCAACAACAATGCCGGGGCGGTCTTGCTGGCCCTTTCTGCGCTGGCGCATGGCCGTGAGGTGATCATCTCACGTGGGCAATTGATCGAGATCGGCGGCGGATTCCGCATTCCCGATGTGATGCGTCAAAGCGGGGCCCGGTTGGTCGAGGTGGGCACAACCAACCGCACCCATTTGCGAGATTACGAACAGGCCATCGGGCCGGACACAGCACTGTTGATGGTGGCCCATCAGAGCAATTTTCGGATCGGCGGGTTTACAGCGCAGGTGTCGGCACGCGAACTGGTTGATTTGGCACACGCGCATGGCCTGCCGGTCTTTGAAGACCTGGGCAGTGGCACATTGCTCGACACCGAAAAGTACGGCTTTGCCCATGAACCGACGGTGCAAGAGGTGATTGCTGCCGGGGTCGATCTGGTTTCTTTTAGTGGCGACAAATTGCTCGGCGCGCCACAGGCGGGCATTTTGGTCGGCAAAAAAGAAATGATCGAACGCCTGCGTCATTTTCCGCTCACCCGTGCGCTGCGGGTGGACAAGACCACCTTGGCCGGGCTGCAAGCAACCTTGCTCCATTACCTCAAGGGAGATGCCGAACAGACGATCCCGATCTGGCAGATGATTGCAGCAACGCCGGATGCGCTCAAGCGACGTGCGCGGCGCTGGCAGCGCCAACTGGCGGCCCATAACGTTCCTGCCCGGGTGATCGCCGGGCGTTCGGCGGCCGGTGGCGGCAGCCTGCCCGATCAAACCTTGCCTACCTGGCTGCTGGCCCTGTCGTCGGCTGCTCCCGATGCGATGGCGGCCCGCTTGCGGGCCGGCGATCCGCCGGTCATTGCGCGCATCGAAGACGATTTGCTGTGCTTTGATCCGCGCACCGTATTGCCAGATCAAGACCCTCTTTTGCTCAACTGCATCTTGATCGCCTGGAGGAAATGATATGGGATCGCGTGGGGGGGCGCTCAAGGAAAAAAGTCTGGTTTTGATCGTTGAAGATGATCAAAATATATCTGAAATGTTATGCACATTTTTACGTACAAAACAGTATCGCCTGTTGACGACGCCGCTTGGCGAACAAGTAGTCGAGCTGTGCAGAAAACATGCCCCCGATCTGGTGTTGTTGGACATCAACCTGCCCGACATCGATGGCTACGAAGTGTGTCGGCGGCTGCGTGAAACGCTGGTCACCAGCAGCATTCCGATCATCTTTTTAACCCAAAAGAATTTACGCGAAGAAAAACTGCGTGGGCTGAGCACCGGTGCCGACGACTATATCACCAAGCCGTTCGACGTACAAGAGCTGCATTTGCGGATGCAAAGCGTGTTGCGTCGGGCCAGATACCGTGCCGGATTCGATCAGGCTTCTGGGCTGCCCAGCGGGCGGTTGGTCGAAGAGCGGCTCAAATTGTTGTTGGGCCATCAGGATTGGGCCGTTTTGTTGGTGGGGGTGGAAAATTTCGAGCGTTTTACCAGCCAGTACGGACATATGAGAGATCAATTTGCCAGCTATGTAGGGCAATTGATCGAAGGGGTAGTCAACGAGACGGGCAATTTCGAAGATTTTGTCGGGCGTGTGGGCACGGTCGATTTCATTGTTGTCACCACGCCACCGCGCGTGCCCCGTCTGCGTGAACGGATCGAACGCAAGTTCAACATGGCGATGAACCCGCATGGCGACGGCGGCAAACGTCCGGTGACGGCCGACTTGCGTCTGTCATTTGGCCTGGTGCTCGGCAGCGATGGCCCCTTTGGCGACGTGCGTTCGCTCGGCGAAGCGATCATGCAATCCAGGCAAGGCGAACGTACATGACCATAGCAAAAGTAACACGGATGAACGCGGATTCAACGGATTGACACGGATCAAAATCCACGATCATCCGCGATCATCCGTCATATCCGTGAAAAATCCGCGTCTATCCGTCGCATCCGTGCCAATCCGTGTCCCATTTCATAGCCCACAGATCAATACCCGGCCGACGCAGAGCGTCCCAAGAAGCTGATTTCAAGCGGGCTGAACAGGCGCTTGTGCCGGTCGAGGCAGATGCGCAGACAATTGCGCGGTTGTCTCGAGGATCAGATCGGGCTTGAGGCGCTCCAGTTCGGCGTATTCGCCAAAACCGCACAGCACGGCCACCGTCAAAGCCCCGGCGCGTTGGCCGGCCTTGATGTCCACCGTTGTATCCCCGATCATCACACATTGCCGCGGTGACAGTCCGAGTTGTCTGGCCGCAAAGCGCACGCCTTCAGGATGCGGCTTGAGTCGCTTGACATCCTGGCGGGTAACAATGGCTTTGAACGTGTCTTGTAACGCGAATTTTCTCAAAAACTGTTGCACATCCTCACGGCTACGGGTAGTTACCAGCCCCAAATCATAGCTTGCGCCGAGTTCGCGCAACAGTTCGACCGTTCCGTCCACGCAGCGATAGCGGTTGGGCGTCTGGTGTGCCTGTAGCTTGCGCAACTTTTCCCCCATCGACAGGACCAAATTGTCAAGGCCTAAAATGTCCAGCAAGGTGATCAACCCATTGATCGGCGATTCGAGGGCCATGATCAGGCGGCGGGCCAGCTTTTTGCTGTCATAAAGCCGGTCTAAAAAGGCCACCGGGCGTAAACGCACGGCCCAGCGTTCAACGGCCATATCATCACTGTCGAGCAGCGTGCCATCAAGGTCGAAAAGCAGGGCACGTGTGCCCCTGGTGCGCATTTGTTCGGCCAGTGTGGGGGGAGGCGGAAAGGGGTCCAGATCGGCCAATTTGCAATACAGATAGTAAATGATGTCGCGCAGACTGGCCAGCACCGGCGCAGCCAACAAGACACCCAAAATTCCCCCCAGTGTTGCGCCGCCGAGAATGCCGATCATCACCACCAATGGATGCAGGTTCAGGCTGGCACCAATGATGCGCGGCACAAGCAGGTTGTTTTCGAGGCTTTGGATCAGCCAATATATCAGGGCGGTCAAAATGGCGATGCCCCAATTGGGCAGAGGAATAAACGATGACCCCTGGACCAATGCGATCACCACGGCCGGTACGGCAGCCAGAAATGGCCCGATGCTGGGGATGATTTCCAGGGCTCCGGCGATGATGCCTAGCGCGATACTGTACGGCAGGCCGATGGCAGTGGTGGCTACCCAGGTCATGATGCCGATGCTCAGGCAAAGGATGATCTCACCGCGCAAAAACGAGTTCCAGGTGCGGTTTAGCTGAGCGCCCAGTTTGGCGACTTCTTGTTGATAATCTGCCGGGATCAGCCTGAGCAGGGATGGCCCGATCCGTTCGGCGTCGACGATCATATAAAAGGTGATCACGGCAATAAAGACTGCCCAGCCCACGCCGGAAGCAACGGTCATCACCACTGAAACCGCACCGCCGGCGACGGTTGAAATGGCGTTTTGAAGCAAGTTGACGATCTGTTGCAAGTCAAAGGTGGGGATGTCAATGGTGGGCAAAACAAACACGTAACCGGCAAATTCGATCTCGGCCTGGTTAAACTGCTCAACCCAGTAGATGATCTGGTTGACGAGGTTGGTGAAATTGATCTCCAGTTTGTTGATCTCGTCAATGACCGGGCTGATCGAGATGGCCGGCGCTGCGGCCATCGCCGCAAGTCCGATCAGATAGAGCAGGACGGTGGCCAGGCCACGCTTGATGCGCAGATTTTTTGACAGCCAGCTGACGATCGGCGAAAGCACATAAGCCAGCAAGGCGGCAATGATCACCGGGGGCAACAGGGAGCGAAAGCGATAAATGGTCAATCCGACCAAGATCAATAACGCGGCGCCAACAAGCTGTTTGGTATTTTGACTCCATCGTGGAACGCTTCTTGCCTCTTTCATTTTGCCTGTTCTGCCTCTGATATCTGTTCAGCCTGTTCTTCAATAGTCGATTCTAATAACCGTGTAGCCGCCTTGCGGTTACGCAACTGCTTGAGAATTTGCCGCGATTTGACCTGCCCCCATATCTGCTGGTAAAAGCGTTCGGCCGTCTTTCGCCACTGAGCGGGTTCACCCAGGCCGCCATGTGCCCAATACTCGCGTGCTGCCAATCCCAGCGCCGCAGTGGCTACTGCGGCATACAATCCGCTGACCAGCCAGTTGGCTCCCGGCAGCGGCACCAGTTTGATCAACTGACGAAACAGTTCTCGCAGCCCCCAACCGCCGCCCAACGTCAACAACACCTCTTTGGCCTTGTCCCAGGTCACCTGTTGGCCGAACACCCGTCCCAGTTGCAAAGTCAGACCGATTTGGATGGCCGAAAGTGGAAAAAAGTCGGCTACCGGCAGTGGGGTGCTGCCGACGGCAAAAGCCGAGGCCGCTGCACCGGCAATGTACCGCGCCGCGATCTGCCGTCGATATTGGGGAACCAGTTCGCTGACCAACGCCAGGAGGCCGGGGTTGAGACGCACCAACGAAAAGACGATTTTGTCCAGGTTGATCCCTTTGGTGGCCGAAACCGGGATCAGGTCGGCCTGCGAGACGCCCAGGTCTTGGGCTGCTTTGGCAACAACCTGGTCCTCGTATTTTTTGACCAGGTCGATCTTGTTCAATACCAGCGTCATCGGTTTGTCCAGGGCACGCAACTCGTCAAACAGCTCGCGTGTGCCCTGGGTAATGCCGGCGGCCGCATCAAAGACTACGATCAGCGAGTCGGCGGCGCGGGCTGAGGAAAGGGCCAGGCGACGGCGTGCTTCGCCGGCCGCCTCGTCGCCGCCGGGGGTGTCGATCACCGTGCATAGGCCGGCATCGGCAGCCTGTACCACTTTGGTCGTGCCGGGCACCGGGCTGACCTCGGCTTTGGTTTGTCCGGCCAGGATCAGGGCATTAAAAAGCGACGACTTGCCCACATTGACCGGGCCGACGATGCTGATCTGTCGACGTTCGCGGTCGAACACGCCTTCATACTGGCGCAAGGCCAGTTGTACAACCTTGTACATTGCCGTCGGTTTGAAATCGCGGAGGAGGGTTTGCAAATTAGCGGCAATGCGCTGTTTTTTGTCGCTCGGCAATGACTCGTACATCGTTTGCAAAAAGACGCGCGAGTCCTCCGAGAGGTCGGCCAAGAGCTTGGACATCACTTCGTCAAAGCTGGGCGGCACTTCGGTGGGCAATTTGTTGTCGGGAATCTCGGTCGGAGTACGTTCTTGATCTGGCATAGCAGCCCCCCATTTTACGTCTGCTCGCTCAGGTGTTCGAGCAGCATCTGGATCGCCCGCCGGGCCGAGAGCAATTTATTTCCCAGGCGATCGCGATCCCAAATATGCCGCTCGCATCGTTCAACATCAGGCCCAACCAGGGCAATGTAAACCAGACCGACCGGCTTGTCTGGCGTGCCGCCGGTTGGCCCGGCAATGCCGGTGGTCGAAAGGCCATAGTCGGCGCCGAGCAGATGGCGCACGCCACGTGCCATAGCCAATGCGACCTGTTCACTCACCGCGCCAACGGCTGCCAACGTTGCGGCGTCTATGCCGAGCAGATGCTGTTTGACCTCGTTGGCATAGGCGATTACCCCGCCCAGGTAATAATCCGAGCTGCCGGATACGTCGGTGAGTAGGCTGCCGATCAGCCCGCCGGTACAAGACTCGGCGGTGGCGATGGTTTGACCTCGCCGGCGGAGTAATGGCCCGATGTGATATGGTGCCCGGTCGTTCATTGAAATTCGCCTTGCAAAAACACAGCACAACCTGACTCAGTTGTGCTGCATCGCTTTTCTGGACTGTCAATTCTCCCAAACGGGACAAAGCGGTTACATCTTTAATACGCGGCGAATGGTATCCAAAAGTTCCTGCGAGCCGAACGGCTTGGTGACATAGGCATCGACACGGGCAATGTGTAACCCCAACACTTTGTCGATGCTTTGCGCTTTGGCGGTGACCACAATGACCGGGATTTTTCTGAGTTCCGGGTCGGCCTTGAGTTGCCGGTAAACTTCCCAGCCATCCACACCCGGCATCATCAGGTCTAACAACACCAGGTCGGGCTTTTCTTGACGGATCATTTCAAGCCCTCGTTTGCCACCCTCGGCGCCCCGAAAATCAAAACCTTTGCGTTCGAGGATCAAACGTACCAGTTCGATCATCTCGGGTTCGTCTTCAATGCACAGGATTTTCTTCCTTTGGGTCATTATGCTCTCCTTGCAGAAACTAGAGTGCCCGGCCTGTCTACTTGCAGCTCATAATTTTTGATACCTGGCCAACACTTTTTCGACGCTTTCGAGCAACTCGTGCGGACCAAATGGTTTGGTCACATAATCGTCGACTTTGGCCACGTTCATCCACAGCACTTTATCGATCGGCGCAGCCTTGGCGGTCACTACAATGACCGGAATGTTGCGCAGTTCGACTTCTTCTTTCATATGGTGGAACACATCGCCCCCGTCCATTTCGGGCATCATGATGTCCAGGAGGAGCAAATCGGGCTTGTCGGCGCGCATCATTGCCAATGCCTGCCGTCCCCCCTCAGCGCCCAGAATCTCGTACCCTTTTCTTTCCAGGATGAGTTTGATCAGATCGATCATTTGTGGATCGTCTTCAACGCAAAGAATTTTGGTCATCGCCTGTGCCTCCTTGGGGTTATTGCCCCCGACATGTTTGCTCGATATGGAGCACTAGACATATTCCTGGGCTTGTTCTTCCCCTTTTAACACGCGCCATGCCCCTTCGGCCATGGCCAGCGTTTCCATTTGTCCGGGATAAATCAAAATCGGTGCGATCCATGCTGTGCGCTCGGCAATCCAATCCATCAACAAGTTGCTGTGTGCCAATCCACCGGTGATCATAATGGCATCAACCTCGCCCTTGAGCACCGTCGCCATCGCCCCGATTTCTTTGGCAACCTGATAGGCCATGGCTTCCAAAATCAGTCGCGCGTGCTCGTCTCCGGCGTCGATCCGACGTAAAATTTCTCTGACGTCATTGGTGCCCAGGTGGGCAACTAACCCGCCCTGGCCGACCATCTTTTTAAACATTTGTTCGTAGGTCAGTTTGATGTGCTCATACGGTGGAACGGAATAGCACATTCGCATCACATCGCCAATGGGCAGGCCACCTGCTCGTTCTGGCGAAAAAGGCCCTGTGCCGTCAAGGGCCTGGTTCACGTCGATCATGCGCCCTTTGCGGTGTGCGCTGACTGTGATTCCACCCCCCATGTGTACGCCGACCAGATTGACATCTTGATACCGCTTGCCCAGGTCTCTGGCGGCGCGTCGACACGTGGCCTTGAGGTTGAGTGCGTGCGAAAAACTTTGGCGTTCTATTTCCGGCAAGCCGCTGATCCGGGCCAACGGCTCGAACTCGTCCACCGAAACCGGGTCGACGATAAAAGCCGGCACTCCGGCCTGGGTGGCAATTTCATAGGCCAACGCGCACCCCAGGTTGGAAGCATGCTCACGCCTGGGGGTGTAGCGCATCTCGTGTAACATCGTCTCGTTGACCCGGTATGTGCCGCTGGGAATCGGCTTCATCACACCGCCTCGGCCAACGACGGCATCAAAAGTGTGGATCGAGATGTTGTGTTGATTTAAAAATTCAAATATGGCGTCTCGACGAAAATCGTATTGATCGTAAATGTGGGGAAAACGTTTCAGGTCTTCGCTAGAGTGATGAATGTTCTCTTCCAGGACGATTTTTTCTTCTTCATCACCCATCTCGCAGATAGCCAGTTTGGTCGATGTTGAACCGGGATTGATAACCAGGATGCGCGCCATTTTGTTTTATGTCCTCTCTGACATGAAGATTGGGACTTGTAGAGCCAACGCTGCCACGACGCCGTGGTTATATTAGCATTATACTTGAAACAGGGTATGTGTGCAAGGGCGCATTTTGACTTGCCGGGGCTTGTTACAGGGGATCGACGCACGACTTGCGCAAATGTTTGGGCTGTGTTATAATCTGGCTTCCGAATACCGGGATCTGTTCTCCCGGTATTATGCTGTATGCCGATCTCATGCTTGTTTATCATCTCGATCGTGTTATGGCAACTGGACGCTGGCGGGCCAGGTATGGTCGTGGAATCGAGGCTTTAGCCGGATTTTAACCATCATGCAGGCCGGTTAAAGTCTCAACGCCCGAAGACGCCAGACTTCAGATAGCAAGGCAACCGATTTTGAACCCGGAAGGATGGTTACGAATATGTCTGAGTTGATCAAGTCTTTGCAATACGAATATGGCAAACCTGCTGAAGCTTTGCCTGCCCTCCACCCAGGAGATACGGTTCGCGTGCATGCGCGCATTGTCGAAGGCAACCGAGAGCGCATCCAGGTTTTTCAGGGTACGGTCATTCGCATTCGTCGGGGCGGAACCAACGCCAGCTTTACCGTGCGGCGTATCGCTTCAAACGGCGTCGGCGTCGAGCGTACATTTTTGCTGCATTCACCGCGTATTGAGCAGGTCGAAGTGCTACGCCACGGCCATGTGCGACGGGCCAAGCTGTATTACCTGCGTGGCCGGTTGGGCAAATCTGCTCGTTTGCGCGAAAAGGGCTTCTAGTCCTGATATCTTTCAAATAAGACGCCGGAGTAGAGGCTTTAGCCGGATTTTCCGCTTGAAGGCTCGACTCCGGAGCGTTATTTGAAAAAAAGTATTGCTTCTGGTCTCAATGCTTTTCCAAGATACCGGAGTAGAGGCTTTAGCCGGATTTTCCGCCTGAAGGCTCGACTCCGGAGTGTTATTTGCGTAGGTGCTATCCTGCGCTTTTTCGTAACTACCTACCTGATTGGCCTGTCGCTATGCGCTGACTGGAAATCAGCCTTTCCGGGCACGCTGTGCCGGACGTCGGCTTGCGCCGACGCCCCCGGTCGGCGCAGGCCGACCGCAGGCCGAAGG
>Ga0209101_1002498_pt1 | contig 12072 bp, 9 predicted proteins | sample ConPoolayeCmetaG_FD_185481 | JGI IMG/M metagenome (GOLD analysis project Ga0209101, IMG submission 185481) | Hot spring microbial mat communities from California, USA to study Microbial Dark Matter (Phase II) - Cone Pool mat layer C metaG... ... | reverse complement strand
GGGTGAGGTCCGCCTTGACCGCCATTTACGTTAATTTCACATTGTCGAGCTCAATATGAACCATCCCTGTTCGGGGAGTGTTCAATCAGGGGCAGTTCCAGGACAAACGTTGCCCCGCCCTCGCTGTTGTTTTCAGCCCATATCCGCCCCCCATGCTCCCGGGCAATCCGATCACAAATGGATAACCCCAGGCCAATCCCCCCCCCGGCCCTCCTGGTCGTGAAAAAGGGTTCGAAGAGGTGAGGCATCACGTCGGGGCCGATGCCGGTCCCGTTGTCGGCAAAGCGGATCTGAATCTGGGGCCTGTGGCCGTTGCAATTGCGGACAAGGGTGGTCGTAATCATCACCCGGCCTGCCTTCGGCGTTGCTCCCCCTGTCCCATTGCGAGATTCGGCGATCGCCTGACAGGCATTGTGGATGATGTTCACAAAGATCTGCTGGAGCCGATCGGGGTCGGCCTGCGTCCTCGGCAGGTCGGCTGCCAGATTGGCGACCATCTGAACCGAGTCCTTCAAGGCCGGGCTTTGGACCTCCAACGTATGGCGGATGAGGGCGTTAACGTCGGTGTCCTTCAATTGGGGAGGGCGCGGGCCACCAAAGGCGAGCAGGTCGTCCACCAGCCGCCGTATCCGTTCAACCTGCTCCCGGATCGTGTCCAGGCCTTTGCCGATGGCGGGTGACTGAGCCGCAGCCTTGCTCAAAAGCCTGGTTTGCAGCAGGATGATGGTCAGGGGGTTGTTCAGCTCGTGGATCACACTCGAAATGTGCTGGCCGATGAGGGCCATCTCTTCAAGCGGGGGGTCATGCCGGCCACCCAGGGGGAAAAACGCCGACAGCAGGCCCTGGGGCCGCTTTCCGCTGAATAAAGGTTTCACCCTGACCAGCACACGGGTTCGGGTGCCGTCCTTGCGCTGCAGGCAGGTCTCAAAAGGGGCAGAACCCTCGTCCATCCCGGCGGTCCGACGCCCCGCCGCGCCCTCCCGCAGTTCAGCAGGGATCAGTTCGGTCCAGTGCAGACCGATCAGCTCCTCCCGCTCATACCCCACGAGCTGTTCCAGGGCACGGTTGACAAAGACGATCTGACCGGCACGATCCTCAACGACAATGCCTTCCATCAACGCCTGGAGGATCTGATAGAAAGGATGGCTCGATTCCATCGCTCTACCTCCATCTGGATCGCTGTCTAGCCGCCGCACCGCGCCGGATCAAGGGCCGGCCAGACCGGCACAGTCAGGCCGATCGCCACCAGCGGCTGCCCCTCAGCCAGACAGGGGCACACCGGCCCGATAGAGATCGAGATACCGGTCTGCCGAAGCCAAAAGTTCGTGGCGATGTCCACGACCATTCCTCCCGTTTCCGTTGCCTCCCAACGAGATCCAACGATAAACCTGAGCGGCAAACTCTTCCAACTCCCGCGCCTGGATGCCGATCACCAGTTCCCGCTCTTCAGGGGTCAGGCAAAACTGATGATCGAGATACCCCATCGAGAGGGCCTGAGCCGGATCGTGCAGCAGGGTCTCGCGGAATTGGGCATTGACGGTCGCAGCGCACAATAACTGATTCAAGGCTTTATGTTCCATCGGTGCTCTTCCTTTCTTGAAGGTAGATCGGCTGCGGCATGGCCTGTGGGTTGGCCAGCAACAGGACAATTCCGACGGCGATCAGCAAGTCACCCACGCTAAAAGCTGTCGGCCAGGGGAAAGGCGGCGGGATAACCAGGATGTCGGACAACAGCCACAGCCGGATGTCTGCCCGGGACAGGATCAAATCTTTGGAATGACCGTAGTGCAACCCCACCGGCCACTGTTCCAGGGTAGAGCCGGGGTTGATCTGAACCAGCGTGTGGGGGGTGATCGGCATGAAACCACCGTTGACGAGGATGGTGATCAGGTTGCAGATCACCCCCAGCCCTGCGATCTGGATGCCGGCCAGCCGTCGGTTCTGCCAGACAAAAGCCAGCAACAGCAGATGCGATAGCAAGAACAAGGCTTGCTGAGCGCGCAAGCTCTGGGCCAGGCCGGTTGGCGCCCGCAGGAGAGGACCCTGCAGAGCCAGTGCCAGCAGCGCCAGCCAGGCCGAATGCAGCGGGATGGCAGCCAGTCTTTTGAAAGCCTGACCCCGAAGGTGGATCAGGCTGGCCGCTGAAATCGCCTTTGGGGGCGCCCGGCGCCGGGCATCGGCCTACGCCGACGCGTGCCGGTCGACGCAGGCCGACCGGCGGCCGCAGGCCCCCCAGGGTGATTTCAGTCACCGCCTGGATAGTTACCGCCTGGCTAACCTGTTCTGCGACGCAAGGCCGCGGTTTTCAATCATCGCCAAAGTACGCAACAATTGTATACTTCTTACCAATCAGGTCAGATGGAAGGGGGTATTCTCTGAGGAGGTCACCGTTTGGGGAAAGAAGAAAAACCTGGCTGTCAGCTCCTACGATAAAGTATTTTCCAAAAGGAAGAACCAACGACAGCCCACGGGTTCCTTCATCTTTCTTTAACAGTTCGTCAATGTCTACGACAGGGGACAGATCCTTCATGTTCACCAAGAGTGCACCTCCCCCCGCTTCTGGAAAGTGGCTGACCATCAAATAGTCTCGATATTGCCGGTATCCGTCAAACGGGGGACAGCATTCATCGTATACCGCGGGGAGATCCTGTTCCTCTTCTGTATCAAACACTCCCAGTGCGGTGTAGAAGGCATGATCCCCCGTCTCTTTGACGAATGCATAGGTATAGTAGAGCCTCCGTAAGTCGGGGCTGGCACCAATAAAGAACGTGAAGCCATATCTCACTCCGGGGACGATGGAAGCATCTTGGGTGACCCCCTCAGTCTGAGGCGCTGGAAGAAGCTTCTCCGTGACCTGGCCGGAATCCAGGTCAATGCTCACCACCTGGGCAAATGGCTTTCCATCCGCAGGAGACAAATAGGGCTTCCCATTCTCTTGCACAACCGTCTTGCCGAGGGCAATTACTTCCCCCTCTTGACCCTCGACCAGTATATAGCTACCGATATCTCGGAAACGAATCGTTCTGACAGAAGAATCCTCAATGATACCGATAGAACCGTTGGTGGCGACTATCACCTTGCCGTGGAGGGAGTACAAGGAATAGTCGACATACCTTCGTAGAGCGATCTCCTTCAGGGCACCATCGGGGGCAACGAGGTACAACACCGGGTTATAACCGGTGCCGAGATCCCCGGTAAGTATGTATAGATTCCCGCGATCGTCCCTCAGAGCTCCGGCCATGCGAATACGGTGTGAGCTTCTAATACTCCCTATCGCCGCTTGACCGGGACAGTTCAAACACGTCAGGTGAAGAGTCGTCCCACTATCCTCATCCTCCCCGCTGATCACGACGATAGGGGGTTCTCCCGCCGGAGCCGCCAGAGTCGCTATTAAAGGCGGGGCAGGAACCGGGGAAGAAGTGGCAGAAGGGGACGGAGTCGCTGTCACCGAGGGCGTCGCGCCGGCCAAAGTCGGCGTGGGAGTTGGGGAAGGGGTGACAGAGGCAGGCGGCGGCGCAACCGGTGTGGCAAGACCGGTCGTCATCTCGACGGCAGCCTTTGTTGGAAGTGCGGCTGTAGCCGTGAAGGATGGTTCAGGCCTTGGTCCCGACTCCTCTGTCGGGCGACAAGAAATCGGCAAAAAGGAAAGGAGAGCCACACAAGTTGCCACGACAACGGCTATCTTTCTAACAGTCATTTTACCGCTCCGGACACCTTTGAGAACAGATGATCATATAGTAATTGAGCCCATCATACCAGGGCGCATTTTTTCTGTCACTCGTGTGAGCACTATATCTGTGAGGAGCTACCGCGCTCACCATAACTACGTGCCCTACACCCTCGAAGGCCAGATCGCCAACCTGCAAGTCAGACAAGTTGGGTGTGGACCATCCCCTTAGCTCGTTCAGCAGAAACGTCTTTAGATTGCCAACGTTGATCCAGGCAGAGGAATATGGGTACCAGGTGGCCGTTGTCGGATGACCCCCTCTTTTCAAAGCTTGAGACACATAGTTTGCGCAGTCATTGCACCACATCGGCTGGTAGGCAGGATTCCAGTTACTCTGATCTTGGTAAACATCAGGTTTGCACGTCAAGTCTGTATTCTTGACCCAGGTGCGGATGTAACCAGCAGCTGCGGTGTGACTGTACGTGTACTGAATGGACGAGGCGGGCGATATGCCTTTTGCGCTGCGCATTTCCAAGTAGGTAGCCAGCAGACTCTGACCCAGTTCTTCAATCGAAGTGTGGTACATTACATAATCCGGCATTTTCGTCAGGTCTGATTTACGCCGGATGAAACTGTTCTGTGTCCAGCCAACATTGTCGTGTCCTTCAACATTGTCGTTCGCTGCATCGGTGAAGGAATCTTGAGCAATCTTGGGACTCTTTCCATCGTTCCTTACAAGCAGATTGTGCCGGACAATGAAAACGATCTCAAAGCCGTCTTCCCGGATAGACTGCTCTACACCCTCTACCATACTCTGTACGTAACTTTCGATGGCTTTTCTCACTGCGGGATCGTCCGCCCTTGCAAGCGCCCACCGTCCAGACTTGACCAGGGGATACTTCTCTGGGGATGAGCACTTGTATTTTCCACGCAGGGTGACCATCTCGACCGCTTGCACGTTGTATAGATCGCCCTGTTCACCACCTTGGGCAATGGACTCGACTGTAAAATGGGACTCTATGCCGAGCAAGTCTGAATGCAATCCGACGTCGAAAAACTCTGCATAGAAACCTCTCCTTTCCTGCACCAGGTCTCTCATCGCCGGCGAGTAGCAGGCATCGTTGAGCACCTGCCCCGTAGAGAGGCCTGTGCTGTAATCCTGTAGCACAGCCCCGATCTGTTCTTCAGTCGGGACCCCATCGGTTGGGCCTTGCCCCGTGGCCAGTGTGGCGCTCCCCAGCAGCGCCAGCAACACGAACACCGATATAAACTTAATTGCACGCATTTCAGCCCTCCACACTATTTTGGATACTCACCGGTCTCCCTGGTGGCATCCTCAGTATACCACAAGCCATTCACCAAATGACTCACCAAATGACTCACCACAGCTTCCGCCCCGAGGCGCAGCCCCAGGCAAAGGGCGATATGGGATTGAGTGAGTGGCTCTGGAACCCGCCCTTGCCCCGGCGGGAGGGGAGGGGTCAGCCGATGACCTGGAGATAAAGGGCTTCTGTCTCCGGCGAGGGGCTCAGTCCCAGATCCTCGCGCAGGAGGCGCGCGCAGGTCTGATATTGCCGGATGGCCGCAGCACGGTCGCCCTGGCGATAGTAGCAGCGCATCAGTTCCCGATGGATGGCTTCCCGGTACGGATCCTGGACCAACAGGCGTTGATACAGGTCAACAGCCCGTTGCAGATCCCGCCGATCGGCATAGAGCCGGCCCAACCTTTCCAGGGCCGACAGATAGCGTTCCCGCAGCCGTTCCCGTTCCACAACACACCAGTCCCCATAGACCCCCTCCAGATAATCACCCCGATACAGGGCGATGGCCTCCTCCAGCCGGGCAATTTCTTCCGACCCGACCGTGGCCAGCAGCCGGTCAAACGCCTCCACATCGAACCAGCAATTGCTCTGCCAGTTAAAGCGGTACACCCCCCCTTCAAAGAGGATGCTGTCCCGAAACAGGGTCCGCCGCAGGCGGTAGAGGGTGGAACGAAAGATGCCATCCAGGCGGAGAGGGAGATGGTTGGGCCAGAACAGGTTGCCGATCTCCTCTTTCCGCAGGCCCGCCCGATGTTGAAGCAGGCAAAAAAAGAGATCGCGGCTCTGGAGGGTGGGCCACTGGACGACCTGGCCATTCATCTCCACCTGGGGCTGGCCCAGAGCGTAAATCTTGAGGGCGGGGCCGGGCCGGGTTACCACCACCGGCTCAGGCTGTCTGGCCGCTCGCGCCTGATGAGCCGCGATCCGCTCCAGCAGAGCTTCCACCAGGGCGCTATCCGCTCCCTCCCGGGCAGCATAGCGTAGCAGGGGCAGGCAGTTCTGCCCCTCTACAACCAGGAACTGGTCCGCCCCCAGCTCCTGGGCCACGATCAGGGCCTGGTGCAGGTCGGCCAGGGCCCTGGACCGGTCATCGGCCAGGAATTCCATCTGAGCGCGGTGCAGATAGGCCCTGCCCAACTCCCGTCGGAAACCGCCGGAGCGGAGGATGTCAATGGCCCGATCCAGATGCTGCCGCGCAGCCTCCAGGTCTTTTTCTGCGGCGGCCAGGATGCCCAGCGAAATGTGGCACAATCCGATCTCATAGACAGAATCGTAGGCCGTCGCGCATTCCATCGCCCTGTGCAACTGCCTGGCTGCCTCGGCCAGATGGCCCTGCAGGCGGGCGACATTGCCCAAGGCGTCCAGCGTGTAGGTCACGACAAAACGATAGCCGGCCTGGGTGGCGGCCTGAAGCCCCTGGTCGTAGGCCTGCCGGGCCTGCTCGTAGGCCCCCAGGTCACGGTGCAGATCGCCCAGGCTGGCCCAGATGAGGGCTTCGGCACGCAGGCTCCCCGCCTGCCGGGCTTTGGACAGCGCCTCGTTCAGCAATTGCAACGCCCGATCATACTCGCCGCGCAGGGAGTAGATGACCGCCAGCCCGTTGAGGGTGTTGGCCCACGGCCCCGGGTTGCCCAGTCTCTGCCAGCAGCGCAGGGCTGCCTGGTAGTGCTCTATCGCCCCTTCGAAATCTCCCCCCAGCTCACAGCTCAGGCCCAGATCGTGGTGAACGCTGCCGACATCGTACAGGGCCCCCAGCTCTTCGTAGAGGTGGAGGGCCTGCTGCAAGGTGTCACGCCCCTCTGCCAGTTGGCCCAACCTGAGCTGGCACAGGCCGATATTTTTGCAGGCCAGGGCCACGGTGTGCTTTTCCTGCGCCGTAGCCTGGCTGACCAGCGCCAGGGCCTGCCGGCAGTAGGAGATGGCCGCCGGATATTGCCCCTGGAAGCGCAGCAGGGAACCCTGCATGACCAGGGCGTGGGCGACTTTGGATCGGTCATCCGCAGCGGTAAAAGCCTGCTCCGCCTGTTGGTACAGGGCCAGGGCAGCGGCGTGCTCCCCACGTTCCATGTGGATCTGGCCCCGGTGCATCAGGAAGCGGGGATGGGCATTTCGGATCGCCTCCGGCAGGGCATCAATCCAGCCCGCCAGGGTGTCCCAGCGCCCGGTCTCGTACAGGCTGTTGGCAGTCCGTTCCACAATGTCGGCAACCGGCCCATATTCGCGCAGGGCCAGGTAGCGGCTGACGGCCCGCTCCCATTCGCCCCGGGCGGCGTAAACCTGGGCCGCCCGGTGCATCAGCCGGCGGAAGCGGGCCCTGTCCCGGCGGCGCAAGGTGTTCTGCAGAAAGTCACGGAACAGATCGTGATAGCGCACCCGGCCGTCATCCCCCTCGAATTCGATAATGAACAGGTTCCGGATCCGAAGCTGATCGATCAGGTCGGCCGGATTGTCCACTTCCAGCACCTGGGAGCACAGCTCTGGACTCAGTTCATCGAGAATGGAAGAATCCAGCAGAAATTCGCGCAGGGCAGGGGGTTGTTGATCCAGCACCTGCCTGGACAGATAGTCGTACAGGCCCACATTGATCCGTCCCTGAACGGCAGATTCCTGCCCCTTTTTCTCCCAAAGGGGGGTAACGGTGAGCAACAGGCCGGTGATCCACCCCCCACTGCGCTCTGCCAGGGACTCGGCCTGCTCGGCGCTCAACCTCAGACCATAGTTCTGCAGGGCCAGGGCCTGGATCTCCGGCGGGGTGAAGCGCAGCTCATCTATGCTCAGGCCGGCCGCCTGCCGGCGCGCCACCAGCAAAGACAGGTTGGGCAGGGCCGGCAGCGTCCGCGAAGCCAGGATCAGGTGCAAGTTTTCGTCGGCATAGGTCACCAGGAGATCCAGAAACTCGTTGATCGCTTCTTGATCCTCGACCAGGTGGTGATCGTCGAGCACCAGGACAAAGTATTCGGGGATGGTATCATACATCTCCTGGACGATGGTGGCCACAACCGGGTAGAGGTTGCGGCGCAGATCGGCGCCGCTGAGCAAGAGGGCACGGGATCGCTGCCCAAACGCGGGAAAACGTTGGGCGATGGCGGCGATGAAATGTTCCAGGAACAGGTGCAGGTCGCGGTCAAAAGGATCGAGTGTATACCAGCAGACCGGCAGGTCGGTGTCGTGAGCAAACTCGGTCAGCAGGGTGGTTTTCCCATATCCGGCAGGCGCGGAGACCAGGATCAACCTGCGGTCCAGGTGGGTGTGGATGAAATCCACCAGCCGACGGCGTGGCAGCAGGTCCGACCGGCGGCGCGGAACCCGGAGCTTGGTTACGATCAGCGGCGCCGGGCTGCTGTCAGCCTGGGCGCCGGTCTGGTCGGTCTGCGGTTGAAGCGGGCGGGTCCCATTCTCATTCATATCACCGACTGCCGGGAATGCCCGGCAGCAAATCGCTCTGGGCCAAAGGGCCTGATCTCCACCGCTGCCGGCTGGCCATCCACGATCCATTCAGCCAGTGCGGCGCCGGCAGCCGGAGCGTTCATAATCCCATGTCCACCCCAGCCACAGTCGTTCCAGAAACCGTGCAAGTGCAGCGCTGGCCCCAGGATGGGGTCGTCATCGGGGGTAACGGGCCGCAGGCCGGCCCAGGCGGTCTTGACTCCGGCCTCGGCCAGCGGCGGGGCACGGTAGATCGAATGCTCGATGATCACCTCCAGGAACGCCCGGTCCACCTGCGGCTCCTCCTCATCGCTCTCATCATTTCCCATGCCGATCAGCAGCCCAGGCCCCTCGCGGCGCATGTACCAGGGCAGTTCGACTTCATAGGTGAAGGGGATGGGCATGGAGTAGGCCGGCACCGGACCGGTGACGAGGATGTGTCGCTTGACATTGGTGATGGGCAGGTCCATACCGGCCCAGGCCGCCACCTGACGGGCCTGGGCACCGGCGGCATTGACCACGCAGGGGGTGGCCACAGTCCCGGCGGTGGTGTGGACACCCGTCACCCGGTCGCCCTCGATCCGCAGGCCTGTGGCCTGCACCCCCTCGGCCAGTTCAACCCCCCGGCGACGCGCCTGCCCGGCGTAGGCCATCATGATCGAATGGGGGTCAATGTTGCCCTCGTGGGGATTATAGAGCCCGACCTCGATCCCCTCCAGATTCAGGCCGGGCGTCCAGTGGAGGATCTCCTCCTGGTTCAGCAGGTAACTTTCGATGCCCAGTTGCCGCAGCAGGGCATGGCGACGGCGCAGGTCGGGTGCCCCTCGCGCCCCGGCGATCAGCAGGCAGCCGACCGGCTGATAGTCGGGGCTGGCTCCCACCTCCTCCTCGAAGCGCATCAGGGCTGCATACGACCAACAGGTCAGGGGCAGGCATCGTTCCGATGGGAAGGCCAGGCCGATGATCGCCGCCGACCGCCCCGAAGATCCGCTCCCCAGGGCGTTCCGTTCGAGCAGCAACAGGTCGGTCTGCCCCTTGACCGCCAGATAGTAGGCCAGGCTGAGGCCCTGAATCCCGCCGCCGATGATCACAATGTCGGCTGTGGATTTCATACACTCACCTCCTGCAACTCTATTGTATCACAATCGCCGTCGGATGACTACTTTGACACCAGATCGGACAGAACTCCTCAAACCCTCCATGCAATCTCCATCAAATCTCCATCCCCTTCTGCTATGATTGATGAGCCAGACAGATGAACAGAAGAGGCCCGGCCAGGGGAGGCGATGGCCAGGGTCAATACGAACGGGGAGAAAGATATGAGAAAAATCTGGATCAATTACTGGATAGATGTGGGCACAGGCCTGGCCGGCCTGCTCAGCGCCCTCAGCGGCCTGGTCTTCCTGTGGCCGGGGGAGCCGACGACCGGCATCCTGGGTCTCAGCTACCGGGCGTGGAACAGCCTTCACACCTGGAGCAGCCTGGCTGCGATCCTGGGGGTGGGCATCCATCTGACCCTGCACTGGAACTGGATCGTCGCCATGACCAGGCAGGGGTTGGGACTCAAGCCGGTCCGGTTTGAAGCATCGGGGCCGGCTTTGAGCCGCCGGGCCTTTCTGACCCTCGGCGGAGCAGCCACCCTGGTCACCGGGGCCGTACTGGCCGGCTACAAACTCCTGTCGGCGAACAGGGCCGGCGCAGCCCCTGATCAGACAGCCACAAGTGTTGCCTGCCCCTTTGGCCTGGTCAACGATCCCTACCCGGGACGTTGCCCCCGCTATACCGACGCCGACGGCGATGGCCTGTGCGATTACTCGGTGCCAGGTTCAGGGGAGAGTGTTGCTCCCCGCGACGGGGATGATTTCTGGGGTGGAACCCATCGCCGTCGGGGTTGGAGCCACCACGATTTCTTCCCTGAAGGGGAAAAGGATTAAATGGGCTCGTCAAAAGGAGGTGAAACGATGAGAAAAAAGTTCCATTGGCCGTGGCTCATAGCCCTGTGTCTGATCTTGCTGGCAGGAACAGGGTGGGGATGGCGGGAGGGGATGGCCCCTGACGCGGTGGCGGCAGCGACCTCCAGCCCGCTGCCGGGGGCTTCTGCCCTCGACGAACAGCAGGCCGCCAACGAGCTGGAGGCGCAGATCATCGCCATCTACAATGCGGTCAGCCCATCGGTGGTGAATATCACCAATCGCAGCTACATCTACAGCCGCTTCATGGGGAATGTGCCCCAGGAAGGGACCGGTTCCGGCTTTGTGTACGACACGCAGGGTGACATTGTGACCAACTATCATGTGATCGAAGGCGCGGAAGAGTTGCTGGTCACCCTGGCCGATGGCCAGACCTACCCGGCCAGGGTGATCGGCTCCGATCCCACCAACGATCTGGCCGTGTTGCGCATTGATGCCGGCGCGAACCTGCCACCGCCCCTGGTTCTGGGCGATTCCGACCGGCTCCAGGTGGGGCAGTTCGTGCTCGCCATCGGCAACCCCTACGGCCTGCAACAGACGCTGACCACCGGCGTAGTCAGCGCCCTGGGCCGTGTGATCCAAAGCCCGGAGAACAACCGCTTCATCGGCGAGGCGATCCAGACCGATGCCGCCATCAACCCTGGCAACTCGGGTGGGCCGATGCTGGACTTGAGCGGCCGCGTCATCGGCATCAACTCGCAGATCATCAGCCCTAGCGGAGCTTCGGCCGGCATCGGCTTTGCCGTGTCGTCCAACACGGCGCGGCGCGTCGTGCCCAGGCTGATTGAGCAGGGGTACTATCCCCATCCCTGGCTGGGGGTAGAACTGTTCCCTCTGACGGCCTCCACGGCCCAGGTGTTGCGCGAGGCCGGAGCTGAGGTGCCGGTGGATACAGGCCTGTTGGTGCTCGACACCGTGGCCGGCAGCCCGGCCGAACAGGCCGGCATCCAGGGGGGAAGCCGGTCAGTCCACGTGGGCCGCTATCAACTCCCGGTGGGCGGGGACGTCATCACCGCCGTGGACAACCAGCCGACCCACGACCTGCAAACACTGACCGTCTACCTGGAAACCAAAAAGACCGTCGGCGACAGGGTGAACCTGACCATCCGGCGAGGCGACCAGGAACTGACGATCCCCGTGACACTCGGCGAGCAGCCACAAAATTGAGAGCTTGTCTGAAAAGTCTACCACAAAGGCACACAGGACAAAGAAATGAGATGAAATTGACATAAATTCTTTTTGTCCTTCGTGTCCTTGGTGATTTTCAGACTAGCTCTGAGGGAACAGGAGTTACCTGGTTGACCCGGCAGGCTTCCCACAAAAGAACCCGGCGTTCTCTGCGTCTCTGCGGGGCAAACCAACACCTTTTCAGCACTCTCCTGTAGGGGCAACTTGCCTTGAGCCTGGCTTTGTGTTAGAATGGCAGATAGCACATAGCGCAGGCTTGAGCCTGGGCCATGCAGGAGATATGCGGTGAGTCAAACGGAAGAGACGAAAAATGAGCAGGCCGGTCCGTCGCGCAACCCAACGCGCCTGTATGTCATCCTGGCCGGGGTGCTGGTGGTTGTCATCATCGTGATGGCCATCCTGCTCGTTGTCAAGGGCCTCCCCGCCCTGAGAGGGGAGAAGGAGCCGACCGCCGTAACCCGTGATACGCCCCCTGCCACCCCGGTGCCCACCTTCACCC
>Ga0209101_1002495_pt1 | contig 12077 bp, 8 predicted proteins | sample ConPoolayeCmetaG_FD_185481 | JGI IMG/M metagenome (GOLD analysis project Ga0209101, IMG submission 185481) | Hot spring microbial mat communities from California, USA to study Microbial Dark Matter (Phase II) - Cone Pool mat layer C metaG... ... | reverse complement strand
GCCTCGTTGCGACCTGGCTCCGCCGTGCGCGGTGACGGCGTAACGAAGCGATAGCCATATGTGGCCCCTGGGGACCTCCGTCGGTGGGGTGTCTCTTCCTCAGGAAATCCGGACGTTTTAGAGGCCTTAAAACCGCTCCGGCCGGGGGATCCGCTCCCCTTTTTTCCGCGCAGCTTCTGTCCCTCCCACCTTATCCGTCCTCTCCGGCCCCTTCCCCGATCCCAAATCTCCCTTCGCTAAAGATCAGGGCAACAACCCCGGTAGAGGCCCTAAAAAGTTTGCTTTTTACAACGATTTTTGGTGATTTTCCGACGATAAACAGATTGGGAGGGAACTATAGTTCCGCCAGCGAACCATGTGCAGCTGTTTATGGTGAAATCCGTATAGTTTCGTCGCCTGGCGGAGGAGAAAGATAAGATACAGACCTGCATTTTGCGATAGAGATGTCGGGTTGCCGCAGCGCAGCATCCGTCCCATTGCGAGACGCTTGCAGCTCTGGAAGGTGGAACGGCGCGGCGCCGAGGCCGCATCTTGGACAATCGCAAAATGCGGGGTATAATCCCAGATTTTGCAATTGGCCAAAACAGGCAAGATGCAAGGCGCGGGAGGTGCAGGTGTATGCGCATACTGCGAACCTCCCGCAACGCAGCAGATTGCCCGTTTTCGACAATCCCGTAGGGTTTGAGAATCGGCTGCTTTTCTCTTCAGATGTCGCTTTCACATTTTGGTGCAAAAGATGGGCAACTGCATTGCATTTCAACTTGTTTGCGCGCAGCACGATACAAATACCTGTCAATTCTTAAACGCAAAATCTGGGATAATACACAAGGACTTTCGAGAATGACACAGTACATGTTCAGGCGAAAAGACTTCCGCAGGTTGCCCGTTAAATTGCGCCATGTGGACATCTTCCTTAACTTCCTGGACGAAATAGTCGAAGGGATAGGCGTCCTCAGCATGACTGCCATAAAACGACTTTCGGAGATTGAACTGGACGCCCGCGACCTTGAAATATTGCACGTTGCATGGCTCCCGGAGGGAGAAGCAGCAACTATTCACGATATCCCTTATGGCGGTCGCATACCCAGCGGCCACCCCCTTTCCTATGAGTACCGCTCCGACCACCACCGTCTGGTCGTTCGACTCCCTCACCCTGTGGAAATCGGAGAAAAATTTTCTGTTTTAACAGCGGCAAGATGCGTGCCATCGGACACCATCCTCGAGGGCATCTATAAAGATACAACTCCACCTGGGTGCCCCCAACAATACATGTCTCAGTGTCAACAGTGGGGCTTCCAACGCATTCTTCCAATTTTCGACGACTGCACCGCCAAATGCACCTTCGTGACCACTCTGGAAGGTGACGCGCGCTACACCCATTTAATTTCCAACGGGAACATCAGCCGCCGGCGCCATCCCGATGGTAGACCGGCACTCAAACCTGGTGACCAAAGCCGTCAAGTCATTACCTACGAGAACGATATTCCCATGGCGCCGTATTTGTTTATGGCCTGTGCTGGAACATGGGAAGTGCTGGCCGATGAGATTGTTTACCCTTCGGGACGGCGCGTGCGTCTTGAATACTTGGTCCCGCCGGGGCACCGGCGCGGCGCCGCAATACCCATGGAAATCCTCAAAAAAGCTGTCCTGTGGCAAGGCCGGACCCAGGAGTACGAATACCAACGGGATGTCTATCGCACGATTTGCATGGAAAAGTCAAATTTTGGCGGCATGGAAAATGTCGGAAATACCACCATTGTGACGGATGCGGCCCTTATAGACGAGTACACCACCGATGACCGCCTGAAATATGCCTACGGCGTAATTGTCCACGAATTTGAGCATAACCAGTGCGGCAGCGATGTGACTATGGAAACGCCGTTCGACATGTGGCTCAACGAAGCTTTTACCGTTGACGTGGAACGACAATTCCTGGCAAACGAATTCGATCCGGTGTGTGTCCGTCTTGCCCAAGTGGATGCAATCCGCGCACCGCTGTTGGGGCCCCTCGCCGTCGAGGATGCCGGCCATCAAGGCCGCATCGTACGGGAAGGATTCAACCACCCGGACGAACTGGTCGACGGCGTCACTTATGTAAAGGCCGCCGAGGTCATTCGCATGCTGCGATTGATTCTGGGGCCGGAAACGTTCAGAAGAGGAAAGAACCTGTACTTCAGCCGTTACAGCGGAAGCAATGCCAACAGCGACCAATTCTTCGAGTGTTTTCAAGAAGTCAGCGGACGCGATCTTTCCCAGTTCAAACGCGAGTGGCTTTTTACCATCGGCTATCCGCGTGTCGAAGCTGAGTATCGCTACGACGCTTGCACGCGGACGCTGCAGGTGGCCATCGAGCAAACGCGGTCCGGAAGCGGCGGACTTTTCCACTTCCCGATCGAGTTCGCCGCCGTAGACGAAAGCGGCCACGACATCCCGGGAGTGGGGGGCGTGGTGGAAATCACTGAACAGACTCACAACTTTGCTTTCAAGAATGTCCCGGCGCCTGCTTTTTTGTCCTTCAACCGCGGATACTCATTCTACGGCACGTTCCGAGATCGCTCTGCCACTGCCGCGCAACTCCGACGGCAGGTGCTGGCAGACCCAGACGCGTTCAACCGCGTTGAAGCCATGCGGCGCCTGACCGATATGGAGCGGATCAAACTGATCCACGATCCATCCGCAGGTGTCTCGGAAGAATGGTTGCGGGTTTTTGGAAGCATTCTGGAAGACAACTCGCTTTCACCCGGCCTCAAGGCTTATCTTCTCCGCGTGGAAGAACAATCTCTGGAGCGTCAATATCTGCCGATGTACCGCGAGCGTTACCATGCTCGCCGGCAACTGCTGCGAGCGGCGGCAGAATGGTATCTCCGCGCGCTCGTGCACGTTTTTGAGTCCACCGACACCTACCGGCCAGCCCGCGATCCGAAAGCCGGTCTTCAGGAGCGCGGACTGAAAGCAGTGCTGCTGCGCATCATCACTGAAGCCAACACGCCTGAGACTCAGAACCTTGCGGAAAGCCACTATCGGCGCGCTTGGAATATCACCGACAAGATATCGGCGTTGGCTTGCATCAACCTGAGCGATCATCCCGGGCGGCGTGCTCTCCTCGAAGAAGCCTATCAAAACTGGAAGGATCATCTGAGCGCTTACGCGGCCTACCTTTCGATTATTGGCCAGGGCACTCACGCGGATGTTTTTGACCAAATTGTCGTCGAAGAACACCGTCCAACCTTCCGTATCGAACACCCCACCCTCAGCCGTGCTCTGTTCATGCCTTTGGCCGGAAACAATAAGCTGTTATGGACAGACCGCGGCATCGGCTGGATGACGGAAACGATTGTTAAAATGGCAACTATAAACGAGAATACGGCCCTTCGGCTGGCGGCCTGTTTCCAACTGGTTGACCATCTGGCACCCGATCTCAAGCCCAAAGTGCAGGCAGCCCTCGAGGCCATCAACTCCCGCGTGGCGGCTTCGGCGGCGCCAGCCCTCATAGGGAGAATTCGCGCTTATCTTCACAAAGCAAACGATTGAGGGAACAAGATGCGGATTTTTGTAACCGGGGCCAAGGGCCAGCTCGGCCGCGACTGTGTTCAGATTCTTCGGGAATGCCACGTTGTGAAAGGCGGCGATCTGCCGGAATGCGACATCACGTCACGTCCGGTTATTGAGCCCCTGCTGGACGCTTTCCGGCCCGATGTTATCCTCAACTGTGCTGCTTACACTCACGTGGACAACGCCGAGAGCAATCGGGACGAGGCTTGGCGAACAAATGTGGAGGGCCCGCGGGTGTTGGCCGAATATGTCGAACGACGCGGTGGCCACTTGATTCATATCTCCACCGACTATGTCTTCGATGGCCGCCGGCCTGTCCCCCACCCCTATCTTGAGGACGATCCGCCGGGTCCAACGTGCTTTTACGGCCTCAGCAAACTTCAGGGTGAACGCGCCGTTCAAGCGGTAACCACCCGTTACACCATCCTGCGCACCGCCTGGCTCTATGGTCTCCACGGGCGTAACTTCCTGAAAACCATACTGAGGCTGGCTCTAAAAACGCCTCCGGTAACTGTCCGTGTCGTGGATGACCAGTTCGGATCCCCCACCTGGTCTCGCCGGCTGGCGCTCCAAATAGCCAAAGTGCTGGAAGCCCGGCTCGACGGTCTTTTCCACGCCACCGCTGAAGACTACTGCACGTGGTTCCAGTTGGCCGATTTTTTTCTGAAAGCAATGGGGGTGCGGCATTCTCTTGTGCCTTGCAAGACAGAAGAGTATCCTACTGCGGCCCATCGCCCTAAAAACTCAATTCTCGAAAATGCCCGGTTGAAGGCTACGGGGCTTAATATAATGGTGCCATGGCAGGCGGATGTCGCTGAGTTCGTTGCCCAGCATCGCCAGCAATTGCTGAACGAGGTAAGCGAAACATGCAGGCCCAGAACATCCTGATCACAGGCGGCTGTGGATTTATCGGCGTCAATTTCATCAGGTACCTCCTGCTGGAATCCGATTTCCGCGGCCGTATTGTTAACGTGGACAAACTCACCTACGCCGGTAATCCGTTAAGTCTGGCAGACGTCGCTGAGCGTTTTCCGGACCGTTACATTTTCTGCAAGGCTGACATCTGCGACCGCACGGTAGTCGCGGCTATCCTCGACACCTACGAAATCGACACCGTCTGCCATTTCGCCGCCGAATCACACGTCGACCGCTCGATTGTGCGGCCCGAAGATTTCATTCAGACCAACATCGTCGGCACCTATCGGCTGCTCGAATTGGCGCGCGAACGCGCCCAACGCCTCCGGCTTTTCCACCACGTAAGCACCGACGAGGTGTTTGGCAGCTTGGGACCAACGGGCTACTTCACCGAGGAAACTCCCTATCGCCCGAACAGTCCCTACTCGGCCTCGAAAGCAGCGTCGGATCATCTCGTCCGCGCTTACCACGAGACTTATGGCCTGCCCGTCACGATTTCCAATTGTTCCAACAACTATGGACCGTATCAGTTCCCGGAAAAATTGATTCCGTTGATGATCCTTAACGGTCTCGAGGGCAAGCCGCTGCCCGTTTATGGCGACGGCCGCAACGTGCGCGACTGGCTTTATGTGCGTGACCACTGCGTGGCGATCTGGACTATCATGAATCGAGGGCGCCCCGGCCAAACCTACAATGTCGGGGGACGCAGCGAACGCGAGAATATCCGCGTCGTCGAAACCATTTGTGATCTTCTTGACGAAATGGCCGGCCCGCTTGGCAGCGGTTCACGGCGGCGTTTGATCACTTTTGTGAAGGATCGCCCCGGCCATGACCGCCGCTATGCCATCGACTGTTCCAAAATCGAGCGGGAGCTCGGCTGGCACCCGACAGAGACTTTTGAGTCGGGACTTCGCAAGACAATCAGATGGTATCTTGACAACCATGCCTGGGTTGCCAGTGTGCGCACCGGCGAATACCTGGCATGGATCAAGGCGCATTATCCCAGATTTTGCGTTTGAGAATTGGCAGGTGTTTGTATCGTGCTGCGCGCAAACAAGTTGAAATGCAATTGCAGTTGCCCATCTTTTGCACCGAAATGTGAAAGCCACATCTGAAGAGAAAAGCAGCTTATTCTCAAACCGTTCGGGATTGTCGAAAACAGGCAATCTGCTGCGTTGCGGGAGGTTCGGAGTATGGGCATACACCTGCACCTCCCGCGCCTTGCATCTTGCCTGTTTTGGCCAATCGCAAAATCTGGGTTTATGATTCTTGAGCAACTTGCCAGCGGAAATTGTCAAAGCGGTTTTATCGCGAATTACAAGATGGGCAAGCCGACGCACTTTTGTTAGTTCTTAAGTTATGCGGGCACAACATCATACATCGAGCATCAATTTGCCATAGCCTGCTGGCTTGTTTGGCGACAAAGGAGGAAGAAGCCTTGTCCATTCGATGTGAACGCACAGCCCTGCCGGAAGTGCTCCTGCTCATTCCTCAGGTGTATTGCGACTCGCGCGGTTTTTTTATGGAAACATATCATCAGCGCAAGTACCGCGAACTGGGAATTCTCCGCAATTTCGTCCAGGATAATTACTCCCATTCCTGCGCTAATACCCTCCGCGGCCTTCACTATCAGCTCGACCATCCCCAGGCCAAGCTGGTATCCGTGATCTGGGGTCGTATTTTCGACGTGGCCGTGGACATTCGCCGCGGATCACCAACGTTCGGCCGCTGGGTCGGCCTGGAACTCTCGGACGAAAACCGCGCGCAACTTTATATCCCCGAAGGCTTTGCCCACGGCTTCTGTGTATTGAGCGAGCGTGCCGATGTAATGTACAAATGCACCGACTTTTACTCGCCGGAAGATGATCGTGGCGTGCTCTGGTGCGACCCCCAGATAGGGATTCAGTGGCCCCTCTGCACCCCCCTGCTTTCGGACAAGGACCGCAACTTGCGGCCCCTTCACCAAATTCCACCCACGGAGCTGCCGACCTACCAGCCGCCTCGCTCGGGTTGAAAATCGGCCTTCTTCCCGGACTCGGGCTGCTCACATCTCGGCACCAACCAGTAACGGCATTGCCCGACAGGTCTTATCCCAGATTTTGCGATTGGCCAAAACAGGCAAGATGCAAGGCGCGGGAGGTGCAGGTGTATGCGCATACTGCGAACCTCCCGCAACGCACCAGATTGCCCGTTTTGGCCAATCGCAAAATCTGGGTTTATCAGCGCCCGCGGCGGTTCCGCCTGCTACGGGTCACGCCGCGCGAACTACTCCGCTCCATCCCAACAGTAAGTGCACAGCTTCTCTTTCGGCAAGCCGATAGCCTCAATCAAATCTTCCAAGCGTTGGTAGCACAACGATGTCAGACTCAAGCGTTGACGAATCCGCTCAACCATCGCGCAGTGCGCGTCGCTGTCGGGATTGGCATAAGCCTCGAGCTCGTGGTCGGCTGTGCCCTCTAATTCTTTGATGGCCTGCCGCGCGGCCAAATCCATTTCTGAACGCGAACGCGAAAAATTAAGAAACTTGCAGCCGTAGATCAGCGGCGGACAGGCCGGCCGCATGTGGACTTCTTGCGCGCCGCACGCGTACAGCCGCCGAATGATATCCTTCAACTGCGTTCCCCGCACGATAGAGTCCTCACAGAACAGGAGCCGCTTCCCGGCTATCAGGTCGCGAATAGGAATCAGCTTCATGCGGGCGACCAGATCGCGCACTGATTGGTCCTGTGGCATGAAGCTGCGGGGCCAGGTGGGGGTGTACTTGACGAAAGGACGGCGGTAAGGAATGCCCGCTTCAGTGCTGTAGCCTATAGCATGGCCCGTTCCGGAATCCGGGATGCCAGCCACAAGATCAACGCTCACGTTGTCGCGTCGGGCCAGAATGGCCCCGCACCGATTGCGCACGCATTCCACGTTGATCTCTTCGTACTCCGAGGACGGATAACCGTAATAAACCCAAAGAAACGCGCAAATCTGCAAGCGATCCAAAGGCGGTTTCATCTGCTCGATGCCGTCAGGGGTAATCTTTACAACCTCGCCGGGCCCTAAACACCGCTCGATCTCAAAATCAAGGTTGGGAAAGGCTGAAGTCTCCATTGTGACAGCATACGCCTCCGATTTGCGCCCTAAAATGACGGGGGTTCTTCCCAGTTTGTCACGCGCTGCGTAAATGCCGTCTTCCGTCAAAATAAGCAGGGAACAAGATCCCTCAATCTTTTCATGAGCAGCCCGAATCCCGTCTTCGAAGGAACCTTCTTGGTTGATCAGCGTCGCCACGAGTTCCGTGGGATTGATCGCGCCGCAGCTCATTTCGGAAAAATGCGTGCTGCGTTTGCCAAAGGCGCGCGCGGCAAGCTGCGCGAGATTGTTGACCACGCCCACCGTCACGATCGCATAGGCGCCCAGGTGGGAGGCAATAATTAACGGCTGGTCTTCATAATCGCTAATCACCCCGATCCCCATGTTGCCGTACATGCGCTGGATGTCATGCTCAAACTTGGAGCGGAATTGGCTATTGGTAATGTCGTGTATGAACCGTGTGAAACCGGCGGCGCTGTAGACGGCCAGCCCGCCCCGTTGTGTTCCGAGATGCGAATGATAATCGGTGCCGAAGAATAAATCGTTGACACAGTCGTGCTTTGCCGCAACCCCAAAAAAACCACCCATGAAAAACTCCTTTCAGCTCTTGCTGGATATGTATGCTAACCCGTGAAACAAGAAGGTCAAGAAAGTGAATATAAACGCAGAAAAAAAAGCTATGTCTCAAACCGCGAGGGATTGGGCAAGCGAACAACGTTCTCCCCTCGCTGCGCTCGGGGAGAACGTTACTACACTGGGGAATAAGTGGGGCTCAGGGAGAAGCTTACTACACCAAGGTAAGATTGGAACTCCAGGGGAATGAGTCTACACCGGGAGAAGATTGAAGCTCTGGAAAAACCTGACTAAACTGGGGTAAGATGGGTAATCGGGGACAACGTGACTACACTTGGGAAATTTGATTTGGACATGGTTCCGAAACTTACTTGACTGGAAGTATGCGGATATACAGATGGTGGGCGCGTACTGCGCATCTGTCGCCCTCGGGCTAATCGCAAAATCTGGGCAGAATTATGAGCATCCGGGCTAGACAGTGTTTAGCACTGCTGGCGGCGCTGCCGCTGTTGGTGGGACTTCCCTTGCTTGGTGCCGGCTTGGCCGGGAAGCCGTTGACGCAATACATGGAGTTTCCCCCCACCACCCATTATGTTCAGCACGCACCCTTCTCTTGGCCGTTTTTTGCTGTTATGGTCGCAATCACCGCAGGCGTGGTGACCCCCTTAGTGACGCACGTCTTACGCAGCCAGTCCCAAGAATTATCAACACCAGGGCTGCGTGCGCCAGGAGACGCCGTCTTCCCGTGGTGGGGCTGGGCGGCGCTTATCGCGGGCATCCTGGCGTGGATCCTGGCATGGACTCGTTTTCCTTGGTTCTCATTTCTCCAGCCACTTACTTTCACCCCGCAGTGGCTGGCGTTCATTGGCGTGGTCAATGCATTAACCAAGTGGCGCTCAGGCCGTTGCCTGTTCGACAATCATCCGGCCCGTGTAATCGGTCTATTTCTGCTTAGCGCCTCTTTCTGGTGGTTCTTCGAGTACCTCAACCGCTTTGTACAAAACTGGTACTACGTCGGTATTCGCAATTTTTCACCTTTCCAGTATTTCCTTTACGCCACATTGCCTTTTTCAACCGTTCTTCCGGCGGTGATTTCCACCAGTCAATTACTGGCCACTTTTCCAACGCTCACAGCCGGACTCGAGCGCTTTGTGCAACTACGACCAAGAGAGCCGCGCCTCATCGCCGCTGTGGGGCTGCTGGCATCCAGTCTCGGGCTGGCCGGCCTCGCCATCTGGCCAAATTACCTTTTCCCGCTTGTGTGGTTGGCGCCTTTGGGCCTGGTGACAGCATTCCAGGCACTGCTGGGATGCCCGACCATGTTTGCGACGCTGCGTCACGGCGACTGGCGGCGCATCGTGCTCCTGGCACTCGCCGCCTTGATCTGCGGCTTTTTCTGGGAACTCTGGAACTACGGCAGTCTCGCAAAATGGATTTACAGCGTTCCTTTCGTCAACCGCTTCCGAATCTTCGAGATGCCGCTGGTTGGATACGCTGGGTATCTCCCTTTCGGGCTTGAATGCGGCGTTATTGCCGACATCATCCCGACAGCAGGAGAAACGGCTTTGCCAGCAACAACCCGCTCTGCCGATTACCGCATCTGACGGCAGAATTTTGGATTATTGCCGGCAATCACAATTGTGACTTCGCCCCTAACTACGTGACCCGCAAACTGCCCCCGCAGGTCGCCAAGAAAGCCCCTGACAATGCGCTGAAATTTCTTGGTCAACTCAATACACACCGCCGCCTCACGCTCGCCCAGCGTCGCCTCTGCGGCGGCGAGCGTCTTGGCGACACGCCGCGGCGACTCGAAGATAACCAGGGTATGCGGCATGTTTTTCTCCTCGTCAAAAAAACGGCGCAGAGCACCCGGCTTGCGGGGAGGGTAGCCCTTAAACGTGAAGCTTGACGTCGGCAGCCCTGCAGCCACCAACGCCACGAGCACCGCCGATGGGCCTGGAAGCACTTCCAACTCTACGTCCTGCTCAACCGCCAGCCGCACCAGGCGATATCCGGGGTCGCTAATGCCGGGAACCCCCCCGTCGCTGCACAAAGCAACCGTCAAGCCGCGCTTCACAAGACCGACGATCTCTTCCCCCACGCGCTGCTCGTTGCCCTCGCGGTACGAGATCAACGAAGACGGACATGGTATGCCGAAGTGCGCAAGCAACGCCCGCGTACGACGCGTGTCCTCACATGCGATAACCTGCGCCTGCCGCAACACTTCTAAAGCGCGGTGAGTTATATCACCGAGATTTCCGATCGGTGTTGGAACTATGTAAAGCATGATCGTGTTATGCAACAGCCCCCGCTACTGACGAGTACTAGTGGGAAGGCGACGCATCAGTTCGCGCTTCAGATCCTCCAGCCCCTCGCCCGTACGCGCGGAAATAAAGAATGCTTCTGGATAACAACTTTCTAACTGCGCCCGGCAGCGTTGCGCAACGGGAGTATCGGCCTTATTGAGCAAAAGCAGCGCCGGAACCCGGTGTGCGCCTATTTCTCTCAGCGTCTCCTGGACAACCGTGAGATGGTCATCAATGCGCGCGTGCCCGGCATCAACAACAATCAGCAACAAATCGGCTTCCGCCGCCACATCAAGGGTCGAACGGAACGACGCCACCAAGCCGTGCGGCAGATGCCGGATAAACCCCACCGTATCGGTCATCAGAATTCTACGGCCGTCATGCAGCCGGACCTGCCGTGTTTTCGTGTCCAGAGTCGCAAACAGGCGGTCGTCCACATAGGCACTGGCGGGAGCAAAAGCGTTTAACAGCGTGGACTTGCCAGCATTGGTGTATCCAACCAGACAGACGTGAGGCCACGGCCGGCGGCGCCGCGTCTGTTCTCTTCTTACTCGAATTTGCTCCAGCTTGATTTTCAACTCGCGAATGCGACGCCGCATTGGCGCAGCTCGCAACTGAAACGGACTCTCGCCTGGCCCGCGCATTCCTATGCCGCCTTTGAACCGCTGCTGTCGCTCAGAAACCGGAATTCGCGACACCAAATACTGTAACTGGGCCAACTCGACCTGGATCTGTGCCTCCGCCGACCGGGCGCGCCTGGCGAAAATCTGCAAGATCAGTTCCGTACGGTCAATGACCTTGATGCCCAGCGCGAGGTCCAAGTTGTTGACCTGCACCGGCGACAATTCATTGTCAAAAATAACCAGGTTGGCTCCTGTTTCCTGGCAGGCAAGTTGAATGTCGTTAAGTTTACCGGCGCCGATAAAAAAATTCGGCGTCGGACTGTCGCGTTTTTGAGTGATGCTACCGACGGTCTCGGCTCCCACCGTCTCGGTGAGACGCTCAAGCTCCAGGAGGGAGTCGCGCGCTTCATCCCGGTCACGGCGACCACAAATCACCTGCACCAGCAGCGCCCGTTCGCGTTGGTCTATCTGCTGACCATCTCGCCTTTTACTCACAAGCTCACCAACGGGCATTTTCAACCGCTGTCCAGGGACACATGTTTTGACAGGTCGCCACTCACCTCGCAGACGCTAAGCTGGGGCGAGCGACGGGGCTTGAACCCGCGACTCTCAGATCCACAGTCTGATGCTCTAGCCAACTGAGCTACGCTCGCCATGCTTCCGATGCACCCACATTTTGCGCTTGGCCCGACGGCGGCATTTCTGTTTATCGTTCAGGCGATTTCGTGTCTGAACACCATGTTTTCCAACATGTTATTCAAACCGTCCGTTTCGGAAACGCAAAATCTGAGCTGAAATAGTTTAGCCACAAGACAAGCGCAGCTTCAATGGCAAAAAGCACTGGTGTCGCGACTCTATGAAAATGTCCCCTTGCAGACTCGATAGAAATGTCCCCATGAGGTCCTTGGAAGGGGTGCCAGATGGGAGTACTGACCTTGAGCAGAAAAGAACGGAAGAGATTAGTGGTATTGAGTCAGGTGAAGGAAGGGGTTCTAAAGCTGGTGAAAGCCGCGGAACTGGTCGGGCTGAG
>Ga0209101_1002494_pt1 | contig 12079 bp, 8 predicted proteins | sample ConPoolayeCmetaG_FD_185481 | JGI IMG/M metagenome (GOLD analysis project Ga0209101, IMG submission 185481) | Hot spring microbial mat communities from California, USA to study Microbial Dark Matter (Phase II) - Cone Pool mat layer C metaG... ... | reverse complement strand
GTGCGATGGCCTTGACCACGTCGTGATCGCAGCGTTCAGCCACCTGCCAGTCAAGGTGGCAGGCGCAGGTGATGCGGGCGGTATGTGCACGGTCGCTGCGGCGCATACACCAGCATAGCAAAAACGCCATAAAAAGTCTAGTGTGTCATTTTGACACACCTTGAGTTGCCCCACACCGGCTGCTCTCTGTTCCTCTAACTCGCCTACCTAAAATACGTTGCGTCTTATGTCGGAATTTCAGGAATCCCTGGAATGTCGACGAGGGAGGACCGCCGGCCCCGGCGGCCTGATGCGTGCGGGGCACAAGGGCAGCAAGTCCGCTGCCCCTATACGCCTATGCCGCTAGTCGCCGCATGTAGGTGCCACGCCACACTTGGCATTTTTCTGCATCTTTGCTATCATACGGTATGCGTACTGCACAAATTACTCATATTGCGCGGCGCTCCACCGTGTGGGTGATGAGTGCGATGTGGCTGGCCGCCATGGCGTTGCACGCTGGGCGCGCTTCAACCAACACGGTGCAGCCCGCTGCGGCCGTTACCAACGACAGTGCGGCGGCCGCGCCTGCGTTTATGCTCGATGAGGACACGATGCGCAGTATCGTTACCATCACCGGCTCGCGCGGCGCAGGCACGGGCTTTATTGCTTCTCACAACGGCAAAATTTACCTCTTCTCCAATGTGCACGTGCTGATGGGCAATGCCAACATGCGCTTTCTGAACAACCGTGGTGAAGCCTTTTATCCTGTGGCCATGGAAGCTGCCAGCGACCGTGACGTGGTACGGCTGACATTGCGCACGCCGCCGCGCCACAGTTTGAAAATCGACACGCCCGGCGCGGTTAATGTGCCCGTGGCGGTGTGCGGCAATGCCGAAGGCGAAGATGTCATGCGCAGCGTGGGCGGCACGATTGTTGGCGTCGGCCCCATTAAAATAGAAACCGATGCACAATTTGTGCGCGGCCACAGCGGCAGCCCGATTCTTACCAGCGACGGCCGCGTGCTGGGTATCGCCACCTACGTCAAACGCGGCAATCCTGACTGGGTGTCTACCAACACGCCATTTTCCGTGACACGCCGTTTCGGTTACCGTCTGGACAACATTAAGAGTTGGATCAAAGTTGACCCGGCTTGGTTCAAGTCCGAAGCAGAGTTCCTGCGCCAGCGCGAAGAAAAACTGTACCAATTGACAGCGCTGCTGGACATCTGGGCCGAAGACCCCTACTGGCAGCAGTTGCCGGAAGATTACACCAGCGTTTTGCACCGCGGCATGATGGACTGGGTGCGCGCGCACAACGAGCGCATCGCCAGCAACCAGCGCCGCCTGCTTTCCGCCCGCGCCAGCCACAGCAAAGCCGCCGAGCTCTCCCGCGAATTCCACGAACAGCTCCGCCAGGACGCCGAGGTGCTCAAACGCGAAATGCACGTCATGTGGCAGGGCCCGCGCCCACGCTGGCATCTCGCGTTCTTCAAAGACTATGCCGCCGATCTTGACGCCTGGCACTCTACGCTGCTCAAGGCCGTGGATCATCTTGTTCTTCTGCATGCTTCCTACAATCCTGTTGTTGTTAAACAACGCACCCAGCCGTGAGGTCGCCGCATCGTGCGCCTGCACACGTCTGATAGTGTGGTTCACCCTTGAACAATTCTCATGACCACTCCTGACTATTTTGCGCGCATCCGCACCAACTATGGCCCGGCGTACGCACGCATTGCAGGCGACACCTGCGAGGTGCTTTCACACGCACCATGGGAGTCCGCTGTCTCCGTCTTGGCACAGGCCGAAGCCGCCGGCCTTGAACTGCTCGCCCCATGCCTGCCTGGCAAAATTGTCTGCGTCGGCATCAACTATCACGATCATGCCCGGGAATTCGGCCACACACTCCCAGACAGCCCGCTGCTGTTTCTCAAACCACCTTCGAGCGTGATCGGGCCGGGTGCGGCGATCATCTATCCGCCGTACTGGACCGAGCGTGTTGATTACGAAGCCGAACTGGCCGTAGTGATCGGCCGCACCGCGCACCGCATCTCCGTTGAACAAGCGCCGGAGCATATCTTTGGCTACACCTGTCTCAATGATGTCACCGCACGCGATCTGCAACGCAACGACGGGCAGTGGACCCGCGCCAAATCCTTTGACACTTTTTGCCCCATAGGTCCTGTAATTGCCCGCGGAATTGACGTCTCCAATCTGCGCATCGAAAGCCGTTTAAACAGCAGCGTGTGCCAGCGTTCCACCACCGCGCACATGCTCTTTACTGTGCCGCAGATTGTCTCGTTCGTATCACACGTCATGACGCTCGAGCCGGGCGACGTAATTGCCACCGGCACTCCGTCTGGCGTCGGCCCCATGCAGCCAGGCGACATCATTGAAATTGACATTGAACACATCGGCTGCCTGCGTAACACGGTTGTTAAGGAGACCTTATGACGGCGCCGCTGTCTGTCCTGATTAGTATTCTGCTGGGCGCCGCATTTCTGCTGGGTGCGGATGTGCAACCGATTGCATACCAGCAGTTTGAGCTGCCCAACGGCGTGCGCGTCCTCGTGGCGGAACAACATGACGTGCCGGCGGTTGCCGTGCGGGCCTTTGTGCAAAACACCGGCAGCATGTTGGAAGGGCGCTTCACCGGCTGCGGCGTGTCGCACTTCATTGAGCATATTGCCGCGTCCATGCTCAAAGACCTCGGCAGTGTGGTCAATGCCTACACCACGGCGGATCACACCTGCTACCACTGCGAAACAGGCGTGGAAGACTGGGAAGCGGCCGCGCAGGCCATCGGCGAGTGTCTCCACGCCTGCCCGTTTGATCCGGCGATTGTCGAGCGCGAACGCGGCGTGATCGTGCGCGAAATCCGCATGGGCGAGGAAGAGCCCGGGCGCGTCGCGTGGTATCAATTGTTGGAAACCGTGCTGCGCACTTCGCCCCAGCGCGTGCCGGTGATCGGTTATCACGACAACTTTGTGCGTGTTTCGCGCGATGACCTGCTTGAATACTACCGCGAACGCTACGCGGCCAACAACATTGTTGTTGCCATCGCCGGCGCGGTAACCATGGACGACGCACGGCGTGTCGCGGCACGCGCGTTTGGCGCCATTCCACGCCGCCCGGATTCATCGGCCACTATTGTGCCGGAAGCCCGCCCGCTCAGCCCGCGCTTCGCCATGCGCCGCATGCCCATCCAGCACGCGCGCGTCAATCTGGCATGGCATGCCGCGCCGCTCGGCAACACTGATCAGTTTGTCTTTGATCTGCTCAGCCGTATTCTCAGCCAGGGTGAAAGTTCACTGCTTGTTCATGACCTGCGCAACACGCGCCAGCTGGTCTATGATATCTCCGCCGGCGCCTGGGTGCCGTGGACGGGCAACGCGCTCTTCATGATATCGTTTTCCTGCGATGAGACCAATATCGCGGCGGCGACGGATGCAACCCTCGCAGTGTTGCAGCGCCTGGCACACACGCCACCCGATGCCGCGCTCCTGGCGCGTGCACGGCGCGCCGCCACGCTTGATTATGCCCGCAACACCCAAACCGCCTCCGCCATCGCTGCCACGCTTGCCAACAATCTTTTGGCCTACGGCGACCCGCAGTTCAGCACGCGCTATCTCAGCTATATCGAATCCGTCAGCGCCGATGATGTTGCGCGTGTCGTGCGCGAATACTGCACAACTAATTTGATGACAACCACGCTGCTGCTGCCGCCGGCTGCGAGCAACGTGCCCGGCGCATCTGCCGCCGCGCCTGCCCCACCCGCCATGTGGAGCCTCACCCAATTGTGCAACGGCGTGCGTATTGCCATCAAGCCTGATGCCCGCGTGCCGCTCGTGGAATTTTCTCTTTACATGCCCGGTGGCCTGATCTGCGAAACTACCGCGAACAACGGCATCAGCACCCTCTGCGCCGCCCTTCTTACGAAAGGCACACGCGCCCGCACGGCGGAGGACATCGCCCGTGAACTTGATGCACGCGGCGCGCAGCTCTCGTATGACGCCATGCGCGATGCTGTGCGCGGCACCGCTTCCTGCGCCCCTGCTGATGCGGCCTTCATCCTTGAGCTGCTCGCCGACACAGCCTTGGCTTCCACCTTCCCCGCCGATGAACTCGAAAAACAGCGCCGCTTGTGCCAAGGCGCCGTCGCTGCATTGCGCGACATTTGGAGCCAGGAAGCCATGCTGAATTTCCAAGATGTGTTCTTTGCCGGCCATCCCTACGCCATGCCGCTGGCCGGCTCCAGCAATGCCCTCGCCGCGCTCACTCGCGATGACCTGCGTTTCTATCACCTGGCCATGCTCCAGCCATCCAACATCGTGCTTGCGATCGCAGGAGACTGTGATGCCAGCGCGGTGATTGCGCACTGTGCAAAGTATTTTGGCACGCTGCAGCCGGGCGCGCCGCCGCTGCCCCGCGCCGCGCGGCATCGCCCCGCTGCTCCGCGCCCAGCTGAAACCGCACCCACGCCGCGCGCGCAAGCCACCGTGCTCCTTGGCTTCCCCGCGCCTGCCATCCATGATGATGATATGCCCGTCATGACCGTCATGCGCGCCATGCTCGGCGGGCTGAACGGCCTCGTGTTTTCTGCCCTGCGCGGCACTACCAACCTCGCCTATGTTGCTTCGGCAATGTACATGGCCGAGCCGCATGCCGGTGCTGCGCTCTGCCTCGCGCAATGCCAGCCGCACGACGCGCCACTGGCCGTCACGCTGATCACCAACGTCTTCGCGCGCCTTGCAGCGGGGGAGATTGATGAACAGCTTCTGGCCCGCGCGCGCAGCGATGTCCTGGCACTGTTTCATCGCGACCGCCAAACCCTCGCCGCGCAGGCCGGCGATGCCGCGCGCTGGCTCTACCGCGGCCAGGGGCTCGAACAAGCCCAGCGCTTTCCCGCCCGCGTTGCAGCCGTCTCAGCGGCTGATATTCAAGCTGCCGCCGCACGTTATGCGCCGGCATGGACGTGCGTCATCACCACGCCCAATGATCCTGTGCAGCGCGCGCAAGAGTTTCTCCAGCGCTATCCTGATGCCGCCCCGCAAGACCTGTACAAGGTCATCATGCAAGGCGTCAACGGCCCGGCGCACCTCGCCACCGACAGCGCGCGTATGGAGCGTGAGTTGCAGCACGAGTGGGACGCCGTCACACCCCTGCACGGACCGCTCTGGCAGCCCATTGCCATCAACAATGACTGGGGCTGGCTCAATTTGCGCGCCTGGAAACAGCATGGAGGTTCGCTTGAACCTGTACAGCGCGCGCTCTGGCGTTCCATCCATGCCACACGGGCCACCATGATGACGGTCTCGCAAGCATGGCAGCGCGTCGCGGTGGCTGTCCGCGCCGGCACCCTGCCGCTTGACCGTGCCGCCCTCGACGCCTACGATGCCTGGCTGGCGCAGCACAACTATCCTGTCGTCCATCACACGCCGGAGTTTATCAAACGCTATCAGCCCGCGTACCGCGTGCTCTCGCGCAGCGCATGGGACGCGGCACAGGCCACCACCACGGCCAACTAGCGCGCTTGATCCACTCCCACATGCCACGGCTCAAGCGCCACGCTCCGTCCATCGCCAGCATCTTTTTGACAGCGCGGCCGGTTTTTGCTACAATTCTATGCTCTTAATAATCAGAGCCGTGCGCCATTAGCTCAGCTGGTAGAGCAGCTGACTCTTAATCAGCGGGTCCGAGGTTCAAGTCCTCGATGGCGCACCATGTTTTATGCGGGCGCCGGCCAGGCGGCGCATACCACAACAGGGCGGGAGAGGTGGCTGAGTGGTCGATAGCGGCGGCTTGCTAAGCCGTTGTACGGGTCACACCGTACCGCGGGTTCGAATCCCGCCCTCTCCGCCAGTATTACGTGCGGATCGTGTATCACATACATGGCAGAGTTTCTCGAATTCATTGACGTCTCCAAATCGTTTGGCCGTCTGCGCGCCGTCGAGCACGTCTCGCTCGCCGTGCGCCGCGGTGAGTTTTTTTCTCTGCTCGGGCCCAGCGGCTGCGGCAAAACCACCCTCCTGCGCATGCTCGGTGGCTTCGAAATGCCCGACAGCGGCCGCATCTTCCTCGATGGCGTAGACATCACTGACCTGCCGCCCAACCGCCGCCAGGTTAACACCATCTTTCAAAGCTACGCCCTCTTCCCGCACCTCTCCGTCTGGGAAAACATCGCCTTCGGTCTGCGCGTTGCCAAACGCCCGCGCCGCGAAATTAGTACTGAAGTCGAACGCATGCTCGCCTTGATTCAAATGGAAGAGCATGCCCACAAAAAACCCCATCAGATCAGCGGCGGCCAGAAACAACGTGTCGCCATTGCGCGCGCCCTCATCAACAAACCCAACGTCTTGCTGCTCGATGAGCCCTTGGCCGCGCTCGATCTCAAACTGCGCCAGCGCATGTTGATCGAACTGGACTTGATTCATGACCAGGTCGGCATCACCTTCCTCTACGTGACCCACGACCAGGGCGAGGCCATGAGCCTGAGTGACCGCATCGCCGTGATGAATCAAGGCCACATCGAACAGCTTGGGACACCCGCCGAAGTCTACGAAGCCCCGCGCAGCAGCTTTGTCGCCGCCTTCATCGGCGATACCAATTTCTTCGAAGGCCGCGTTGCCGAACTGGTCAACGATGACTACATCACGATGCAGATTGACGGCTTTCCCAATGTCACGTGTTTTAATGACAAGAAAATGCGCGTCAACGATCTCGTCTACCTTAGTGTCCGCCCGGAAAAATTCCGCATCTCTAAAGAACGCCCGCAGCTCGACGGCCGCCATAATGTCATTCCAGCCAAAGTCGAAGACATCATTTATCTCGGCTCGCACACCAAATATTGGGTGCGCGTGGACGAGTACCGCCTTGCCATCTATCAACAACACGGCCGCTTTCTCCTCGATGAACAGCCCATCCGCTGGAAAGATGACGCCTGGATTTGGTGGCACGCCGATGACGGCTACATGCTCGAGCGCTACAGCGAAGCGGATGAGCTGCTGATGCAAACGCCGCCCGAAGAAGTCGGCGAAAATGGCGTGCAGCCCGCGCTCGCCGCCGCGGAGGCCTGACATGCCGCGCTCACGCCGCACGCTCCATGAACTGCTCATCACCGCGCCGTCATTCCTCTGGCTGGTCGTGTTGTTTTGTGTTCCTACGGTGATCGTCTTCGCCATGACTTTCAAGCCCGCCGACATGTACGGCGGCTTGGGCCCCGGCTGGACGCTCGACACGCTGCGCCGCCTGGCAAACCCCAACTACCCCGCCATCATCTGGCGCACGCTCTGGCTCAGCGCCGCCGCCACCGCCATCTCCCTGCTCTTGTCCGTGCCCATGGCCTACTACATCGCGCGCGCCAGCGCCCGCATGCGCATTGTCCTCCTGCTCCTCACCATCGTCCCGTTTTGGACAAGTTTCCTCATCCGCATCTTCGCCTGGAAACTCTTGCTCCATCCGGAAGGCTTCATCAAACAAACGCTCGTCTGGCTGCGTATCATCAGCCCCGATGCCTCACTGCTCTACAATCCGGAAGCCGTGCTGATCGTCATGGTCTACACCTATCTGCCCTTTGCCATTCTGCCCATCTATGCCGCCGCTGAAAAATTTGACTTCCATCTTTTGGAAGCCGCCATGGATTTGGGGGCCTCGCGCTTTGCGGCCTTTCGCAAAGTCTTTCTGCCCGGTATTCGCCGCGGCATCCTCACCGCCTTTCTGATGGTCTTCATCCCGTCACTTGGTTCCTACGTCATCCCCGATGTCGTCGGCGGCCCCAGCACTGAAATGATCGGCAACAAAATCGCACAACGCGTCTTTGTAGACCGCAATTTGCCCCACGCCAGCGGCTTGTCCGCCTTCCTTACCCTCGCCGTGCTCGCGCCGCTCGGCCTCGTCCTCCTCGTGCAAAAACGCACCTCCGGCCAGCCGCCCACCATGCAGGAGGTCGCATGAGGCGCAGTATCGTTCCCTTGCTCACCACGCTCGCCGTGCTGCTGTTTTTCTATCTCCCGATTGCCGTGCTGATCGTCAATTCGTTCAACGCCTCGCGCTTCGGCGGCTCGTGGGGCGGCTTTTCCCTGCGCTGGTATGTGCGCTTGATGCACGAGCGCGACATCTGGCACGCTTTCCGCAACACTATGCTGATTGCAACCGGCGCCACGCTGGCCTCGACTGTTCTCGGCAGCACCGCGGCCTTTGCGTTGCACCGCTTCCGCTCGCGCCTGCAGCACATTCATTATGGCCTCATTTACACGCCGCTGGTCGTGCCTGAAATTCTGATGGGCATGAGCCTGCTCTTGTTCTTCGTCGCCCTCAACGTCCAGCTCGGCCTGTTTACCATCTTCCTCGCGCATGTCACTTTCTGCATCAGCTACGTGGCCATGGTTGTGCTGGCGCGCTTGCAGGATTTTGATTTTGCCATTGTCGAAGCGGCGATGGACCTCGGCGCCAATTGGTGGACTACGCTCTGGCGCGTGCTGGTGCCGCTGCTGGCCCCAGGCATTCTGGCCGGCGGCTTGCTCGCCTTCACGCTCTCGATCGATGATTTTGTCATCAGCTTTTTTGTCGCCGGCCCCGGTAGCACCACCCTGCCCATCCGCATTTACAGCATGATCAAATTCGGCGCCACGCCGCTCATTAACGCCCTCTCCACCATCTTGCTCGTGTTTACATTTTTGATCGTCTGGATTTCACAACACCTCACCAAGGAGCACCACGCATGAACACCATCCCTCTCGCCCTTGCCGCACTCGCCGCGCTGCTGCTCGCCGCCTGCGGCCGCCAACAACCCACCCTGCATATCTTCAACTGGGCCGACTATATCAAACCCGAATTGGTGCAACGCTTCGAGCGCGAACACAACTGCCGCGTCGTGATTGATACCTTCGACTCCAACGAAAGCATGTACAACAAACTCAAAGCTGGCGCCACCGGCTACGACATCATCTTCCCCAGCAGTTACATGGTCGAACTGATGGCTGAACAGAACATGCTGCAACCCTTGAACCATAACCAGCTCCCCAACCTCGTCCACATTGATGAGAAGATGATGCAATACGCCACCGACCCGGGCTTCGTTCACAGTGTGCCGTACATGATGAGCAACGCCGGCATCGCCTACCGCGCGGACAAAATAGAGCATATTGAGCCGACATGGGCCGTCTTCGACCGCTCTGATTTGAAAGGCCGTATGACCCTCCTCAATGATTATCGCGAAACGATTGGCGCCGCCCTGAAATTTCTCGGTTACAGCTTGAACACGACCAATGATGCCGAACTTGCGCAGGCGCGCGATGTGGTCATTCGCTGGAAGAAAAACATCGCCAAGCTCGAAAGCGAGCAGTACAAAAACGGCATCGCCTCGGGCGAGTTTCTGCTCGTCCACGGCTACAACGGCGACTTGATGCAAGTCATTCAGGAGAATGATCAAGTCGTCTACCTGCTCCCACAGGAAGGCGTCTCAATCTCGTGTGATCACATGGTGATTCCCACCGCTGCGCGCGAAGTGGCCCTGGCGCATGCCTTCATCAACTTTCTGCTTGATCCGCGTGTCGCGGCTGAAAATGCCGAATTTGTTTATTTCCTCTGCCCCAATAAATCCTCATATGAATTCTTGAGACAGGAAATCAAGGAAGACCCCGCCGTGTTTATCCCCGCCGACATTCTCGCCAAATCAGAAGTCATCAAATATCTCGGCGCTGCTGATGCAAAATATCGTGCTCTTTGGGATGCCATCAAAGCGGCCGAATAACCACCATATTTGACGCCCCATGTATTCCTGGATCAACCAAGGACTTGACTACACCCGCCCGGCCAAGCGCGAGCTGATGCCCATAGGCACACTGCTGGGCTACGCCAAAGAACACTGGCTGCCCTATGCCTGTCACATGCTGTGCATCAGCGTCATGGCCAAAATCATCGGGCCGTACTACGCCTACGTGTTGGCGGTCGTGTTCACGGCCTTCGTGCTGATTCTCTTCGCCGTGCAGGGAAAATACCCTGAATTAACCGCCCGCGGCACCACGACTAAAGACTGGTTGCTCGCCGCGCTGGTGGGCGTTGTGGGCATTGTCGTGTGGATCGCGCCATATCATTTCTTCCCCAAATTGATGCTGGCGCGCATCCCCATTCTCGGCAACGAAAACATCTATCTCTCCTTCACCTACGGCGCCCAGCTGCTCGATGACGGCACCGTCAAGGCCACCTATCAGCCCTTCAAAGACCTTGCACCCAACCTGCAAATTCCCTTCATCATTTTCCGCATGCTGGGCGCAGTCGTCACCGTGCCGTTCTTCGAAGAGCTCTTCACGCGCTCATTCATCATCCGCTTCGTGGAAGATGAACAATACAAACGTGTGCCCATCGGCTGGTATACCAAGCAAAGTTTCATCATCGCGCTGGTCTTCTTTGTCGTTGCGCATCCGTGGTGGCTCGTGGCAGTCGCATGGGGCTTGCTGATCATGTGGCTGCTGTACTACAAGAAGAACCTGCTGCTGTGCGTCTTTGCCCACGCCGTCTCGAATCTGCTGCTGGCGTGGTACGTGCTGGAATACAAGGCGTTTTATCTCTGGTAACTGCACTCGAACGTGCACTGCCAACCCTAGATCCGGCGACTAAGGAGCACCGCCGGCCCCGGCGGCCTGATGCGCGCAGGGTCCCCAATTCTTATGGAGCACCGCCGGCCCCGGCGGCCTTGTGCGTGCGGGGTCCCCAATTCTTATGGAGGGCCGCCGGCCCCGGCGGCCTGATGCGCGCGGGGTCCCCAATTCTTATGGAGGGCCGCCGGCCCCGGCGGCCTGATGCGCGCGGGGTCCCCAATTCTTATGGAGCACCGCCGGCCCCGGCGGCCTTGTGCGTGCGGGGTAAAAGGGCAACGAGGCCGTTGCCCCTCCATTATGGAGGGCCGCCGGCCCCGGCGGCCTGATGCGCGCGGCATAAGGGCAGCGCGACCGCTGCCTTTCCAGTCCTATGTCACTAAACCGAAGTTTTTATCAAAGAAAACGCGCCAGCCCAGTGCTGACGGGCGATGCGCGCGTTTGTGCCCGTCATCTTACTGGGTACGCGCCTCCCCTTCCAGCTTCGCCAGCACCGCTGCCTGCCATGCTGCCGGTTCCGTATCCACCGTGTAGCGAATCGTCTCGCCCTGCACGCTAACCCGGCAGGTGTTGCGGCAGAGGGTATTGAGTTCCTCGAATAAGGTGCTCAGACTGTGCACCGCCTGTGGTTCCGCGGCCGCGCGGGCCTTCTTGGCGCGCGCACGTCGTCACTGCGCAGCGCACTGGTCCAATGCACCCAGTGCAGTTCACGCAACGCCTCGATTTTTGTCTCCGTCAGCATGCCGCGGCCGCCCACAAATGTCATGCGCTCGATCCCGAATCCCTCCCGCACCCGTGACACCTGCTCAAGCACTGTCGTCGCGCCGGCCACGTTGCCCTCCCACACCCGCACCGCCACCGGCCGCCCCGCGCGATCCGTGATCACGCCATACGCGATAATCGGCAGGTTGCGTTTGCCGTCACGGCTGTACCCGAACTGCGCCAGCGGGCACTGGCTGCCTTCATAGTAACTGCTGGTCAGATCGTACAAGACCAGCGAGCCGTCCTCGAGGTGCGCGCGCGCCAGTTTCTTTTCAATCGCGGCCTGCCGTTCAACCAGCCAATCCAGCGCGGCATACACGTCGGGCAGCTTCACGTCCGTAAGCCCAAGTTCGCCCGCCAGGGTCGTGCTGTGCCAGAGCCGCGCACTCGCCAGTTTGGATTCGCCGTGCAACAGGCGCCCGGCGATCAGCGCCACGCAGATGTCACGTTCGCGGCTGCGGCGCGCCGCCAGAGCGGTGACGAGCCCGGCGCGGGTCAGCACCGCCAAAAGGGCGCGCACGGCGCCATGCGGCAACGAGCGCTCGATGGCAACCGCCTTGCCGAACGGCACCCACTGGCCGCCCTCGAGCATATCGCGCAAGGCCTTCACAATGTGCATCGGCACAGCGGAAAGATTGGCGATGGTACGTTTCTTGACCGTGCCGTTTTCGCGGTAGCACTCGCGCAGGAGCACCGCGGGCCGGGACTTCCGATTGGGAACAATATCAATGTACATTGCAATATTAT
>Ga0209101_1002492_pt1 | contig 12089 bp, 9 predicted proteins | sample ConPoolayeCmetaG_FD_185481 | JGI IMG/M metagenome (GOLD analysis project Ga0209101, IMG submission 185481) | Hot spring microbial mat communities from California, USA to study Microbial Dark Matter (Phase II) - Cone Pool mat layer C metaG... ... | reverse complement strand
TTGCATGGTGGCAACCTCCATGTTCACCCGTTGCAAGGTTTTTCGGCAATCTGAAAGCGTCTACATCAACCTTTTTCCGCACCGTTTCAATGGGGCGGTGTACTGAGTTACAACCCGACGCGGACGGAATTGTGAGAACACACGTATGACGGGCTTCATCACCAAGCACGCGATTCGCCGTCCAGGCCGGGTGGCGGTGATCCTTGGACTGCTCCTGCCGGGCGGTTGCCGCAGGGGTACGACGGAGCCGCCCGGTGAACCGGGCAAGACCACGATCACCGTCTGGGACTGGCACGCCGCCGACCCGTCCAAGGGCGTCGGATTGTGGCTCACCCGGATCGATCGCGCGTTCGAGCAGCGCCATCCGAACATCCGGATCAAGCACGTCGGGCAGTCGCATACGGAGTATTACGAGATCTTCAAGGCCGCCGCCGCCGCCCGGCGCGGACCGGATGTGGTTATGTTTCATCAGGGCACCCGGGTGATGGACAACCGCGACAGCCTGATCCCGTTGAACGACTATGTCACACCCGACTTCCGGCAGAAGCTCGTCGGGTGGGAGCACTCGTGCGAGGGTTACGACCCCAACGGGACGATCTGGGCCGTTCCCATCGCCGTCCAAGGTCTGATCTGGTACTACAACAAAACGCTGTTGAAGCAGGCCGGTCTCGACCCCGACAAGCCCCCCACCACGTGGACGGAGTTCCTGTTTGCCTGTCAGGCCGTCCGGCGGATCGGCAAGTCCGGTATCGCCGTGGGTCAGAAGGAGGGCGACTGGGCCGACTGGTTCGCCAATTCGTGCCACATGCAGGTGCTCACGTCCCAGGAGGTGGACCACCTCAACCGGGGGGTGATGACGTGGACCGATCCGAAGGTCGCGGTCATTTTGACCCGGCTGAAGGAACTGAACGACGCGGGTTGTTTCCAGAAGGGCGCGATGTCGACGCCGCTGTTTCCCGACGCCTCGGAGGTGTTCATGCGGGGCGAGGCCGCATTCTTCCTGGGTCTGATCTCCGACGTGGCCCACTGGAAGGAGTTCGGCGACATGATGGGCCCGCAGACCCTCGGCGTCATGACGTGCCCGATCTTTCAGCCCGGACCCGACGCCCACAAGTTTCCGACCGGCGGCGGATTCGCCTACGCCGTGACGCGATGGTCGACGTGTCCGGCCGCAGCGTTTGAGTACATCGCCTTCATCGCCAACGACGAGAACGCCAAGAGTTTCCTGACCGAGGTGGGGTCGTTCCCGGCGAACCAGCACTACGACCGCAACCTGATTACCGACTCGAACGCCAAGACGATCGCGCAGTGGTTGGTCGGCGGCCGCGGCGGCGGCGAGCTGACCGGCCGATCCTCCCGGGCCGTCTACGACGCCTTCCGCCGCGAATGCCAGCGCCTCCTGACGGGGCAGACCGACGTCGGCGGTGCCCTGGCCGCCATCGAGAAGGTCTCTGCGACCGAACGCGCTTCAGGTGCCAAGACATCAGGAGCTTCGATCCGATGAGTCTGGCCGGGCGGAAGACCGGCGCCGTCTACGCGTATCTCTTCCTGGCTCCGGCCTGCCTGTTGCTGATCGTCTTCCGCGTGGTCCCCGCCGTCAGCGCAATCGGGCACAGCGTCACGTCGTGGGACGGCGTTACCCCGGCGGTCTACATCGGACTCGACAACTTCCGCGAATTGGTTCGTGACGGGGTCTTCTGGACGGCGCTGAAGAACAACCTCGTGCTCGTGCTGGCCGTTCCGGTATGGGTCCTGGTGTCCCTGCTGCTCGCCCTGCCGCTGCACCAGGAGGTGCCCGCGTGGAAGTTTTTTCGGACGGCGTTCTTCCTGCCGTCGGTGCTGTCTCCGGTGATCATCGGGACGCTCTTTACGGCCCTGTTGCGCCACGACGGGCCGGTGAACCACGGACTGGAGCTCGTCGGACTGGGTCGAGTCGCCCGCGACTGGTTGGGGGACCCGGCCGCCGCCCTTCCGACCCTCACGATGGTCATCCTGTGGGGGGTCTTCGGCGAGGGCGTGATCGTTTTTCTCGCCGGGTTGGCAGCCGTACCGCAGGAGATCTTCGAAGCCGCCCGCCTCGATGGGGCGAAGGGATGGGTCTATCTTCGGCACATTGTGATTCCCTCGCTTCGACACGTCATCGAGTTCTGGGGCGTGAATCTGGTGGTCTGGTCCTTCACCAGCCTGTTCGCCTTCGTCTACGTCATGACGGGGGGGGGACCGGGGTACGCCACGATGCTGGTGGAATACCAACTCTACCTTCAGGCGTTTGAGGCCAACCGGATGGGTTATGCGTGCGCCCTGGGCACGGCGCTCTTCCTGATGGTATTCGGGTTGATCCTCTTGCAGGTCCGCCTGATGGCGGAAAAGGAGGATTAGGTGGCCGGTCGATCCGCCGAACATCGGACGGGGCGCCACCGGTCGATACGATGGGGTCGCGTGCCGACGGTTCTCGCCCTGGTCGGCATCAGCGCGACGACGATCTACCCCTTGCTCTTCATGCTTCTGACGGCACTGAAGGGCCGGAAGGAGTACCTGTTCAATCGCTACGGTCTGCCGAACGAGGCGACGTTGGAGAACTTCTACAACGCCTGGGTCCACGCCAAGGTCGGGCACTATGCGGTCAACTCGTCCATCGTGGTCGCAACGGCGGTGGTGCTGGGGTGGGTCGTGTGCAGTCTGGCGGCGTACGCCCTGTCGCACTTGCGATTCCCGGGTCGGCGCGCGATCTTTCTGGCCATTATCGGCTCGATGATGATCGCCCCGCAGGTCATCCTCATCCCGCTCTACTCGATGCTCATCTCGCTCGGCCTGCTCAACCAGCACGCCGGGTTGATCCTCGTGTACGTGACGCTCAGCATCCCGTTCGGCACGTACCTGCTCACTTCCTACTTCCGGGGAATTCCGGCGGAGATGGTCGAGGCGGCCCAGGTCGACGGGGCCAATCACCTTCAGATCCTCCGGCGGGTCATGGTCCCGATCGCCCGGCCGGCTTTGGTCACGCTCGGTATCTTCAACTTCCTGTGGATGTGGAACGAGCTGCTCTTCGCGCTGCTGATCCTTCAGGACGATTCCGTTCGCACCCTGATGGTCGGCGTCGCCAACCTCCGCGGGCAATACACGACGAACATCCCGTTGCTCTCGGCCGGACTGTTCTTGGCGGCGACACCCGTTCTCGTGGTCTTTCTGATCTTTCAGACGCAGATCACCAAAGGCATGACGATGGGCGCGGTCAAATGAATCCGTGCTCGGACCGCGTGGGCCTCCCTATCCGCCGTGCGGCTCCTCGTGAGAAGCCGTCGGCCATGTGATGTGCCGCTCCTCATCGGCAAAGTCGATCCCGCGTTCCGGGTGCTCGACGGTTTCGTAGAACCATTTCAGCGGGATGGAGATGAATTTCAGGTCATGCGGCCGGTTCGGGCTTCCGGGGATCGGTTCGACGTGGGTCGTCAGCAGCACCCGCAGGCCGACCCGATCGTCCTCAAGAAACGTGATGCTCGTGTAGCCGTATTGAACGGTCGGGTCCTCTTCGATCGTCCGGATGTGCCGCCACGTCTTGCACCCGTCCCGCGAGATGGCCGCATCCAGCGGTGTCCGCGCCGTGTACGTGTACCGGCGGTTGAACCGTTTGAAGTCGTGATTGGGAAACGTCAGAAGGACATCGCCGGCCCATCCGTTCTTCTTCGTGTACGGAGTTTCCGGGATCACCTCGGCTGTGAGCGGTGAACACGGACCCCGCAGCGACATCGGTTCCGGTCGAGACCAGGTCATCCCCCGATCCGCGGACCACGCCTGAGCGTGGAACCCCATGGTCGTCCTGCCGTACATCCACAACCGCCCGTCCATCAGCTCGACGACGCCCGGCTCATTGAAATTCTGGGAACCCCATTCGGGGACGGCCGGCACGTTCCGACCGGCCCGCCAGGTCCGCCCGTCATCGTCGGAGTACACGACGACGCCCTGTCGGCTGGGATAGTCGCGGCACGCAAGCAGGATCCGACCCCGATCACCGTGCGTACCCTGCGGATCGCGGAGCTCCAGGAAGCGATCGTTGTTGGCATCCGTCGGCGATGACCGACATTGGCTGCCATCGGGGAACCGAACGTCCTACCGTCGTCCACGGACCGTCGCACGTAGTGGATGGCGTCCCCATCGGGTCCGCCCTTGGCAAGGAACGTCAGGAGCACCGTACCCCGGTGCGTCCGGAGCAGGCTGACCGACATGACGTTCGAGCCGATCGGTTCCTGCACGACGTGCATCGGACCCCACGTTCGCCCGCCGTCGGTCGAGCGACGGCCGGAGATACGACTTGGTGCGTCATCGTCGGAGCGGTGGGTGTAGAAGTCGCTCCACGCCGCCAGAAGCGACCCGTCGCCCAGCACCACAATGTCGCCTTCGGTGTCTCGTTTGTTCGGATGGGTCCGGTAGGACAAAACCGACCAAAAGACCCCGTCGGATCTCAGGACGTGCGTGATGCCCGTCTGGTATCCTCGGCCATAGGGAAAATCCGGCAGGGACGGCCGATCGACCTTCTGACCGAGGGCGGAGGCGTGATCCGGTTGCTCCGCCAAGGTGGGGCCGGTGCCCAAGGAAACCAGCAGGATTACCGCAAGGGTCTGCAAGCCCGGTATTCCTCGTCGTGTGCTCTGCCGCCGCCCGTGCATCACTGCACCTCCCCTTCGCGTCCGCACCGCGTTGCTCACGAGCGCGGACCGTGTACCCCCCTTTCCGCGCCGTATGCCTTGTGCTCCCGGTCGGAATGGCATGTACCGCTCCCCTTGAGCAGTGGGTGTGTTGTCATCATCCCTTGGTCGTCGCGCCCCACAGCCCAGGAGCCGTGGCACAAAGCAAGGGTTCGCAAGAGCGGCACTATGTGCGTTCCGAGAGAATCGTGCAATAGTCCGACCGAGCAGGCCGAGACACGTCGAGGCGTTCGTGGACCGGCGGCGGTGATCCCCTGGTTCGTTCGGAACGGCTCGTGGTAAGATTCATCCCGGAGCCTTCGGTGCATTATGCCGACGCAGTGGCAAATCGCTTTGACGGTCGTCGGGTTGTTGGGCTACGGGACTGCAGCCGCGGCGGCGATCCGACGGCTTCGAGGTCGCGGAGCGCCGTCGTCTGCCACGGTGACGACACCGCTGACCGTGGGATTGATCACCGTGGCTGCTATGCTCATCGCTCAGATTGCCGAAGGCGGCACCTTGCTGGCGGTGGGCAACGCCTTTGACGCCGCCGTCTTGATCGCCTGGCTGATCGCCGCCGAGGTGCTCGTCCTGCTCTGGGCGGGGCGTCTGAAGGGAATCGAGACGTTTCTCCTTCCTGTGGCGGCGATCGTGCAGGCGTGTTCCCTGTTGATCTTCCTCCGGTCTGGACCGTCCGCGCCCCGGTATGTGCACCAGTGGCACATCATCGGGCACGGGGTGGTCATCACGCTGGCCACGGCATGTTTTGTCGCCAGCGGTGTGGCGGGTGTGGTGTATCTGAACGTGCATCGCGCCATCCGAGGGCATCGGCAGTTAAGCGTCCTGGGGCGTCTCCCCGCGCTCGAGTCGCTGGAACGGTTCGGTCGGTGGATGGTGGCCCTGGGGTTCCCCTTGCTGACCTTCGGGATTTTGACGGGCGTGTGCGGGATCGCACATTCACCCCCGGCGCTTCGCGCCCGGGAATTCCTGATGGCCGGCGGGACGGTGGGGGTATGGGTCCTGTACGGTGTGGCGATGGTCATCATCGGGTTGAGACCCCGACTTCGCGGTCCGCGGGCGGCGGCCTTGGCGAGCGGGGCGGCCGGGCTGACCGTGCTGAACGTTCTGGTCTACCTCCTGATGCGGTCGAACGCATGAGACCGATCGTCATAGGCTGCAACCACAAAACGGCGCCGCTGGAACTCCGCGAGAAGCTGGCGTTCGATTCGCAGGGGTCCGGCCGCGTCATGGATCGGTTGCGCGAGCAATTCCCCGGCTGTGAGGCGGTCATCCTGTGTACGTGCAACCGAACCGAGGTCTATGTGGCCCGTCCGACCCACGGGCGACCGCGACGGGACGACCTGGTGGCGTTCCTCGCGGAGCTGTGCAACCGCTCCGTTCCGGAGATGGTCCGGCACGTGTACGTTCACGACGGGCGCGCCGTGGTTGAACACCTCTTCCGCGTGGTGTGTTCGCTCGATTCGATGGTTCTCGGGGAGACGCAGATCGTCAATCAGGTCAAGCAGGCCCTGACGAACGCCCAAACTCACGGGGCGTGCGGCAAAACCTTGACGACCCTGTTCCAACGTGCGCTGCACGTGGCCAAGGAGGTCCGATCGGAAACGCAGATTTCCGCCCGTCCGGTCAGCGTGGGCAGCGTGGCCGTGCAGTTTGCCCGGCAGATCTTCTCCCACTTCGGCGACAAGACCGTGCTGATGATCGGCGCGGGCGAGATGGGCAAGCTGACCCTCCGTCACGTCTTGGGAATGAACCCGAAGCAGACGATCCTGGCCAATCGGACGCCGGCGCGGGCGGAAGAGTTGGCGCGCCAATTCGGCGCCGAGCCGGCGGGATTGGACCGGCTCGAAGAATGCCTGGACCATGCGGACATCGTCATCACGTGCACCGGTGCCGGAAGCGCATTGTTGACCGCCCCGCTGGTCGAATCGGTTCAACGACGGCGAACCTACCGTCCCCTGTTCATTGTGGACCTCGCGGTCCCCCGGGACGTGGACCCGGCGGTGGGGCGGTTGGACAACGTGTACCTCTTCAACATCGACGACCTTCAGTCGGTCGCGGGCGCCGGTCTGGAGGACCGCCAAGGTCAGGTGGTTCGCTGCGGTGAAATCATCGCCAAACACGTGGACGAGTTCATCCGCTGGCGAAACGCCCGATCCGTCGGCCCGATCCTTCGAGCCCTGCGCAATCGCCTGACGGAGATCACCGCCGCCGAGGCCGATTGGGCCCGACGCAAACTGACCGGCAACCCCCATCGCGATGCGGAGGTCATCGACCAGCTCCTCCACCGCATCGTCGGTAAGATCCTGCACGGACCGGCGGACCACCTCAGCGCCCGAGTGAACGACGGCCATCTGGAAGTCTACGCCGAAACGTTGCGACGCCTCTTCGACCTGCCCGAGGAGGACGAAGAGGCCCGATCGGTTCCCGAGACGGCCTCGCCGGAACCCCCGACCGAAATCGAACCTCCGTCCGTACCCGACGAGGGACAATTCCCGGAAGCGGGAGCAGGGCCATGATCCACGAAAGCCGCTTTCGATCGCACGACGATCTGGATCTCTTCGAGCGGCGATGGATTCCCCAGGGAACGCCCGTGGCGAATCTGATCCTGCTCCACGGGTACGCCGAGCACAGCGGACGGTACGACCACGTCGCCGAGGTCCTCAACGCGATCGGGTGTACGGTCTGCGCGTATGACCAGCGAGGTCACGGCCGGTCCGAGGGACGACGCGGGTACATCAATGCCTTCGAGGACCTCATCACGGACCTCGACGCATACGTGGGACACCTCCGCCCGCACCTCGACGACAAACCGCTCTTCATGATGGGTCACAGCATGGGAGGGTTGGTTCTGGTCCACTATGTGCAGACGTACGACGTCCGTGTGCGGGGGTTGGTTTTCAGCAGCCCCTTTCTGGCCATTCCACCCGACGTGTCGCGCCTCCTGGTCGCCCTTGCCGACGTGCTGGGCGCGCTGACCCCCTGGCTGCCGGTGGCCAGCCTGGACACCCAGGCGGTCGCCCGCGATCCCGCGGTCGTCCGGGCCTACGAAACGGACCCCCTGAACTATCATGGAAGGGTCCGGTCCCGAACCGGGGCCCAGCTCAACGGCGCGATTGCCCAAGCGCGAGCTCGGTTCGACCGGGTCACGGCGCCCGTGTACATCGTCCACGGCGCCGAGGACCGCCTCGTACCGGCCGAAGGAAGCCGGCTGCTCTACGAGCGTTGCCGGTCGGACGACAAGACCCTCAAGGTTTACGAGGGCGGTTATCACGAATTGCTCAATGACTTTGGAAAAGAGGGGGTGTTGAAAGACCTCTGCGCCTGGTTGGCCGCCAGGTCCTCGCCGGGCTCCAAGAGTTCCACGCCCCCCTGAGACTGAGACCTCCAATCGACAACCGGCCGAACGAGACCGGGGAAAGTTCGCCTACCGGATCACCGTGGGATCGTTTCGGTCTTCGGCGAGGTCGGTGACTTGGTAGATATCAAAGGTTTCCAGGGGTGCGCGGGACAGCCGCCACGGAGGACCTTGTCGATGGATGGAAAAGGCATAGTATCCGCCCCACGGCTCGTCGCCCATGGTGCGGAACCACGTCAACGGCCTGCCCGGGACGATGACGGTTCGAACTTTCGTCATCGCGCGGGCATGGTCGGGTCGTATCTCCTGTTGGGCCACGATGGAAGGGACCACCACGTAGTCCCCTTTCCTGAAGACCGTCCGCACGGTGTCGTACTGGAGCATCCCGGCGCGTTCCGCATACCACTGCCAGCCCCAATGCCCGGTGTGCCACACCCTCGCCCCGGGCGGCAACTCCTTGGCGATCCGGTGGGCGTACTGGCGGTACACGTCGGCGTAGGCGTAATCCGATACGGCGAGGGCGATTCCCAGGAAGGTCGTCAATCCCAGGGCGAGACGTTCCCAGCCACACTTCGCCACGCGAACCCACGTCGGACCGAGCAGCAGCAGAAGGGGCGGCATGGCCAGCAGGACGTGCCGAATGGCCATGAGGGGCGCAAAGAAGATGACGAAAACACAGGACCCCAGCAGCCACACCACCAGAATGATCTTGCGTTCCAGTTGGAGCTTGTCGCCCTGTCTCCAGTCCCGCGCCGCGTCGTTCCACAGCGCTCGCAGGAACACGCCGACGACGAACAACCCGTTCGCCACGAAAACCGCCCACGTGAGCCCGGTCGCATGTGAGACACGAGGGTCGGTGCAAGAGGCGAAATAGAGCGCCGCGCCGCCGACCAGGCCGAGGAGGAGTGAGTACCTTCCAAAGCGGCCTGCGTCCCGGGTCGAGAGGAACACCACGCTGAACGGGGCGACGGAGCCCAGTCCGGCGAGCCAGTCGATGATCCATACGAAGAGCTTCAGCACGCTAAGCGGCATGTAGGGGCTGTGAAGCAAGTGAATGCCGCCGTACGCGTGGTAGGTGAACAGCGACCATCCGGCCAACGCGGCGATCGGCACCAGGAGGTATCCGAGGCACCCCCACTGACGACGGATCAGAACGACCAGTCCGAACGTCGGCACCAGCGCGAGACTCGTATACTTCACCAGGCAGGCCGCCGCGACCGCAACCGATCCCACGAAGTACCGCGCGTGGTGCCGCTCGGGCGTGGCCGAAAGCAACGCCCAGAAGACCGTCAATCCGAGCACCATGAGCGGCACGTCCGTCATGAGGTTCTGCCCCGGAAGAAAGGCGGGACCGAGGAACAGCAGCGCCGTCAGAAGCGTCGCCTTTTCGGGAACCAGCCGGTTCGCTATGGCGTGGAAGAGAAAGACGGACGCAGCCGACAAGATCGCAATGAACCCGTGCAGCGCCAGGAGCGATTCGCCCGCGACGACCATGACCAGCGCGAAGAGGTAGAACAGCAAAGGCGGCCGACCGTAGGTCCACACGGGCAGGAGGGTATCGCCCCAATTGACGTCCACCGTCATGACCTTGAGCGGGTCTCTCAGCGCCACCCTGGCCAGGTCCACGTGCCCGGAGTCGTCGATGTGGACGGGCTTGGTGAGGTTGACGGCGGCGCACACAAGGCTCAGGAGGATCAGGACCGGGACGTGCTTGACGGACACGGTGGGGCGCATGGGAGCTCAATCCTCAAGTCGATAACGGTAGGGGCGGTTCAGCTTGTACAGTTCCAGGCGCAGGCGCATCTCGGCCAACTCCGACGGGTCGGCGCTCGATGCGGCGAGGGTGAGGGCGCGTGTGACCGTTTGGACCGCTTCGGCGTAGCGCCCGAGCTCGGCCTGCGCGGCGGCCAACATGTTCAGCGAGGGTGGGTAGTCCGGACCGGTGATCCGACACATCTTTTCGGCAAGCCTCAACGCCTCGCGCCCGTCTCGAACGGTCTCATCCGGACAGGAGGACAACAGCAGGATCATATAGGACAGCTTCATCGGATTGTCCGGATCGATTCGCAAGGCCTCCTGGAGCACATCACGGACCTCCGCATAGCGGTTTTGCCTGTAGAGCGCCTCGGCCAGATTGCGGATGACCAGCAGATTGCCACCGTCCAATTGCATGGCCCGGTGGAGATGCCGGAGGCCGCGTTCGGTTTGTCCCTCTTTGCAGTAGGCCGCACCGAGGCGGGAATGCGTCTCCGCATCGATCGGGAAGACCAGAAACGTGGCATAGGCGTTCGTCGCCCAGACCAGGAGGGGAACCCACAGCATCCCGCCGACCCTTCCGAGTCCGGCATACAGACGATCAAACCCCCACGCCCCCAAAACGCATAGGCACGCCATGGCGCTCAACGCATAGAACCCCTTGGCCTGGTAGTAATAGGGCAGCTTCAGGGTCATATAAAAGACGCCGAACGCGACCATCGCGCCGTGCCCGACCAGAAGCGTCCATGTCGCGCCGGGGCTCCTGATCCAGCGAACGAAGGCGGCTACTAGTCCCACGCCCATCAACACGGTCGGAAACAGCGCCAGACTGTACCCCACACTCATCAGAGGATAATGCCAGGGGGGTCGGAACCCGGGTGTCGGATCGCCCGACCCGAACGCGTCGCCCCACACCGTTGAGTAGAGGCTGTCGGCGTAGGAATAGAGCCAGCCCTCGAGCGGACGCGTGAGGGAGCGTCCAAAACGAAGGTAGTATCCGCGGGTTCCGTAGCCTGGATCGATCCACCAGTTGAACCCGGAGGCGGGGTCCCAGTTGCCGATGAGAGGATTTCCGAATTCGATCCCGTTGCGCAAGTAAAACCACCCGCCGACCGGCACCACGATCCCCAACAGGACGCCCACCGTACGCGGCAACAACCGCCATCCCTCCCGACGGACCCGGAGGAACTGGACCCCCCCCAGAACGATCAGGACGCCCGCCAGGGCAAGGAGGGCCGTGTACTTGGTCAAAACGGCCAAGCCCAGGAGCAGACCCAAGCCGGCGTACGGTGTCCGGTTCGTAATCCCGTCCCGCACGATCCGCAGCGCCAGGGCCAGAGCGGCGCTGACGAGGGCCGCACACATCGCCTCGTTGGAGGGACATTGGGAGATATAAAGGTTCATCGGCATGGCGGCCGCGAGGATCAATGCCACCATGCGAGCCCGCCCATTTTCCGGGAACATCACCCGGGCCACGCACCATGCCAGCAGGACATGTGCGAGACCGCTGGCCATGCTCGTGGTTTTGGGCAGCATCGCACGGGCATCGGCTTCAGACAGCCCGGCCAGGCGCGCGACCTCCGTGCCCCATGCCGAAACGACATAGTACAGCGGCGGTTGGTACATCTCCCAACCGTCGGTGGCCTTGGGCAGCCGGTGCCGCGCCCGAACGTAGTCGACGTATTCCAGGTGTGCGTCGGCATCGAAACCCATTATCAACGGCAGCCGGTAGAGGTTGTTCGCACACAACGCCACCCACAGCACGACGACCAGACCAAGCCCAACCCACTCCATCCGTCGGATGGGTTGTGCCGGAGCAGAACTGCCATCGGAGGGACCGACGCCGCGACGAGACGCCCACCGCAACCCCACGCAGGTCGCTGCCAAAGCGGCCGCCACCCAGAGCAGGATGACGGGCCACGCCCGAAGCCATCCGGCAACCACGGTGGGGTTGACCATCTCTTCGGGGAGACGGGCCGCAAGCCAAGGCCCTTCGCCCGCCTGGGCCTGCCATCGACGATCCGTGTGGAGCGTCAGGGCATCCGTCTCGATCGTCAGCCACAAGGCCGGCGGACCTGTCGCGTTGGCGACTTCGACCACCACCTCGTTCTCGCCGGGGCGGAGCGTCCACCTCACGTCGTATTCTTTCACGCGTTTCCAGTTCGTCTCCGCGCTCCCCGATGCGGCGATCCGAGTGCCATTGACCCAGAGCACGTACTCGCGGAATGCCCGCAACCGAATTCCTCCGGAGCACAGAGGAGCCGTCAGGGCAAACG